>Ga0134125_10006577_pt1 | contig 13152 bp, 21 predicted proteins | sample KB31751_FD_96464 | JGI IMG/M metagenome (GOLD analysis project Ga0134125, IMG submission 96464) | Terrestrial soil microbial communities with excess Nitrogen fertilizer from Kellogg Biological Station, Michigan, USA - KB3-175-1 | ecosystem: Environmental > Terrestrial > Soil > Unclassified ... | reverse complement strand
GCCAACTTTTTTTAATTCTTTCTTTAATTTAAAAAGTTCTCGATTTTCAGCCTGGTGAAAGTTGTAAAAAATAACCGCCTTGGCCTGTTGAAAATCATTTTGAATGGTCTTGACGAGGGCTTGTTTCTGGCTGGTGGCAGGCATATATATTATTATTTTATAAGGATTGGACGACTGGTAAACTAAATTAGACTATTAGGTTGTTAATTTCTTTCGGCGAGAGCGAATAATTAATATTGCTCCGAAAATTAACCCAATTACAACCACACCTGATAATCACATTACAGGATTATTTGAACGGAAAAATCCTCTTTTTTCATTATTTTCCTTAGACTGATTTTTGGCTTTTTCTAGCAGTTTTTGAACTTTGTCTTTTCTCCTGCTATAAGCGTTTTGAGCGTATTCATTAGAATTGTCTCCAATAAACTGTTGCAGAGCCCTAATTTTATTTTCTATTTCTTTCTGACTTTTTCTAGTTTCAATCGCTTGTTCAAGTTCGTTAATTAATTTATCAAGGGATTTTTTCCCGGCTTCATTTAAAACTTTACTTCTTATATTTTTAGCCTCCTCGGGTTTGATATTATTATTATTATTATTATTATTATTCAATTCGTCCAATTTTTGCTTATTTTCTGAACTTAAATCGTCTGGCTTTACGCCGAATTTTTGCAATTCCTTGGCTACTTCCTCCCTAATAATTTCTCTTAACTTTTTCTCGTCAAGTTTACCTAATTCATCTTCGGTTAATTTTTTTTCTTTTTTTAGGTCTTGGTTAGAACTTTTTTCTACTGTATCCCTGGTGTCGTTTAAAGCACTTACCATCTCGTCCTTATTACTACTCTCTCTGGCTTGTTTTAATTTGTTTTTGGCACTATCAACTTCTTCGGAACTTGGTTCAGGGTTTTTAGGTGGTGTGTCTTGAGGTGTTGGATTATCCTTCTTGTCTGGTGATTTATCCGGTTGCTTTGGAGCTGGATCGCTTGGACCCTCGTTTGGATTGTCTGGGCTTGGGTTTTGATCAGGAGTTTTTGGAGTTCCTGGTTTTGGACTACCTGGCTTTTTTTCGTCTGTTGGTGTTTGATTTGGTGCTTCTTGTTGACCAGCAACGATTTTAATTATATCTGGATTGTATTCAATATTTAAAGTTTTACTATCTTCAAAAACTCTAATTTTTAGAGGCTGATCAACTGGTTCCGGCCCCATTGCACAACACACATTATTATTTTGTGGTTGAGATTCAATTACTATTATTTCTACTTTGTCGTCACCAAAACTTAATTCAAGGTTTTGATTTTCACCTTTTTTTAAAATTGCTTCTAATTCGTCTTTTTTGCTGATACCTTTGCCTGATGAACCTTCAAAAGAAATATTTTCTATTTCCTTATCACCTTTGCTAGTGGGAAAATTAAACTTCTGAACTGATAATTTGACAAAATTATTTTGGTTGTTTTCAATATTAACTTTTGTAAATGTGATTTTTGCCATATTTTCTATTATTATTCTATTTTTTTACTGTATTATTTTTTTCGCCTTTAATATTATTTTAGTATTTTTAACCCTGGACCCATGACAGTAGAAAGAGTTATACTTTTAAGAAAATCCCCTTTCCAACCCACTGGACATAATTCAACTATCTTATCATATGTTATTTTATAGTTTTCTTTTAATTGTTCTGGACTAAAATTACTGCTGCCAATTACTGTTTGGATATTGCCACCTTTATCAGTCTTTATTTCATTCTCTCCTTGCTGAAATTTCATAATTTCTTCTAATATATTCTCAGTTAAGGAACCATTTTTTTTAGTAGGATAAATTCCTTTCGGCCCTAATATCTTTTGCAGCGGTTTAATATTTTCCTCACTAGCGGAGTGAGCCAATAATTTGGTAAAACCCCACTGAGATTTTTTTTTGCTTTCCACTTTTTGACGAACCTCAGTGATGGTTAATAATTCAACTTCCTTAGTTTTTTTACACTTTTCTAAAATGTCTTCTGGCAACCCTTCCTTTATTACTGCCACTTTTCTTTCTTCTTCAATTATATGAGGCAAAGTTAGTTTAGTTTTCAAGACCATTTTTTGATTAACCCAATGGAGGGAAAAAGAGGCTTTGATGTTTTTTAATTTTTCGGGATTATTGTTTTTTAAGAATTCTATTGCTTCGGTTAGGTTATAAAGTTTGTTGTTAGGAATTTTTTCTTTGATTTCTCGATAACGGCGGGAATGTTTCATTATATATTAATATTATTTTGAGCAAAAATAGTGGCGACTTATTAAATTACTTTGACACCATTAAAACTTTTTACAGTGCCAGACACAATCTTTTTGGCTTGTTCAATGTCTTCGGTATTTAAACTTGGCATTATTTCTTTTGCTACTCGTTCTAAATCTGCTTGGGAAATTTCTTTTTTCTCACCGATGGCTTTTTTTATTAAATAACTGCTGGGAGAGGTGCCAATGAAATACTTGTGCGATTTATCAGGATAAACCACTATTTCTACGTTAACCAATTCTCCATTTCTTTCTTTAGTTTTTTCATTAAACTCTCGGCAAAATAATGCCATATTTTTTAAAAAGGCTAAACTAGCCCCTGGTTTGGCCTGACCACAAACTAGTTGGATACGGCTGCGACGAATTCTTTTTTCCATATATTATTTTTTTACTTTTTTTGTGTTTTCTTACCATTAAAGACCCTAAAATAATTAAAGAAATTAAGCTAATTATTACTATTCAGGGCCAACAAGCGATATTTTGTGGTTGAGAAGAAAAATGATTATCTTTTCTCTCTTTGTCTAATTTCTCTTTTTCCTCTTTTAAATCTTTGTTGTAGCCAGGAAAGCTTTTGCCAGAATCAGAAAAAAAACCTCGTGGGTAAACTTCAATCCCGAATCTTTCCAAAAATACCACCGGCACTAAACTTAAATCAGCCGGAGAACAATGAAGACATCCATCTTTGAATTCGACTAGGCTTCCGTGACCTTCCACAAAACCACGAAAATCATTTCTGTCCATTTTTTTAACTCACTCGTCTTCAATTTTTTTTAATTCGGTCTGCTTTTCCTCCTTGCTTAATGAATTTCACCAACTTTGGGCTTGCTGGTATTTTTTTTCAAGACTTTTATTGTTCATAGTTTCTTTAATTTCTCCTTGTTGATTATTTATGATAATTTTTAACTTTAATGGTAGGACTAGGTGGACTTGAACCACCGACCTCACCCTTATCGGGGGTGCGCTCTAACCAACTGAGCTATAATCCCACTTATTACTCTCCTCTATATTATATTTTTGATTTCTAATTCATTTTTTTAAGCCTTAACTTGTCAAAAAATTATCTAGATTTTCCGCCAAATCTTTTTTGTAAATCTTCCATCTGTTTTCTTAGCACTGGGTCATTCATTACTCCAAAAATACCTTCTTTTTCCATCCTTTTTTGCATTTGCTGCGCTTTTTGGGCATGTTGAATAAACTCTTTTCAACTTTTAAATCCCATTGCTTTTTTAAGTTGGGAAGTTAGGTATCAGGACATTAAAAATGCTCCAATAATAGCCCCTAAAATTATGGCAGCGGGAATGATTACAAGAAAAAACAAGTAGTTATTTATGTTCATATATATTATTTTTGGAATAGTTTTAATGCATTCAATTTAAAAAGATTGTTTTAAAATTATTTAATAAACCTGCGCTCGTAGTTCAGTGGATAGAATATTTGACTTCGGATCAAAGGGTCGGGGGTTCAAATCCTCCCGAGCGCGCCAATTGTCATAGTAAGTAATTTTTCAATTCCTCTGCCTAAAATAGCAAGTTAAATTAATATAAAAATATCTTTATAACTAAATTATGTTTGGCTGACTAAAAAAATTTATGAATTGGCCTGATGGAGGCATTAAAAATATTAGTGATTTAGGAGGTTATGTTAAAAAAAATTGATTAGAATTAATAATTTTCATTATTGTTCTTATTGTCGTTATCTGAGTAATAGTAAAAATCTTAAAAATGATTGTTTCTTTGATAAGAGGTAAATAAGTTAGAAGTTAAAAGAATTGAGAAACTTAGTTTATAGTCCTATTTTATTTCTCCATCTCCACGTTGGAAAAAAATTTGTTGTTATTCAATTGTTTCTCTAATTCTTGATAATAATCTAGTTCCTCTTTTTCAGTTAATCGACAAGGAATTATGGCTTTTCAAATTGTTTTTTCTTGTTCGATTATTAATTCTAGATTGTTTTCTTCGACAATTTTTTTTAGTCGAGATATTTCCTCTTTGTTGGGAAAAGTTATTTCTCTTTCATTTTTATCATAAGTCATTTTTTCTAAGAGTTCGCTTGGTAAATAAGTGATTAAATATTCTTCTAAATTATTATCGTTTCCTTTTAAGTTAACTTTTAGGCTATACAGCATTTGAAAATAGTTGGACAACAAGGAAAAGGGGAGGGACTTTAACTTTAATTTTTTGATTAAATCGTCATTAATGTCTTTAATGCTTTCCAAATAAATTAAAATTCCATATGGAGCCTGATAAAGAGCGCGCAAAGAATGGCCTTTCTCTCCTTCACTTTTAATTTTTTCTCAAATTTGGTAAACTTTTTCTTTAGGGAATTTATTTTCTCGGGCAATACTTAAAGATTTTTCGTTAACTTCATGTTCCTCTCGAATAATATTTTCAATTTTTTTCCGCACTTTTAAAAAAAGTTGACTGCGGACACTATCCTGTCTATCCTTGCGGTGCTTAATATTGGCTGAATGAGAATGACCTGCCATGAGAAAAAACTGGAAAGAAAGATTAACGCTTGGAAAACTGAGTTTTTTTGCGGGCTTTTTTGAAACCAACTTTTTTTCTTTCTACTCGACGAGCATCACGAGTGAGGAGGGAAAAACTTTTAAGAGTTGTTTTATATTCTGGTGAAATTTTTAGCAAAGCCCGAGCCACACCAAGTCTAATGGCTTCGGCTTGGCTGTGAAAACCACTTCCTTTCACTCTCACTAACAAATCGTATTCATTTTCTTTGTTAAATAATTTAAGAGGATGATAAATATCTTCGCAAAGCGAAGGCTCCATGTAAAAATAATCTTTTAAACCTTTTTCTTTTCCGTCATTAGTTCTGACTTGTGCTTGCCCTTTACCTTCTTTTAGATAAACCCGAGCAGTTGCTTCTTTTCGTCGTCCGACTCCGATATAATAATTACTATTTACCACCGTATTATAAACTTATTTTAATAAAATTTTTTTCTTGGGCTGCCAAATTGTGCTTTTCATCGGCAAAAATAAATAATCTTTTTAATTGTTTATTTCCCAGTTTAGTATGAGGCATCATGCCTTTAATAATTCTAAAAACTAACTCAGTAGGGTATTTTTCCAACATTAAGCGGGTACTCCTTTTGCGTAGTCCACCAGGATATCCTGAGTGATTATAATAAAACTCGTTATCTAATTTGTTGTTGCCTGTAAAAGTAATATGTTTAGCATTTACTAAAACGACATAATCTCCTAAATCTAAATTAGGTATAAAATCATTTTTGTTTTTTCCACGTAATATTTCTACTACTTGGGGAGCAATTCTTCCTCCCGTTTTACCTTTTAAGTCCAAAAAATACCAAGAGCGGGTAGTGGTTAATAGAGAAGGAATAGTAGTTTTTTGTAAGTTTATGTTTTCTTCTTTTTGGGTAGCAACCTCCATATATTATTATTTTTTCTTTTTGCGAGTTAAGAAGTAAACAAATATTCCTCCTAGAACAAATGCACCAATGGCTAAACTAATATAAATTACGGTATTATTTTTGTTGGGAGTAGAAGCAATTGAATTATTGGTGTTATTATTTTGTAATTCGTTTAAAGAAAGGGACTGACTAGGTAAGGATTGAATGAGTTGATAATATTTCTGTAATTGTTGGTCCTTGTTTTTTTCTATGGCTTTTGTAGTATTATCATTATATTCAATTATTAATTTGTCATTATTTAAGGCGATTTTTTTAATATTTTTAGCGACAAAATATTGAAGGATTTGGGACTTTTCACTATCACTAATTTGGTTATTTTTATTGTTATTTGATTTCGGTGAAGTTGAGGATTGACGTCCAGTTTCTCCAAAATGAATCGAACCATATCTTTCAGTAGTTTTTCGACAAACATGGCCTTCTTTATCGCAACACATTCGACGTCCACAATCGGAGCAATCTTTATCGTAATTATTATACCAGTCTGGATAATTTTCTTTCATGTCCTCTAAGCGACGATTAATTTTGCCAATCTTTCGATTAACTGTCCTTATTTCTTGGATTCTAGTTTCCTCACTGGGCTCGTTGTCTCAAAAATCTTGTGCCTTAATTAGTTCGTTGCGAAGTGCTTCCAGAGTAGTCCGGCAAGCCTGATCTCAAAATCGGTCGACTGTTTGTCAATATTCCTCTAATCCTCCGTTGCTGGAATAATATCTCCTTTCTTCAGCAGGAGTTCGTGGTCGACCAAGGGTGAAAAGAACTCAAAAATCTTCTAATGCTTTGTGTGGACTGTCGGCTTCATCCCTTTTACAATTCTCAAATTCCTCTTTTTTAATCCCGATTTTAATTTCCCGTCCGCCACTGTCATTTTTTTCACCCACATAAAGATACATGTTCCCGTCTTGTCCGTCAATTATTTCTACTCAACCGGAAAAATGTGGATTAGTGGATTGATAAACTTTAACTTCATTTTCTCGAACATATTCATTTAATATTTGCTTCAAATGCAAATGGTCTTCCGCTACTAAATAGCGGTATAAATCATATTCTTTATTTCCTTTCTTTACTCTTTTTAATGAAGCGCAATGAATTCTTTCTCGATTAGAGTCTTCTTCTCATGGAATTTTGTCGGCTGTTAATTCAGGAAAGAGCCGGCTTAAATCTTCTCAATTGTTACATAAAAAATCTTGGACTTCTGTAAAACCTTCTAAAACTATTTCTACTATTTGCTCTCCGTTGCTGATTATAAGTCCGTTTGAATTATTTTTTCTAGATCAACCTTTTTCTTTTTCAAAAACAGGCATAGTAAAATATCTCTCTCGCAACTTCCATTCTCCACCTGAATTTTTGTATTCTTTGGCTTTATTTATTAGTTCTTGTCCATTATTTACTTTTATTTTTTGAGTTTCTATGTTTTTATTCATATTGTTATTACTGACAGAGAGAGAGAGAGAGAGAGAGCATTTTAACTCTTTCACATCATCGCTCGCTTTCTACCTCCTTAATTTATTTTTATAAAGTTTTGTGTTTCGGGATGAGTATTTTGTATTATTAATACACTGTTTATCACTTACTTGTTGACTATCAATCTCAGTTTTCACTATCAAAAGCAATTTGTCAGGCTTTCCTAAGTTCCCTAATCATTTTTCTATTTACAACTCCTAAATGTTCTTTCAATCTGGCTCGGTCAACTGTGCGGGGATAATTGAATTGAAGTTTGCTGGGATAATCAAGACCAGTTTCCGGAGTGTTTTTAACAAAAACTTCAAAGGGTTCAATGGTCTTAATATCTTCCGTAGTTAGAGTGATAACTACTATTCATTTGCCATACTCGTTTTGGATATTATCACTAATCACCAAACAGGGGCGAATAGGTTTGCGATCCTCTAGTGTCGGCGGAAATTCAACTAGTCAAATTTCACCCTTCTTAGGGAGGGGAAGTGCTTTATTACTAGGTTTTTTACTTGTCATTTAAGCCATCTCCGGATATACTGTCCCATAGAGCCAATTCAGATTGTATTTTTTTATTTTTGGCTTGTCTTTGGTAAGCAGCAATTAATTTTTCTCTTAACTCGGCTTGCTCCTTCTTTTTCTCTTTGGCTAATTCTTTTTCTACGGCTTGATTAACAAACTCACTGACTTTTCTTTGAGCGATTAAAGGCTTAATTTTATTATAATTTTTCTCAGAAAAATAGATATTTACATTGTGTCCTCTCATAATGTATTATTTTAAATACTTACTTAGGCAACACTATTTATTAATTTTAAATCTTTTCTCCACTTCTTCTTTATTTAGCAAATAAATAATTTGGGGTAGTTCTGGTCCTTTGTCTGTTCCAGTCAATACGTTCCTAACTAATAAATAAAACTCTTTTTTGGGTGCTTGGCTACTTGTAGAAACAGATTTAAGAACCGACTTAATATTTTCTGCTTCTCATTTATCTAATTTGCTTAATTCTTTTCTTAATTCCTCTCATCATAAAATTTCATTTTCCTTAACTTCAATCTTTTTGTTAGGTTTGCGAAAAAAGTAATAAGTTAAGTTTGTTAATTCTTCAAAATAATTCAGTTGCGGACGAAACAATAAAGAGATTTGTTTTACTCATTCCTTCTTTCCTTTTTCTAAATTATACTCTTTTTTTAATGTTTGTCAAGAATGCTCGGAAAATTCTTCCTCAGTTAATTGTTGGATATAGTAATTGTTATATCAGTTAAGTTTTTCTAAATCATAGACTGCTCCACGGGCATTTAGTCCCTCCAAATTAAATACTTTTATGGCTTCTGACAAAGAAAAAATTTCTTGGGTGGTTCCGGGATGTCAGCCCAAGAGGAGCAAGTAATTAACTATTGCCTGTGGCAAGTATCCTTTTTCTCTTAATTGACTAATTAATTGTCATTGACTTGTTTCCTTGTCTCGTTTAGAAAGTTTTTTTCTTTGCTTATTGAGAATGATAGAAACGTGTCCGAAAAGAGGAGGATTTCATCCCAGGGCTTCGTATAAGACTAATTGCTTGCCAGTATTAGATAAATGCTCTTCGCCCCGTAAAACATGGCTAATTTTCATTAAGTAGTCGTCAACAACGCAAGCAAAATTATAATTAGGAATACCATTTTGTCGAAAAAGCACAAAATCTTCAATATCCTTTCCTTCAAATTTTACTTCTCCTCGCACTAAGTCATAAAAAAAATAATTTCTTTCTTGGGGAACTTTTAAGCGTACAACATAGGGGGCTTTTTGGAGGAGTAGAGAATTAATTTCCTTTTCACTCAAATTTAAACATTTTCGTGAATATTGATAATTACTTTTTTTGTTTTTTTTTATGTATTCTTCTTTTTCAAGAACCAACTCTTCTGGCGAGCAAAAGCAAAAATAAACTTTTTTCTCTTCTAATAGTTGTTCAATATATTTATTGTAGACATTTAGTCGTTGTGTTTGCCGGTAAGGACCGCACTCGCCAGTCTGAAAAACTGACTCGTCAGGTTTTATTCCCATTCATAACAGATCTTTATATAAGTTATTAACAAACTCTTCTTGATTTCTTTTAGTGTCAGTATCCTCAATTCGGAGAATAAATTGCCCGTTATTTTTTTTAGCAAAAAGATAGCAAAAAAGAGCGGTGCGGGCTCCTCCAATGTGTAATTCCCCAGTGGGACTAGGGGCAAAACGAGTTCTAATTGTCTTGTTTTTTTTCTCTACCACGTGCTGGATTTAAATTCTTTTCAATTTTTTTTAATTCCCTACTAATTAGCCAAATAGCTAGGGCGGCAAAAAGCAAAGGAACTACATAACTTAAAACCATTAATTTTTCGTATTGTAGAGATTCATCGGCTTTGTTAATTTTGATAAAGACCCGTGCTAACTCGCTCATAATGGTTAGTATCCCAAATTTTTTTAAAGTTTCTTTACAGTGTTCGTTTGACTCAGTGGCTTTGGTAATTATGTAATCTTTCTTGTCGTCGGGAATACCCTCTGCTTTATTAATAGTGTAGCACATTTGATTAAAAGGTGATTTCAACAAAGCGGTTACAAAACCATCTAAACTAAACAAAAGTCCCTGAACTAATATCAAAACCAGCACAAGAGTCAAGTTGCTTCCGTTTCATCCTTTTCTGTCTGCCATTTCTCTCGCTCACGTGGAGGAAAAAAATCAAACTAAATAACAAGCAATATAAATAAATATTAATCCAAATAAATATCTTCAATATTGTCGAAACTTTTCCTTAATTCTCTTAAAGGTCTTTTTGTCTAATTTCTTAACTTCTTTTTCTTCTGATGTATTATTAATTTTAATTTCTTTATTTTCTTTTTGTTTCTTGGTGTTCATATAAGTAGAACAATTTATTTTATATCTTTTTGTTCTTTAGACGGTTAACTCTCAGCGGCCTTTGGCCCGACGAGCCACGATTACAGAATGGTTTTTTTTCATGCGAACTAAAAATCCATGCTTTCTTTTTCTTTTCTTTTTCTTGGGCTGATAGGTTCGTTTCATATTTGTTATCTAATTTGTTATCTAATAATAAATTTTAATATATAAGTTTAATGTTGTGAAGGCCTTACCGTCTCCGAAAAAATTGACAATTTCAAGAAATAATCACTAGTGGACGGAAAACAGTCAACCCTAGTTTCGTTCTTTTTTCCGTAGTCAATAACCTAGAAAACTGCCGTTTTGGCATTAGTACTCCGAAAAAATTGGTTAAAAAGGCGGTGGACCGCAATCGTTTTAAAAGACAAATTAGGGACATGTTAATCTCGCATCTAAAAAAACATCATGACGGTTGCCAAATGAGTGATAATCACTCACATTATAATTTTGTTATTATTGTTCGCTATCCCTACTTGGAAAATGATTTCCAAACCAACCAAAAAAATCTCTATAAACTACTAATTTCTTCTTCCCAAGAAAAACCTGCTCCTCGGTCAGAAAATGCTTCTTTTTCAGATAAAAAATAATTAACATATGCCCCATAAAGGAAAATCAAATTTATATAAAGCATCCAATTTCTTAAGAAATGGTCTTCGGATACTTTTTTTAGTTATTTTCTTACATTGAATTCTTTGAATTACTTCCTATGCTAACTGTGTTAACTACCAGGAAGCCATAAGTGAAAAAAATATCCCAGGAGAAGAAAAACAATTAAAAAAGCACGATGATAAAACCAAGCACTACCAGCGTTTCACGGGGTGGTTTAACGAGAAAAAAGAGATGGATATTAAAGAAATTGAGGATGATGTGTTAAAACAAATTGAAGAAAAAAAAAAGAAAGAATTAGGTGGCAGAAAACTTCCACGGAAATGAAAAGAACATTTTGAAGAATTAGACCAGTTATTTAAAGAAAAAAAAAAACTGGAGGAAAAAGAAAATAAAAGTTCTGCCGAGGAGGTTGAATTAAAAAAAAAACAAGAAGAGTATAATAAAAAATTCGAGAAGGCCAAAGAAGAAACCATCAAAAATATTGAAGACCAGTTAAGAGAAAATAAATTAAATATTACTGAGTTAGATGATAAGAAAAGTTTAAGCCAGAGAATACTTTATGACCCCTTGAAATTTTTTGTTGTTTCTCCGCTTAACAAAACTAGTAAACTGTTAGGAATGCATATTGTTTTGGAAATAATCTTTAAACTATTGGTCATTGAGATAATTGCGGTTTTAATTTATTACTCTGAAACCATAGTAATGTGAGAAAATTTAGAAAAAATCCGCGACCCTTCTTTAAGTATTGAGGAAAAAGAGCAGTTGAATTTAGAAGCCGCTTCTCTTTTTAAGTATTCTATTTTTAATTTGTTTATGATGATGTTATTTAACTTTATCCTTTCTTTACATCCGGCTTTTTTTGACCGCACTCACTCCTTGTTCCAACCTGGAACACCTAGAACTGAGTGGTGAATTTGGGTCCTTCCTATTTTTTTCTCCCTACTTCTTTCAAGTATTAGCATGGAGTTCTTACACCAAGGTCGCCTGCTAACTAAACAGGAATTAAAGACTTGTGTAGCAAAAAATTGAGTGTTTAGCCTCTTTATCGCCTTAATTTCTTTGGCCTTTATAAGATTGGCTGGCATGAGTAGCATTGGTAATCATTTATTCTTCTTTTTTGGTGGGTTGGTTAGGTTTATCATCAATACTATTCGGGTTAAAGCTTTTGGTCATCGGGAGTATTCTCCACAAGGAAGTAGTGGGAGAAGAGGAACCGGCGGTGGTGGTCGTACCCTAAGAAGACCTTATGCTTAAATGCCTCCGCCTTTAGAAATTTGGCTCAAAAAAATTAATTATTAATTAATTGGAAGTGTAATCTAGATAACGTTCACTAATGTATTCCCAATTCAAAAGATGTTTGACCAATTTTTCAACATATTCTTGACGTTTAGCTCCATAATCAAGATAGTAAGCGTGTTCTCAAACGTCAATGGCAATCAGCGGACGACAATGTAATAATCAAGGACTATCCTGATTATCCGTATTAATGATTTCTAATTTTCCATTTTTATTCAACACTAACCATGTTCAACCACTTCCTTTTATTTTTAAAGCACTTTCTACTAATTTTTTTTTTAACTTTTCTAAATTAGAGAAGTCTTTATGTTTTTGGATAAAATCTAGCAAATTAGGACTAATTTTTTCTTCAAGTTCGTGTTCTTTTCGTTTAGGATCAAATTTGGCCAAATGAGCAAAGAAAAAATTATGGTTAATTAATCCGCCCCCAAAAAAACGCACCTCATCCCTTATTTTCTCTGGCAGTTGCTCCAAATTTTCCATTAATTCTTCCAGAGTGGGAAATTGTTTTTCAATTTCTGATTCTTCGTTGGCTTTTCTTCCGCGAAGAGTTTCCAATAGTTTAAGTTCATAGTTTTTGTGGAGAATATTATAGTGATAATACATTGTTTTGAAAGAAATTACTCATTCTAATTCATTAAGTTCATATGGCAATTTAATTCTTTGGTAATTGTTCATGATTTAGTTTCATTTATTAATATTTTTTAATCAGTATGGCTAAAAGGACTCTTTTTCTATAAGTTGGGAGAGTGAGAAAGTAGATAAAATTTCATTATCAAAAATCCTTTCCCAACCAAAATTATAATTTTTGAGTAGACGGTGTTTTTATTTTTTTATGAGGGTTCTCTGCTTGTTATTTTTTTGTTCTTTTGCTGCTGAGCGTTCTTAGTTTAAATAGTAATCCACTCAGAATAAGTAAACAAGCAACTAGCAAACTAATCATTATTATTCTTTCAATTTTCTGTCTCTTAATTAAATCAGTTTTTTCAATTTGAATGGCTGACAAATCAGCAAGATTTTTCTGAGTTTGTTGGCGAATAAATTCTCCTCGAACCTTAACTAATTCATGGTAATTTTGAACCTCTTCAATTTTTTGACGAACTTGAGGGTCTAACTCGCGGCGGAATAATTGCTCTAAATCTTTTAAATCAACTTGAATAATTACTGATAATTTTTC
>Ga0134125_10006574_pt1 | contig 13157 bp, 8 predicted proteins | sample KB31751_FD_96464 | JGI IMG/M metagenome (GOLD analysis project Ga0134125, IMG submission 96464) | Terrestrial soil microbial communities with excess Nitrogen fertilizer from Kellogg Biological Station, Michigan, USA - KB3-175-1 | ecosystem: Environmental > Terrestrial > Soil > Unclassified ... | reverse complement strand
TCGACGAACCGTTGCGACGCGACGCACCGCGTGCCTCGCCGCCCTTCCGTCCGATCAGCGACATGTGATCGCGGTCGCGGCTAACGGCCACGCCGCCCTTCCGCCCCGCCTCGCGCGCTTCGTCAGGCGAGAACTCGTGCGCGGTGCCCTGCGCATGTGCCGCACGTCCACCCTTGCTCGCGATCTCGCGCTGCTTCGACGTGTCCATCGCCGCGAAGCCCCGGTTGCTCTTGGTCATGTGACTGGTGCTGGCCATCGTTGATCGCTCCTCCAAGTAGGCTTGTTCTCTGAACGCCTTCGCTGCCTCTCGCCGCGCCGGCGGCGTCGACGTTTCGTTCCATGTCGACGCTCCTGTCCTGCATCGTCAGGACTGTACGACGCGTGCAATGCAAAGGCCAACTTACTCTATGGGAGCCAATAAGGTATACGACCTCGACCATACAATTTTCTTTGTCAAACCGACCGGGCGATGTGTGTGTTTTTTTACACGCGTTTGCCCAACGCAGCGTGTCATGATACCGTCATCCCGCGTGCGGTTTTCTCACGGTGACCCGAACGCAACCCCAACGGTCACTACCTCGGAGGTATCGCGCGTCCACGCTCCGAGGGAGGACCCATGTCGCTCCACGCCAGCCCGTCGCGTCGCTCGTCGGTTCGCGTTCGCCACATCGTGCGAACGCTCGCGACAGCCCCACTGTTGTTCGCCGCCGCCTGTCACGATGCCACCCTCTTCGACGGCACGCTGCGCGTGATGACGCGAACGACCGGTGTCGATCTCACGCCCGATCCCTACGCCGTTTCCATCGATGGCAAAGGGACCGTGATGCTCCCCGATTCCTCGCTGCACGTGTTCACCGCGCTCGAGATCGGACGTCACAGCGTCGGCATCGCGAATCTCGCCGGTAATTGCTCCCTCGACGGCGGGAGCCCGGTGTCCGCCGCCATCGCGCCGATTGGTCTCGATACCGTCACGTTCCACGTGACGTGCGCCGCGCGCCCGCTCACCTTCGTATCGGAGCGCGGCGGACCGGATGAGCTGTATGCAATCGAGAGCGACGGCTCGGGCGTGTCTCGCGTCGGTGACGGTAGCACGAGCGACCTCACTCCCGCGTGGTCCGCCGATGGATCGCACGTCGCCTTCGCCAGTAACCGCGGCTCGGGCGGCAATTACGAGATCTACGTGATGAATCGCGATGGCACCGGCACGCGTGCGGTCACGAGCGCCGGCGGTTTCAATTGGTTCCCCGCCTGGTCCCCCGATGGCACGCGCATCGCGTTCGAGTCGGCGCGCGACGGCTTCCTGGCCATCTACGTCGTCAACACCGACGGCACGGGCCTCACGCGCCTAACGGCAGATGCGGCCGGCAACGAACACCCCAGCTGGTCGCCCGACGGCACGCGCATCGCGTTCGCCGGCGCCCGCGGCGGCACGCCGCAGATCTACACCATGTCTCCCGACGGGTCGGACGCGCGCGTGCTCACCCAGTCGTCGGCCCCCGCCACCGCGCCCGCGTACTCGCCCGATGGATCCCGCATCGCGTACGTCGTCGTCCCCACCGACGGCCCCGCGCGCATTCACGTGATGGCCGCCGACGGCTCCAACGACGCCGCCGTCACCGACGGCACCGACTTCTCCACGTTCCCCGCGTGGTCGCCCGATGGACGCAAGCTGGCGTTCATGGCGCAGCACGACGGCGCGTGGCAGGTGTACACGATCGGCGCCAACGGCTCGCGCCTCACGCCGCTCACCGCCGACGCCGGCACGAACCTCTTCCCCGCCTGGAAGCCCGCCGCGCCGTGACCGGATGCGACACGGCCCGGTGCCGTTAGGCACAGGGCCGTCGTCGCGCTCCCGAGCCGCGGCTCGCTACTCCCTCGCCGCGTACCCGTAGTAGCTGGCGTATCCGTACTGATCGTACAGCGGAACCTGTTCGTTCGGATCGTTGAGCACCGCGCCCAGAATCCGCGCATCGACGTCCTGCAGCTGCTGCACCGCCAGCTGCGCCGCGCGGCGGTCCGTCTTGCCCGCGCGCACCACCAGCAGCACGCCGTCCGCCAGCGACGCGAGGATCGCCGAATCGGCCACCGGCAGCACCGGCGGCGTGTCCAGCACGATCACGTCGAAGGTCTCGCCTAACTTCTCCAGCAACGCGCGCATGCGCGCGCTGCCCACGAGCTCTGGCGGGTCAGGCGGCAGCGCGCCCGCCGTGATCAACGAGAGGTTCTCGACGCTGGTCCGGCGGCCCGCGCCCGGAATCAGCTCCTCCGACGTCAGCAGCTCGGTGAGGCCGGGGCGGCTCGAGACCCCGAACACCTCGTGCTGCGTCGGCCGGCGCAGGTCGCAGTCGATGAGCAGCGTCTTCATCCCGTGTTGGGCGAACGTCGTCGCGAGATTCGCCGCCACCGTGGATTTTCCGTCCTGCGCGAACGGACTCGTCACCACGATCGTCTTGAGCGTGCTCAATGCGCGCGAGAAGAGCAGCTTCGTGCGCAGCGTCCGATACGCCTCGGCGCTCACTGAGCGCGAGTCGTTCAACGTGACTAACGATGCCGACACCGGCTTCTTCGCGCCGCCCGGTTGATCGTCCTTGCGGGCGGTGAGCGCTTTCCGCACGCGCTTGGTGAGCAGAACCGGATCCGTGCGCGGAATGACGGCCAAGCCGGGAAGCTGCAGCGAGGTCTCGATCTCATCGCGGCCGCGAATCGATTGGTCGAGCTGTTCCAACACCAGACCCAAGCCCGCCCCGAGGAATAAGCCGAGGATCACGCCGAACATGATCTTTCTGTTGGCCTTCGTCCCGATCGGAACCTGCGGCCGCATCGCCCGGTCGACAATATCGACCGATCCGACTTCCGCCGCCTCCGATAGACGCGCCTTCTGCAGCTCATCTCGCAACTGATCGCCCACCTTCTCGTACGCCGCTTCGCGCTCGGTCAGTCGCGCTTCGTCTGCGTCCGACGCAGGAATCGCCGACAACTGCGCAGAACTCTGGTCGCGCACTCGCTGCAATGCGCTCAGCCGCGTTGCCAGCGTCGCCGTGATGCCCTTGAGCGTCGTCTTGAGGCGGACCGACGCCTTCGCCGTGAGCGTGTCGATACGCTGCACGTCAGGATTCGTCCCAGCCATCCCCGCTGTCAGAAGAGAATCGCGGGCACTCTGAAGATGAACCATCTGCATGTACGCATCCGTCACGACCGCGCTGGCGGCGGCGCCCTGCGACGACAGGAGCGCGCCCAGCTGTTGGAGACTCTCCTTGCCACGTCCGGCATCCATCGCATCCAGGACCGACGAATACATCGCTTGTTGCGCGTCGATCTCCTGAATCTGTTGGCGCACCTGATTCAGATCGGTCGCTTGCGCAGCGAACTTGTCTCGCGCGCTGTACGCCTTTTCGCGACTGCGGAATTCGCTCAAGCTGAAGCGCGCGTCCGCGAGCAAGGAGTCGTTCTGGCGCAGCTGCGATTCTACAAATTGACGGCGAAGACGCGCTTCCTGCGCCGCGATGTCCACGCTGTTCTGCTGAAACGCCTCGATCAGCGCATTTACAGCTCGCTGCGCGAGGCCCGGGTCGGTCGATTGATACGATACGTCGATGATGTTCGTGTTCTCGCGAGCCTTCGCTTTGATCGCTCTGGCGAGAAGCTCGGTCGAGTTGTCGATCGGCATTACCACGACCTTCCCGCTCGTCTGACGCGGCTTGGCGGTGATCGTGAAGTGCATGCCCGCAACTGAGACCGGCGACCCATAGGCGGCTCGCGCGACCGAGTGACCGGCACCGGTGGCGACGACGCCCTTCGATCCGAAGTCGAGTGCGACCGACGACCCGTGCACTGAGTCCGCCATAGCGGTGTCGAGGTCGAAATCCGAAACGAGTAGTCGCGGAAATCCCACCGCGCGAACTCGCAGCGCAGGAAGGCTGTCGATCACCTTTCCGATCACAGCGCGACTCGTCAGCACTGCGATTTCGGACAGCACTGGATCGGTCGTTCCCCGAATCCCGCCAACATTTTCGGTTGGATCCACGAGTCCGCCCGTAAGCTGCCGGCGCGAGTCGCTGAGGCGAACGGTGCCGGTCGCTTCGTAAATCGGCAACGTGTTGAGCGCCACCCAAGCAGCCAACCCACCGCAGAGAGCGGTCACCGCGACGATCAACCAGATGCGATGACGCAGCATCCCCAACACGCGCCGTAGGTCGAGCGGCGCCAACGCCGGCTCATCGTCGCGTTCCATTTCGCGTCGGGCGCCATTCAGCGCAGGGCGCGGCGCCGGGAGGGATCGTTTAGAAGCTGGCGAAAGGTATTGAGGCATCGGACACCGATGGAAAGTAGTCGCGCAACGCGCCCGAAATCGTTAGGCCCGTGTTGCGGTCTACTCCCGAACACAGGCCCGATCGGTTCGGACCAGCGCCCTACCTACCATCCAATGGCAGTTTGGGCGACAACCCTAGCCGGACGCTCACGAGCCGCTACGCGCGTAGTGGTGGCAACGGGCATGCCTCTCAGCGGAGCGACGCACTCGGGAACGAGAGCCCTTAATGCCGCCAATGACGCACTGGCGTCGCTGCGTTTAGCCGCCGCAAGCAGACGCTCGACACCCTGTTGCACCGCCGCCCCATCGACTTCGTCCGTCTGCACGATATTCAGCTTCTCGACCGACGTCGGTATTGTGCTCTCGATAGCCGACATCAGCTCCTCGTGCAGTTTCTCGCCTGGCCGCAGTCCTGTAAAAACGATCTGCACGTCGCGATGCGGCTCGAGTCCTGACAGGCGGATCAGATTCTCCGCCAAGTCAAGAATACGCACCGGCTCGCCCATGTCCAACATGGTGATCCGGCCGGCGGCATCCGGAAGCGCTGCGGCGTGAAGGACCAGCTGAGCCGCTTCCGTTATCGTCATAAAATAGCGGCGCACGTCAGGGTGGGTCACCGTCAGCGGGCCACCGCGGGCGAGCTGCTTTCGGAACAGCGGCACCACGCTTCCGTCGCTCCCCAACACGTTCCCAAACCGCACGGCGCGGAACTCGGTGCCCGATGTGCGCAGCGACCTCCAACCCAGAACGATCCGCTCGGCAATTCGCTTCGTGGCGCCCATGACGCTCGACGGGCGAACCGCCTTGTCGGTCGAGATCAGCACGAACTTTCGCGCGCCCCACTGAACCGCGCACTCAGCCACGCACAGCGTCCCCCACACGTTGTTCCGCACTGCTTCCCTGACGTTGCACTCCATCAAGGGCACGTGCTTGTACGCCGCTGCGTGATAGACGTGATCGGGCTGGTGTTCTGCGAATATGCGCTCCATCGCCTCGCGATCGGTGATGTCCGCGATCACAGGCACGATCTCGATATCGCTGTTGGATTGGCGGAGCTCCAGGTCCACGAAGTACAGCGGACTCTCCGCCTGTTCCACCAAGACGAGCTTGGCCGGCCGCGCCCGCGCGATCTGGCGCGCCAACTCGGAGCCCACGGATCCGGCGGCACCCGTCACAAGCACGACTGTACCCCCGAGATCCCGCGACACGCCGGCTTGATCGAAAGCCACGGGCTTCCGGACCAGCAAGTGTTCGAGCTGCACGTCCGCAAGCGGGCCGGCGCGTGTGCCCTCTTGGAGCATCTCGCGCATCGACAGGAGGCGCTTGAACTGCACCTTCGCTTTGAGGCATCGCTCGACCACGCGCCGCATCTGCTCGGGTGACGCGCTCGACATTGCGATGACGACCATGCCGATCCGCAATCGGTCGACCACATCCTCTAGCGCATCGATCGTACCGGATATGGGCACACCGTGCAGCGAGCGACGTTGCTTGCCCGGGTCGTCGTCGAGTAGCGCGACGACGCTCATCGCCCCTTCGGCGTCGTGACCAACTTGTCGCAGTAAGCGCTCGGCGGACTCGCCGGCTCCGACGACCAGCACTCTCGTCCCTGGCGCACGCGGACGAATCGCTCGCCGCAGACGCCCTTCGAGCGTGAACCGAACGGCGAGCCGCTCGCCGCCCGCGAGAAGCAGGGTCAACATCCATTCGAGGATCGGCACCGTGAGCGGCACCGCGCCGAGCAGTCCCAACCCCCACAACGCGCCGATGAACAGCACGCTGCCCAGGGAGACGGCCTTGCCTAACGCAATGAGGTCGGTGATCCCGAAGTGCTTGTAGAAGCCGCGGTGGAGGCCGAACGCCATGAAGCCGATCAGCCGCAGCGCGACCAGTAGCGCCAGGGTGACGAGGAAGACGGCTTCGGTGCTCCGTGTCCTCGCGAAGCCAGTCGCCAACGCGAAGGCCAACCTGTAGGCGACGATGGTCAGCACCACCTGCGCGCCGATGATCACCGGGCGACGATGCCGCATGATACGCTGCGAGAACATGGGCGAGCCCTCGTTCAAGAGATCGTACCGGCAAGCGTGCGCCGGTCCCGCCGCCCCATCGCTCGCACGACCCTCACGATCGTCGCCCAGATCACGCCGAGATCCTTCCACACCGACGACTGCGCGGCGTACTCCAGGTTCAACCGGATTTTTTCCGGCATTACGCGCTCGACGTACGCTTCTTCCGCATCGGCGGCCGCGGCCAACTCCGCACTCTCGTCGAAGTACTTGAGTGAAGCGGGGTCGGTTATGCCCGGTGTGAGATCCAACACCTGTCGCTGCGACGTCGTAAGCATCGCCACGTACCGCGGTACCTCGGGACGCGGCCCAACGAGACTCATGTCGCCGTGCAGCACGTTCAACAGCTGAGGAAGCTCGTCGAGCTTCGCGCGCCTCAACCACCGTCCCACACGCGTCACCCGCGGATCATCACCCACCGTGAGCTGCCCGCCCGCTCGCTCCGCACCGCTGATCATTGTGCGGAACTTCCACATGCGAAACGCTTTGCCCCCGCAACCCACACGTGTTTGTCGAAAGAACACGCCGCCATCGCGCTGAGACGCGATGCAAATGGCAATGACGGCGAAGAGAGGCCACAACAGCAGCAGGGCGAACGTCGCGACAACGACGTCCACCACCCGCTTCGATTTGGTCACCGACGATACGTGCTTACAACGTCCAGCACGGCCTCGATGACATCCTCGACGTCGAGCGAGCTAAGCCGCGGATTCAACGGCAAGCTGATCATGCGCTCGAAGTTCGAGACTGCGACCGGTAGATCGTTCGCCTCATAGGAGTAGCGGTCGCGATAGTACGGATGCAGGTGCACGGGAATGAAGTGCACGGACGTACCGATGTTTCGAGCGGTCAGCTCGTCGATGAAGCGATCGCGGTCGATCGTGAGCACCTCAGGACGAATGCGCAACACGTAGAGGTGCCACGCGCTCCGCACATCGGCCCGTTCCGTTGGGCACTCCAGCGCATCCTCGTCGCCGAAGGCGCTGTTGTACGCGGCCACGATTTCGCGCCGTCGCGCATCGAACCGGTCGAGCTTGCGAAGCTGACACAGACCCATCGACGCCTGGATGTCCGTCATGTTGTACTTGAAGCCGGGTTCCAGAATCTCGTAGCGCCAGCTTCCGCCCTTGGCGTACCGGGTCAACGCATCGCGCGTCATGCCGTGCAAGCTGAACGGACGCGCGCGCTCGAGAAATTCCGCGCTGCCCGTCAGCATCCCGCCTTCCGCCGTCGTCAAGTTCTTGGTCGCGTAGAAGCTGAACGCGGTCGGGTTGCGACCCGAGCCGATCATGCGGTCCTTGTAGCGCGCAGGTAATGCGTGCGCGGCATCCTCGATCACGAAGAGCTCGTTCTCGATCGCCAGCGCCTCGATCGCATCCAAATCCGCGGGATGCCCGGCGTAGTGCACAGGCATGATCGCACGAGTGCGCGGCGTTATTGCGCGCTCGATGGCGGCCGGATCGATGTTCAACGTGTCCGGCTCGACGTCCACGAGAACCGGTCGCGCACCGACGTGCTCGATAACGTTCACCGTCGCGGCAAACGTCATTGGTGTCGTGATCACCTCGTCTCCCGCGCCAATGCCGAGCGCGGCGAGCGCCGTGTGCAAACCCGCAGTACACGAGTTGAGCGCGAGCGCTCCAACGGCCCCGTTGTACCGGCCGAATTCCGTTTCGAACCGGCGCGTCTTGGGACCCGTCGTTAGCCAGTCCGATCGCAGCGTGTCGACGACCTCCCGAATCTCCTCTTCACCGATTACCGGCGGCGAGAATGCCAGGAACTCAGAGCGGGGGATGTAGATCCCTCCGCGCCCCCGGCGGGGCACCGGCATCGCAACCTCGCGATACAACGCAATGCTCGACGCACGCTCACTCGAAGTGCGACGACCCGACGGCGCGGGCGCCGTGCGCGAGCGCACTTCACCCGGCAACGCACTCGAATGACCTGCAACCTTTGAATCAGGGCTGAACATCGGGTTCCTTCTAGGTGACGGGCGGATCGCAGATCTCGGTCGCCGCCTACGCAATCTTAGTGCTTCCTAACCGGTTCAAGGGCAGACAGAATAAGACCCTCCGTATAGAGGGTCAATAGAGGAACAGGCCGCCGAAATAGGCAGTTACCCCTCTAAATCTGCGCCTAACTCTGATCGTGATGCGAAGGCGATCCAGCTGTTGAATTACTGTTGCAGCATCGCCGCATCGATTGGAGGGACGCCCGAAACAAGCGCAGCATCCGGGCCGAATTGCTCACTCCTGCAGACCGTTCTCGAGATAGCTGATGAAGCGCCTCGCAATCGCGGTCCGGTCGTAGAGTTGGCAGGCCGCACGCCGTCCGTTCGACCCGAGCTCATCTCGCAGAGCTGGGTCGTCGCGTAGCCGTCGAAGCGCACCCGCCAGCCCCGGTGTGTCGCCCGGTGGAACGACCAGCCCGGCACCACTGGACTCAACGATCGACGCAGGCTCACCACCGGCGACGAGCACGATTGGTTTTGCCGACGCCATCGCCTCGTACAATTTGGACGGAACGGCGCCTGGAATCGCATAGCCGAGCGGAACGACCAGGATGTCGGCAGCGGCAAGCAGCGGCGCGAGTTCGTTCGATGGACGCGCGTCCAGAAAACGAACGCGCTCGAGACCACGGTCCTTCGCTGCCTGTTGCAGCTCTGCTTTCTTCGGACCGTCGCCGAGAAAGACGAAATCCGGACCATCCTCGCCCTGCAACGCGGCAGCCACATCCAGAATCTGATTGAGTCCCTGCGCGATGCCGTGCAGACCGGCGTACAACGTGATGCACCGCCCGTCTCCCAGCGTGCGACGCGCATCGCTTGTCGCGCGCTCGGCGCCGAACTCGGACGAGTCGACGCCATTCGACAGGTGATACGTTCGGGTTCCGGGCGCCACCGCTTCGATGCCGGCCACGATTTCCTTGCTCTGGCCGGTCACCAGCCACGCATCGCGGTAGCAGCGCCGCTCGAGCCAGGTGCTGACGCGGTGGATGATGCTGCCTTCCCGCACTACGCCTAACCGGACCGCCGTCTCGGGCCACAGATCCGACACGTTGAAGATGACGCGCGTGTGCCTAACGCGCCGCAGCCACATGCCCGACAGGCCAAGGAAGAGCGGCGGACTCTCCACCATCAGGTAGTCGGGGTGCCCGAGCGACACCGTGCCGGCGACGGCGGACGAGGCGACGAACGAGAAATAGTTTGCGAGGCGATGCGTGAAGCTCGTGCGCTGCGTCGGGTAAATGAACGTGCGCGTGACGCGCACGCCATCCCGCGTTTCGTGCCGCAGCACGCCGCCGTACCCGTCGTAGATGCGGCCCAACGGATAGTTCGGCATTGCCGCCAGCACCTCGACCTCGTGCCCCGCCTGCACGAAGTGTCCGGCGAGGTTCGACAACCGTCGCTGCGGCGCACCGATCTCCGGCGGATAGTACTGCGTGAGAATGGCGAGCTTCACCCTTGCCCCGCCCCCGCGTCGATCGATGGCCGCTGATCCTTCGGAATCGCGCACACCACGGCGCGCAGCTTCCCGTTTGCGGTTCGTGGGATACTCGCCGCGCGCTCGACGACAACGACGACGTCGCCGAGCCGCTCGCGGATCCGTCGCGCCAGGACGCCGCCGTCGGCATCCGAGTAGCCAGGGCCAGGCACGAGCACGAGACGCACTGCGTCGAGCGACTCTTGGATGATCTGCGCCTCGAGGATCGGCGATTGACTCTTGAAGACTGGATCCATGCGTCCGATAGCGCGCCCGTCGCGCGTGTAGAGGACGTCGTCGATGCGGCCTTCGACCGCCAATAGCACGGGAAGTCCTCGGCCACAGGCACAGCGGTCGTCCGCCGCGACCGCGCCGCGATCGCCGACGCGATAGCGGATCAACGGCATGTCCATGTTCACGAGGCCGGTGCCGACCAGATCGCCGGTCGATCCGGGAGCAACCGGCTCGCCGCCCTGGATCACCTCGAGCACTCCCGCATCGGCCCAGAGATGCAGCTGCCGCGAGGCGCACTCGCTCGCCGCCGTGACGATCTCCGACATGCCGTAGGTCTCGCGCAACGGACAGCCAAACGTCTCCTCGATCACTTCACGTTGATGCGCCAACACCGGCTCTGCGTTAGCAATCATGACGACGAGGCCGAGTGAACGCGCGAGCGCCGGATCCGCAGCCCGAGCGAGCGCGTACAGCGCCGATGGATAGGCAAAGATGTAGCGGACGCCGTACCGCTGCATCGCGTGGAGATACTGCGGCACCGACGCCGGCGCCACGTGGTATGCAGATAGATAGAGCTGCCGGAGCGCGGCGTTCCACACCCAGAACGGCGGACGTGTTCGCGATACCGGCGTCACCAGCTGCCCGCCAATGATCGCCCATCGATCCCGGCGCGTGACGCCGTACCATCGCCGCCACCGCGCCTCGAAGAGCGCGTACCACGCGAGCACCGTTTCTCGACTCCACCACAAGTCGAGCGGTGTGCCGGTCGTGCCGCTCGTGTGCTCGTGGAACATCGAGCGCGGGCGACGGTCGTCGGCAACGAACGCGTGAGCGTTCTGTCGCAGGGGTGCTTTCTCGAGTATCGGCCAGTTAGGCAAGACGTCCCACGCGGCGCGATCACCGCGGCGGCGGCGCGCTTGCCACTGATCTCGGTAGTACGGAACGCGCGTCGCGGCCCGATCGAGCACCGCCGCGAGACGCTCTTCACGCCACGCACGCCACTGGTGGGCATTCCAGGTGTCGCGCTCGAGAATGGCTTCGACGTCTCTGTCGGTACGTCGTGAATAGCGCCAGCGCCGCAGGTAGAGACCGCGCGCCGAAGCGGCAACTGACTGCAGCGATGGAGGAAGGGCCTGATACGCGGCGAGCAGCGAGGTCTTCACCGTCGCGCCGATGCGACGACACTCGTCCGAGCTGCTTCCCAATCGGGCAAGTCCCTCTCCCACATGAATCGGTGCGCCGTGGAATTGGCGTTCGCAGACCGTCTCTGTGCTAACGGTGCGTCGTTGACGAGCCGACAAATTGCCATGGCCATCGCGTCCGCGTCCCCCGCTCGAACCAGCACACTCGCCGGCATGTTGTCGATGCTCGCCGTGTCGAGAAAGATGTCACCGGCGTCAAGCCACTCCGGGCATACATGGGCGCGGAAGCGGCCAGACGAGCCACGCGTCGAGCGCGCGGCAATGTCGCGGGAAACGCCAATGTCTGCCCCGAAGGCGGTGCCGTCGCCAGACACAGAAAATGCCTCGCGCTCATGAGACTTTGCCAATAAGCATCGTTCGGTGGCATTAATTCGATCGACGATGAGATTAAGGTCCGCCAACTGTAATGATTCCTTTGCATAGAAGTTTGTCGGGCGTAGTGACGAGAGTTACCGCGAGTCATGTACCTCCGTCACTCGACAGCATCACGCGACACGAGCGCGATGCTGCTGTAATCGATCGACCCTTCGTCTCGGGTCGCGACAACGGCATACCCGGCGAAAGCCGGCGACGCAAAGCTACGAGGCTACAGCGCCATAGCGCGCCAGGCCAGTCGAGCCGCCGAACGAATCCAACTCGAAGGGGTTTGGCATGCGTCACATCTCACGTGCCCGAGCCACGTCCGTGTTTTTCCTGACGCTGGCCGCAGTCGCCTGCCTCGACACCAGCAGTCCGCTCCTCGACCAACCGCACACGGTCAATGCCGTGAACGTGACGCCGCAAACGGCGATGCTTCCGATCGGCCAGCACTATGTCTTCGCTGCGGTCGTCGTCGACCAGTCGGGCAACACGCTGAGCGGCGCGCAAGCCACGTGGACCAGTTCCGATACCACAGTCGCCTCGGTCGCGAGCGACGGGACGGTGAGTGCTCGCGCCGTTGGCTCCGCGAAAATCACGGCAACCAGCGACTCGAAAACCGGATCGGCCAGTGTCACGGTCATCCTGCCGCCTGTCGCCACGCTCGACCTCTCGCCTTCCAGCGCCGCTCTCACCGTCGGCCAGACGCTTACGCTCTCGGCAACGCCCCATGATGGTGAAGGGAAGCCGCTCACCGATCGTGTCGTGACGTGGGTCAGCTCCAATCCTTCCGTCGTGAGCGTGTCCGCCTCGGGCGTTCTCTCGGCGGCGACCCAGGGCAATGCAACGATCACGGCGACCTGCGAGGCGATCAGCGCCACGGCGCAGATCAGCGTGTCCAACGCTCCGGTTGCGTCGGTCAGCGTTGCACCGCCGACGGTGTCGTTGCTCCCGGCGCAGTCGGCGCAGTTGACGGCGACTATGCGCGACAAGACCGGCGCTGTGCTCACCGGGCGCAACGTCACTTGGACTTCGTCGAACCCGAGCGCGGCGACTGTGTCGGCCAACGGTGCGGTGACTGGGGTGGCATCTGGTTCCGCGACTATCACCGCGACGTCCGAAGGAAAGAGCGGGACGTCGGCCGTGACCGTGTCCAACATGCCGGTCGCAAGCGTGAGCGTGGCACCGTCCGCGGTGACAGTCGACAGCGGCAGCACGACGCAACTCACCGCGACGCTCCGCGACGAGAATGGATCCGTGCTGAGCGGACGAATCATCACATGGGGCTCGAGCAGCTCCTCGGTTGCGTCGGTGTCGGCAGCGGGCCTCGTGACGGGAAAAACAGCGGGCACGGTGACGATCACCGCAGCGAGCGAAGGAAAGTCCGGCACGTCGTCGGTCACGGTGGCCGTCGTTCCGCCGCAAGTCGCGTCGGTGGACGTCGCGCCGTCGAACGATTCGATCATCGTCGGAGCAACCACGCAATTGACGGCGACTGCGAAGGATG
>Ga0134125_10006573_pt1 | contig 13158 bp, 9 predicted proteins | sample KB31751_FD_96464 | JGI IMG/M metagenome (GOLD analysis project Ga0134125, IMG submission 96464) | Terrestrial soil microbial communities with excess Nitrogen fertilizer from Kellogg Biological Station, Michigan, USA - KB3-175-1 | ecosystem: Environmental > Terrestrial > Soil > Unclassified ... | reverse complement strand
GCGCTTCCTGATGAGCCTCCCGAGGAGTGGCCCAGAATCAGCGGCGTCCACGGCGTTTTCAAGCACCTCGACGATCATGTAGTAGGCGGAAAGCTGATATCGCGTAAAGAAAAATTCTTCGATGAAGCAAAACTGGAGATGCTGCGCAAGCGGCAGGTGCGCGCGGTGAAATATCTGGACAGCGTCATTGAAGAGTTATTCGATACGGTACCCAAGAATACATACATCACCATCACCGCCGACCATGGAGAACTTTTTGGAGAATCCGGCTACTTCGGACACGGCCCCATTTATCACGAAAAGGTATGGGAGGTGCCCTTCGTTGAAGGCAAAATACGCTAGCTCCGATTCCTTGTGGCACGCGCGTTGTGCCGTGGGGCGCACCACCCGGTCCGAGTGGCGACCTCCTGGTCGCCACTCTTCTAGTCGATTGCGCAATCACTGGGCCGCCCTGCTGCTGCTCGCCTTGGTTGGGCTCGCGTGCCTTTCTCCTCATACGGGCGCCGGCAACCAGGAATTCGCGTATATCGGACCCGGAGCCGGCTTTGCATTCCTGGGATCGTTCCTGACGATTCTGGCAAGTTTCTTTCTGACGCTCGTCTCTTTCTGTTCCTGGCCATTTCGAATGGTTTGGCGATCCATACGCCGGCGCAAAGGATTCCGCCAGGCGCAAGTCCGGAAGGTGATATTTCTTGGGCTGGATGGTCTTGATCCTCGTTTGACGGAACGCTTTATGGCCGAAGGCAAGCTGCCGAACCTACAGCGGTTGAAGGAACAAGGTACATACCGGCGACTGCGAACAACGTTTCCTTCGCTCTCACCCGTTGCATGGTCCACCTTTGCCACGGGAGTAAATCCAGCGCGGCACAATATTTTTGACTTTCTGAATCGAAGCCTGAAAACCTATGTTCCCGAGCTCGCTTCCGCGAGAGTTCACGGAGCGAGAAGGATCTTGCGAGTTGGCCGATGGCGGCTGCCGCTCTCAAGGCCAAGCGTGGAAATGCGCCGCAAAAGCCAGCCATTCTGGAAATTACTGGGCGAGCAGGACATTCGATCGACGATTATCCGCGTGCCGATCAGCTTTCCGCCAGACCACTTTAATGGGAGGCAGCTTTCCGCGATGTCGACGCCGGACTTGCGCGGTACGCAAGGCAGTTTTTCATTTTTTACAACCCGGCTTGGTGAAGCTACCTACGAAGGAGGCAGTCGCTATCCACTGAAGCAATCAGGCGACCGTTTTGAAGGAGCGCTTGAGGGGCCTGAGGACGCACTAATCGATGGCATGGGCGCGCTGAAAATACCGTTCCACATTAGGGTGGCAAAAAAGCAGTCATTCGTTCTGGAAATTCAGCGGCAATCGATTCCGCTCGAAGTGGGCCGGTATTCCCCTTGGATTAAAGTCGCGTTTTCGGCGGGACTTGGTACAAAGGTCCACGGCATCGCACGCTTCCTGCTTACTGAGACAGAGCCGGAGTTATCGATATATGTTTCCCCGGTGCAAATCGATCCCGAAAAACCCGCGCTTCCAGTAAGTCATCCGTCGTTTTATGCGTCCTATCTTGCGAAGGTGATGGGAACCTTTTCTACCTTGGGCATGGCCGAAGATACTTGGGCTCTAAACGAAGGTGTTATTAGCGAAAAGGATTTTCTCGAACAGGCTTATTTATTATTCGGTGAGCGCAAGGCTATGTTCGAAAATGCTCTGGAAAAGACACCTCGCGGCGCAGTCGCTTGCGTGTTTGATACTAGCGATCGTATTCAACACATGTTTTACCGCCATTTGCCCTCGGAGAATGAAAAGGGCAACGACGGAGTGCCGAGCCAATATGCCGGAGTCATCGAGGACATGTATCGGCGGATGGACGATTTAGTTGAACTTGCTTTAAAGCATACCGATGACAAGACAACCTTGTTTGTATTGTCCGATCATGGCTTCTGCGGGTTCCGAAGAGGAATCAACCTGAATACCTGGCTTCGGAAGAACGGCTATCTTGCATTGAACGACGGGGCAATTGAAGGGGAACCGTATTTTCGTGGAGTGGATTGGTCGCGCACAAAGGCGTACACAATGGGACTCGGCGGCCTCTACCTTAACGTGAAAGGTAGAGAAGCATCCGGAATTGTACAGCCTGGAGCGGAGGCGGAAGCGCTCAAGAAAGAGCTGATTGAAAAGCTGGCGGGTCTTGTCGACGACGAGCACAACACCGTCGGCATCCGAAGCGTCTATGCCGCGAGTGAGATCTATCGTGGACCGTATCTGGAACATGCGCCGGATCTTATTATTGGGTACAACGATGGATACCGAACGTCCTGGGACGCGGCAGTGGGCAAGGTAAGCGCCAACGTTTTCGAAGACAACTGCAAAGCTTGGAGCGGCGACCACTCGGTGGACCCATTACTCGTACCCGGCGTCCTGTTTTGCAATCGGAAGACAGACGTTCAAGATCCTGGTATCGAAGACATGGCCCCTACCGCGCTTACTCTGTTTGGACTCGACCCGCCACAGTGGATGGAAGGCAAGCCTTTATGGGGCCATGCGACTTAGGCGCGCCAGGCGAAACGGCCGCTTTCGAGTCGCGCTTCTGCCGTTAACATTCAAATCTCGATCACGTTCGATGCGCTATGGCGTGATTGCTTTTGCAGCCGTCTGTCTATTATTTGCCGAATCAGCGTGTAGAAAGGCGAATGTTGCATCCAACGCACACGGAAAAAAGGTCATTGTCCTCGGTATCGATGGCATGGACCCGGCATTTCTCGAACGGCACTGGAACGACTTACCGAATCTCGATCATCTGCGCCACGAGGGTAGCTTTGAACGCCTCGCCACAACAACGCCTCCTCAAAGTCCGGTTGCCTGGTCCACTTTTATTACCGGCATGAAGCCAACCGGACATGGCATCTTCGATTTTGTGCAACGCAACCCGGACACGCTGTTGCCCCGCTCCTCCATGGGCGAGAGCGTGCCCGGTAAATTTTCGATTCCGATTGGTCCTTATTTGTTGCCTCTGTCCGGTGGGCACGTCGAGACATTCCGAAAAGGTACGCCGTTTTGGAAAATTCTAAGCCAGCATGGCGTACCCGTAACGATCCTGCGGATGCCAACGAATTTTCCGCCCGTGAAAACGAAAGGCCGTTCACTTTCCGGGATGGGCACTCCGGATTTGCGCGGAACCTTTGGAGAATTTTCCTTTTATACAGATGATCCGGACAGAAAACCCGGCGCGGTATCGGGCGGCGGCATTATTCGTGTACAAGTCATCGACGGACAGGTGATTTTGAAAGTTCAGGGTCCTGCCAATCCGCTGCGAAAAGATCACGCGCCAACTTACGTAAACGTCACAGCGTTTGTAGATCCCACGGCTCCGGCCGTACGATTCGATGTCGGAGATCAGAGAATCGTTTTAAGAGAAGGGGAATGGTCGCGTTGGATTCACGTTCAATTTCCGTTGATTCCCTGGATTCAGAGCACAGCGGGCATGTTCCGCATTTACGTGAAGCAGCTTCATCCGCGCTTTGAAGTTTATATCTCTCCAATCAACATCGATCCGAACAAGCCAGAGCTGCCAATCACCGATCCCGATTCTTATAGCCAGCAGATTGCCCGCGCCGTCGGATCTTTCTACACCCAGGGGATGGCGCAGGATACTGCCGCATACCGGCAGCATGTATTCACTCGCGCGGAATACATCCGGCAAAGCCGCGAAGTCTCAGATGAGCTACTGAAAGTGTTGGGCTACGGGCTCGACCATTTTAAGGATGGTGTATTGTTCTTTCATTTTTTTGGCGTGGATCAGAACTCGCATATGCTTTGGGGCAAATATGAAGATGAGTTGTTGGATACCTATAAGCTGGTCGATCGCACAGTGGGTTGGGTCGAGAAGCGTGCGAAAGACGCAACACTCATCGTCATGTCGGACCACGGGTTCACAACATTTGATAGAGCCGTCAATTTGAATACCTGGCTGCGGCAAGAGGGCTTCCTGGCGCTTACCGATCCTAACGAAAAGAGCGGTGGCGAGTTTTTTAAAAATGTGGACTGGTCACATACAAAAGCCTATTCGGTTGGGCTCAATGCCTTGTACGTGAATCAATTAGATCGCGAGCGCTATGGCATAGTCGCTCCCGGAGAAGAGACGGAAGCTCTGCTGAAAAACATTCAGAGCCGATTGCAAACCTTTCGCGATCCGCTAAACGGCAAGCCCGTCGTTTATGAAGCGGCGCTCCCGTTCGGCCCAGGCGGAGCTACCTCCGATTTTGGACCGGACATGGTCGTCGGCTATTATCCGGGGTACCGGTCGTCCTGGCAGACGGCATTGGGGGCGGCACCTCCCGAACTGATCGTGGACAATGATGATGAATGGCGCGGGGACCATTGCATCGCGCCGCAGTTTGTGCCCGGAACACTACTCACAAATCGTCCGGTCGCATTGCAGCATCCCCATCTTTACGATTTGACCGCTACAATGCTTTCAGAGTTCGGAATTCAAAAGCCTGAACAGATGGTGGGACGCTCTATCTTTTAGCAGAGACTACGTTATGGCAAAATCAACCGTCAAATTAGATAAAGATCTTATCGCGCGAGTTAAGAAGTGCAGCGAATTGGCGGGCTACGCGTCTGCGGAAGAGTTTATCGAGCACCTGATTGAAAAAGAATTGGCGCGCCTTGAAGATGCCGAATCTGATGAGGCGATTGTGAAGAAGCTGAAGGGGCTCGGATACCTGGAATGAGCACGGCATGGAGCCTTCTTCCGCTCAGTATTGCTCTCGGGGCGATTTTCCTTCTGGTATTCCGCCGCTTTTCCAACCAACAAGCAATTCGTGCGGCGCGGCGTAAACTGCAGGCTAGCCTTTACGAATTGCGCCTTTTTGTGGATGAACCACGATTGGTGCTGCGTGCCCAGATGTCGCTGCTGTGGGTGAATTTGCGCTATCTGGCGCTCATGCTGGTTCCCGCTCTGATCTTGTGTGTGCCTGTGTCATTGCTCCTCTCCTTTTTTGAGCCATATTACGGCAAGGCGCCGCTGCCAGTGGGCGATGCAACGATTGTGACCGTTAAGATGAGCCGTCCATTGAATGCGGGTTTTCCCGATCCGCTCTTACAAGCTCCGGCCGGCTTTGTAGTGGAAACTCCTGGCGTGCGAGTGCCGGCGAAAGGCGAGATCAGTTGGCGGATTCGTCCCATTAGCGCTGCATCGGGTTTACTCCGCGTCGTTTTGCCTACTCAAATATTCACAAAGCGAATTACGGCAGGCGCCGGTGCTTCTTTTCTCTCCACGCGGAGAGCGAGATCTCTGTGGCAATTCTTTTGGCATCCCACGGAAGACCGACTCCCGCCGGGCAACGTTGCCTGGATTGAAATCCAGTATCCTTCCCGATCCATCAACTGGTTAGGCATGAGCCTCAATTGGATCGTTTGGTTATTCATTCTTTCGATACTGACCGCACTCTTGCTGAAACGTCCCTTGCGAGTGTCTTTCTGAAGATTTAATTTTGCGCTACGTTACTAGAGAGCCATGCACCGGCTGATCTGCCATGTCGATATGGACGCGTTCTTCGTGTCGGTCGAGGAATTGTTCGATCCAACACTAAAAGGCAAGGCCGTTGTGGTCGGCGGAAAGGCAAATCAGCGCGGCGTTGTTTCAGCCGCTTCCTACGAAGCGCGAAAATATGGCGTCCACTCGGCGATGCCGCTGCGCACGGCAGGTAAGCTCTGCCCTCACGCCATTTTTGTGGAAGGTCACCCGTCGCGATATCGCGAAATGTCGCAAAAAGTCTTCACCGTTCTGAACGCATTCGCTCCACTGGTGGAGATGGCTTCCATTGATGAAGCATATTTGGATTTGAGCGGCACAGGCCGGCTGCACGGGCCTCCGATGAAAGCAGCGCATGCGCTGCACGATGCAATCTACAGGCAGACGGGACTTCGCTCGTCGATGGGCTTAGCAACCTCGCGCCTGGTCGCGAAAGTTTGCTCCGATCAAGCCAAGCCCAATGGGGTTCTTTGGATTCTTCCTGGAGCCGAGGCCAGTTTTCTCGGCCCGCTGGAAATTCGCAAAATTCCCGGCGTCGGAAAAGTAACCGAAGCCTCGCTCAAAAAGCTCGGCATCCATCATGTTCGCGATCTTGCCGCGCTCGATGAGGCCTTTTTAGCGGAGCGATTCGGCAAGTGGGGCTTGGGTCTTGCCGGCAAATCACGTGGCGAAGACGCCGGCGGCTGGTTCGACCAGGAAGTTGGCGATGAGGGCGATCCGAAGTCGATCAGCCACGAACACACGTTCTTTGAAGACACATCGGATATCGAAGTACTGGAGCGTACCCTCATCCGCCTGTCGGAGATGGTGACAAAGCGGCTGCGCCAGCACAAGCTGTACACGCGCACCATCCAATTGAAGCTCCGCGATCACCAGTTTCAAACGATCACGCGCGCACAGACGCTCGATCATGCAACCCAGTTGGACCACGAAGTAAAGAACAGTATTCTTACGCTTTTCCATGGGGCATGGAACCCGAAAATACCGATCCGGCTGGTCGGCGTTCACGCAGGGTCATTGAGCCGCAACGAAGGCCAGATGAGTCTGCTGCAAGAGGCAGATACGGCAAAGCTTCGCAATGTGTTTCGCGCGGTGGATCACATTCGCGATCGCTTCGGCAGCCAGAGCATTTCACTCGCGCGTACCGCGGGAACCGATCTGCGCGAGCGTGTGCATGAAAACCCCTTCGACTTGCCGAGTAATCGGAAAGAATAAAGGCCGCTGGCGCGATACACACGCTGAAATTGGAGACTCCCGAATCAGAGCCGGAACCGTAAGCGCAATATCATTGACTTAAGAAACTAGCCGAGGTCCAGAGGCGCATTGCTTTTGCGTAAGATCTTGAAACGGAGCCGGAAGCGTAAGCGACCTCAGTGCGGAAATGGCATCGCACGCTCTTAAGTAAATGACATCGAGCGTAAGTGACCCCAACTGCAATAGAATGCCGACCTTTTTGCCGCACCACTTCACCGGAAGCCAAATACTGCCGATTAGGGCTTGCTCACACTCGCGGCTCGGTTTCAGCAGTTCCGACGAAATGAAGCACTTTCTAAGTTGCCAAGTTGCTTCGCAATGGCTGGAATAGATTACTACGCGCCGTATACGCGATCGATCAGCTTTTCTAGAAAAGCCTTCGACGCGCGGATATCGGCCTCCTGTTTCGGTCCGGAAATTTCCCGCTCGATCGTAATGGGGCCAGTATAGTTGAGTTTCTTTAGTCCTTCCATCAACGCTGGGAAATTAACACGCCCTTTGCCGATTGGGACCTCTTTCCCGAGATTTTTCGGATCGGTCGGATATAGGCCGTCTTTGGCATGTAAACCATGAACATATTTGCCGATCACATCGAGCGCTCCAACCGGTTCCCCCATGTCATAAAGAATGAGATTGGCGGTGTCGAGATTCACGCGTACATTATCCAGCCCCACATCGTGAATCGCTCGCAGCAAAGTAACAGGCGTTTCCTGTCCCGTTTCCATCATGAACGACTGTCCGTTCGCCTTGCAGTAGCTGGCTATCTCATGAATCGCTTTCACCGCGTCCTGATACAGAGGCAAATTAGGATTTTCTGGAATAAAGCCGCAATGCGTGTGAACGGCTTCAATATTCAACTTTTTCGCCAAATCGGAAGCGCGCTTCAGAGCGTTGATCCTCGCGGCCCGCGTGGATGGAGGAATGATGCCGATGGTCAATGGACCTTCATAGAAGTCCCACACCATCTTGCCTTCGCCGAGCGTCATGACGGCGGTTGCTTCTATCTGGTATTTAGCGAGCGCTTGGCGAAGCGGCTCCACAATACTATCGGGCGACATGCCGACATGAACCTGACAGGTCCGAAAACCTAAGGCATGCACTTTGGCGATTCCCTTCTCGGGTCCGCCGGGGCCGGTCGCATTGGTCACAATACCTAGGCGCGGCTTCGACTCAGCCGCGCTGGCCCTGTTTGCCATGGCCACTGCGGCGGAAGCGCCGGCCACCGTCTGTAGAAATCGCCGTCGTCCAGGCGATGGCGCGGAAGATTTCATTTCAGTAGAGTTCATTTTAATTCCCGTTCGTTTTTCTTATGCATGCCCCAGCACACGGTGAGGTTGGTAAGGCGCTTCAAGGGCCTTCATCTCGCCATCAGTCAGCTTAACGTCAATGGATTTCAAGGCATCTTCCAAATGCTGCATCTTGCTCGCGCCTACAATCGGAGCCGTAACACCGGGCTTATTCAGAATCCATGCAAGCGCGACCTGCGCGTTCGATGCGCCGCGCTGCTTCGCAATCTCGCTTAGCTTCTCTACTACCGCAAAGTCGGAATCCTGATAATACATGCTCTGCGCGTACTCATCGGTTTTCGCGCGTACCGTCGCCCCATACTCTTGTTTCGTTCTGTTTCCGGCCAGAAATCCGCGCGCTAACGGACTCCATGGGATCAGGCCGATTCCTTCGTGACGACAAAGCGGAATCATCTCGCGTTCTTCTTCGCGATAAACCAAGTTGTAGTGGTTCTGCATGGAAACAAACCGGCTCTTGCCGAGTTGGTCCGCTACATACAGCATCCGCGCAAATTGCCAAGCGAACATCGAAGATCCGCCCACGTAGAGCGCTTTCCCTGCCTTGACTATCGCGTCCAGCGCATCGATCGTTTCCTCAATCGGTGTTGCATAGTCGAACCGGTGTATCTGATAGAGGTCGACGTAATCCGTCTGGAGGCGCCGCAAGCTGTCGTCAATCGCATGCATGATGTGCTTTCGCGAAAGCCCGCGCTGATTGGGGTCGTCGCCCATCGGGTTGAATACTTTCGTCGCGATCACAACTTTGTCGCGCGATGGCCCGACTTCCTTTACTGCGCGGCCCAGAATTTCTTCGCTAACTCCCACCGAATACATGTCCGCGGTGTCGAAGAAATTAATGCCGGCTTCAAATGCCCGGACATAAAACGGGCGGCTTTCTTTTTCTTCTAAAACCCACTCCCGCCACTTCTTCGAGCCATAGGTCATGGTGCCCAGGCAGATTCGCGATACTTTCAGGCCGGTCGCGCCGAGATTAACATATTCCATGACGCTAGCTTAGCGATTCGCAATTTTGCGCTTCGGTTCGCGCGTCTACTTGGCCTGGCATACGCGGCCTGTCGCCGACATGGTTACGAGCGCAAGCCCGCTCGCGTCCGCATGTGTTTTGAACTTCTCCCCGTTCGTCTCCCAGCCCAACTTCGTGCCAGGATTCAACTGCGACAAAATCACCGCTTCTCCCGGCTGAACGGTAACCTGAGCGCATTGCTCTTTCATCGGCATCAGCGTCAGCTTTCCGAATTTTGTGGGCTCGTTGAGATCCCCGGCACACTGCAGCGTATCCGTTTTCCCATGAAATACACTGACCCAACAGGAACTCGCATCCCACGACTTTCGCGCCAGTAACAACCCTGCACTCGGATCGTAGAACCAGTGGTTCATGTTGTAATATCCCAAGCCCGGCAGATACGGATTCGCCCACAAAAATTCGTACGCTACTCCAGGGCCGTCCAGAACCATCCGCGGGTCCTCCATAGCCCAACCTTGAACGAACGACGACGCTTGCAGGTTCGGATCTACGTTTACCATCATCAAACCGCCCATGCGCTGTTTCCATTGCGGCCTCTCGACCTCGTTCGGATGCAGCGAAAGAAGGAACAGCAAAGGAAAATTAGAAAACAATTGCGGATCGTCCTGCCTCAGATCGATCCGGAAATTTGTGTTCGCGGCATCAAGAAATTCGTACAAAGCGTAAGCTTCCGGCAGGCAGACGCGAGGATCACGCTGAATCAGCGGCAGCAACTGCGACCACTGTTCTTTCGCGCTATCGCGCGAACCTTCGCCGCGCGCAATCTGCGAGAACAATACGTTGCGTGCGCTGGTAAATGGGCGGTTCGGTTGAAATGCCGGTGGATCCGCCAAAAGCGCAACACGATCCGATTCGGAAATCTGCGGCTGGCACCAATCGGCAATCAGCGCGGTCTGTCGGTATTCCGACTTATGTTTTAAGCCCCATTGTATGGCCGCCTCGCAGGATGGCGCGTCGCCCGCAACAATGCCGTAGAGTGCAAGCTCGAACCCTCGTTGAGGCGAATCGGGAACGGTTTTTACGCGATGCTCGAAATTGCCCCATCTCGCCGTGTTGCGATCGCGATCAAGTTTCAGCCGGTGTAATCGTCGCGCCGTAAGCAGCAGCCGCGGCGAAATATCCTGCGCATGCAAGCTGAATGCGATCAGGCATACAAGCGAGAGACGAATCAAATGGCTCAATCCGTCATTCTTCCATAGGAGTTGTGAGCCTCTCCCTCTACCAGGCAAGCGTTGCCGTTCTCGGAGACTCCTGTGAATTCGGCAAATAGATGGTGTGGCAGTGCTCGCACCGGTACAACTCGGCATTCGCGCCAAATCGTTCCGCTGCCAGCGGGCTTAAATGGAACCAGCGCTTTAAGTGGCCGGCGCACAGCTTCCCTTTCGCATTACGTTCATTACAAGCGCGCATACGCAGTAGGCGCTCCTTTACTTTGGTGCCGTCGGGCAGTGTAAACAGCACATCCCCCGGCGGTGCGGTTGGGGGATTCGCGTCCGGGACTGGAGACTCAACCATTCTAATTGCAGGTTACCTGAAGCATGCTTCTCGCGCTTCCTGGCCCTTTCGAGTTGTGCGCTTCAAGCCCACCTTGGTAGACTGAAACTGTTACTACTTCGGGGCGTGGCTCAGCCTGGCTAGAGCGCCTGGTTCGGGACCAGGAGGTCGGAGGTTCGAATCCTCTCGCCCCGACCAATTTCCCCCACCGGTCCAATTTCTGCTATTATTGACGTCGAGGGAACTGGCAACGGCTATTGCCAGCCCCCTGGGCAACGCTAGAGATCGATTTCGATCTTCAGTTTCGTCCGTCTAGTTCTGAGAAAAACCAGAACCAAACACAACGTCAGAAGCTCCATAAAGAGCCTCCTTTCGCTCCGCAGTTTTAGATTTGCAAGGCCGGGACCGCTCTCCCGGCTTTTTGCATCTGCGGAGTCCAAAGCTCCCAGCGATGCAAAACCTGCCCCTTGCAAACCCGGCGGCGCGAACGGTTATAGACGTCCGGCACGTGCTTTATTCTCTGGTTCACCTTACCCTCGGAAATAAGCCGCCGCTACTTCGATCCTTCGTTCAATAAAATGTCCAGCCCGGGCGTGCCGCAGTTGTAAGGCTTGCTCAAAATGTCGAGCCTTCCGTCGCCATCTAAATCGGCTACTTTTGATTCGTGGCTATCGAGTCCCGTTGCCACCACCGTCGATTTGAAGTTACCTTTTCCGTCCCCGAGAAACAGATAAATTTTCGACCCGGGATTATCGCAGTTCAACCGCTGCTCCGCCGTAAAAATATCGAGATTGCCGTCGTGGTTGAAGTCGACGAGCTGCAAGTTATGTGCGAAGTTCAAATCGGCAATCTTGTGCGACTCCCAGGTATGATGCGCCAAGCCGTACCACATCAGAGGCCCCGTGCCATCGCCGATCACCAGAACCACTTGCTCGGTCTTCTGGCCTGTAAGAAGATGGCCAACCGCCGCGCGCGAAAATGTGTAGCTCGCATCAATCACGTTCGCTTCAAATTGTCCTTCGCCAAGATTTCGAAACCAGTGGCCGCCCCCAACAATATCGAGCTTTCCATCGCCGTCCACATCGCCAACGGCCAATCCCTCATGCTCATTGATGCCTTTAAATGGCGCAGCCAGCCCACGCTGCTCCGGTTGGCTGCTGACGCTGTATTGATAGATCGTCGTGAGCGGCCACAATCCGGCGTCTCTCGGATCTGGCGGAACCCGCGCCATCATCAACGCGTGTGAATCCTGATTCCAGAACACCAGTTCTTGCTTGCCGTCTCCAAAAAAATCGCCAACCGCTTCATCGTGGTGCTTGTTTCCACCGCTCCTCTTAATCAGATGGCGCTTCCATCCGACATTTGGATCGAAGTTGGGATATGGATTCTCCCACCACCAGATTTCATTGGAACGATAATCCCCTCCCGCAATGAAATCGAGATCCCCGTCTCCATCCACATCCATGGAAACCGAGCCGGCTTCGATGTGCAGTGGCTCCGGCTCGATCACGTAGCGGATCCATCCACTCGCTGTCCTCCGAAACCAACTCACCGACTGCGCGGCCGTTCGCTCCGTAATTACAAAATCGTCAATCCCGTCTTTGTCGATATCGAAAACGGTCGCCGACGTCTGCTCGGTTCCGGCATTCGGCACAGGCAGATCGCCGTGCTTAGTGGATACGTGTCTCCATTTGATTCGGGCATCCGATTGCGCGACCGCGAGCATTGCGAGCGCTAGCAAAGCCCAAAGGACTCGATTCTTCATTGCTATGAAGAATCCTATATTATGGAGGCGGCTTGCACATTGCAGGCCGCATATTGCAGAATTACATCCGCCGCGCGCCCTGGCCCACCTGCGGTCTGAAGCGATTGACCGAGCAGCTTAGCCTTGTTTCGAAACGCGGCATCGCCCAGAATTTCTGCCGCGGCAGTACGTAGCGATTCCGGCGCCGCGTGCGACGCAGCGATCGTCAATCCCGCTCCCAGTTCCGCTATTCGCGCCCCAACCAGATGCTGATCGCCCCTTTGCGGTACAACAATCATCGGGCAGCCGAAATACAAACCCTCGTTGACGCTATTCATTCCGCCATGCGTAATCAATAAATCCGCGCGACGGAGAATCTGTAACTGCGGCACAAAGCGTCGAACAATAAAGTTCTCCGGGGCGCCGTCCAGCTGCTGTCCGCCTGTCGAAAGCACAACTTGCCATGGACAATTGTTGAAAGCTTGAAAGCATGCCGCATAAAACTCCGGAGCATTGTGGAACGTGGTGCCCAATGATATGTAGATCAACGGCTCGCCGGTAAGCCGATCCCATGGAAAATCGATTTCGCAATCGCGATCTTCCGGAACGTAGGGACCTACAAATTCAAATCGCTCGTCAAAGGCATTACCGTTGAGCTGAAACTCGCGGGACGTGAAGATGATATTTAACGGGCTGGGATTACCGAGATAGTCGATAATACCTGGAATTGACACGCCATATCGAGTGCCGATCCGTTTCGCCACTCCCCAATAGTCGGTCAACTTTTCAAGCCCGCCAAACAAT
>Ga0134125_10006571_pt1 | contig 13159 bp, 10 predicted proteins | sample KB31751_FD_96464 | JGI IMG/M metagenome (GOLD analysis project Ga0134125, IMG submission 96464) | Terrestrial soil microbial communities with excess Nitrogen fertilizer from Kellogg Biological Station, Michigan, USA - KB3-175-1 | ecosystem: Environmental > Terrestrial > Soil > Unclassified ... | reverse complement strand
TCAATCCCCAGCATCCCGGCCCCTCCAGCCTTCAGGCTCATCTTGTGTGAGAATCCAATCCCCTCCTCAGGCTCATCTTGTATGAGACAAGAGTATCTGTGGCCCAAATCAAAATCATCTCGTACAATGGAGCGGAACCATGCCCAAAGCTCTGAACGCCAAGCTCTATCGGTCCAACCTTTCCATCGTCGAAGACGGCGCCTCATCCGCCGTCCAGTCCGCCGCGGAAGCGGGCGGCGGCGTCCTCCGCTGCTTCCCGAGTTTCGTCGGCCGTAAGTTCTGCCTCCCCGGCAAAAACCTCGAACTCGTCGACGAAGACTACTTCCCCGAAGGCCCCCACGGCTGGGCAATCGACGAACGCTGGAACGGCAGTTCCATCCTCGCCGACACCGGCAACGGCATTCACGGCGAAGGGCTCTGCCACTTCCACCACCCCGATGGCCACCTGATCCCCATGAACGCCGCCGTTCACGGCGCGCCCGACTTCATGGTAGGACCGCTCTATCGCACCCTCAAGGGCACTGGTTTTTATAACAAGGAATTCGACAACCTCTACCCGCTCGGCCACCACATGCACCCGTGGAAGCCGGAGGCCTACAATTTCAATCCGTGGCGCAACAAGCGCTATAAGAATGACTGGCACACCTCGATCGGCCTGCTCGACTACGTCACCGAAGAAATGATGGCCGATTTCGTCCGCGATTTCATTGCAGGCAAAGACAATCACATCCGCAGCCACGCCCGCAACTTCCTCGTCCGCATGGGAACCGGCTTCTTAACGCCAACCCGCATTCTCCACGGACCCGCCGCCGTCAACACCGAAGAACCGCAGCGCGATCTCGACGACTTCCGTTTCTACCAAAGCCACGTGCTCGCGCCGGAAGGCGAAGTGTTCCTCGGCCAGGATCTTCTCTTCCGCCATCTGCCCGAAGGACTCGAAGGAGAGGACCGCGTCCAGCGTCTCGTCTCGGACATCGACATGGCGCGCAACAAAGATCCCTACATCGTCGAAAAGCACCTCCTGATGCCGGTTGTCGACCAGGAAGCAAGCCAGGGCGGCTTCCATGACGAATGGCGCGTCTACGGCAAGCCGAATGGCGATGAGCTCTTCAGCCTTCGCCAGTTCGAACTCGCGCCCGGTGCCGAAACCGTTCTCACCGCCCCCGCCGCACTCTGCATCATCCACTTCAGCCACGGACAGGGCACCATCGGCAAGCACAAAGTGGAAGTGAAGTCCGGCATCCGTCTCGGCGAACCGCTCGACGACGAATTCGTCATTCCCTACGCCGCATCCAAAACCGCCGGCGGCATCAAACTCAAAAACACCAGCGCCACCGAACCACTCGTCGGCACCCGCTGCTGGGGACCCGAAGCCTGGGGCCACAAAATGCCCAAAGCCCCCTTCGAAACCTGGCCCCGATAAAATACTGTCCTTGCCTGACATCAGGACTTGACAATCTTTTCCATTTCCCCTACTATGCAGGGTATATGGCGGGCGCGGCGTATCTCGGTGAATTTGAACAGATCGTACTCCTCGCCATCCTTCGGCTCGGCGACGGCGCTTATGGCGTCACAATCGGAGCCGAAATACAAAAGCAAACCGGCCGTGTGCCCGTATCGGGCGCTCTGTATACAACGCTCGACCGGCTGGAAGAGAAAGGACTCCTGAGTTCGGCGATGGGAGATCCCACGTCTCAGCGCGGGGGCCGCGCCAAACGATTTTTCACTGTTACAGGAACCGGTCTGGCGGCGATCACACAGGCCCAGCGTTCCTACCAGAATCTGATGAAGGGATTACGACTACCGGGACTGGAACATGCATAGACAAACGATTGGCGAATGGATTTTAGGGCGCCTGATGACTCAGGACCATGCGGCGGCCATTGTAGGTGACCTGGAGGAAAACGGCGTCAGCCACATGCGATTCTGGCTGGCAATCGCTTCCAATGTCATCCACTCCATCAGCCGCGCAACCGCGATGGCTGCCGTCAAAGGATGTCTGGTTCAATTTGCATTTACTCTTCTTCTGTCTCCGGTTGTTACCGTCGCCTTTTACTTTCTGCCCCTCCGGTATTTTTTGTGGATCGGCGCCATCTCGATTCTTCCCGTCCAGATTTTCACCGCATTCTGGATTACACGTCAGAAACAAAAGCAGCCGTTACTGATCTGCCTGATGATTGTCCTCATCGACTGCGCGCTCGGACTTCTCAAAATCAATAACGTCTCCATCAATATGGCGATTTGGTCCATCCCGCTTCTGCTGGCGACAATCGCAATCGATCGCAGGAATCGTCAGAAATCGATCGCCTGAATTACCAGTCAAATTCCATCGATCCACTTTGCTGAGGCAGCTCAGGTCCGGCTGATAGTGTGAATCTGGAGCAATAACAAAGTGAACAATGCGCCTGAGAAAGCACTGTCATGGGGTTACGGGCGCAGCTGAACCAAAACGGAAAGCATCACGCAGCGCTCGCGGCTTCCAGCAAGGCTTCCGCCGTTGAGGTCTGCATCGGCAGAATGCCGGCTTCTTCTTTCCCGTCCAGTTCGAGAACCTCGCGGAAGGTCATCTCGACCGCGCGCACCGCATTGCTCATTTCCTGGAGCCAGTTGGCCCAGAACTGCTCGATCGAGGGGACATCCTTCGTGTACCGGATCTCGCGCAGAATATCTTTCCGGAAGGACGGGATATCGAAGCCGCGCATCATCGCAGCGCCGACTTCGGTGAGGTTCATACGGTCGTTCAGATCGATGCGGAGCAGATCCTTCCGGAATGTGTACTCCATGCCTTTTTTGCTGGTCCCCGACGCGATCTCCTGCAGGGTAAGGGCGCCGGAGACGATGGCGCTGTCATCGGTCATACCGAGCAGCGTCGTGGCACTGGTCGCCGCTCGAACTCCGATCGGCTGGCTGGCGCTGTGCAGCCGAACCTGCGCGGGGCCGGAGATGCCAATCCAGAGATCCGTACCCAATTGCGTTAGCGAGAAATAGTTCGCGACGATGTTCTCCAGTTCCCTGTCTTCCAGCTTTTCGATTTCGCTGGGTCTGAACCTCGCGGCCTCCTCCGCGCGCTTCTGAAAATCGCGCTGATACTGCGTGTGCTCATACAGCTTGTTGAGGATTGTCGCAGGCCAGTTGGGACGAGGATAGTTCCAGGCGACCGCGATGACATCGAGTCCAAGCCGCCGCAGAATCACCGTGACCGTGTAGATCAGCTTTTTGCTGGTGTTCTCGATGTAGACGCGGCCCTCGTTGAAATCCAGAAGCACCGGAATTTGCTTGCGGATCGCGGCAGTCATGCCGCATGTAGCGTCTTCGACCGTTTTCTTGTCAGTAGCCGGGAGGAACTTGTATGGGCGCTCGAGCAATCGATACGAACCCTGCTCGCGAATGGAGGCGACGTCGCTGACGTCTTTCCATTCGTTGATGACCGCCCACAGTCCATACCAGGGCATCTCGGGGTGAATTCGGAACTGCGCTTCGGTTACACCGTAACCGCCGCAGTTCAGGATTTCATCGGAAAGGGTGACGGCGGCCCGCTCCTCGATTTCGGAGCCGGCATACCCCGCCAACTCCGGCTCCAATTTGGCATCGAGAGGGTGCTCCTCATCCAGACGAGGACTACTGAAAGGGTTTATGCCAGCCGTATCCGCTTTGGAGTAGCAGGTGATGGCGGCGGCCGCCAACTGCGATGCGGTCACCATGATGGTCCGGTCCTCCAGTATTGTTCTGAAGGTCTCGAGCGAGTCTTTACCGAGCCCGAAGATAGCCCAGGCTCCACGTCCAAACATGTGCGATTCCTGCTTTGTGTGTAATGGGGTGATTGCCGCCAGAAGCAGGAGCGCAACGAATGCGATTTGCTCTGAAGCGGATGGTCTGCACCCCGCGGGTTGGCGTTGAGCGCCTGACCTTCACCTTTTTACCACGGCGCCTCTCAGCGGTTGAGCAGGAACGCGTACAGCGTGTCGCTGGCGGCCACCACGACCATCTGCTGGCCATCCACCAGATACGTCTCCGCGCCATTGCTGGTCAGCGTCGGCATCCAGGTGTGCCACAGAATCTTGCCCGTCGCGGCATCGAACGCGCAGAAATTCGAAGATCCGTCATTGCCGAACAACAGCCCGCCGGCGGTCGATAACAAGCCCTGGGGCCCGCCGCCTTCGTGCATCCATTTCAGCTTGCCGGTCTGATAATCGATTGCGCGGATGCCGGAACGTCCACCCGACTGGCCCCCGCCTCCGCCGGTGAAGCCATAACCTTCAGGCCGGTCGGTTGTGTCCACCAGATAGCTCATGCTGAAGCCTTCCGACGTGCCCACATAAAAAAGACCCGTCTGCGGATCGAAGCTCGGCGGAGGCCAGTTCGTCGCCGAACCCGCTCCCACCAGCACACCATCCACACTCGCCTCTTTCTTCGGATTATTAATCGGCTGGCCTTTTGCGTTGATGCCGGTCGCCCAGTTGAGGAATTCCGGATCCACCAGCGGCGCTGTCAGCAAATGCTCGCCTGTCACACGGTCCAGCACAAAGAAATAGCCATTACGCGCCGCCTGCGCCACCAGCTTGCGCGGCTTACCCTTCCACGGCGCATCGAACAGGACCGGAGCTTCCGTGCTGTCCCAGTCGTGAGCGTCGTGCGGAGAAGTCTGGTAATACCAGGCCATCTTCCCTGTATCGGGATTCAGCGCCACAATCGAACACGTGAACAGATTGTCGCCCTTGCGGCTCTGCGTGGCGCCCACCGGATTCGGATTACCGGTCGAGACATAAATGAGATTCAGTTGAGGATCGTAGGTCAGCGGCTGCCACGGTCCCGCGCCGCCGTGCTTCCGCGAGTAGTCGTCCGGCCACGTATCGTATCCCGGATCCCCCGGATTCTGCGGCGTTGTATACCAGGTCCACTGCACATCCCCGGTTTCCGGATCGTGCGCCTCCAGTTTGCCCTGAATGTCTCTGGCATCGCCGCCCATTCCGGCCAGCACATGATTGCCGACCACCAGCGGCGCCGAGCTGCAGAAATAATCCATTTCCACCGGCGCGAGTTGCTTGTACCATCGCTCCTTGCCGGTTTTGGCGTCGAGCGAAACCAGCGCGCAATCCGGCGTCTCGAAAAACAACCAGCCGCCATACATGCTCATGCCCTTGCTGGCATTACCGTGATGTCCCCCGCGGCTCTTGTAGAAGTAACTCCACAACACCTCGCCTGTTCGCACATTCACAGCCCAGGCGCGATCCGTCACCGAGATATACAGGACGCCATCCACCATCAGCGGCGAACCGGCGATGCGAAAAGTGTCGGTCGGACCGCCCCAGTAAGTCGGGTCTCCCGGCTTCCACGGGCCGCCGACATTGGTTGCGCTGTCCTGCGTCGCCGCCAGCTTCGCCGCCCAGGCCAGTGTCAGCGTGCCGACGTTGGAGCGGTTGATCTGATCGAGCGTGCTGTAGCGCTTGCCGGAATAATCGCCATGATAGGTCGGCCACGCATCTGTCGCATTCGGTTTCTTCAAAACGTTGGGATCGAGAAACTGCGCGGCAAGGGCAACAGGGAGCAGGATGACCGCGGTCAGAGAAATAAAACGAATTGTCATAAGGGCTCTCTTTTATTTGTCCTTTAAATAGGCCGCGAGATTATGAATGTCGTCGTCCGTGTACTTCTTCATCAGGTCGATGTGGGCCTGCAGCCGGTTCACCTCGGTGACCTGCGGCCAGCCGTCGTTCCGCAGCCATGTTTTGTTCTCGCCGTTCGCCTGGTGGATCTCCACCACGAAATCGTTAATCAGCACCGGCGATCCCGTGAACTTTTCTCCGCTCTTCAGCGTGACCGTCGCCGTCACATTGCCGCTGACGGCGCCACCCCCTCGCCCGCCTCGTCCGCCGCCCGCTCCGGGAAAACCCCCGCGGCCACGCCCTCGGCCGCCTATGCCTCCGCCCAAAATCGCGGCCTGAATGTTACCGGCGTCCTCGCCGGCCTTTTCACCGATGCCTTTCAGATCGCCGGTCACGGAGTGGCATGTGCTGCACTTCCCGACCGGTCCATTGAAGAATGCCTCGCCCGCCTTTGCATCGCCGCTGAAAACATTGTGCCTCTGGTAATCCTGTCTGGCCACCGTGACTGTAACCTGATAATGCAGCCATGTCGCCAGATCGACGCCGTCATCATGCGAGAGTTCGAACTTCGGCATGCCCTTGTCAGGACGGCCAAGCGCCAGAAAACCAGGCAGTTCGCGGCCGGAATGATCCATCACCACCAGTTCGGACCGCATCAGATCCGAATCGGTTTTCGCCAGTTTGCCGCCGCGCGCATCCGCGCCGTGGCACGACGCGCACTGCGCCGCATAAATCTTGCCTCCGCGCTCAACGGATGCCATATCGAAAGCGCTCTTCGCCGTGATATCAATGGGGCGCGCCGACGCGCCGTCCCCTGGCGCACCGGCGCCACGTCCGCCGCGTCCGCCACGCTGCGCCCAGACCGGCGCGGCGAAGATCAGTAAACCTGCGAAAACAATCCGAAACGAGTAGTGATGACCCATATTTCCCTCTGAGGGCAAGACGGGAGTATATCACTGCATCGTGTATTCGACAATGATTCCGCGCCCTTTAAACAAAGGGGAATTGTAACTTAAAGTCAGCATAAGAATTTTATTCATGTTTGATACGACCCGGCGAAGACAGATAGCTGTCGCCCTGCGATCTCTGCCGCTGGCTGGGCGGGAAGCTGGGCGACGGCGGGTACGGGTCGGATTGTGTCGCACCGGTCGGTTCCCAAACACCTGTTCAGAATGGCAGATAGCAGTTTCCCGGCCCGCATCGATTCACGGCGTCCGCAACCGCCGCGTCACATCATGGCACACACTGACTGTAATGCTGGCTGTTCCAGCTGTGGATCGCCTCGGCTCCTGACTTCAGAGCGCACTGGGCCAGCATGGCATCATAGATCGCACCCCCGACGATGCCCCGCTCCGCGAAGAACTCCATCGCCTCCGCGTATGCATCACCGGTCAGCGCAATCACCTCAAGCCGCTCCCGAATGTTCGCCACGAAGAGCATCGCCTGTTCAGCGCTGATGCGACGCTTTCCCGGCATCCGCGTCAGCGTGGAGTAGACTTCGGCGAGACTATGCGCTCCGCAGCATCCGCTGGTCGGGTGGAGTCCGGCAAACAGCGCGATGCTGGCATCGCGGTGCATATGGTCGCCATGGAAGAGCGGCGCCCAGAGAAAGCGATCCCTATTTCCCGATCATCAGTATCGTAAACGAGCCGGGCACCACCGGACCTCCTCGGCCGCGGCCGCGGCCGCCGCCAGCGGGCGCTGCTGGCGCCGGTCCCCGCTCCTGCGACATCGTAAAAAGATGGCCGGTCTTGCTGTCGAGCGTTACCGTGCGTGCGCCATTCATCGTGTCGAGATTTTGCTCCACCTCGAAGCTCGTCGGGCTCTTCTCTTTCACGATGGTCAGCGTTCCATTGCCGCCCGTACTGAATGCCTCCATCGTCGCCGGATTGAATACCGCGCCATCGGAACCTCCGGCCAGCGGCAGCGTGGTGAGGATCTTACCGTCCGCCGCGCTCAAAACAACCATCGTCGGCTGCGCGGTCTGCGATCCTTCGCTGCCAGACCGGCTGCACGCCGCGAACAGAACGCGATGCTTCGCATCGAGCGCCAGCCCGTTGCATCCACCCTTGTCGACGAAGGAATAATGCGCTACCGCCTTCATCGTTTTCACGTCCACAGCAGTCACGCTCCCAATCGCATCCTGCATAACGACATAGAGCATCCCCTTGCCGTCGGCAATCCCCTCCTCCGGCACGCCGCCCAGGTCGATAGTTCCGAGCACCTTGCCGTCTTTGGCATCGATCACGGTCGCGTTCTTTGTCGGATGACTGAAAACGTAGACCCGCTCATTGAAGGCATCGAAGCAGATGCCATCCGGCCGCGCGTCGCCAACATCGATCGATTGAATCAACGTGAGTGTCCTGGTATCGAACATCGATACCTTTGGATGATCGCTCGTAAACCCATGTCCCGATTTCGGGTCGACTGCCGTACCGTTGCCCCCGACGCCCGTGATCTGTCCAAGCGGCGCAAGCGTATCGAGATTGAAGATCGTCAGACGCGCCGGCGCCGCGGGTATCGCCGCCGTAGTGGCGGTGGCAGCTTCCTCGCGGGTCGCCCCCCTGGGAATAAACAGCCGCCGGCCGGCGGTGTCCGCATAGATGTAGTCCCATCCACCTTCCCCGCCCGTCCTGGCTTTCTTCAAAATCTTGTAGGGGCCGCTTTGCTGCGCAACTCCCATCGGAGCCAGAATAAACACCGCAACTGCAATCGCCGTCCATGTAGTTTGCATTCAGAACCTCCCCAAAAAATTTAGACTCGTATATCTCTCATCTGCCCTGCACCAGTAATTCAATCAGACGGTCCTCGAACTGATCCAGGTCGCCGCCCAGTTCGCTGGTTGCGCCGCTGTACACCAGGCGGCCCTTTGCAATCACGCTGATGTTGTCGCAAAGGCTCCGGATCTCATGCGCGTCATGACTACTCAGGAAAATCGTGTCGTTCTCTCGCTCCGCCAGCCGATGCAACAGCTTCCACATATCCCGCTTTGCCGGCAGATCCAGACCCCGCGTCGGTTCGTCCAGAAACAAAACTTTGGGCTCGCCCATCAGTGCGCGCGCAATCTCCACCCGGCGCTTCATCCCCGTGCTGTAGGTTCCCATCACCCTGCCACGGAAACGCGTGTCCAGGCCGACATCGTCCAGTAGTCTCTCCACCTGCGCCGCCGCATCTTCCAGTTGTCTCACGCGGGCGAAATAGCCGAGATACTCGCGCGCCGTCCACGCGGATTGGCTCTCGCTCGTTTCGTCGCTCACAAGCCCCACGAATCCACGCACCGCCAGCGGATCGGCGGCTACGTCGTGCCCCCAAAGCTTCGCCTTTCCCGCGCTGGGCGGCAGCAATGTCGTGAGCATCCGGATCGTCGTCGTCTTTCCGGCCCCGTTGAGCCCGAGAAAGCCGTACAGACAGCCCCTGGGAATTCGCAGCGTCATGCTGTCTACCGCGGTGAAGTCCCCGAAGCGCCGGGTCAATCCCTCCATCTCGATTGCGTACTCCACGCCGGCCGTCACCGCGTATGCCTCCACCGCCGAATCGCAATCCCGAAACACAGCAGAGGGAACACCAGCGAGGCCGCGCCCATTTCGTAGATGGCGTTCGGAATCTGCGCCTCCACCGCCGCGCGGGCAGTGAGCGTGCGCGGTTCGGGACTTCCGTCAACCTGGTACGATGCCCGCACACTGAGCGGATACCGGTTGCCGCCGATATCCCAGGGCTTCGAGGGGTCGAGCACAATGGGAATCCGCGCCACCCACCCGTCCGCGACATGGTGGCCGTCAGACGCCAGGGGTCCCGAATCGTCAGGATACGGGTGTCTCTCCGGATTTTGTTCCGCGCGCGCGAGCACGGAATCGTCCAGATCCACGGCAAGGCCGTCCTGCCCGCTCACCTGAATCTTCAGGCCCGTGATGCGCTCGCTGGTATCCACGGGAAACAGAAGCAGCAGATCGCGAGCGGACCGCTCATCTGTCCCCAGAGCTTCAAAATCTCGCGTGAGGACGGGCCTGCAGCAGCGCCGCGGCACCGCCTGTCCCGGATCTACAAGCGCGAGATTGATCCCCGAACGCCCGAACAGACCGCGGATCGCTGGAGCCGAATTGGGAGGCGGCGCAGGACGATCATAATTGCTGTCGGCGAGCATCATGGGACCCGCCGCAATCGCCAGAATGCCCAGTACAATAATGCTGCGCTGCGCGCTCGTCGCCTCCCATGTTTCCACTCCCTGGGCGCGCAGAAAAATCCAGTAAGTCAGCGCCAGCGCGCCCCCTGCAACGATGAAGAGACTAAGCCAGGTATAGAGCGTCGTCGCCGGAATACTCCCCACCGCGATCGTAAAGCCAAGCGCATTCTTGAGCAATACGGCCGGACTGGCCAGTGTGAGATGGCCGGTTTTCGTCGCGCCGTTTCCGCGCGCCACCATGAGTTCCTGCAGAGGAATCAGGCCTGCATAGAAGAGCAGAACGCCCATCCCGGCGCCCGCCGGCGCAGCCAGACTGCGCCCGATGAAAAGCACCCCAATCAGTGCCCCAACCGCGATACTGATGACCAGCATCCCTGGAGTCCACAGCAGGAATTGATGAAGCAGCGCCGGGATGCCCACATGCCCCGCGTACACCGCCATCATGGGCAGAAGCGCCGCATAGTACCCGGCAGCGAGGGTCGCGAGGACAAGAAGCTTTGCCGTGAGCCATGCGCGGCGGTCAACCGGCGAAGTGAAGACGCACTCCACGAAGCGGCTGGCGCGCGCGCTGGCGATCATTCCCGCCGCCAGTGGAATGAACGCGAGGGGTACCAGGCCATACGCGATGATGCCGTAACCATCGAGCCATGTGTCCTGCGTGCCCGCGGTTGCCATTCCCCCTACGGCCAGCAGAAGGATGCCCGCGCCAACCCACGCGAACTTTCCCCGCATCACTGCCTTCAATTCTTCCATCCACAATACTTTGATCGGCGCAGGCATGGGTTTCAAAAGGGGCCTTCATGCATCTCATCACCTGATTCTGAAGAAATGCTTAATAACGCCGGAATGTCAGAACTCGAACCGTGCCGAGAGCTGCAGGCGGCGCGGCGGATTGGCAGCTACCGGCTGGCCGAAAAAAGGCGAGTTGAGATCGCCAACATAAGAGGTGTAATTGACGTGGTTCATTGCGTTGAAGGCGTCCAGCGCCACCGTGAATTGAGGCCCTTCCTTCTTGTGCTTCAGCAGAAAGTCATGCGACCAGCGCAGGTCCAGTTGGGCGTTACCGGCGCCCTGAAGGGAGTTGCGCGGCACCCCAGACGGCCGTGCGTTGGCGTAGCCGGTGTGATATTCGTCGAGCCCCGTGGTTTCGGTATAGGGCAGGCCGGAGCTGACATTCAGCCCAACGCCGAGATCGAGATATTTCGCCGCGTGAATCGTACCCAGAAGGTTCAGGCGATGACGCGCATCGTAATCCGCCCGCGACCATTCGCCCGTGAGATCGTAATCATTCGCCGGAAACGAGCTGATGCCGCCGGTGCTGCGCGCGCTCACGGCATAATTGCCGGCAACGTCCGTCATCGTCCTGCCGAACGTGTATTGGATCATTCCCTGGAAGTAACGCGTAACGGCGCCACGGAAAGAAACCTCCAGCGAGTTCGCCTCCAGATGCCCGGAGGATTCGATCTGCCGGTAAACGCCGATCGCCGGATTGGGCCGCGTCAGGTAATCCGGGGGAGGCGGAGCGTTGACGTCTCGCGAGCGGAACAGGTCCACGCCGCGGCTGGCCCAATAGGTAACCCCCAGCGTCGTGCCCTTGTAGAGTTGCCGTTCCATTCCGGCACTGAATTGCGCCAGGTAAGGGATATGGATGTTGGGCGCAAGTCGCACCAGCGTGCCCGGCACGGCGGTCAAACCGCCGGGCGGCAGGGTCGCCGGGTAAGTGGGATCGCTGAGCACGATCTGCCGCAGGCGGTTTCCGTTGTACCGCTCCAGATCGAAGATCGGCGCATTGCCCGTGCGGTCGAAGAAAATACCGCCGCCGGCGCGCAGCACGGTCCGGCGGCTTTTTCCGGGCGCCCACGCCAATGCCAGGCGTGGCGAAACATTGTTGTTGTCGTGAAAGAAATTCTGCCAGTCGTACCGCACCCCCGCTGAGATCGTCAGATTGGGCCGTACACGGTAATCGTCCTGTACAAAGCCGCCGGCCACCACCTCCAGGAACACAATGTGCCCGTTTCCCTGCTGCTGAATGAACGAATACGGCTGCCGGAGTTCAAAATTCTGCAAACTCGAAAAATAGTAAGTTCCGCCGGTGTTCGTGTTGTCGTCCATGCCGCGCCGGCTGATGTCCGGCACATTGATGCCCGCCCGGATCGTGTGTCTGGATGGCGTCCAGTTGAGAATTTCGTTCAGGTTCATGTGGTTTTCGGTGCGCAGCATGTCGGCTTGAGCTCCGCCTCCGATAAAGGCGCCCGGCACGACAATGGAAGGTGCGTCGCTGACGCTGGTCGTGGGAGCGTGATCCCTCCCGAACACCACCCGGAACTGATTCAGCAGCCGTGGCGAGATGGTCAGGCTGTCGTTGTAATACAGCTCCTCTTCGCGGTTGCGCGTATTCACCGCCGCCTCGGGTAAAACCAGGCTGCCCACGCCCTGGTTATCGACGCTCGAATCGTCGAAATTGCCGCGAATCGTCGCCAGGTGATTCTCTGTGAACTGGTGCGTAATCGATGCCGAAATCTCGGTCGAGCGCTGCGGATTGGGAACGGTCTGCTGCACCAGCCCCTCGGGTGCGCTGGCGAAAACGACGGCTTGCAGGTCCTGCTCCTCGCGATCCACCGAAATCAGGAACGAATTCTTCTTGCTGTGGCCCACCGGTCCCAGCAGGCTGGCCTCGTAGATGCGCTTCTGTTCCGGCGGCCGGATGGCGGCGAAGGGATTGCGCGCGTCCAGATGGGAGTCGCGGAACAGGAAGTTGACCGTCCCGTGATAGACCGGGGAATCGGGTTTGAGGATCACTTCGATGCGGCCGCGGCCTGGGCGCGAGAACTCCGCCGAATAGGGATTCTGGTTGATCTTCACTTCCTGTATGGCGGACGCCGTGACGCCGATGTTGCTTTGCTCCATGCCGTTGACCACCAGCGTCACGCCGCTGGTCCCGACCGAGCCCGCATCCAGAAACTGCGACATGGCACCTACATAGTTCTGGTCGAACACCGGCAGACTGTCCATCGTTTGCCGGTCGATCGCGACGGTGTCCAGGTTGTTCGAGGAATCTGTACTGACCTCCGCGGTGGTATCGCTCACCGTCAGGGCTTCGTGTACACCAGCCAGTTGCAGTTGGATGCTGAGCGCCGCCGGCGCGCGATTCGTAATCGCGACAGGAACGGTTGCGGTAATAAATCCCTGATGGCTGACACTGATCTCCAGCGGCCCCGCGGGCACGGAGACGAGTTGAAACTTCCCGAGATTATCTGTCCGTGTTTCCGCCGCGGCTGTATTCGCTCCATGCTGCTGAGCTCTCACATCGGCATTCGGAATTCCGGCCCCGCTGGGGTCCGTAACCGTTCCCGAAACAAGATAGCGACCCGGCGCG
>Ga0134125_10006569_pt1 | contig 13162 bp, 17 predicted proteins | sample KB31751_FD_96464 | JGI IMG/M metagenome (GOLD analysis project Ga0134125, IMG submission 96464) | Terrestrial soil microbial communities with excess Nitrogen fertilizer from Kellogg Biological Station, Michigan, USA - KB3-175-1 | ecosystem: Environmental > Terrestrial > Soil > Unclassified ... | reverse complement strand
CGTCTCAGAAGTCCAGTCGAATTCGATGTCGCAGTGCGACATGCCGAGACGAACCAATACCGACAACTTCCAGTTATCTAACCGGCTGGCGCTAGGACAGATCCTTCATCACGTCACCGCGCTCTAACCTTTAATTGGAAATCCTTCGCCGTCAATCGAAGAAACTCCTATGCCTCCTATGCGCAAAGGTATAACGCGTGAGCCCGGCTGCCGGCGGCAGCGATGGCAATGCTCCACATCGCGGGCCATAGAACGACGCCCAGCCACATTCCTCCCACCCATTGACCGAAGGCTGTGACACTCCGTGGTGCATCCTCTAGCTCCTCGACGATGCAGGCAATCGTCACAATCGAGAACTGGACCGCCACTGCTTCTGCCGAAAATGTGGGCCTATTCGGAAGCAGCGTACGAGATGCATGTCGCGCCCACAATTTTGTTTGAGCGAAGAAAGGAGTGTTTGTTAGAACAACGCCTACAGCTATGATCAAATAGGAAAGGCGTACCAAGGGCGTCGCGGCTTGGCAGGGGGGCTCGTCGCTGCAAAGAGCGAACGGCCATCCCATAAAAAAATATCCGGCGCTTGCGAGAAAATAGAAAAGGACCGTCAGGAGTCCGATAGCCATAAGTTGCATGGCCGCGCCGGCAACAGCCGGACCCAAGATCCTCATCGCAACCTTAAAACACCCATAGATCACGCGATGGGTTTCATACGTGGGGTGGAGCGCCACGTCGGCACGCAGACACCGAAATATCTTGAACCATTAGAAGATAGGATGTAAACGTTATATATAGTTATATATCCATAAAAATAGATGTCTGAAACATGATAACCGCATCCCAGCTTCGCGCCGCCCGGGCTCTCGCAAATGTCGACCAGCGGCAGCTCGCCGAATTGGCCGGCCTGTCCCTGCCGACGATCCAGCGGATGGAAGCCAGCGATGGCGTGATCCGTGGCAATGTGGATTCTCTTACCAAACTGATCGCAGCATTGGATGCGGTCGGCATCGAACTGATCGGGGAGAATACCGCGAGCCACGGTGGCGGCCGTGGCGTCCGGCTAAAAGCAGTCGCGACTTTGCGGACCAATGGTCCGAGCAAGACCAACGACAACATTCCGATCCAGGCGGCTGAATAGGGGCGGCATCATGCAAGCTCTGGTCTTGCTATGGTGTATCCTGAGCCTGCTGGGAGTGGCGGTCGTCGCCATCTTGCTGGGTTCGTATCGCATCACATCATCGCTGACGTATGGCATGACGGCGGTCGTTTCCGCTGTCATGTGTGTGGTTGCCGGCATGAGCATCGGCGCCGTGCAGTCTCCCGCTGTAGCCCTTCCGTTGGGCTTGCCATGGATCGGCGCCGAATTCCTGGTCGATCCCCTGTCAGCTTTCTTCCTTGTCATCGTCAATCTGGGTGGCTTAGTCGCCAGTGTATATGCGTTGGGTTATGGCCGGCACGAGCCATCGCCGCGCCGCGTGCTGCCGTTCTTTCCGGCCTTTCTGGCGGGCATGAATCTGGTGCTCCTGGCAGCCGATGCATTTTCTTTCCTTGTCTCCTGGGAATTCATGTCGCTCACGTCTTGGGCGTTGGTGCTGTCACATCACCGGGACGAGAACAATCAGCGCGCCGGCTATGTTTACATTCTCATGGCGAGCCTCGGCACCTTCGCACTGCTGCTCGCTTTCGGTCTTTTGGCGGGTTCGGAAGGACATTATGCCTTCGCGATGATGCGCGGCCAAAGCCTTCCGCCATCCTATGCTTCACTGGTGTTGTTACTGGCACTTCTGGGTGCAGGTTCGAAGGCCGGAGTTCTGCCGCTACATGTGTGGTTGCCGCTGGCCCATCCCGCCGCGCCCAGCCATGTTTCCGCTCTCATGAGCGGGGTCATGACCAAGGTCGCGATCTACGCCGTCATACGAATCCTGTTCGACCTGGCCGGACCACCACAATGGTGGTGGGGGTTGATCATCATCCTATTGGGTGGCGCCACGGCCTTGATGGGCGTGCTCTACGCCCTGTTTCAGACAGATATGAAACGTATATTGGCTTACAGCACGATCGAAAATATCGGCATTATTTTTGCCGGGCTGGGGCTCGCGCTATCCTTCCGGGTCGACCATTTCGGTGCCGCCGCAGCACTGGCGTTCACAGCTGCGCTATTCCATGCTTTCAATCATTCCCTCTTCAAGAGCCTGATGTTCTTCGGCAGCGGCGCCGTTCTGACAGCGACCGGCGAGCGCGACATGGACAAACTGGGCGGGCTCATTCACCGCATGCCTGTGACGGCGTTAGCGGTTTTGGGTGGGGCAGCCGCCATCTCGGCCCTGCCGCCCTGGAACGGTTTTGTTTCCGAGTGGCTAACCTTTCAGACAATCCTTCTATCGCCCGAATTGCCTCAGTGGGGACTCAGACTATTCGTGCCCGCGACGGGCGCACTACTGGCACTGTCGGTGGCACTGGCTGGCGCCTGCTTCGTGCGCTTCTACGGAATTACGTTCCTCGGCCGCCCTCGCAGCGCTGCGGCAGGCCAAGCCCGAGAGACGGATCGATGGTCGCATGGTGTGATGCTGGCGCTCGCGGCGCTCTGCCTCGCGATCGGCCTCCTGCCCGGCTATGTGATCGATCTGATGGCGCCAGTGACACAGAGCCTGCTCGGCACCCACATGCCGCAGCAATCTTCGGTCGCATGGCTGTCCCTGATCCCAATCAACAAAGCGCGCAGTTCCTATAACGGCCTGTTGGTGTTCTTGTTTATCGCTGCCTCGGCCTCGCTAGCGGCTTACGCAATCCACCGACTTGCCTCGAAAGCAACCCGGCGCGCACCGATCTGGGCTTGTGGCTTTCCTGAACTGAGCCCCACCGCCCAGTACACCGCGGCAAGTTTCGCGCAACCTATTCGCCGCGTGTTTGGGCCGCTTCTGTTTCGCGCTCAGGAGCAAGTCGATATGCCGCCGCCCGGCAGTATGGCGCCGGCCCGCTTCCGCATCAGGTTGGATGACGTTATCTGGAATATGCTCTATCTGCCGATCGCGGAGGGCGTGCGCGCCGCTACCGACCAGCTCAATGTGCTGCAATTCCTTACCATCCGGCGTTATCTGAGCTTGGTTTTTGGGGTCCTGGTCGTTCTCCTGCTGGTCATCGCGATATGGCGCTGACCCGCGACCTCATCGTGCAGGGCCTTCAAATGCTGCTGGTGGTGGCGTTGGCGCCCTTGGTGACCGGGCTCATCCGCAAATTCAAGGCACGTCTGGTCCGCCGCCGCGGCCCTTCCGTGATTCAGCCCTATCGTGATCTGCTCAAGCTAGTCCGCAAGGAGACGGTTCTCGCCGAGAATGCATCCTGGTTGTTTCGCACCGCGCCCTATCTAATCTTCGCTGCCACCTGGGTGGCGGCAGCTCTGGTACCGACCTTCGCCACCGGCCTGCTTTTCAACTGGACAGCCGATCTTATTGCGATCGTCGCCCTTCTAGGCAGTGCGCGTTTTTTCCTGGCATTGGCGGGCATGGATGTGGGCACGAGCTTCGGCGGTATCGGCTCCAGCCGCGAGGTGATGATCGCCTCCTTAGCCGAACCTGCCATGATTATGATTGTGTTCTCGCTAGCGCTGCTAGTGGGCTCGACGCAGCTTTCTACAATTGCCGCCTTCATGATCTCGCCCAATGTAGGCCTGCGTGTGACCCTGGGCCTGGCTCTAGTCTCGCTCATGATGGTTGGGATCGCGGAAAATGCCCGCATCCCGGTGGACAATCCTGCCACGCACCTTGAACTCACGATGGTGCACGAGGCGATGGCGCTGGAATATTCCGGTCGCCATCTCGCATTGATTGAACTGGCTTCGTCGCTGAAGCTGCTGCTCTATCTATCGCTGATCACCTGTCTGTTTCTGCCGTGGGGTATGGTGCCGTTGCGGCCAGAGCTCTCCGTTGCCACGCTGGGCGCATACGCCATTGGCGCGGGGGCCTATGCAGCCAAGCTTGGGTTGGGCTGCATGATGTTGGCGTTGTTCGAGACGGCGATCGCCAAGATGCGCGTGTTTCGGGTCCCGACCTTCCTGGGCGCCGCACTGATGTTGGGGTTCCTCGGTGCGCTGCTCCTGTTCGTGTCGCGAGGGCTCTGATGCACGGACTCAATTTCGACATCGCCCATCTTTTGGCCGGCAGCCTGGTGCTGGCGAGTTTCCTGATGCTCTATCAGGACCGGCTATACGCCCTACTCAATATTTTTGCGGCGCATGCGATCGTGCTGTCGCTGTCGGTCGCGTGGCAAGCCCATATCCAGGACGCGCCACACCTCTACATCACCGCCCTCATTGCTCTTGTTTTCAAGGGCATCGTCATCCCGGTCGCATTGCATCGCATGATCGTGCAACTCGGCATCCATCGGGAGATTGAGACTGTGGCGGGGATCGGTCCCATCATGCTGGCGGGGATGGGACTTGTCGGCCTCTCCTTGGCCGTGATGCTGCATATCACCACCGATGCCAATCTGATCGCACGCGAGGACCTGGCATTCGCGTTATCGGTCGTGCTTCTGGGCCTCCTGATCATGGTGACGCGGAGGAATGCCGTCGGCCAAGTGGTAGGTTTTATGTCACTGGAGAATGGCCTGGTTTTAGCTGCGACAGGGGCACGCGGCATGCCGCTGGTCGTGGAGATCTCCGTTGCCTTCTCCATCCTCATCGCTTTCATCGTCATCGGTATCTTCCTGTTCCGCATCCGTGAGCGCTTCGACACGGTGGACGTTCACGCCCTGGATCGTTTTCGAGGAGAGCGGCAATGAACGGGATCGCGTTCGTTTTGGCAATCCCTGCGCTGTCCGTGCCGGTGCTGGCGGCGTTACCCGGCTACCGCCTGTCCGCGCTGGTGAACGTCCTTGCGAGTTTTCTGACCCTGCTGGCGGCGCTGTCACTGTTCGGCTGGCGCGGCGCGGCCACGCCCTACTTCCAGGTGGATGACCTCAACGTGGTGTTCATCGTGCTCAACACGCTGGTCGGCTTCACCACCAGCGTATTCAGTGCCTCTTACATCGGCCACGAACTCGAAACTGGCCGCCTCACGCCCGCTTACCTGCGATTTTATCATGCTATGTACCAGGTGATGATGTTCGGCATGAACTTGGCTCTCATCGCCAACAATGTCGGTCTGATGTGGGTGGCAATCGAATTGGCAACGCTCGCAACGGTGGTGATGGTGGGCATCTACCGCACCCACGAAGCATTGGAGGCCGCATGGAAATACTTCATTCTCGCCAGTGTCGGAATTGCATTCGCACTGTTTGGCACCATCCTGGTCTACATGGCGGCCCAGCCGGTGGTGGGCGAAGGTTTGCCGGGCATGACTTGGACCGTCCTGGTGACGCGGGCCGCCCATTTCGATCCCGGCCTGCTCAATGCAGCCTTCGTATTCCTGTTTCTGGGCTATGGCACCAAGGTGGGCCTGGCGCCCCTGCATGCCTGGTTGCCGGATGCCCATGCCGAAGGACCGACCCCGATCTCGGCAGTCCTGTCGGGATTGCTACTCAACGTCGCCCTTTACGCCATCCTGCGCTTCAAGATGCTAATGGCGCTCAATCCGGGCGTGATCGCCACTGGTCCCCTGATGGCAACGGTGGGCCTGATTTCGGTCCTGTTCGCCGCCTTCATGCTCTACCGGCGCCGCGACATCAAACGACTGTTTGCCTATTCCTCCATCGAGCATATGGGCATCATCGTGTTCGCGTTCGGTTTGGGCGGCGCGCTGGCCAATTTCGCAGGCCTGTTGCAGATGACCATGCACAGTCTCACCAAATCGGCAATTTTCTTTACCGTGGGTCATGTCGCCCAGGTCAAGGGCACGCAGCGCGTCTCAGAGATCCGAGGCCTCACCGAAAGCCATCCCATGCTCGGCTGGCTGTTGGTGCTAGGCGTGATCGCCATCGTCGGCATGCCGCCACTCGGCATCTTCACGAGCGAATTCCTCATTGTCAGCTCGACCTTTGCGCGTGAACCACTGCTGGCGATAGCATTGGTTCTGGGTCTGTTGGTGGCGTTCGGAGCTCTGCTGCTGCGATTGCAGGGCTTTGCATTCGGTGCACCGTCCGAGGGGCGCGCGCCGGTGCGGGCCTCCTACCTGCCGATATTTGCGCATCTGGCTCTAGTTCTCATCGCGGGCGTCTATCTGCCGCCCGCCCTGGTCAGCTGGTTTCAGCATGTCGCGCGGATGTTGGGGTAACAATGGCGGCGTTGGCAGCACTCACAGGACGGCCGGTCGAGAAGCACCATCCCTGGCCGCGTCTGATCGTGACCAACGACACTTGGCTGGATGCAATCGATGGCCTGGTGAGGAATCGCTGGACGCTGTCGGGTCTGTGGGGCGATGACGGTGTTGTGCACATGGCGCTAACTGCTGGGGCCGATGTTCGGGTCCTGAGCCTTCCTTGTCTCCACGGGCGTTTTCCCAGCGTGGGATATTTGCACCCTCCTGCAATCCGGCTGGAGCGCACAATCGCCGATCTGTTCGGTCTGCAACCACTGGGCGCGGCCGATACGCGGCCATGGCTGGATCATGGAAACTGGGGCTTGCGTCATCCGCTCGGCGCACGACGGGACTTCATCGCACCGGAGCCCTATCCTTTCCTGTCCGCCCAGGGCGATGGGATCCACCAAGTCCCGGTGGGTCCCGTGCATGCCGGCATCATTGAACCGGGACATTTCCGCTTTCATGCCAACGGCGAGACCATCGTGCGACTGGAGGCGCGGCTCGGCTACACGCACAAAGGCACCGAGGCGTTGATGCGGGGGAGTGATCTGGACCGCGCCGCCAAGCTGGCTGGTCGCGTGTCCGGTGACAGCACCGTCGCCTATGCCATTGCCTTCGCACGGGCCACCGAAGCCGCGCTAAACGTGCAAGCGCCAGATCGCGCGCACTGGCTGCGGGCGCTTATGGCGGAAATGGAGCGAATAGCAAACCATCTAGGCGATATCGGGGCAATCTGCAACGACGCATCCTTCTCGTTAATGCACGCTCACAGCGGCGTGTTGCGCGAGCGCGTGTTACGGACAGCGGATGTTTGCTTCGGGCATCGCCTGATGCACGACTGCATCGTGCCAGGTGGCGTTACCCGCAATCTCAGCCTGGCAAAGGAGCCAATTCTGCAGGCGCTAGTCACAGAGATCAAGGCGCGGCTCCCCAGCCTGGAGGCCCTTTACGATAACACCACCTCGCTGCAGGACCGCACTGTTGCGACTGGTACCCTCGAGATGGGTCTGGCCCAAAAGTTCGGTGCCGGCGGATATATCGGCCGCGCCTCTGGGCGAGATTTTGATGCGCGGCGAACCCTCACCTACCCGCCCTACGATCGGCTATCCTTCGAAGTGCCGGTCTTCGAGGAGGGCGACGTCAATGCCCGCGTTTGGGTCCGCATTCGTGAGGTTGAGCAGAGTCTCTCGCTGATCGACCAGATCCTTGTTGGCCTCCCGGACGGTCCGATCCGCACACCGATCGGGGCCCAGGGGGGCGAAGGTGTAGCGCTGGTCGAGGGCTTCCGCGGCGACATCTTGGTGTGGCTAAGGCTGGACGAGGACGGCCGAGTTGAGCGCTGCCACCTGCGTGATCCTTCCTGGTTCCAGTGGCCGCTTCTGGAAGCCGCAATCGAAGGCAATATCATTGCGGACTTCCCGCTCTGCAATAAGTCTTTCAACTGTTCCTATTCCGGCTGCGATCTATAGAGGCATCCCATGCGGCGCTTATTGTTCCAAGCCCTTGTCAGTCCGCCGCTCACTGAACCTCTCAAACGTGATGAGGGTGCCGAGTTAGTAGAATTGGCCTCCAAATTGAACCAGGCCGCCCGAAGCCGGCTTGGCCGCAGCTTGTCCATTCGTGAGATCGATGCAGGCTCCTGCAATGGCTGTGAGTTGGAAATCAACGCACTGTCAAGCGCCTTTTACGATTTGGAACATTTCGGTCTGCGCTTTGTCGCCTCCCCGCGCCACGCCGACGTCCTGCTGGTGACCGGTCCGGTGACGAGAAACATGCGAGATGCGTTGAACAATGCCTACAACGCAATGCCTCACCCCAAATGGGTCGTTGCCGCTGGCGACTGCGCAATTGACGGCGGCTGCTTCGCCGGTAGTTACGCAGTCGTGGGAGCTGCATCACAGATAGTCCCCGTCGATCTCGCCGTGCATGGCTGTCCGCCCAGCCCCTCACAGCTTTTGCAGGGTCTTGTCTCGCTCATGAAGTGGCCGAGTAGGTCCGCGAGCGGTCAATTGCCCGACTCATGACAAAGGAGAGGAATTCGACTCTGATGTCATTGTTAGGCCAGAGCTCTCTTATCTGGGCAGAAGCTCGCGAAAATCTTGGGTTTCCCGAAATGATTCTCCTGGATGAAATCGCGTCTGAACCCGCCACTATCAGGGTCTTGCAAGAGCGGCTGTCGGGCTCACTCGTATATATGCAAGGCGGCTGTTATCAGAGTGAAGCGGACTGCAATGGCACGAGCTTGGCGTCTTATGTTCACGCTATATATGGGCTTGTCCTTCAGAAGCATGCTCGCAATGTGCTTATGATCGGATGTGGTGGCGGAACGCTGGCTACGATGCTTGAGAGTGCGGGTCACAATGTCACGATAGTTGACATCAACCCGGCGTCATTTCTCGTCGCGCGAAAATATTTCAAGTTGCCGGTCACGGTTGCCTGTCATGTATCGGACGGAAAATCATTCCTTCGGCAGCCCGACGCAGCTATTTGCTACGACGCGATCGTCGTGGACGCCTATGAGGGTCATCATTTTCCCGCGCACCTGAAATCTTGCAAATTCTTCGATCTGGTACGGCAGCGGCTTTCGACAAGTGGGTCTGTGTTTGTAAATATTCACTTGTTCGGCGATTTGGATCGGCACGCAGACAGGGTCGCTGACTGCATGGGAGATATTTGGAGTGACGTTCGAATACTGGACTCCGATGGTGTGTTTGACCGAAACGCCATCGTTATGGGCGGATCTGTCGGCCATCTCGGTATCCCAAAAGTAACAATCCCACCTGCTATCGGCGCCGAGGCGCTTGAGCGGGAGGTTCTTTCAATGAAATTCCGCCCTCGCAGAACGAATGCCCTAGGGTAAAGAATTTTCCAAAATTGGTGTCGTGAGGCAATGGCCGAATCAAAGAAGACTGATTAAAGACATTCTATTCGGCCGATGTCCTAGATGTGGAATCGGTCAACTATTTTCAGGCTACCTCAGCGTTGGCGCTCGATGTTCCAGTTGTGAGTTGGACTTTGCAGTGTTTGATCCAGGCGATGGGCCGGCCGTTTTCGTCATTCTGATTGAGGGCGCGCTGGCCATGACTGGCGTGCTGTGGGTTGAGTTTACCTTCGCGCCCCCACTATGGGTGCATGCGGCGATCTGGATTCCGACTGTCTCGATCCTCACACTGATTCTGCTTCGACTGATAAAGTCAACGCTGTTAGTGCTTCAACACCGGCATAGTGCTGGACAGGGAACGATGGAGAGCAACAAGACCGAATCTTAGATAGAGAGCGTGAACACGCCTCAAAGTGTATAGGGAGAAAGTCGTCATTAGCGCAAAAGTAAAGATCGTTCCCTTGGGAAACGGAGCCATTCACGCGGCTGGCACCCTATGGAGGGAAGCGGGGCTACTGCGCCCTTGGAACAACCCATGGGAAGATGCGAGGAAAGCCATCGCCAGCCCCTCATCGGTTATTCTTGGTGGAGTTAGGACGGGAGATCTCGTTGCCACCACCATGGTCGGGGATGACGGCCACAGAGGTTGGGTATATTACTTGGCGGTCTCTCAAGAATTTCGTCGGCGCGGAATCGGCCGATTGATGATGACGGCTTGTGAATCTTGGCTAAAGGCACGCGACACTTCAAAGGTTCACATCATGGTGCGCCTGGATAATAAAGAAGTGGCCGGTTTTTACGAACACTGGGATATGGCGGTGAAGAATTTCTGTTCTTCTCGAAACGCCTCGCTTAGACCTGCGATGATCAGCGTTCCATAACCGGGGAGGCGAACCTACGGGTCAGACAAATGCCACCATTTTCTTTGGATAAGCTCGTGACCTTGGGCACTGACGGCATATTTCTTACCGTAAAGGTCTCCCCGAAGTCTCATAAAGATGCCGTCAAAGGCATTGTTGATCTGCCCCATGGTCGGATTGGACTGGCCGTTCGGGTTTGCCCACCCGCGGCGGACGGCGCCGCGAACGAGGCGGTCATTGGTCTCCTTGCCAATCTGTTCGAAGTTCCTCGCGGTTGCTTGAAGATAAAAGCGGGGGCAACCGGTCGCACAAAGGTCATCAGCATTAAGGGAGGCCCACTGATGCTCCAGACGAGATTAAGTAAGGTCATCGAGCCGCTCGGACGCTAGGCCTTCAACAACGCCGCCGGCAGCGCAGATAACAGCCTCAAAAGGAGCAGAATTGAGACAACTTGCTGTAGCCAAAGGAGAACCTCGTCTCACCAAAGAATAAGACCGAGGTCGAGGCGACGACTGTGAGGTATCGCCAAGCTCAAGAATCTACCCGCTGCCCGTCACCCGATATAGGCTTTCAACTTTGGGTTTCCCCAGCGATATTGGCCTTGTTGGGCAATAGCGAACCCCGCCAAAGTCCCGGATGAGCACCGTACCGGCCTTCAGGCACTGGGCGCGCTGATCCCCTGCCCGTTTCCGCCCGTTGTCCTCCAAAGCTTGACCGTCGCCTTGTCGTGGCCACCGAGGGCCTTCTCCTGAATGCGCCAGGCCAGGGTTCTCAGCAGCAAATTCGGCCACAAACCTCTAGGTGGCTCACGGCGGAATTCGGCCTGCCAGGCGGCCCTCAGGTCGCGCAGTGGCAGACGAGAAAGGCGGGAAATTTCGGCGGCTATGTCTTCCGGGGAGACCAGTTTCGAGGCAATGCGCATGCCCCGACCGACGCTCCATTCGTCTCAGAAGTCCGGTCGGAATCGATGTCGCAGTGCGACATGTGTCGTTTTGTTCGCTATCAGGTGCGATAAATTCCAGTTGTCGTCAGAGGCGTGGCAAACCGGGTCTCCCTGCTCGATAGTGTAAAAATCACGAAACCCACCATCGGGCGTGCTGCGGTACGCGAGTATCAGTTTCCTCGGTGCAGCAAAATAGCCTTAGCCTTTCAGATCGTCCCAATCAGTGTGGCTTCGCCGCCAAGCACCTCGGGCCAACTACGTTCCTCATTCTTGGCTAAGTCGAGCTTTGCCAGAGCGTCATAGCCTTCGGCGTTGTACTTGGTCAGGCATAAATCGTGCCGCGACGTCCATCATGAGGCGTTGAGCAGTAGACGAGCCAGCGCGGGATGGGGCACGGCAAGATCGGCCAAAGTATACTCGCCCAGTACCGCAAAGTAGGCGTTGAGTGCCCGCGACAATGCACCTCGTAGTCGGCAGGGACCGCTGATGGCGCAGCTATTGGTCTTGCGATCGAAACATTCCACCATCGTGAAATCCTCCTCCATAGCGCGCACTACCTCACCCAAGTTGATCTGGTCTGGTGGGCGTGCCAACCGTAGTCCACCGCCACGCCCGCGAACGGTTTCGAGGTACCCCTTGCGGCCCAGTTCGAACGCCACTTTCATCAAGTGGTTCTTGGAAATGCCATAGGCGTCCGCGACCTCCTGGATGGTTACCAGTTTGCCGTGCTTGACGGCGGCATACATAAGCAGTCGCAAGCTGTAGTCTGAATAGAAAGTGAGGCGCATGCGGCGTTTTATCCCGCTTAAAGATGTATCGAATATATTGCTTTGTCGGTCGGACCGCAATAGCGTGAGCTTGGCGCTCCTAGCGTCTGATCGGTTCGCACATGAGTTCGGAAAACCCGCGCCGCCGGCCTATCCACCCCACCATCGACGAAGAGATGGCCAAGCAGCCGGTGCGTGCCTTCTATACGCATATGCGCGCGGCCCCTGAGGTCGGAACCATCTTCAGCAGAGCTATCGGCACTCACCGGGAGATACATCTCGGCAAGATGCGTGATTTCTGGTCGTCAGTGATGTTGATGCCCGGGCCTCACAAACGCAATCCTGTATTGGCCCACATGCACCTGAAGATGATGCGGCGAGGACCTTTAGGACGCTGGTTTAAATTATTTCGAAAAGTAGTCTACGAGATCTGTCCGCCGGATACCGGAGAGTTGTTCATTGCGCGCGGGAGAATATCGCGCGCTGCCTTCAGCTTGGCATGTTCTTCAACTCAGACGATCCTGCGAGGACGTCTACATGGGTGCGTACCATGATCTTTGCCATTTGCAGGAGGAGTTCAGCATGAGCGTTACTGCAGTCCGTCGCAGCACGGAGCATCATCCGGACCAAATCATCCCAACAACCAATGCGCCATCGATGTCCAAAGCCCGCACCTCCCGGCCCATCGAGGCCGTCATGCATCCGCATGTATATCGGATCGCGCTGGGAATATGGATAGTCTTTCTGGCGATCTTCTGGGCGACCTTCTGGGTGAGCGCCAACGCTCTCTTTATGGTTGTGATCAGCACATTCTATGCCGTGATGTTCTTTGGGGTACCATACATGATGCTGCGTCAGACGCCGGATCGCATCAAAGTCAACCGGTCGTTGCGAGTGTTCTTGCAAAAGCCCTTCGCCACCATCGACGGCACTATCAAAGGTTATGAGGCTCTATTGCAGGTGATCTTAGTGCCCGCATGTCTGATCTTAGGCGGCACAGTGATCGGCTTCATCATCCATTCCGCCCGGTCTGTCCACTGAGTGGAGTTAGCGGCGGCACTTTCCTGGTGAGGTAAGGCAAGGAGAACAGCCTCGGGTGTCGACGATCTTGCTATCGTTAATTTCGCAACAGGATTGTGAGTAACAGCGAGGAATCCACAATTCCTTTCAAGGAGTGCAATTCTCCACCGCCCAGATAGACCCAATCGCCCTCTTGCAAGACAAGTTGGCCAGAAGGGAGCCCGAGGAACACCTCGCCTTCGAGGCAATGGAGCATGATATTGCCGGCGACGGCATGCGGCGCAATTTCCGCTCCTTTGTGAACAATCAACCGGACAGCTTCAAAGTGCTTTTCCTTGATGAGCGCGGTTGTCTTTGCGTCCCGCAGGCGCGAACCCAGAGGTCGTAAATTGACAATGTGGCCGGGTTTCGCGTGGGGCTGTGCCATGACTGGTCCTTAGTTTCCTGTCTCTGAAGGG
>Ga0134125_10006568_pt1 | contig 13162 bp, 13 predicted proteins | sample KB31751_FD_96464 | JGI IMG/M metagenome (GOLD analysis project Ga0134125, IMG submission 96464) | Terrestrial soil microbial communities with excess Nitrogen fertilizer from Kellogg Biological Station, Michigan, USA - KB3-175-1 | ecosystem: Environmental > Terrestrial > Soil > Unclassified ... | reverse complement strand
TGGTCGGGCTCCTGGCGCTGCGTCGTATAGCGCGACTGGCCGGGCCGGCGCCGGTCGAGCCATTGCTGGATGTCGGGTTCGGCGAGCGGGATTTTAGGGGGCGCCCCATCGACGACGACGCCGATCGCCGGCCCATGGCTTTCGCCCCAGGTTGTAAAGCGAAACAGTGTGCCGAAAGAGTTGCCGGCCATCTTCAAACCGCTATTGCAGACGCGTGGAACTTGTCGCTGTTCCTTGGTTCTTCATCCCGGAGTACAGCCTCATACGGTCGAGATGTCGGGGGCGTCGACCCGCTTCATGCCGACGACGTGATAGCCGCAATCGACGTGATGGACCTCGCCGGTGACGCCCGCGCTCAACGGGCTCAGCAAATAAAGGCCGGCGCCGCCGACCTCTTCGAGCGCGACGTTGCGCTTCAGCGGCGAGTTGTACTGGTTCCATTTGAGGATGTAGCGGAAATCGCCGATGCCCGACGCGGCGAGCGTCTTGATCGGGCCGGCCGAGATCGCGTTGACGCGAATGCCCTGGCCGCCCAGATCGACGGAGAGATAGCGCACGCTGGCCTCGAGCGCGGCCTTGCACACGCCCATCACGTTGTAATGCGGCATCACGCGCTCGGCGCCGAAATAGCTCAAGGTCACGGCGCTGCCGCCTTCGGTCATCAGCGCGGAGGAGCGCCGCACTGCGTCGGTGAAGGAGAAGCAGGAGATATCCATGCTGCGGAGGAAATTCGCGCGTGTGGTGTCGACGTATTTGCCCTTGAGCTCGCTCGGATCGGAGAAGGCGATCGCGTGAACGAGGAAATCGAGCCGGCCCCAGCGCTCTTTCAGCGCCGCAAAGGCCCCGTCAAGGCTCGCCTCGTTCGTCACGTCGCAATCGAGCACGATGTCGCTGCCGACGGTCTCGGCGAGCGGTTTCACGCGCTTGCCGAAGGCATCGCCCTGATAGGTGAAGGCGAGCTCCGCTCCCTGTGCATGAACGGCTTGCGCGATCGCCCAGGCAATCGAGCGGTCGTTGGCGACGCCCATAATGAGGCCACGCTTGCCCGTCATCAGGGGCTTATGTTCGGTCATGCACCCATCGCTTATGAAAGTGAACCTTCCCGCGCATCCTACACGGAAGGCGGTGGCGCGGGAAGGCAGGGTGCCGAAACGGGCGCTTATTCCGATTCGGAGATCGGCTTTCCGATCATTTCCCAACGCGTGCCGTTGTAGCGTTTCATCTGTGTGACCCGCATCGGGAAAAGATTGTCGGGGGTCGTGCTGATGCTGATGCCCGGCAGATAGATCGGGAGGCTCCAATGGTCGATATTGGAGACGATCTTCATGATGTTGGCGCGCGTCAGGTCGTCACCGGCCCGGCGCAGCACTTCGGCCATGGCCTGCGCCGCGGTATAGCCGCCTGCGGACGAGCGATCGCTCGCGCGGTCGGATTCCGGCACGTATTTCTCGATCAACGCGATGTAGTCCTTGACGCCTTGGTCATTCGCCCAAGCCGGATCGGTCGTGTCTTTCACGGTGTCGGTCGAGAGCAGGCCTTTCAGCTTCTCGTTGCCGACCGCGCCGAGCACGCTCATGGCGCTCGCGACATAGGGCACGAAGATCATCGCGTCGGGACCGACCTGGTCACGCGCGACGGAGATCGCCTGCGCCGCGGCGCGGCTTTGCGCGAACAGCACGAAAGTGTCGGCGCCGGCGCTCTTCAGCGAAATGATCTGCGAGGTGACGGTCGGATCGGTTACGGCGTAGCTCGCCTTGCCGACGACCATACCCTTATTCTTCTCGCCGAGCGCCGCCATGAAGCCGGCGATGTGGTCGCTGCCGAAATCGTCATCCTGATAGAAGATGCCGATCTTGGCGTTCGGCCGTTCCTGCAGGATGTATTTCGCCCAGACCAAGCCTTCGAAGCCGTAGCTCGATCCGGTGGCAACGGTATAGGGATATTTCTTCGGATTGATCAGGCTATTCGAGCCGGTGAGCACGAAAAGCTGTGGGATCTTGCGGCTGTTGAGATAGGGCTGGACCGCAACCTGCGTCGGCGTGCCTTCCGAGCCAAACATCAGCAGGACTTTGTCCTGCTCGACCAAGCGCCGCGTCAGTTCGACCGTCTTCGGCGGCTGATAGCCGTCATCGAGGCTGACGAAGTCGATCTTACGCCCGTTGATGCCGCCTTTTTCGGCGTTGAGATAGTCGAAATAGGCCTTCATCTGCCGCACCTGCGGCGCGGTGACGGAGACGGGACCGGAATAGGGGAAGGTATTGCCTATCTTGATCGAGGTGTCGGTGGCGCCCTGATCGTATTTGCCGCCAGCGGAAGCCGTGGCGCTGGCGAGCGTCACCGAGGCAAGTGTCACCGCCGCCGCAAACAAAACTTGTTTCATGGCGAAACCTCCCTGAACTAATTCGTTGTCAGCGTTTCTGTTATTCAGCCGCTTCGGTCGTGCCCTGGTTGCGCACCGAGGCGAGTTGCTGGTGATACACGTCGGGCCAAGGCCGACTGTCGGGCGCGGTGAAATAGCCGCCGCGCTCGCGGCCGTAAGCATCGGGCGTCGTGGCGCCCGGCGGCATCGTACCTTTTTCCGCGAGGTCCTTTGCTGCCTGCAGGATGCGGCGGCGCGTTACCGCGATCATGCGGTCGCTGATCGCGAGATTCTCGAAGCTATGGTCGCTAATGTCGCCCATGCTCTCGGTGACCGCCTGATCCTGGATGTGGATGTGGCTGATCCCGGTGAAGCTTGATTTGCGCTGCAGGGCACGATCGATGAGATAGTCGTTGCCTTGGTTCTGCACCGAGCGCCAGCGGCCGAGCCAATCGGTCGAGTTCGGCAGCATCTCGATTTGGTCCCGTGTCGAGCCATTGCCTTCCTTCGGACCGATCATGATGAACATCATATGTGTGTCGTCGAGCGGCACCCAGGCCCGCGCGATGCGGTAGTGCTCGAACTGGATGAAGGGTGCGAGCGTCCAGCACGGGAACATGAAATGCGCGACGCGCCAATAGGTGTTGCCCTCATCGGCCGGGCGATAGGCGCCGTAGATCGTGCCGAGCTCGGTGTTGTCGGTCATGTAATCGGGATCGCGATGCAGCGCGCCGAAGCGGTTCTGATCGGTCGGCCCGAAATTGCTCGGCCCCATCGAGCCGAAATGCAGGAAGTTCAGATGCGAGGTGTCGATGTCGCCTTCCATGCCCTGCAGCCAATTGCAATTGCGCACGATGAAGGTGATCTCGGCATCCTCTTCCGGGATGTGCGTCGCTGCGATGTCCGGCAGGTCGGGCACCGTCGCGGCGTTGCCCATATAGACGTAGACGATGCCGTTACGCTCGCGCGCGCGATAGGCCTTGGCGTGCACGCGATCGAGGAATTGCTTGCTCGGCGGCAGGTTGGGCTGATCGACGCAGTTACCGTCGACGTCGTATTTCCAGCCGTGATAGACACAGCGAATGCCGCCTTCCTCATTGCGGCCGAGGAAGAGCGAGGCGCAGCGATGCGGGCAGCGATGATCCATGACGCCGATGCGGCCAGCCGTGTCGCGGAAGGCGATCAGCTTTTCACCGAGGAGCATGAAGCGCACCGGGTCGCCATCGGCGACGAGCTCACAGGATTTGAGCGCCGGCAGCCAATAATGGCGCATGAGATTGCCCATCGGCGTGCCCGGACCGACTCGGCTCAGGATCTCGGAATCTTGCAAAGACGTCATGGCGGCGGCTCCCCAGAAGCATCTTTTGGCGGCGCCGTTTTTGGGACGGCCCCGCTCGCGTCTGCCATCAGTCTAAGGGGTGCCCATGGCGCACGTCTAGCGCGCTTACTCGGTACCCATTTTGCCACGGACTTCGTAGGCGTGACCCTGCGACCAGCGCTCGAGGAATTTAACTAATTCAGGGTCCGGCGGGTCGGGCAGGGTGACGCGCAGCTTCACGAACTGGTCGCCGCTGGTACCGTTCGCCGTGATGCCCTTTCCCTTGAGGCGTAGAGTCGCGCCACTATTTGATCCATGTGGCACCTTCAGTGCCACTGCGCCGTGGATTGTCGGCACAGTGATGGTCGCGCCGAGCACGGCCTCGACCAAGGTCACCGGGATATCGACATGGATGTCTTTATCCTTTCGGGTGAAGAGCGGATGCGGCTCTATGTCGATCTCGAGGTAGATCTCGCCGGCCTTCGCGTCCTTGAGGCGCAGCTTTTGTCCGGCTTCGATCCCGGCCGGGATTGAAATGTCGACGCTGCGCCCATCAGAGAAAGCGACGCGGTGCTTACCGCCGCGGGCTGCTTCGAGGAAGCCGACCTTGATCTTTTGCGCCGTTGGCTCGGCCGAAGCGGCGCTTTTGCGGCCGCGGCCAAGGAAGTCGGCGATGATGTCGTCGAGACCGGCGCCGAAGCCGCCGCCGCCGGCCCCTGCGCCCGCACCTGTTGCCTGATGGGCGCGCCCGCGGGACCCTGCGCCGCCGGCAAAGCCGCCACCGAAGTGACTGCCGCCGAACGGACCGGCGGCGCCGAAAGGATCGCTGCCGCCCGGGCGGAAGCGCATCTTCTCGGCGCCGTCCGGGCCGATCTCACCGCGGTCGTAGCGCGCGCGCTTATGCGCATCGGTCAGGAAATCATAAGCGGCGGTGACTTCCTTGAACTGGGCCTCGATCGATTTCTTCCCGGGATTGAGATCGGGATGGAGCTTCTTCGCGAGCTTGCGGTAAGCGCGCTTGATATCGTCATCCGAGGCGCCGCGCCCGACGCCGAGCACAGTATAGGGGTCTCGCATTTGTCACATTTTGCCTGGAACGCAGCACGGCGGCAACGGCCCAAGGTTTGAATCGTTGCAAGCCTCGCATTATCCTGCCGCAAGATGAGCGTTGTGCCCGTTGATGCGCCGTTCGAGCATTTCGCGCGCTGGTTCGCCGAGGCGAGGGCGAAAGAGCCAAGCCTGCCCGAGGCGATGAGTGTCGCGACCGCTACCCCGGAGGGCGTGCCGTCGGCGCGCCTCGTCCTCCTCAAGGATTACGACCGCCGCGGCTTCGTCTTCTATACGAACACCGAAAGCCGCAAGGGCGAGGAAATCGCCGCCAATCCGCGCGTCGCGCTGTGCTTCCACTGGAAATCGCTGCTGCGCCAGATCCGTATCGAAGGCCGCGCGGAATTGGTCACGGACGCCGAGGCCGATGCCTATTTCGCCTCGCGCGCACGCGGCGCCCAGACCGGCGCCTGGGCTTCGGCGCAGTCGCGGCCTTATGGCGAGCGCGCCGAGCTCGAGAAGCTCGATCGCGAGGCCGATGCACGTTTTGCGGGCGCGCCGGTGCCGCGCCCGCCCTATTGGACAGGCTACCGTGTCGTGCCCCATTATTTCGAGTTCTGGGAGGATCGTCCGTTTCGCCTCCATGACCGCTTCGTCTATCGCCGCGATGGCGGCACGGGCGAGGGGTGGCGCATCGAAAGGCTGTTCCCATGACCCAGTTGCCGAGTAGTGAACGCAAGACCCTGCTGTTGACCGGTGCCAGCCGCGGTATCGGTCATGCGACGGTGCAGCGCTTTTCCGACGCCGGCTGGCAGATCATCACCACGTCGCGCGAGGCGGTGCCGGCCGAATGCAAGCGCGATCCGAATTGGACGCATCACATTCCGGCCGATCTTGCCGATGTGAAACAGGTCGATCGCTTTCTCGCAGAGGTACGCGAGCTGCTCGGCCCCAACGGGCTCGATGCCTTGGTCAACAATGCCGGTGTCTCGCCCAAGGCATCGACGCATGAACGGCTCGGTGTGCTCAACGGCGACGTTGCGGATTGGCATGAAGTCTTCCAGCTCAATTTCTTCACGCCGCTGCGCCTGGTGCGCGGGCTGATCGAGCCGCTGACGCGCGCGAAAGGCACGATCGTCAACGTCACCTCGATCGCCGGGCATGCCGTGCATCCTTTCGCCGGCTCAGCCTATTCGACCTCGAAGGCGGCGCTCTCCGATCTGACGCGCGAGATGGCGGCGGAGCTCGCACAGCGCGGCATCCGCGTCAATGCGGTCGCGCCGGGCGAGATCGAGACGGCGATGCTGTCGCCCGAGACCGAAACACTGATTCCGCGCATCCCGCAGCGCCGGCTGGGCAAGCCGTATGAGGTCGCGTCGACGATCTTCTATCTGTGCTCGGCGGACTCGTCCTATGTGACAGGCACGGAGATCTTCATCACCGGCGGCCAGCACCTCTCCTGAGCGAGGCACCATGACCCGTCCGGTCTTCAATATCGCCGATCTCACCGAATTCCGTGAGGTCGGCCATAACGGCCAGGCGATCGGCGTGACGCGGCCCGATCAACGCTATGAAGCGCGGCTCGGCGCGATCTCGACCAAGATTGGCGCGCAAAAGCTCGGCTACAACCTCACCATCGTGCCGCCGGGCAAACGCGCTTTTCCGCGCCACAGTCACCGCGTCAACGAGGAGATGTTCTTTATCCTCGAAGGCGAGGGCGAGCTCATCGTCGGCGCCGAGCGCCACCCGGTGAAGCGTGGCGATGTGATCGCCTGTCCACCGGGCGGGCCCGAGACCGCGCATCAAATTCGCAATACCTCGGCCAGCGCGGAGCTCAAATATCTCGCGATCAGCACGCGGCTTTCGCCGGAGGTCGTCGACTATCCCGATTCCAATAAGACCGGTATCTATGCCGAATTCATAGGAGCCGACGGCAAGCCGCAACTCACGCGCTTCCTCACGCGCACTGGCGCGACCCTCGATTATTGGGAAGGCGAATAAGCGGCTTTAAGCGACGCGGCGGATCGGCAGCCGCGACCACACATCGCTCATCGCGGCGACGAGGCGATCGATATCGGCATCGGAATGCTGCGGCGTCGGCGTCAGGCGCAGTCGCTCGGTACCATACGGCACGGTCGGGAAGTTGATCGGCTGCACATAGATCGCGTGGCGATCCATCAACTCGTCGCTGGCTTCCTTGCAGAGCCGCGCATCGCCGACCAGCACGGGCACGATGTGGCTCTGCGACGGCATGACCGGGAGGTTCGCCTCTTTCAGCCTGCGCATCAGCGTTGCCGCGCGCTCCTGGTGCCGCACGCGCAGATCGCTCGCAGCTCTCACATGGCGGATGCTGGCGACCGCGCCGGCGCAGATCGCCGGCGGCAGCGAGGTCGTGAAGATGAAGCCCGGCGCGTGGCTGCGGATGAAATCGACGATGTTGGTGGAGGTTGAGACATACCCGCCGATCAGGCCGAAAGCTTTCGCCAGCGTGCCTTGGATGATATCGACCTTATCGGTGACACCATCGCGCTCGGCGATGCCGCCGCCGGTCGCGCCGTAAAGTCCGACCGCATGAACCTCATCGAGATAGGTGAGGGCACCATAGCGATGGGCCACGTCGCACAGCTCGCCAATCGGCGCGATATCGCCATCCATCGAGTAGACGGATTCGAATGCGACCAGCTTCGGCCGGTTCGGGTCGATCGCGGCGAGGCGCTTGGCGAGATCGGCCGGATCGTTGTGGTTGAAGATTTGCTTCTCGGTGCGGCCGTGGCGGATGCCTTGGATCATCGAGGCATGGTTGAGCGCGTCGGAGAGGACGACGCAGTTCGGCATCTGGCTCGCCAAGGTCGCGAGCGCCGCTTCATTCGCGACATAGCCCGAAGTGAAGATCAGCGCGGCCGGCTTGTTGTGCAGCGATGCGAGCTCCTGCTCCAGCATCACATGGTAATGCGTCGTACCCGAGATGTTGCGCGTGCCGCCGGCTCCGGCGCCGGCCTTCTCGATGGCGTCATGCATCGCCGCGCGAACGTCGGGATGCTGGCCCATGCCGATATAGTCGTTGGAGCACCAAACGGTGATTTCGCGGTTCGCCGTGTGGTCATGCGCTCGGGGAAAGGCGCCGGCTTTGCGTTCGAGATCGGCGAAGACCCGGTAGCGGCCTTCGGCCCTCAGCGCATCGAGCTTTGTCTTGAAAAAACCTTCGTAATCCATCGCTTAAGCGACTCCAGCCGGCAGCCCCCAAACCGCCGCGGCAATTATAGTCCTAATGGTGCTTGCTTCCAGCCCCGCGGATGGGACCGGTTGTCGCGGCTCGGTTAATGCGCCGGTAGGCGCTATGCTCAGGAGACCATATGGCGGGAGGCAGCATGGCAGCCCCGGTCCTCTTCACGAACATACGGATTTTCGACGGCACCGGCGCGGCGCCCTATCCCGGCGAGGTGCGGGTCGAAGGCCAGCGCATCGTCGCGGTCGCCCCCGCGCCGGCGCCACTCGATCGCTCCGGTGCGACGGTGGTCGATGGCGGCGGTGCGGTGCTGATGCCGGGCATGGTCGAGGCGCATGCGCATCTCTCCTGGCCTTGCGCCTATGACCGCATCATCCTCGACGAGGCCATCCCGCCCGAGGAGCATCTGCTGATCACCGCGCGCAATGCGCGGATCACCCTCGATCACGGCTTCACCAGTGCCTATTCCGCGGGCTCGCTCGGCACGCGCTTCGAGATCGCGCTGCGCGATGAGATCAATGGCGGCTGGCTGCCCGGGCCGCGGCTCAAAGCCTCATCGATCGAGCGCGCGCCGGGCCAGGTCTTCGGCATTCCGCAAACCCATGACGAGGGCCATGGGCGCGGCGCCGTGGCGATGCGCGCCTATATCAAGAGTTGCGCTGAGCTCAGGCTGGATTCCATCAAGCTGCTGCTGTCGGGCGACGACATTTCACGCCCAACGGCTCGCAAGAGCTCGCCTATGACGAGGACGAGGTCGCAGCCGCCGGCGATGAAGCGAAGAAGCAAGACATCTGGCTCGCCTGTCATGCGCAAGCCGCCGCAGCGGTGAAGCTCGGCCTCAGATACGGCTTTCGCGTGCTTTACCATTGCAGCTACGCGGATGCCGAAGCGCTCGACATGCTGGAGGCGAAGAAGTGTGAGATTTTCGTCGCTCCGGCCGTCGGGTTGGCGCATGGCGCGATCCATGCCGATCCGTCGCTCAACCTGCCCGAAGCGCTCATCCAGCGCGGCCACAAGATCCTCGCGCTCCAGCGCGCACTGGTGCCCGAGCTCATGCGCCGCGGCGTGCGCGTGCTGCCGGGCGGCGACTATGGCTTCCCGCACACGCCGATCGGCCGCAATGCGCGCGATCTCCAGTTCTTCGTCGAGGATTTCAGCTTCACGCCGGCCAAGGCGCTGATGGCGGCGACCAAATGGGGCGGCGAGATCATGGGGATGGGCGACGAGCTCGGCCTCGTGAAAGAAGGCTATCTCGCCGATCTGCTTCTCGTCGATGGCGATCCGACCGCCGACGTCACGATCATGCAGGACAAGGATCGCCTCAAGATGATCATGAAAGACGGCGCCTATCACAAGGCGCCGCCAATGCCCCGGTCCTAAATACCGTCATTGCGAGCGAAGCGAAGCAATCCAGTCTGTCTCAATCACTGGATTGCTTCGCTTCGCTCGCAATGACGAGGGTTAGTAGCGTCTAAGCACTCGCGAGCTGAACCGAGACTTTCTCCAGCGCGTCGCCGAAACGGCTCCAAATTTCGTCGATCTCGGCCTCGCTTATGATGAGCGGCGGGCAGAAGGCGACGATGTCGCCGCCGAGCGGCCGGATGATGAGGCCGTTCTCCTGCGCCGCATTGGCGATCAGGGCGGCCGCGCCGCGCTGCGGATCGAACGAGGCTTTCGTCGCTTTGTCGCGCACGATCTCCAGCGCGCCCAAGAGCCCGAAGCCGCGCGCTTCGCCGACGAAGCGGTGCGAGGCGAAGCGCTGCAGCCCTTCCTGGAAATGCTTCGCGACGCGCTGCACATGCCCGACGATGTCGCGCTCCTCATAAATCTTGAGCGCTTCGAGCGCGACGGCGCAGCACACCGGATGACCGGAATAGGTGAAGCCATGCGCGAAAACGCCGATCTTGTCACTCTGCGTCAGCATCGCCTGATAGATCGGCTCGGAGACAATCGTTGCCGAAAGCGGCAGATAGGCCGAGGTCACCGCCTTGGCGAGCGTCAGGATGTCGGGCTTTAGTCCGTAAGTCTCAGAGCCGAACATATTGCCGGTGCGTCCGAAGCCGCAGATCACCTCATCGGCGATCAGCAACACCTCGTGCTTCTTGAGCACCGCCTGCACCTTCTCGAAATAGGTCTTGGGCGGCAGCAGCACGCCGCCGGCGCCCATCACCGGCTCGGCGATGAAGGCGGCGACGGTCTCGGGATCCTCGCGCTGGATCTGCGCGTCGAGACTCTCGGCGAGGCGGGTCGCATAATCCTCCTCGCTCTCGCCGGGCTTGGCGCCGCGATAGAAATGCGGCGCATCGGCGTGGCGGATATTGGCGATCGGGAGATCGAAATCGCGATGATTGGCGGCGAGGCCCGTGAGGCTGGCCGTCGCGATCGTCACGCCGTGATAGCCCTTGGCGCGGCCGATGATCTTCTTCTTGCGGGTGCGCCCGAGCGCGTTGTTGTAATACCAGACGAGCTTGATCGCGGTGTCGTTTGCCTCCGAGCCGGAATTGTTGAAGAACACTTTCGACATCGGTACCGGCATCAGCGTGATGAGGCGCTCGGCAAGCTCGGCGACCGGCTCGTGCGATTTGTTCGCGAATCCATGATAGAAGGGCAGGCGCCGCATCTGCTTCGCCGCTGCCTCGACCAGCCGCTCATTGTCGAAACCGAGCGCCACGCACCAGAGGCCGGACATTGCTTCGATGTAATCCTTGCCGCTCTCATCCTTCACATGGACGCCATGCCCCTCGACCATGACCAGCGGACCTTGGCGCTGATGCTGACGGAGATTGGTATAGGGATGGAGGTGGTGGGCGATATCGATACTGGCGATCGAATTGCTGCGCGGCATTTCTTGGCTCTCGGCTGAAACTCCGGCAATATTGGTCCGGCTGCTATGCCGGTCAAACGCGTGCGACCGTTTTTCTCTGGGGGGAGAGTCCCATGGCGAGCAAGCGTGCGCAAACCACGGTTCTGCCGAAGCGCGAGGAGCTTGAGCCGATCGAGCGCGCCTCGCGCGACGAGATCGAGGCGCTGCAACTCTCGCGGCTGAAATCGACGTTGCGTCACGCCTATGACAATGTCGCGGCCTATCGCCGGAAATTCGACGACGCCGGCGTTCATCCGGGCGATCTGAAGAGCCTCGCCGATCTCCGGCGCTTCCCGTTTACCAGCAAGGCCGATCTACGCGATAACTATCCTTTCGGCATGTTCGCCGTGCCGCGCGAGAAAGTGCGCCGCATCCACGCCTCGTCAGGCACGACCGGCAAGGCGACGGTCGTCGGCTATACCGAGCGCGATCTCAATACTTGGTCCGATCTCATGGCCCGCTCGCTCCGGGCGGGCGGATGCCGGCCGGGCATGCGCGTTCATGTCGCCTATGGGTATGGTCTCTTCACCGGGGGGCTTGGCGCGCATTACGGCGCCGAACGTCTCGGCATGACCGTCGTGCCGATCGCCTCGGGCATGACCGAGCGCCAGGTGCGGCTCATCACCGATTTCGAGCCCGAGGTCCTTTTGGCGACGCCGAGCTACGTGCTCGCCATCCTCGACGAATTCCGTCACCAGGGCATCGATCCGGCCCACTCATCGCTACGCATCGGTGTTTTCGGAGCCGAGCCCTGGACCAATGCGATGCGCAACGAGATCGAGGACTCCTTCGATATTCATGCCACCGACATGTATGGCCTCTCTGAAGTGATCGGCCCGGGGGTCGCGAGCGAATGCGTCGAGACCAAGGACGGGCTGCACATCTGGGAGGATCATTTCCTGCCCGAGATCGTCGATCCCGCGACCGGCGAGCCGCTGCCGGACGGCGAGCGCGGCGAGTTGGTCTTTACCTCGCTGACCAAAGAGGCGATGCCGGTGATCCGCTATCGCACACGCGATCTGACGCGGCTGCTGCCCGGGACGGCGCGCCCGATGCGGCGGATCGAAAAGATCACCGGGCGCAGCGACGACATGATGATCGTGCGCGGCGTCAATGTCTTCCCGAGCCAGATCGAGGAGCTGATCCTCGCCGATCCGCGCCTCGCGGCGCATTTCTTTATCGAGCTGCGTCGCGACAATCGGCTCGACGAGATCACCGTGCATGTCGAATCGCGCGAGACCAGTGTCGATGACGCGAGCCGCGACAGTGCCGCGCATGACCTCGGCCAGCGCATCAAGGCGATGATTGGCATCAACGCGCATATCAATGTCGTGATTCCCGGCGCGATTGAGCGCTCGGTGGGGAAGGCGGTGCGGATCCGCGATTTGCGGCCGAAGAATTAGGCGACGCTTTTCGCAAGATCGCGAGAGAAATTCAAAAGGGGTAGTCGTCTAAGTCACCTTTGTGCGCTAAGAGCTACTGATTCTTGATTTAGGATGTCGCTGATGGCCGCGAAGAAGAAACCCAAGAGCAAGGCGAAGCCGAAGCGCCCCGTCGCCAAGCCGAAATCCAAGACAAAGCCGGCGTCCAAATCCGCGGCTAAGCGCGTTCAGCCCAAAGCGAAGCGTGTGGCGGCGGGGCCAAAGAAGGTCAAGCCGCGTGCGGTTATCGCAAAGCCGCAGCCGAAGGCAAAACCGGCGGAAAGTCCGAAGCCTGTTCCCGTCGCGCTGCCGCCAGCTCCTCTTACGCCAACTTCTCCGACGCCAACTCCTCCGACATTCGTCGTGCGTCCCGGCTTGCAGAAGCGGGCGGATATGCCCCCCATCGGCGTCGTGCGTGTAACGGACGGCTATCAGCTGATCGAAGAGAGCACATTCTATTCCGCGCCCGGGCGCGATGAATACGTCCAGCGATGGGAGGCGCGGGGTTATACCTGCCGCTTCACCCCGACGACCAACGGAAGCTCGCCGGACTAGCGCCGCTCAGAGCTTGCGCTGCGCCGCGTTCCAATAGCGCTCGAGATTGTCGATCAGCGCCGGGCTGAAATGGCATTGCGCCTGTTCGCGCGCATACACGGCCATGTAGCGGCGGAAGAGATCGAGCGGTTCCTGCGCGACGCGCAGCGCCCGGCGATTGCCGGCCGCGCTCACGATTCCCGAACCGGTCAGCCCCTCGATCACGCGATCGACGGCGGCCTCGACGCCGTCGGGCGGCGCGATCTCATCGCAGATCAGCCGGCCTTGTGGCGTGTCGCAATCGAGCCGCAGGCCATAGAGGATCGCTTGGCGCGCGATGCGGTCGCCGACGAAGCGCGGCATGCGCAGATTGGCGGCGCCGGGGATGATGCCT
>Ga0134125_10006566_pt1 | contig 13163 bp, 20 predicted proteins | sample KB31751_FD_96464 | JGI IMG/M metagenome (GOLD analysis project Ga0134125, IMG submission 96464) | Terrestrial soil microbial communities with excess Nitrogen fertilizer from Kellogg Biological Station, Michigan, USA - KB3-175-1 | ecosystem: Environmental > Terrestrial > Soil > Unclassified ... | reverse complement strand
TCGAGCCGGTCGCGAGACCACAGCAGCGCGCGCCCTTTGATGATGAGCGGCGCTTCGAGTACCGGCGGCAACCGCCGCAGCTGCTCGTAATCCCGGATCACCCGGATGCTCGAGAGAACGGCTTGCCGTATCCGAACATCGCCCGCATTCAAGCTCACTTGCGCGACAATTCCGGTGAGCGCTCTGCCATGGTCATCGCGAGCGTGAATCGGCTCCGGAGCTGTCAGGAGGTGCCAAGTGACCGGCCGGCTTCGATGCTCGAACCAGACCGCAACGCCGCTGTCGCCCGCCGGGAATGCGATGAGCAGGCGCGGCTCCTTCCCGGAGCGCAGCACCAGATGCGCAGCCACATCGCCCGCGCGCAGGAAGGCGTTGGTGTTGAGTCCTTCGTGGACGCTGAACTCGAGCCGCGGCTCGCCGAAGGCAGCGGCGCCCGCAACGAGGAGCGCAAGCAGCAGCCAGCGGAAGATGCGGGCCGAGGTAGCCAATTTGCGCACGGCCATCGCGCGAGGAGTATACCTCGGCGTTGAGCACGAGCCGGGCGGCCCGACCGAGTCGTGCGGCCCGAGAGAGTCCGCTTACACGGAGATCGCGAGGCGCTCCGAGCCGTAGACTCGCGCAGTGACCGCCAACATGAGCGCAGCGACAGCGAAGCCGCAGACGAGGCATGTCCCGATCTGCGCCGCTGTCACCGAGCCGCCGAGCAGCAGCTCGGTGATGGCCACTTGCTGACTGAGGAGCGGCACCGCATACATCCACGAAGCTGTCTTCACGGGGAAAAGACTGAGCATGATCGAGGGCAAGATCGGGATCAGCATGAGCAGACTCAAATATGTCTGCGCCTCTCGGAAGCTCTTGGAGAAGGCGGCCACGAGCGTCTCCAGGGCGGCGATCAGCAGTACGAGCGGGAGCATGAGCACCAGCACCTCGACTGCGAACACCGGTCCCAGTCCAAGGGCCATGCCTAGCTTCTCGGTCGGAATGAAGCGGCCGGCGACGGTGAACGCGACGATGCAGATGAGCAGACTGCACGCCGAGAAGACGCAGATCGCCGCGACCTTGCCGAGCAGGATGCGCCAGGGCGCCACAGGGTTGACGAACAGCGGCTCGAGCGATTGCCGCTCGCGCTCGCCGGCCGTGAGATCGATGGCGAGGTACATGCCGCCGATGAACACTGTGAGAACGAAGAAGTACGGCAGGATCGAGAAGAGCGCGCCGGCCCGCGACTGTGGCGTCGACTGGTCGCGTTCATCCACGAGAACCGGGCTCGCCAACGTGGATGAGAGTCCGCGCGCAACCAGGCGCATCGCGCCGGTGAGGCGCGAGTATCTCTGCACCATCTCTTTCAGGCGGTTCACGACCTGTTGCGTCTCGCGTCGCGAGGAGTCGTAATAGATCTCGACCTGCGCCGGCTCACCCGTGTGCCACGACTCCCCGAAGGCGGGCGGGATGCGCAGAACGGCAGCCACGTCGCGATTGCGCACGGCCGCAATGGGGTCAGCGACCGGCGGCTGCGGATCGAGCCCCTGCTGGCGCAGCTCGGCGATCAGATTCGGGGCATTGGTGGCGCCGATGACCGGCAGCCGGAGGGGGCCTTCAGCCTGACTGAGCTGGCGCGAGATCATGACATTAATGAGCATGACGAAGATCAGCGGCCCGATCAGCGGCCCGGTGATCAGGGCGTTGAGCACCGTGCGCCTGTCGCGCAGGTTCTCACGAAACTCCTTCAGGAAGACGACGAGCGAGCTGTTCATGCCGCAAGTCCCTCTCCGCTGCCGATGATCTTCACGAACGCTTCCTCGAGATTGGATTCGCCCGTCTGCGTACGGAGTGCTTCGGGCGGCTCATCGGCGACGACTCGACCCTTGGCGATGACGACGATGCGGTCACACAACTGCGCGACCTCTTGCATGATGTGGCTCGAGAACAGCACGCAGCGCCCCTCGGCGCGCAAATCGCGCATGAACTGCCGCATGCGCCGCGTGGCCATCACGTCGAGCCCGTTGGTCGGCTCATCGAGGATGACGTTTTTCGGATCGTGTATCAGCGCGCGCGCGATCGCCGTCTTCACGCGCTGCCCCTGCGAGTAGCCCTCCGCGCGACGATCGACGAAGTCGCCCATCTCGAGCACCTTGATCAGAGTGTCGCGGCGATGCGCCGCTACGCCGGCCGGTACGCCTTGCAGACGCGCGAAGTAATCGATGTTCTCGCGTGCCGTGAGATGCTTGTAAAGGCCGCGCGCATCGGGCAGCACGCCGAGCCGTTTGCGAACCGCGAGGGGATCGATACCGGAGTCGATCCCGTCGACCAGCACCCGGCCGGAGTCGGGGCACATCAGCGTGTAGAGCATGCGCAAGGTGGTCGTTTTGCCGGCACCGTTCGGCCCGAGCAATCCCGTGATCTCACCGTCGCGCGCCGCGAAGCTGACACCGTCGACGGCTCGCACCTCGCCGAATGCTTTGTGCAGATTCTCGACCTGAATCATGGCGAGGCTCCATTGAAATCCACGAATGCCGGCGTCGGCCCGAGACGATCCAGGCATCGTGCATCGAGCTTCTTGGGCTTCGGATCGTTGACGAATTGCTCGACGAGCTTCGGCATGCAGCCGCGGCCGAGAACGGAGTGGCCCTGCCCGTTGAGCACCAGATGCCGAGCGTTGCTGAGGCCCTGCATGATCTCCTTCCCATACCTCGGCGGCGTGACGGGGTCTCGCGAGCCCGAGAGGATCAGGATGGGCTTGTCGCTCCGCAGGGGATCGTGGAAGTCCTGGGGCATCGCGCCGTGCGGCCAAACGTCGCACTGCGCTTTGATGCTCTCGATGAGGCGGTTGCCCAGGATCGTGTCGGCATCCTGCGGCCTCTCGTGCAGCTCGCCGGCGTCCTCGCTGCAGATGACGCTCATCGACATGCCGCTGTTGAGATCGCCCGCGAGATCGGCGTCCAACAGCCGCTCTTGACCGAGCAGCGGCGCGACATCTCCATGTGCGGCGGCATCGATGGATAAGGGCAGCAGAGCGGCGCTTTCGGGCTCGTAGGCGAACATGCGCACGACCGACGCGAGCGTGTATGGCGTCAGCATGCGCGAGACCGGCTCGAAATTGCGCGGGTCGCGGAAAGTGACCTGATGAGGGTTCGCCCGCAGGGCGTCGCGGAGCTTATAGAGCGTGTTCATCGGATCGCCGTACGCCTGCTTGCACGCCGGTACAGCGATGCAGTCGGCGAAGTCGCGCTTCAACGCAGACTCCAGGTTGTCGGCGAATTCCTCCCCGAGGATCAGCTGGTTCGGCGCCGGCGAGTCGAGCACGACACTGCGCACGCCCTCGGGATGACGCATGAGGTACTGCTGCGCGACACGAGTGCCGTAAGAGCCGCCGATCAGATCGAAGGGGGGCGCACCGAGTGACTGGCGAACTTTCTCGAGATCCTCGACCGCGATGGTGGTCGTGTAATAGCGCGGATCGGCTTTCTTGCTCACTTCGGCGAGACAGCTCGCAACGTTCTTGCGGATGTTCTCCGGATCGAACGTGTCCATGCGAGTTCCCTGCGCGCGTTGCGCCTTGGCCGTCTCCTTGCAACTCAGCGGGTTCGAGCCGCCCGTCCCTCGCTGATCGAGGAGCAGCACATCGTGGTGCTTGAGCAAGCCCGAGTAGAGGGTCGTGTCCGCGAAGGCCTCGGTGGCGGCCTCGCCGGGACCGCCCGCGATCATGACCACGATATCGGGGGCGGGCGTTGCCGCGTCGCTGCGAATCACAGCAAGGTGCACGCCGATGTGGCGGCCCTCGGGTTGCGCGGGGTTTTCGGCGACATCGAAGTTCGTGCACCACGCTGCCGTCGTTGCGCCGCTATTGAGATGCGGCAGCTCGCACGAGGTGAGCTTCAAGGCCCCGAGCTGCCAGTGGCGCGGCGGAGCCGGTTTCACGGCGGCCCCCGATGCCATGGCCGCCTTCTGCCCAGGCACGACGCGTCCGGTGTCTTCCTGCCCGCCGTGCTGGCGAGCGAAGTACTGCCGGGCGACCAATGCAGCAACAACCGCGAGGATCACGATACGAAGGACCGTTCGACCTTTCAAAGCCACTCGCTCACTCCTCAGATTGCAGCACGGTCACCCCGATGAGGCTCCCGACCGCCGGCGGAGCGGCCCGCCGCGGGCGGGGACGCTACTGCGGCCCGGCAGGCTGCCGCGTGTCGGGATACTGCCGCGTGTCGGAACGCTGCTCCGCTCGGCCGCGGGGCCCTGCGGCTCGTCCGGATCGAAAATATCCTCGATGGATCGCTCGAATAGCCGAGCGACCTTGAATGCAAGCGGCAGGCTCGGATCGTATTTGCCCGTCTCGAGCGCGTTGACCGTCTGTCTGGACACATCCAGGCGATCTGCAAGGTCTGCTTGAGACCAGCCGCGTTCCGCGCGCAGGGCGCGCAAATTGTTCTTCATCGATAGCGCTTGCTCGCGAGGACCCTTCCGGACGCATACCCCAGTGCCGAGACGGCGACGATCAAGGGAGTGCCGCTTGCGGGGTCGAGGTGCGGGAGTCCGGCTTGCGCCAAGACGCTGTAGGCGACGCCGAAGGCGAGCCCAGCCCAGAAGCCCACGGCCAACGCTTCCAGCTGGATCTTGCGGATGAGCTCATCGGCTTCCCGTAGAAAGCGCAATTGGGACCAAAGCCACGGAATCATCAGAGCGATGGTCACCGCGGTTACGGCCCATTTGAGTGCGTCGCTGACTCCAGGACCTGCCTTGAGCAGGGCGACCGATCCCACCAACCCCACCGCGAGCAGGATCGACCAGCAAAGGATGGCGGTCTGGTTGCGGCGATCGCGTGTCGTTCCCAGCCACGCACCCAAGGTCAAACACTTGAAGAGTCCGACTTCATCGGCGCCTGCTTCGACGCCTGCGTTGCGGCTCATCGATCACCCCCGCGCGTTTGCTTGCATCAGACAGCGGCGTGCAGACCCCGGACTCAAGGACGCCCGCGTAAAGGACGCTTTACATCGGCAAGCGTAGCCCGTCACTGCGCCGATTGTCAAGCATGCTTGACTGCCGCTCGTAGAGCGAGGCTCTGAAGTCAGGGCTTTGTGTATTTGTGCTCCGCCCTTGCACCCCAGCGGTAGAGATCCTCATTCGCGCAATGCGGACACTTGAGCACAGCGAGCTGGTCGTTCGACTCGGCAGAAGCCGGTTTGCTTCCGGGCGGGGCGGGGGCAATGGCGATGATCAGGCCGCACGATTTGTTCTTGCACACCCATCCCATATAGAGATCCCCTGCAACCATCTGGTGCGGTGCCATGACCTCGACGTGGCGCATGCCCTGCGACGACACCGGCCTCCGCACCGGGGTTCCGAGGCTCTTGGATGAACGTTTAATCGCCATGGATGCCTCCGGAATGATGCAGCCGGGTGAATTTGTCGATCATGAATGCTGGCGGCAGGCTCTGCAACGAGAGTATCCACGCGCGGGCCGCTCGAACCGCCGCTGTTGTTACGAGCGACGCCGGCGACTGCTAGACTGCCCGCGGGGGCTGCTCGGGGGAGGTCTTTTGTCACCCTGCCCAAATTGCGGTGCACAAAACCCGCAGAACTTCTCGTTCTGCAGCGTCTGCGCGCATGCGCTTTCGGAAGCGGCCCTCGTCGCTGCGCCTCCTGCTGCGGCTTTGCAATCCGGCCCCGAAGCGGCGGCCGCGATCGAGGGGGCGCCTGCGGTTCTCCTCAGGTTTGCTGGCGCTGAAGCATCTGCCGAACGGTCCGCACGACGCGACGTGGCTCAGCGGCCCGGATCGCAAGTGGTTGCAGGATCGCCTCGCCGCGGATGAGTCCAATGGGCCAGTCGATCGTCGGCACTCGATCCTTGCGCTCTGCGGATTCTATCTGCGGGCGTTCGGCATCTGGGGCTCGCTCGGTCCGTTCTGGGCGGTCTGTTCCACTTTCTCGGCCGGACGAGGCCGCGCCGTGGCAGTGGCGTCGATCTATGCGGTCGGTAATGTCGGGTTTCTCCTGCTGGTCGCCTTGCTCAATCTATCCGGGCTGACAGGCACCGCGGTATTCATGGCGATCGCCCTCGTGCTGGTCGGCGCGATCAGTGTGATTCTGGGACAACCGGCAAGTGCTCTCGCCACGGAATGCGATGGCCGGCGGTTCGGATCGGTCGCGGCTGGTTAGTGAATCCGCTCGTCAGCAAGGTTCATGGCAAGGAGAGGCGCTGGAGCGCCGAATATACCGCGCTTCGGCAGATCTGCCTTGCATCAGGACTCAACGAGGAACTCAAATGGGGCCACGCCTGCTACGATCTGAACGGCAGCAATGTCGTCGTGATCCATGGCTTTAAGAACTACTGCGCTTTGCTGTTCTTGAAGGGGGCCCTTCTGAAAGATCCGAAAGGCGTTCTCATCCAGCAAACCAAAAACGTGCAGGCCGCGCGACAAATGAGATTCGCTTCTCTCGCGGAGATCCAAAGGCACCGACGGACGATTACGGATTATCTCCGGGAAGCCATCGCCGTCGAGAAATCTGGCGCGAAGGTGCGGATGAAGAGCGTGGCACAATTCGCTGTGCCCGCAGAGTTTCAAACGCGATTGGATAACGACCCCGCATTGGCCAAGGCGTTTCATGCGCTCACCCCGGGACGGCAAAGGGGCTATTTGCTGCATTTCGCCGGGGCGAAGCAGTCGGCGACTCGATCAGCGCGCGTGGAGAAGCATGCGCCGAGAATCTTGAAGGGGATGGGCCTCAACGATTGAAGCGTGGTTCCAGGCTCTGCGAGAATCGTGTCGCCATGCTCACACGTCTCTCGTGCAAATTAATGAGCGGGCGCGCTCATCGAGCGCGATGCGACCCGTCAATACGAAACGCGAGCCGTCGCGTCCCCCCAATCACCGCAACAGCCCCTGCTACTTTTTTCTTCATCACGTAATTCTCCAGAAGCGACTCTACGTGGCTCGTCTTACGTTCCGCGGCTGAGAGCTTCGAGGGGCGCAAGGACCGCTGCGGTGCCGATCCGATTGTGCCAAGCACTGCTCGGCGCGTGACCATTCGGTGAGGCATCTGACCGCCCTTGCCCGCATCGCGTGACGCTGGCGGGAGATTGAGTCCGGGTTCCCGCCGGTCTGCTGAGCATCGTTACGCTCATACCCCGGTATTGACATCCATTATTTTATCACTACTATTGAATAAATGCGGCAGCCGCCAATTCATCGGCAGCACTAAACTCATGGTCAGCTCGACGTGCCGCGGATGGCAGGGTGGGTATGGAGTTCCCAAATCCCGCGCGCATTGCAACCACCGCATTCACGATCGCAGTGCACGTGACTTACCTGAAGGGAGACTCGAAGGATGAACGTTGTTTCTAAGTTGGGATTGGTGGCGTTTTGCTCCTTGGCCATGGTATCGGTCGGCCTCGCGCAGAGCGCGCCGACAACTCCGGAAGGGCAGGCGCAGGCGGCCGTGAAGCTTCGCAAGGCGTTGTTCGACGTCCAGAGCTACGCGTACACGCCGATGCAGGCCTTTTTGAAAGGTGCTCCCTTCGATGCGATGGCGGCCCAGACCGCAGCCGACCGCATCGAGATGACGTCGTCCATGATTACGGAAGTCTTCAAATTAGATACACGGAAGTTCAATGTCATGACGCGAGCACTCGATGGAATCTGGACCAACACGGCGGACTTTCAGCAGAAGGCTCGCGATCTTCATGCGGCCGCTGTGAACCTCGACATGGCAGCGAAGTCGGGTGATGCCGCTGCGACGAAGCGGGCGGCAATGGGAGTCGGGAAGGCTTGCGGCGCCTGCCACGACGAGTTCCGCAGCCGCTAACGGGCGGTCAACCCAGCACCAATCCCGCTCTTCCGGCGTCTGACGTGTCTGCGGGCATCGCACATCATTGACACGGGGGCTTAATTCATTACGATTGAACAAATGCGCAACCGCGAATTCCTCGGCCAGCACGAACTCATGGTGATGCTGGCCGTGTTGCGGCTCGGACGGGAGGCCTACGGCGTGCCAATCGCGGCCGAGATTGCGCAGCGAACCGGGCGCGAAATGCTGCAAGGGAGCGTCTATGCAATCCTCGAGAGGCTCGAATCCAAAGGGTTCGTCACCTCAAAGCTCGGTGAAGCGACTCCGCAGCGCGGCGGGCGCGCGAAGCGCTACTTCGCACTCACTGCCGAAGGCAGCCGGCATGTGCGCGAGACGCAGCGTGCGCTCGAGGCGCTCTGGCAAGGTCTTGCCAAGACGGCCGGCGCAAAGTCATGAACTCCAGGACCGCGCCACGCGCCGCGACCTGGCTGCTTGAGCGAGTCGGTGGCCGCTCGCGATTCGACCCGCTTATTGGTGATCTCGTTGAGCAATTCGAGGAGGGCCACTCGCGGCTCTGGTATTGGCGGCAGGCGGTCGGGACTGTGGCCATCGACCTCGCTCAAACGCTTCGGTCCCATGCGTTCTCGTTCATTGCCGCGGTGGCCGCCGGTTTTGCCTTGATCTGGCTTTTGGACGCTGGCTACTCATACGCATTGCGGCCGCTCCGGGAGAATCTCACTATCGTGAGCCAGCATCCCTGGACCGCCCAGGCCGTACTGCGTGTCGCCGGCATGGTGATGTGTGGTCTGCTGACCGATGTGCTGATCTTCGTCACCGTATGGGTCGTGACACGCATTCATCGATCTCATCGGCGGGCGGTTCTCTCGATCTTCGCCGCAGCCGTGACCGTTCGATATGTTCCCGGACTTGCACGGCTCTTAATCCACGCGGCGACCGATCCGCGATTCACGGCTCCCTTGGTTTCACGACATCTGCACCTCATGATGCCGGTCGCTTGGCAGGCGCTATGCATTCTCGCCGCGGGACTTTGGGTGCTTCGTAGGCCCCGATTCACCGGGATGGGTCGGTTGACCTATTTCGTTGCGATACTCGCAGGGTCGCTGTGTGTCCTCGCTGGACTCGCTCGTGCCGCAGGACTCGTCGGGGAGCTCACCTACACGCTGCATGAGCAATACATATCCGACATGTTGAACATTGCAAGCGTGGCGTACCTGGTCCTCCTTTTGTGGCGCCCGAATCCGGGGGCGGAGGAGCAGGTCAATGAGAACGTTGAAGTGGCGAGCGTCCGTGATCCTCGGCCTTCTGTTTTGGATCGCGCTTGAATTCTCGATCGGCAGATCATTCGCCGCCGCGCCGGACCCCGGTGATGGATACGCATACGCGACCGCCGGCGTCTTGGATCAGATCCACGTAGCCGGGATTGACTGGAAGATCCTTCCCAACCAATCGAACTTAGGCGGCCGAGAGCTCGAGATGGTCGAGGCCGCGGCCCTCTGGTTTGGCATTTGAAGTCAAGGGTTTGGGCACGAGCGGCGTAATGTCCGCCTGCTCGCACTTGAGGATCTGCCAATTGCTCTCGGTCGTGTCCTTGGTTCACGTCGTACGCGATGATCAGATGGTTCTCGCAGTCGATCGCCGTCTGCACGTTGTAATCGACGATGCCGGCACCGCGGCCGCTAATTGCCATGAGCGCGCGTTGGGATCGGTCAGCGATTTCATCGTCGGGCGACGCGATCCGCTGTTCTATTCTATCCGTCGCAGTCGCGGTTCTAGCATTTTCTGATGCGCAGGATGCGGATCAATCTGCACCATCAAGCGGGTCGATGGCTACGGAGAAGCTGCAGGAAGTCACCGTCACGGCGCAGCGCGCGAAACTGGCATTCAGGGTCCAGAAGTTCGTTAAGCAGATCGTCGCTCCCGAGAATAAGGGTGCAGATGGAATTGGGCGCTGGCAACCGCCGCCCGCTCTCTCTGGCCTTACAGAGCAATTGGGCGAATTTCTCCTCGAGCGCCTCTCAGGGATCGCCCGCAAAGCCGGACCGTCGATTGGTTCGCCAACGGCGAATTCAAGTAAGCGCGAACGTACCTCGCTCCGTTTCGCCTGATCTCGCTATAACTTGGCACTGCGCCGCTGGGCGGTTCAGCGTTGCCATGCCAGTGTATGGACCTCCCGGTGAGGCTCTCCGGGCGACAGCGCCGACGCGTCGGCGGAGTAATTGCAAACGAAGCAACGCTCATCTATCACGCCCCGTCTCGCCGTGGGCCGAGTGCGGTACGCGTTATGCTGGGTGCGGCGGCCTCTGAACGGGAACCGGTTGAGTCTTCTACCATGAACTCTTGCAGGACTGCGAATTGCTGGGTACTGCTTAACGCCGCACACGCTGGAGATTGAGATGGTCCTCACGCAGTTCAAGATCGCGCCGGTAACGCTGACGCTACTGGTAGCGCTCAGTGCTTGCTCAATGTTTGGCGCGGAGAGGGTCCAGTCCGCCTATGTGGGCCCAGCCGCCATGAATCAGGATCAGGTCACTCGAATGTTGAACGAACAGGGATATACCAGTATTACCGGGCTACACAAGAACGGCAATGATTGGATCGGCTCGGCGATCGCCGAGGACGGCCGTCAAGTGAACTTCGACATCGACAAAGCCGGGAAGATACATACGAAATAGAAGGCCGCGAGAATGTGGCGGACGATGTCGGCGACGGCGCACAGCGCGACGATACGTTCATGAATATCTGCTGGCGGCTTGCGGCGATTCTGGGCGTGCTGACGGCGGGAGGGTGCAGCGGAAATCCCAGGCCCGTCCCCGCTGCAACGGTGCAAAAGGACCTGTCCAGCGCGCGCCAGGAAGCCGCGGAGAAGAACGCCAGTGCCGCTCGTGGTCTCGCAGTGGCCGACGCAGGTAAAGTGGAAGCGCAATACAAGGCGAGGATCACTGCGGCAGACGGCGAGCACCAGATCGCACTCGTGCAATGTGAGGCGCTCTCAGGCGATACGCAGAGGGCTTGCCGTGATCAGGCGGATGCCAAATTTGAGTTGGCGAAGGCGAACGCGAAGGTCGCCAAGATCGAACACCGCTAATACGCTCTTCCCGCTCGATCGAGCGCGGACGACCTCGCACGGCAATCCCGGTTTGTCGGTCGGGCGAGCAGCGCAGCTGATGAGCGGCAAGGCGCAATCGATCTCTCGCTCATCGCGCGGGTTCGCCGTGCAGACTGGATTCGCCAAGGCCAAGCCGCAGAGAGGCTGACCTTATTGCACAGTTCATGTTGTAGCGTTCGCGCACTCAATTCGGTAACTACTGCGAGGGCACCAGAAAATCGGTCATACGGTCTCCTCAGCCGTAGGCTGCGCGCCATGCGGAACGGCCATTGCTTCGGACCCGTGCAGCTTGATTAATTCGCCAAACGGCGGCTGGGAGATCGTCATGTCAATCATCGCGTGGATCGTCCTTGGACTGATCGCGGGCTTCATCGCCAGCAAGATCGTCAACAGACGGGGTGAGGGGGTGGTGCTCGACATCCTGCTCGGGATCGTCGGAGCGCTCATTGGGGGTTGGATATTCCATGTATTCGGCGCGGCAGGCGTTACGGGACTCAATCTCTATAGTCTGCTGGTGGCGGTTCTCGGAGCCATCGTGTTGCTCGTCCTTTACCACGCGATTACTGGCAAGCGAGCGCGGCAGTGATTGACCCCCCGTGCGGCAGCGTGCGATCCGATCCATGGAGAGGAGGCCCGCAATGCAGCGTGAGAGCGTCGGGTTCACTGCCGGCGTGCAAACGGTCGGCTCTCGGCAGCGAAACAGCTCACTGAAATGCAAGGACAGCTGGGTCAGCACGTAGGAGATCATGAAAGGCCTCATCTTCGACCTCGATGGCACCCTAATCGACTCGGTCTACCCGCACGCGCTCGCTTGGCAGCAGACACTCAACGAAGCGGGGCTGCATGTGCCAGCGTGGGAAGTGCAACGCCATATCGGCATCAGCGGCAAGCTGCTGGTCCGGACCCTGGCCCGAGCGCGGGACCGTTCGTTCGAAGAGGCTATGATCGAGCGACTCGAGGCGCGGCACGATGCGCTGTATCGGGGATACGGAGCCTTGCAGCTGCCGTTACCGGGTGCGACCGAATTGCTCCAGTTTCTGAAGCAGCACAACGTTACTCATGGCATCGCGACGAGCGGGCGGCGCTCCGAGGTGCAAGGGTCGCTGCAGGCATTGGGGATTGATGACGATGCGGTGGTGATTTGCGGTGACACCGGTAGCGCCAAACCCGAGCCGGATCTCTTTCTTGCTTGTCAGCAGCGACTGGGAGTGCCTCGTCCGGATTGTCTGATTGTCGGGGATTCTGTTTGGGATGTTCATTCGGGCCGCCGCGCAGGCATTTTGGCTGTCGGGGTGCTGACTGGCGGGTTCAGCGAGCAGGAGCTGTACAACGCCGGTGCGATGCGCGTCTATCGTGAAGCCGCCCAGCTCCTTGCCGGAATCGATGAACTCGGTCTTGAATTCGACTGAATTGCCGTCGCAGAGCTACGAGTTTCTGGCAACATGGCCCGCGAGCTGCGTAATCGGCTGGCGCCGATGTCGATCGCTACGCAATGCTGAAAATCGCCGGTGCAAAGCAAACGACCGCGACAGGGCGCTCGCCACTCTGGAGCGACAGCTGCGGCACATGACGCGGCTCGTCAATGACTTGGTCGACGTTGCCAGGATCGAGCACGGCCACATCACCCTGCAGCGCCAGCGCATCCGAGTGTCCGAGGTCATCGATGCGGCGCTCGAAACGACTCGTCCGGAAATTGATAGTCGGGCCACGAGTTGGTGATTGAACCGGGGGGCGACGCTTTGGCAATCGAAGTCGATCCCGGTGCGCATCCCTGCAGGCGCGGCGGGCTTGTTGGACGATCTCTGGACGCGCTGGGAGCTCTTTGACGCTCTTCGCGGCGCGTAGGACGACGCCGATCGCTTGCGTGCGCGGATCGTTGCCATGGTGCACTAGGAGGTGTCACGCTATTCATGACACCTATATGGCACCTCCGCAATTAGTAAACTCCCCGGAATGCCCAGAAACCCCGCAGAAACGCCTGAGTCGGAACAGCCCGGAAAAATACGGGTACCAGAGGATTCTTCGGCCGGAAGATTGGATCGCCGCCTCTCCGTCGCGCCGATGATGGACTGGACGGACGCTGCGGAAAATGGCTGTGAAATCAAAGATTTCTAGAATTTCGCAGGCGCTTGTCTCCTTTATGTCTCCTCTGCAGCTAAACCATCTCGGATGCGACGGCGTTTCGTTTGCGACGGTCGTCGACGCCGAGTAGCCTTGGGGTCGCGATGAGCATTCCTGCCATAGACCGCATGTC
>Ga0134125_10006565_pt1 | contig 13163 bp, 9 predicted proteins | sample KB31751_FD_96464 | JGI IMG/M metagenome (GOLD analysis project Ga0134125, IMG submission 96464) | Terrestrial soil microbial communities with excess Nitrogen fertilizer from Kellogg Biological Station, Michigan, USA - KB3-175-1 | ecosystem: Environmental > Terrestrial > Soil > Unclassified ... | reverse complement strand
TTACCTCCAAAATGGCGAAGCAGGCGATGATCGATATGGGAATGAAAAAAAAAGACAGAAGAAATAAACGAACGGTTGATGAGATAGCCGCTACTATTATATTACAGGAATATATGGCAAGTGTGTAATTTTAAAATGTAGAGTTTCAACGCTCGTATTGATTATTATATTGTAGTTATTTTTTTTAGATCTTTATCACTAATTTCATTGCCGCAAAAACCTCTTACATAGAAGTCATTTACCATAAAAGCAAGCAAAAAAATGAAATACATGTCCTTAATTATCTGTACCGGTTTTTTTTTATTTTTAACACCTTCTCTTAAAGCTCAAAAAGATTCGGTGAAAGATGAATTGAATCAAACGAATGACTGGCCAAATCTGCGGCGCTACAGGAGTGAAAATGCAAAAGTTACTCCTCCGACTGCAAATGAAAACCGGGTAGTGTTTATGGGTAATTCCATTACAGACGCATGGATCAATGTAAGTCCTGATTTTTTTAAGGGAAAGCCTTACCTCGATCGAGGCATCAGCGGACAAACAACCCCACAAATGTTAATCAGGTTCAGACAGGATGTAATTGATCTTCATCCAAAAGTGGTGGTAATTTTAGCCGGTATCAATGATATCGCCGGTAATACCGGCCCGTCAACTGTTGAGATGATTGAAGATAACCTTAAATCTATGGCGCAACTTGCCAGGGCAAATGGTATCAAAGTGGTGATGTGTTCAGTTCTTCCGGCATATTCTTTTCCGTGGCGCCCTGGTATAGATCCTATTGCTAAAATCATTGATTTGAATAAGTGGATCAAACAATTTGCACAAAAAAACAACTTTGTTTATGTGGATTATTATGACGCAATGGTAGATGAAAGAAAGGGTTTGCCTGACAAATATTCTGAAGACGGTGTTCATCCAAACCCTGCTGGTTATAAAATAATGGAACCTTTGGTAGAAAAAGGAATTGCGAAAGCACTTGCAAAAAAATAAAAGTAATCAATGGGTTTATCTGATAAGACCGTTCCATTACAGTTACATCAAACGAAGAAATATCTTTGATTCTTGTTTTCAGAGAGCCGTTTAGTGAAACTTTCAATATTTTTTACAGAAAGTAAGTTAGCTGTTTTCGTTCCTCTTATAGATCTAAAGCTTATGAAACCGTTTTAAAAAGAAAGCGTGAATTATCTATAATTGATGATTTGCATGAAAAAATAAAAAACGTAACTCTGCTACTTATTTCAATAAATTGAAGGTGCTTCACCCGTTTTTTTAATAAGTGTAGTAAACAAATAGATAAGCGGGAATAGGCTTTCTAAAAAAAACTTTTTTTCAATGCAACAAAAATTATCTTTGGCTTGTCCTATCTGCCAGCATTTCTTATTTGTTTTTAATTGAGTAATAAGATCACGCCTAAATAACTAATTTTAATGAAAATTTTATTGCTTCTGATCTCCGAACTTTTTTTTGCAAATCTTTCTTATTCTCAAAATGCACAAAAAGATTCTCTCTCTGATATACAGCTAAAGGATGCAATTGATAGGTACAATCATTTCAGCGCTGATAATGCACCGGTATATAACGGGCAGCAATACATTTATCTGACTTACAAAATGGAAGGTGATCCGTACTTTATAAGCGGCGATTTTGCTAACGGTTGGGTAGATTATTCCGGTCGCAAATATGATTCCGTTCCTTTAATGTATGATGTGGCACGGAACCAACTGGTTATTTTGGCTCCGGATAAAATATTACCCATCATTTTGGAAAATGACTTTATTGATAGTTTTAGTTTACGTGGACATCATTTTATAAAACTTTTACAGGATTACAAGCAAAATTTAAGCAATTCGGGTTTTTATGATGTGTTGTATAATGGTCACGTGCAGCTACTTGCAAAAAGAGCCAAAGAAATAGATGAAGAGATAAAAGGAGATGTGCTCACCAGGATATTTTCTCCAAAAGATCGTTTTTATGTGCATAAAGACAGTCTTTATTATCTGGTCAGTAACAAAAAAGATGTCCTGCATTTATTCAAGGATAAGGCTCATGATATAAAGAAATATATGCGGAAGCATCACCTTAAATTCAGACGAAAAAATTTTGAAGAACCAATAGTGATGGTTACAGAATTTTATGATCAACTAACTCATTAATATGAAACGTCGAATCAATTTTATTCTTTTTTTATCCGTGCTGTTTTTCGCTCAAAACACTTTTGCTCAGCAGGGTGAAAACCTGGTTACCGGCAACTTTCATGAAGTGACTTTTAATGAATTTGTCCAAAAAGTAGAAGCACAAACTGATTATCATTTTTTTTATGATGCTTCACAATTTGATAGCATCAACATTACGATTGCTGTAACTGACGCTCATCTGCAGTCGGTTTTGGATAAAATATTCAGTAATACCAGCTGGCATTATTTTATTGATAAAGAAAATCACGTTTTTGTGACAAAAGGGTTTTTTCTTTCTGCCAATCTTCCTTATGGATTTTTTACAGGGGAAAAAGATACAGCTTCTTTGATTGCAAATAATAATTCAGAGAACCCTGTTTATATGAAGCAGGCAAAAAAAGCAATACAGGCAATTTCTATAGAAAATAAATTATTTGAAATTGGAATAAAAAGAAATGAAGTGCCTAAAGGAAAAGTGAATATGGCCGGATACATCCGTGATGCGCAAACAGGAGAATCTATTACCGGCGCTTTCATTTATCTTGATCATCCGCATGTACAAGTGAATAGTGATCAGTTTGGATATTACTCACTTATTCTACCCGCAGGACGGCATACTTTAAATATAATTGCTCCCGGAATGTTTGACACCAAACGCCAGGTAATGCTTTATTCTGATGGAAAACTGGATATCGAAATGAATGAAAAAGTGGTGAAATTAAAAGAAGTGCTGGTAGAAGCAGGCAAAGAAAAAAATGTACGAAGCACTACGATGGGAATGGATAAGCTGAACATGTCGGCAATTAAAAATATACCCGCCGTAATGGGAGAAGTAGATGTATTGCGTGCGGTACTTACTTTGCCAGGAGTAAAATCTGTAGGAGAAGCAAGCACCGGGTTGAATGTGCGTGGCGGCGCTACAGATCAGAATTTGATTTTGTTTAATGGTATGAATATTTACAATCCATCACATCTTTTTGGATTCTTCTCTGCCTTCGATCCGGATGTGATCAAGGATGTAACCTTATATAAAAGCAGTGTTCCTGCAAAATACGGCGGAAGGATTTCTTCTGTCCTTGACATTACCTCTCTGGATGGGAATGATAAAAAAATATCCGGCTCTGCGGGCCTCGGACCACTTACCAGCAAGTTCACAATAGAAGGGCCGATCGTGAATAGTAATACAACTTTTGTTGCAGGCGTACGCACTACTTATTCAAACTGGTTGTTTAAAATACTGCCTAAAGATTATGAAAAAAGTCGTGCTTCGTTCCAGGATGCAACGATACACATTAATCATAAACTAAACAGCAAAAACAATGTGTATTTGAATGCATATATTAGTGGTGATAAATTTAATCTGAACAGCGATACTACGTATCAATACCATAATAAAAATGCGAACATTAACTGGAAACATATATTCAATAATCGCTTTTACGGAGTGTTGTCTGCCGGCATAGATCATTATGATTACCAGGTTGCTTTTAACGGCGATTCTGTCGATGCTTACAAACTTGATTTTGCCATTAATCAATATAAAGCAAATCTTGATTTCAGTTATTTTTTGAATAATAAACACACCATTGCTTTTGGCCTAAGCACATTAAAGTATGATATCCATTCCGGTTCATTTACACCGCTTGGGAAATTTTCATTGATTATCCCCGATACTTTGGAAGCAGAGCATGCATTGGAAAGTGCAGCGTATTTATCCGATCATTACAACATTTCTTCTAACCTGTCTATTGATGGCGGTGTAAGATATTCGATGTTCAATTATATGGGTGCCAAACATGTAAATTCTTATGCTCCGGGATTGCCAAAAGATCTCAATAATGTTTTAAGCACAGATTATTATCCTGCAGGTAAAATTATCAAAACATATATGGGGCCTGAATTTCGTGTTTCTGCACGGTATTCAGTATCTGACAATACTTCTATAAAAGCATCTGCTAATAGTTTGCGGCAGTACATTCACATGCTGACAAATACGACGACAATTTCTCCGACAGATGTTTGGAAATTAAGCGACCCGAATCTGCAGCCGCAATTGGGAACACAAGTGGCTTTGGGATTGTATAAAAATTTTAAAAATAATACCATTGAGACTTCTGCAGAAGTTTATTACAAATGGTTTTCTCATTACCTGGATTACAGAAGCGGCGCCGTTCTCGTGATGAATCATCATATAGAAACTGATGTGATCAATACAAAAGGAAGAGCTTATGGAATAGAACTTCTTTTGAAAAAAGCAACCGGTAAAATCAATGGCTGGGTGAGTTATAATTATTCGCGTTCGTTGCTGCAACAAGATGATCCTTACGCAGCGGAAAAAATAAATGGTGGTGCAGAATATCCAAGCAATTTTGATCAGCCGCACAATTTTACTTTCATTGGAAATTATAAATTCACGCATCGCTTCAGCGTTTCATTTAATGCGACTTACAGCACCGGAAGGCCAATTACTTTACCAATCGCAGAATATGATTATGCAGGTTCTGTGAGGGTTTTATATTCTGAAAGAAATGCTTATCGCATACCTGATTATTTCCGTACCGATTTTTCCATGAACCTGGAGGGAAATCATAAGATTCATCAAAAGACACATAATTCCTGGACTTTGGGAGTTTATAATGTAACAGGAAGAAAGAATGCGTATTCTGTTTATTATATTTCTCAAAACGGCAATATACATGGCTATAAATTATCCATTTTTGGTAGTGCTATTCCATTTTTAACTTATAATATCCGTTTTTAAATGAATAAGAATTATTTTTCAATAAAATTGTTGCTTTACTGCATTGTGATTTTGTTTTTGTCAAATTGCAAAGTGCCTTATGATCCGCCGTTAAAATCCGCCAAAACTCATTTTCTTGTAGTGGAAGGATACCTGAACGGCAATGGGCAAACAAACATAAAATTGAGTCGTACAAGAAATATAACCGCTGGAGACACCGCCGCTGATATCAATGAAACCGGCGCTCATGTGGAACTTCAGGATTCCAATAATAATACCTCCCCTTTCTATGAAACTGGTAATGGCAATTACACTGGTTATTTTTATTTATATACAGGAAATACTTACCGTTTACATATAACAACCGCTGATCAAAAGGAATATGTTTCTGACTTTGTTCCTTTCAAACAATCTCCCCCCATTGATAACATAGACTGGAATTTAAAAGATGGCGGTGTTCAAGTCTATTTGAACACACACGACCCGCAAAATAATAGCCGGTTCTATCGCTGGGAATATCAGGAAACATGGGAGTTTCATTCACAATATTATTCGACGCTAAAGTATAATCCTGTGGATACAAGCGTGATTCCCAGAACCTCGCAAGTATATCAATGCTGGCGTTCTCAAAATTCTACTACTATTTTATTAGGCTCATCAGCGAAACTAAAAGAAGATGTGATTAATGCTGCGCCCATTCTTTATATTCCTGAGCACGATAAAAGAATCAGTGTTTTATACAGTGTAATTGTTACTCAATATTCTTTAGACTCAAGCGCCTATAATTACTGGAATGCCATGAAGGCGAATACCGAAAATGTAGGTTCTATTTTTGATCCGCAACCGAATCTGACACAAGGAAATATTCATTGTACAACCGATCCGTCTGAAACGGTGATCGGATATATAGGAGCAGGAAATTCACAACAGCAAAGAATTTTTATTCGAAATTCGGATCTGCCAGTCGGATGGAATCTAATACCAAACTGCCTGGAAGATACAGTTCCAAACATAAAAGATAGTTTGTTCATTTATTTTTCAAATAATAGTTTGATTCCATATTCACAAGTTAGAGCGGGCTATTTATCCGCATCTGGCAGTTGTGTGGATTGCACGCTTTCCGGCACTCCTGTTAAACCGACTTTCTGGCCTTAAAAATTATATAATGAATTCATTGATTTTATTTAAATACTTCCTTCGAAAATCACTCTTTTTTCTATGCTTGTTTTTTAGCTTTTCTTGTTTTAGCCAAACAAACATCTCTGCTAAAATAAGTGCTGGTTTTGTTGATAAGGTGAGCACACATATCCGGGAAAAAGTATTTGTGCATACTGACAGAAATTACTATGTGTGTGGTGAAATATTGTGGTTCAAAACGTACGTAACCAATGCTTCCAATAATAAACCACTATCTTTAAGTAAAGTCGTTTATGTGGAAATATTAAACAGCCGCCATGAGCCGGTTTTGCAGGCAAAAATATCATTGGAAAACGGTACAGGCAGCGGTTCTTTTTCCCTTCCTCTTTCTCTGGAATCAGGAAATTATGAATTAAGAGCTTATACCAACTGGATGAAAAATGATTTGTCTGATCATTTTTTTAAAAAAATAATTACGATTGTCAATACCACCAAAAACCTCGATTTGTCTATTGTAAAAAATCCGGTAAAATATTTTGCTCAGTTTTTTCCGGAAGGAGGAAACCTGGTGAATGGATTAAACAGCGTGGTAGCTTTTAAAATAAATAATGACGCAGGAAAAGGAGTGGAAGGAACAGGGATTGTTTTAGATCAATCAAACGATACGATCGCACATTTTCAAACAGAAAAATTCGGAATGGGTAAATTTTTATTTACGCCTCAATCGGGAAAACATTATACCGCAATTGTTACTTTAAAAGACAATTCTGTTATCAAAAAGGATTTACCAGATGCGGTTGAAAATGGTTATGTAATGCATGTAACGGATGAAGGAAATCATTTAAAAGTTACCGTTTCTTCTTCTAATGAAACCGCGCAGAATCTTTATTTAATTGCACAAACAAATAAGCAAATTGATTTTTCACAAACAAGCTCTTTGCAAAATAACCACGCAATTTTTTCTATTAATAAAGACAATCTCAAAGAAGGAATTGCCCAAATAACTTTGTTTACTGAAAATCATCAGCCGGTTTGCGAAAGGCTTTATTTCACACGGCCAAAAAACAAAATGCTGATCAGTGAAACAACAAATAAGGCGAATTTCAATTTACGTGATAAAGTAACAATTGACCTTTCCACAAAAGATAATTCGGGAAATTTATTGGCTGGAAATTTATCAGCTTCTGTTTGTCGTTTGGACAGTTTACATCTGCCGGATGAAGCGAATATTTATTCCTATTTGTGGTTGTCATCAGAGCTTAAAGGGTTTATTGAAAATCCGGATTTTTATTTTCAAAATGATAATGCCGAAACAAATGAAGCATTGGATAATTTATTGCTGACGCAAGGCTGGCGGAAGTTTGGTGCTATAAATATTTCGGAAAATAATTCTTCAATCACTTATGTTCCCGAAAACCGTGGTCATATTATTATTGGCAAAGTTACCAATGAAGTTACGGGAAAACCTGCTCCGGATGTGCTGGTTTACCTTTCCGTTCCCGGAAGGCGTGTTCAATTGTATGGTTGCCTCAGCAGTACAGAAGGAATGGTGCATTTTGATTTAAAAGATTTTTATGGCACCAGTCAAATCATTTTGCAAACCGATAGTGATAAAGACAATCTTTATCATTTCGAAGTTTTCAGTCCTTTTTCCGAAGAATTTTCCGCCAATGAATTTCCGGCTTTACATATCTCCGAAGGTAACAGAGATGAACTGCAATCTGCAAATCTGCACATGGAAATTTCCAATGCTTATCATGCCACTGACCTGCAAAAAATGAAGCCTTTGTCAATCGATACGCTTCCTTTTTATTATAAACCTTACAAAAGTTATTTGCTTGATAATTATACACGTTTTACAACGATGGAAGAAGTGTTGCGCGAATATGTAGCAGAAGTGAACGTGGTGAAAAAGCAGGGAAAATATCATTTGAACACTTTCAATGCTCCGGGATTCGAGCTGCATGATAAGCAACCTGCACAAAGCGTGTTTAACAAAGATCCATTGATGCTGTTAGACGGCGTTCCGGTTTTTGATGCCAATAAAATTATCGCTTATGATCCATTAAAAGTGCAAAGGCTGGATGTTGTTGCCTCCAAATACATTTGGGGGCCGATTGTTTCTGAAGGAATCGTTAGTTTTACCACTTATAAAGGAAACCTCGATGGGTACACGCTTGATCCACGCGATGTGATTCTCGATTATGATGGATTGCAACAACAAAGAGTTTTTTATTCACCTGATTATTCTACTGATAAAGAAATACAAAGTCGTCTTCCGGATTTTCGGGAACTTTTATACTGGTCGCCAAATGTAACCACAAACGAAAAAGGAATTGGGCATATTTCTTTCTTTACCGGTGATATTCCTGCAAAATACTTGGTGGTATTACAAGGAATTTCAGCTAATGGCGATGCAGGAAGTGAACGTTTTATCTTGGATGTAAGAAAGTAAATTCTGTGAATTCAATTCACCGAGATTCAACTTAAAAAATAAAAATCCGCTTTATTTCTTTGACTACTGTACCGCGTTTTTTATTTATTTTTAATTACTCAAATAAATAAAACCGATGCTGCTTTTTCCATCCTTTTTTTTGCAGTTGACCTTTCTCGTTCCTTTCTGGAAAACATCGGCGGTTTTGATCGCGTGTGGCATTGGTTTATTTTATGCATTTTATAAAATAATGAAGCTGCGCGAAAAAAGAATTCGTGAAACAGAAGCGACAAAAACCGAACTCGAAAAATTGCGTTCAGAGAATTACCGCAGCCGTTTGGAAATGGAGGAAATCAATAATTTTTTTTCAACTTCTTTGTTGTTGAAAAATGATGTAGAGGATATTTTATGGGACGTTTGTAAGAACCTGATCGCCAAACTCGGTTTCGAAGATTGTCTCATTTATATGTGGAATGAAGATAAAACGAAAATGGTTCAGCGTGCAGGTTTTGGAGTAAAGGACAACAAAGAAATGCTCATTCAATTTCCATATGATCTGCAGCCGGGTGAAGGAATTGTAGGCACTGTCGCTCAAAACGGTAAGCCGATTATTGTCCATGATACTACAAAAGAACCACGCTATCTGGCAGAAGGCTATAGCGGCCTCAGTGAAATTGTCGTTCCCATAAAATACCAGGAAGAATTATTAGGTGTTATTGATTCTGAACATTCGCAAAAAGGATTTTTTAATGAAAGCCATTTGCAGCTGATGCTCACAATTGCTACGTTGGTTGCTCATAAAATCAAGTCTATTGAAGCAGAACAGGAATTAAGAAAACAAAAAGCAGAACTGGATCATGTTTCCCGCCAACTTATGGAGATGCAATTGTCGGCGCTGAGGAGCCAGATGAATCCACATTTTATTTTTAATGCACTCAATTCGATCAAAAAATTTGTATTGACGAACGAGGCAGAAAATGCAGATAAATACCTGGGGAAATTTTCAAAACTCATCCGTTCTATTTTAGATAACAGCCACCAACCGGATATCAGCCTTCACAAAGAAATTGAAATGCTGAAACTTTATCTTGAATTGGAAAAACTTCGTTTTGGAGATAAATTAAATTATCATATTCACGTAGATCCGCTATTGGCAGAAGGATCGATGCAGATCCCCGGGATGCTTGTGCAGCCTTTTGTAGAAAATGCAGTTTTTCATGGGATCATGCACAAAGAAACCGCGGGAAAAATTGTCATATCTTTTTATGATCACGGCAATTATCTTGAGATTAATGTGATCGATGATGGAGTGGGAAGGAAGATGTCGGCAATGCTGAAGCCAAACAAAAAGGATCACATTTCTTTAGGAATTAAAATGACAGAACAAAGGCTTGCAGCATTAAAAACTCATCCGGAGATTCCATCTCATATAGAAATCATCGATCTGGAAGATACCGGGAACGCGCCTGGTACTTTTGTAAAAATATTGGTACCAAAATAGTTCCCAAGTTTTTATAAAAAAGAATACAGCATGTTTTCAAAATGGATAAATTCGGGTTTATGATAAAAACGATCATCATTGAAGATGAAAAGCAAAGCCGGGAAGTACTTCAGTTAATGTTGCAAAATCACAGTGATATTATTGAACTTGTCGATAGCTGCGAAACGCCTGCAAAAGGAATTGAAAGCATTCAAAGATATGCGCCTCAGTTGGTTTTTCTGGATATTGAAATGCCACGAATGAATGGCTTTCAGATGCTTCGAAAACTGGAATCCATCAACTTTGACGTCGTATTTACCACCGCTTATGATAAATATGCCATTAATGCCATCAAAATAAGTGCGCTCGATTATCTATTGAAACCAATTGACAAAGACGAGCTGTCGAATGCTATACAGAAATGCGTGGAAAATAGGGAACAAAAAACTACCAGGGATAAAATGGAAATTTTATTCAAAAACCTTACTCAACATCACGCCCTGGATAGAACGATTACGCTTACCTCTGTAGATGGAATCCGCTTTATAAAAATGAAAGATATTATACGGCTCGAAGCTAACGGGAGATATACGAGATTTCACCTGGCCAATAAAGAGGTAATTGTCGCCAGTCGCACCCTTGGTGATTTTGAAGAAGCGCTTTCTTCTAACGAGTTTTTTAGAATTCACGAAGCTCACATCGTAAACCTGCTCTACATTGACCGTTTCCACAAAGGAAACAATTACGTCCTGCTTTCTGATAAAACCGAATTGCCACTGGCGCGTCGGAGGAAAGAAGATTTTTTAAAAATTATTCCGAGGATTTAGAACAGGCGGGAAGCTTTAAAGTCCGTGTTTGGTTGCTGAATGCAAGCAATTTCAGTGACCAATTAATTTTTTTGAGATTATCTTCGCGAAAAATTTTTTGTATGAATTTACACGAATACCAGGCAAAAGAATTGTTGAAAAGATATCATGTACCTATCCAGGAAGGGATTGCATGCAGTACCGTTTCGGAAGCAGAAGATGCTTATCGTTTTATCAATAGTGAGTATGGAAGCAAGTTTGCGGTGATCAAGGCACAGATACATGCCGGCGGAAGAGGCAAAGGAAAGATAAAAGGAACGGAGCAAAGAGGTGTGGCAGTTGCTAAAAGTTTAGATGACGTAAAAACGATTGCTCAAAATCTTCTAGGAGGTACGTTAGTAACCGTTCAAACAGGTGAAGCAGGAAAATTAGTAAGCAAAATATTTGTAGCGCAGGATGTTTATTATGATGGTCCGGAGCAGGTAAAAGAATTTTATTTATCGATTTTAATGGATCGTTCCAAAGGGAAAAATGTGGTTATGTACAGCACCGAAGGTGGAATGAATATCGAAGATGTAGCACATGAAACGCCTGAAAAAATATTTAAGGAATGGGTGCATCCTGGTGGTGGATTGTTACCATTCCAGGCCAGGAAAATCGCTTTCAATCTTGGTTTGAGCGGTACAGCTTTCAAGAATTGTGTAAAATTTGTAACCAATCTTTATAATGCTTTTGTTGGACTGGATTGCAGTATGTTGGAAATAAACCCAATGTTCAAAACCAGCGATGCAAAAATTATTGCCGTGGATTGCAAAATGAATATAGACGATAATGCTTTAATGCGTCATCCTGATATTGCTGCCATGCGGGATATAACTGAAGAAGATCCAACCGAAGTGGAAGCAGCAAAATATAATTTGAATTTTGTAAAATTAGACGGAAATGTCGGCTGCATGGTAAATGGCGCAGGGCTTGCGATGGCTACAATGGATATGATCAAATTAAGCGGTGGCGAACCTGCAAACTTCCTGGATGTAGGCGGAACTGCGAATGCACAAACCGTAGAAGCCGGATTCAGGATTATTTTAAAAGATCCGAAAGTAAAAGCAATTCTCATTAATATTTTTGGTGGCATTGTGCGTTGTGATCGGGTGGCACAAGGGGTAATTGATGCTTACAAATCAATTGGAAATATTGAAATTCCTATTATTGTTCGCCTTCAGGGAACCAATGCAGAAATTGCCAAAGAACTGATTGATAAAAGCGGTCTGAAAGTGGAATCAGCGATTTTATTGAGTGAGGCAGCCGAACTCGTGAATAAAGCGGTGGCGTAAAAATTTCTGAATCAGAAATTTCTAATTTCAGATTATATCTAATCGATGATTTTAAAAGGTTTACGTTTCTGTAAACCTTTTTATTTTTACAGATTATTTTACAGGAAAATGCATTTACAATTGCAGCAAACGAAGTTTTATTAAGGATTTTTAATTAGCACATTAGCACATTAGGAAAGCAGCGCATTAGCTCATTAACTGTCTTTTGTACAATTGAACGGTATTTTCCAGCCCCAAATAAAGGGCATCCGAAATCAATGCATGTCCGATTGAAACTTCTAAAAGGCCAGGCATATTTTGGGCAAAATATTTGAGATTATGTAAGTCGAGATCATGACCGGCATTAATTCCAAGACCGAGCTCTACCGCTTTTTTCGCTGCTGCAATATATGGTGCAATTGCCTGCTGATGATTTCCTTTTTCAAATTCTTTTGCATAATTTTCCGTGTATAATTCGATTCTGTCTGTACCGGTATCTTTTGCTGCAACAATCATTTCTTCTATTGGATCCACAAAAAGAGAAACGCGGATCCCGGCTTTCTGAAAAACATTGACAATCTCAATTAGATACTCCTTGTATCTTATCGTATCCCATCCATGATCAGAGGTTAGTTGGCCCAAAGCATCCGGAACTAAAGTAACCTGGTCAGGTTGGTTTGCCAGGACAAGATCGACAAATTTTTGCTCGTTACAATTTCCTTCGATATTAAATTCTGTAGTGATAATTTTTTTTAATTCATAAACATCAGCATAACGGATGTGTCTTTCGTCAGGTCGCGGATGCACGGTGATTCCTTCGCCTCCAAAAGTTTGAATGTCTATGGCAGTTTTGATTAAATCCGGATTGTTTCCACCCCGCGAATTGCGAAGCGTGGCGATTTTATTGATGTTTACGGAGAGTTTGGTCATAAAACAAATTTAACTTTAATCTGATTAATCAAAGGTAGAATCGTGTGATGAGTTTTAGATTCAATAAAAATATGGGCTTATGGAAGAATTTTAAAACAAAAAACCGCTTTAGAAAAGCGGTATCGTACCCAGGATGGGAGTTGAACCCACAC
>Ga0134125_10006564_pt1 | contig 13164 bp, 20 predicted proteins | sample KB31751_FD_96464 | JGI IMG/M metagenome (GOLD analysis project Ga0134125, IMG submission 96464) | Terrestrial soil microbial communities with excess Nitrogen fertilizer from Kellogg Biological Station, Michigan, USA - KB3-175-1 | ecosystem: Environmental > Terrestrial > Soil > Unclassified ... | reverse complement strand
TCATGTCAGGAACGCTGATCATTATCGTTCCGTTGGGCATTAGGGCTCGATGCCATTCCTTAAGTGTCGGGATCAGGTCGGCGAGGCGCAGATGCTCGAGCACATGGCTTGCATAGATCGTTTCAATCGAGCTGTCAGAAAACCGAGAGAGGTCGCGGCAGTCGCCGACTATATCGACGCCCTCGCCTGGAACGATGTCTAGCGTCGTCCAACCTTCAGCGCGCGTCCTCGATCCGATATGCAGCTTCATAGCGCCATTTTTCTGAATCGCCAGGGAACGCCAAGGCGTGTCCAACCTTTGCGGCGCATACCATCCCCACGCCATCGCCAACGCAATAAAGGCAGATTTCGTCGCGCTCGATCGCCGCGGCAATTTTGGCCGCGCTCGGCTGGGTTCTCACAATCACTTGCGGCCCCCTTTTGACTATGCAACACTAGGACATAATAGGAACGGAGGCAAGCCTGTGGATGGCCGCGACCCACGCACGCTGCGCCTGTTCGATCTTCTTCCGCAAGAAGCGGTCGTCGTAACGTGCGCTTGCGGCTGGATCACAGAATACGCGGACGGCGTGCTACAGCGCCGCCACCGCGTCTCTAGCGATACGCTGATATTCGATCTCCAATACCGGCTACGCTGCAACCAGTGCGGCCGGCGACGCGGCTTCACGATCGCGATTCAAGATCGGCGCCCGGTTGGCACGAGTTCGCATCGGCCGGAGCCGGTTGTAATTGTCGCCGCTCGGGAGTGAAACCGGCGCAAGCGAAGGAGGTGCAATGTCGGAGGAAATTGCAGCGCTGTGGGACAAGCTTCGACTCGATATCGCTGCAAAGATCAAAGAGAGCGGCCAGGCCGTGCAGGTGGTCTATCTAACCGAACACGACCCGCCAGGCAGCCAGCCTTTCATGTACACGATCGGCAACTATCGTCACGGCTTGCCGGAGCTCCTCGTCGTCGGTACGGACAGCAACGCTATTGCCGGGGTTCTCAACCGCCTCGGTAAGATTCAACGCGACCGTGGGAAGGATTTCAAGGACGGCGAACTTGTCAGCGTCGGCGGCAAGTTCCCGGTTCGCATTGTCGATGCCGGCGTCGCCGGTCGCACGCGCTATGCGACCTTCGTCGGCATTTTCTACGGGACCGACAGCTACGAAGTGCGTCAGGTACTTCTGCCAGATACCGAAGGGCGATGGCCCGACACTCCCGGCTGCGATGCGCCCTATCGCAACCAGCCAATCTTGTCAGCGACGGGACAAACCAGACATTGAAGCGAGCTCCCAGGAGATGACTGAACACGCGCAAGACTGGGTCGATGTCTTACAGGCTCTGCTAACGCCCACGATTGCCTTGGCGGCGGTCGGGATCGGGCTTGCGCAATGGTGGATCGCGCGGAACAAGCTGAAACTCGACCTCTTCGATCGTCGCTGGGGCGTTTACATCGCTGCCCGTGACCTACTCTCGGAAATCTTCACCCATGGGAAATCGAGCGACGAAGCGGAGCGGAGGTTCCTACAAGGCATTCGCGGCGTGAGATGGCTTTTCGACGAGCGGGTCGAGGCGTACCTGACAAACGAGCTGTGGGCCAAAGCAACCCTCCTCCGCGTGGCGAATTCAGCGCTCGAGCGACTGAATGGCGATGAGGCTCATGAACGGGCCGTCCAGCAGCACGATCAAATCGTGAGGTGGGCTGCATCTCAGGATGTTGCGGTTGACGCGCTATTCGACAAGTTCCTGAAGATGGACCGACCGCTCTTGCCTCGGCGAAGGCGGACCGTAGCGGCTCCCTCGAATTGAGCACCTGAATGGCCAAATGCTCCGGCGACCACAGCGCGGGGCGCACTAGCCTAAGTAACTGGCGAGGCAACGAGCACCGTCGGACCTACTCTAAACGCGAAGCGCGGCAGTTAACGAGACCGCTCTCGACGTTCCTAACGGGCCGGCCGAAATTGCATGAACCCTCGCGAGGAGGGTTCCTTGTCCGAAATAGAAGAGAACACCTTAGCTCCACGCGCAGCTCGCGCGGCGGAGTATGTACGCATGTCCACGGATCAACAGCAGTTTTCAATCGCCTATCAGCAGGCCGCAATTAGGCTCTACGCCGCGCAGCGCGGACTCATCATTGTGCGAACCTATGCCGATGAGGGGCGGTCGGGTCTAACATTGCGCGAGCGGCCAGCGATGATCGAGCTGCTTCACGACGTGGAGGCCGGCGCGGCAGATTTCGAGGTGATTCTCGTCTACGACATTAGTCGCTGGGGACGTTTCCAGGACACGGACGAGGGTGCCCATCACGAGTTCAGATGTCGAGAGGCCGGCAAGCGAGTCGAGTATTGCGCCGAGCAATTCGTAAATGAGGGGGGTCCGATAACCTCCATTATGAAAGCTATCAAACGCGCGATGGCTGCGGAATATAGCCGCGAACTCGCGGTTCGCACCGGGGCCGCGCAAGCCAGGGCCGCCGCTCAAGGTTTTCTTTGCGGAGGGGCCGCAGGCTATGGCTTGCGCCGGATGTTGCTCGATTCGAGAGGAACGCCGAAGCACCTTCTAGACAAGGGAATGAGCAAGAATCTCCGTACCGATCATGTTGTGCTTGTGCCCGGTCCTCCCACTGAAATCGCTGTCGTACGGCGAATTTTCGACCTCTTCGTAAAAGAACATATGTTCATCCAGCGCATAACCGCGCTGCTGAATCGCGAAGGCGTCCCCTACACCGATGGTAGACCATGGAACCATCAAGCGATCCGGTACATCCTCCGCAACGAGCGCTACCTCGGAACAGTTGTTTTCGACAAAACGACCTCGAACTTGAGGCTTGGCAGGGGCACGCCAGGCCGAATGAAAAATCCGCCATCGAAATGGGTTCGCGGCCCGGCCGGATATGAACCCATCGTCTCACCCGAGATTTTCCGGGCAGCCAATCGACCAAGCGGGATCCCAAACGCATGGTATCGCACGGACGAATCACTACTCGAGCCGTTGCGCCGACTACTGGAACGCCACGGCTACCTGAGCATGTCTCTAATCAATTCGACCCAAGTTATCAAAGCTACAATCGCCGCTTTGGATCGATCAGGAATGCCTACTCGAGGATCGGCTACAGTTTTAGACCAAATCACATGGGCAGCGAACGGTATCGTGCCGCCCGCACGATCATCTGCGATCTAGTTCCGAGGATTATCGAGCGCGCCGCCGCCGCCGGGTTCGAAAGCAAGTGGGAATGGCGCAAACGAAACCTGACGTTCACCGGCACCAAAGAAAGTTTGGGAATTGCTATCGCGCGGTATTTACCAACTCGGCAGGGCACCAGCCCGCATTGGGTGGCGCACACGAAGCACCGCGTCAAACCGAACTTGCTCCTGGTCATCAAGATGGATAGTTCGAATCGCAAGCCAACCGCCTATTACGTTTTGCCACGATACGTCATTGCCGATGAACACACGTATTTTGATCGGCGCGGGCTTTTTGAAGAGTATCGATGCAAGGGCCGCGCAGAGGCAATTCGTCGATGTGTTGCTCTAGGGGGAGCACTACAGGCCCAATCGCCTAACTTGCCAATCGAGTGAGTTAATGGGGCAGTATCCAAGCTCATCCAAGCTCAGCGGTGATCAGAAAGATTCTCGCGCTGCTGTTTGTATTCATCCGCCGCGCCTCACGCCCGCTTACGATGCCTGGCATTCCTGCGCTTCGGCGACGGGTAATGGCCCATTCGCGATCCCTTTTTCTTGCGCGGTTCCTTTCCTGCGTCGAGGCTTCGCCGCAATACGCTCATGAGATCAACGACATTACTTTTGGGGGCCTCGACTTCAGGAAGGCGAGGTTCCTTGCCTTTCTGCTTCGCTTTGACGAGAACTCGTAGCGCTTCCTGATATTCATCGCGGAACGTTTTGGGCTGCCAACTGCCTTGCAGCTTGCCCATAATATCTTTCGCTAGTGAAACCATCTGTGCTTCCGGCCTAGCCTTCGCGCCATATTCCGGTTCGCGCACCTCATTCGCCGCGCGCAGGGTGGTCATCAGGAGCCCACCCCGAAACGGCTCGACCATTACGGGATGCTCCCGCCGCGCCATAACGATGCGGCCGATGGCGACGCACTCTTCCTCAGCCATGGCTTTGGCGATCACCTGATAGGCTTCGGCTCCTTGCTTTTGGGAGTAAATGAAGTAGGGCGCATCCCAATAGAGCGGGTCGACCTGGTCACGATCGACGAAAGTCTTCAGATCAAGGACCTGGCTGCTCTCAATGCGGATCGCGTCAAGCTCTTTGGTTGTCAAAGTGATATAGGTGCCCTTTTTCACCTCATAGCCCCGCACGAGATCGGCGCGCTCGACCTCATCTCCCGTTTCCTCATCGACGAGGCGCTGGTGGACACGGTTCCCTGTCTCGGGATTGATTTCGTGCAGGTGGATGCGGGTCGCTTCGCTTGTCGCCGGGGTAAGGGTGACCGGGCAGGAAACGAGAGAAAGACGGAGAAAACCCGTCCACATCGGTCGCGCCATTACGGTAGCCTCTCGACTAAGATTGCTGATGTCATTTAACGCTTGGGCAGTACGAAATATCCAAGGTCTGGATCACCGTCGAGCCTCACGGATTTTTGCGTCGAGCTTCTCTTCCTCTCCCTTCCAGCGTTGGCGCTCGGCGTCTAGCTGGTCCTCGATGCTGTTTTTCTGAGCCTCAAGCCTGCGAACCGTTTTCTCGTGCCGCTCGCGCGCCCGTTCCAGTATCGCCTCCGCTTTCTGGACCGCTATCTGGCGACGCTTCTCGTCGCGCTCCTCGGCTGCTTCCGCCCTCCGGCGTTTGGCTTGCTCCCTCGCAAGGTTCTTTTCGCGACGTGCTTTTTCCTTTTCGAAGTCGAGAATGGCCGCTTTTTGTGCCGTTGCGTCCTGGTCACGCGCTACGAATCTACCCTTCCTGAGGGGCCGTGCCCTCGTTTTGGCAACTCGTTTTAAAGTCTGGGTAACAAGGTTTTTTGGAAGATCCGCATTCTCGCTGAATTCGCCCTCCGTTCCGACGGCGCGACGCAAGACCACGCCCGGATGCGCAAGCGTCGCCGCAACAATAGCCGGATCGTCGGTCTCTTTCGCGAAGCCGCGCTTGAAGAGGTTCTGGTTCGAGCCCCAGGCTTCAAGAGCAGCCTTCATAGACGGTGCTGCGATCGCGAGATCAAAGAAGCCCATGGTTGTCGTGAAGGCTCTAAGTTTGCGTGGCATAACTATCGCTTTCGCCTATTGGGAAGTCCGTTTTTCGCCAGCGAGATCGATCCGAACTGGCGCGTAATCGGTTGCCTTCTCCCAACTCGATGGAACCTTATCAACCTCGACTCGCTCGAGCCGTTTTGCGAGTTCAGGGCTAAGGAGCAGACGGTCGATGCTAGTAATGCGCCCTGGGTGAATTTCTCCTCCGGCGCCTTCAACTCACGCAGTAAACAATGTCCGGTTCTGCTTCTTGAAGTCAATGTGACAGGATCGGCAAGCGCCCGGTGATACCATTGACGTTGTAATTGGCGATTTTCATACGGCGTTTCCGTTCTTGGAGTTCGGCGGACTGGTCTTCATCTATATGGGTCCTTCCAATAAACAGCGGAATTCCCGCCCTACGTCACACGAGTCGTTCTCATCGGCAAGCTGATCTGGGGTGAATACTCGATCGGCTATGTGACGGACTCTGCAACTGGCTACAGCATTACGAGGAATGTCGTCGATCACTGACACCTTCTCGTGCTTCACCAGCCGAATAGCCTCAGTTGCGGTTTGCCAGCCTCAGCAAACATAATTGTGGTGCGTTCCGTTTGGAGTTGCGGCTCCCCAAACCAATCAGCAATATCGGACTCATGTCGGCGCTCGCCCCATTCGGCATGGACAAGGTTAACGGCGTGGAAGGCTTCATCCGCGAATTCGCCCGTCTCTCCGATTCGGACTCGCCATGAGCGACGCAATCGGCGAAGCCTTAAGCCAATACCGGGAAGAGGGTTATACGGTCGTCCGCGGTTTCTTCGCGCCGCATGAGGTTGCGGCGATCGCGGCGTCCTTTGATCGCCACTGGCGCATCGGCATGGCGCACCGCGCGAGCTTCCGTCACGGGAACTTGTTCTATCGGCAGGGCAAGGATCCGACGCTCGGCAAGATCCTGCGGTTGGCACAATGGCCGTCCTATGTCGATGCGACGCTCGAAAGCGTGCGGCGCGATCCGCGCTGGCTCGCTCTTCTCCAGCCGCTTCTCGGTAGCAACATCAAGCAGATCATCAACCAACTCCACTGGAAGCCGCCCGGAGCAACCGCCGCCGATTTCGCCTTTCACCAAGACATGCGCTTTCGACGGCCGCGGAGCGCCTACCGTAATCTCGAATATTCCTATGTCCAGACCGGGCTCGCAATCGACCGGCACCTGCCTGAGAGCGGCGCCCTACAGCTTCTGCCGGGCTCGCACGCTCTGGGCGAAGTCGAGATAGCGGGCGAGGGGCCGGTGCTCGACCAGAAGATGGCACACGAGCGGTTGACGCGTTGCGGCCTCGATCCTGCACGACTCGTCGACGTTGCGCTCGAGCCCGGCGATATTGCGCTCTGGAACCTCTACACAATCCATGGCTCCGGCCCAAACTGCACGGCACACGACCGTCGCTTCTACTTGAATGGCTATGTCCGCGCCGAGGATTGCGATCGCGGCGAATGGACGTTTCGTCAAGGCGTACCGATGCCGCTCGGGAAGCCGGTATTAGTTCATTACGACGACCTCTTAGTCCGGCCGGATCCGCACTATATCGATTGACCATTGTTCGGAATGCCTCGCTGCGGAACTCGAAATATCCGCGCCGATCGCCCTCACTCCAAGGATAGGCGCTAACTTATCGGTCAATGCCTGCATCCCCCTCGCTGGCTTGGAATCCGCTTAGGACTTCGACCCACAACCAATGCCGCAGCGTCAGAATGTTCTAGAGCTGGGGCATTCGTGCTCGTATGTCTCCCGCGGGACATTCTCTCTGTGTGAGTCGTTCACCCTGGGGCACTCCCCGGATTTCCGTTCGGCGGATTCCGCCGAATACTTCTTTCGTATTGGGACCGACCAACCTGAGACGCCCAGGCGATGTCCCGCGTTCCCCCAATACTTCCTGCGCGCAAGGGATATAAATGGTATTACGTCAAGTCAGGTTTGTGTCAGTGACTGACATCAACCAGGCCAAGCATGACGATTAGAAATCCTGGGAGGAGCAGCAATGATCCAGCCTTATACGGCGGTCGGCCTTATTCCCACCTTCTGGGGCGCCAGACGGCGGGAGGATATCCAAAAGAATCTTGAGCATCTTAGCCATCTGACAAAGGCCGCCGTTCTCCTCTCCAATCTTGATATTCCGGTCCGACTCGTCGCCGTGCCTGAGGGCGCGCTCCAGGGCTTCAACGATGAGGTGCTCGACATCGAGCATGTCGAATACGCCAAGAACTGTGCCATCGACATCCCCGGATACGAAACCGATGAGCTCGGTCGGCTCGCCAAGGAATACGGCGTGTTCCTCATGGCGGAGGCGAAGGCCCGCCATCCGGATTGGCCGGATCTCTTTTTCAATGTCGGTCTGATCTTCGATTCGGATGGCACGCTGATCCTGCAGCACTATAAGTTGTCGGCGCTGCTCCCTTACGAGCATTCTGTGTCGCCGCATGACCTCTATGACTGGTGGATCGAGCGCTATGGCCGCACGCTCAGCGCCTTCTGGCCGGTGGCAGACACCGCGATCGGACGGCTCGGCGTGATGATGGCGATGGAGGGCAACTATCCTGAGAATGGCCGCGGATTGGCGATGAATGGCGCCGAAGTGGTCTATCGTGCGGCGATGCCCGGGCCGCTCACGCAAAGCGACGTGTTTGAGATCTCGAACCGCGCCCGAGCGCTCGAAAACAACATCTATGTGATTGCCCCGAACATTGGGACCTATTACCTAATGCCTGACAGCGAGACACCTATCGATGCCGGCGGCGGCCAGTCGATGATCGTCGATTACCGTGGCGCCATTATCGGAAAGCAGCGCGCCACGAATGGGTCCGGCTTCGTGAGCGGCGTCATCAATATCGAAGCGCTGCGCCACCACCGGGAAAGCGCGCTAGTCACGAATTGGCTCAAGGATGTCCGCTCAGAGCTGGCGCAGCTTATCTACGAGCAGCCGATCTATCCCAAGAACCTATACCTCAAGCGCCCGCCTGGCCAGCACCGCGATTACAAGCGAGAGGTCATCGATCGCCAAGTTGCAATGATGCAGGAACGCGGAATTTGGAAGGCGCCAGCCCGCTAAATCCGGGATGCGCCAAGCTCTCCAGAATGCCCGCGGTAACCGATCGATCGGCGACGGCGATGTCTCGGATGTGCCAAATGCAGATGTAGCGAGCTTCACCGGATTAGGGCGCCGGCCGCGGACCATAGGCAGGCCGCTAACATGCGTCGTGACGATGCAATTCACGGTGTGCTTCTTGGGCTGTCGCCGAACGCCGCGCCCGAGCTACTCGGCTGGCGTCGATTTGACTGCTAGGCGCGCCCCTCTCAGGATGTTCTTCGATACTGTCCCCTCATGGAGAGAGCGAGATGAGCAGTCGTGGCAGTGACATTGTCGCCCATTATGCAATCGGCGGGCTTAAGGACAGGATTCTCGATGGGGTGAAGAGAACCGGTGTCGATCTGGCGGCATTGCGGCCCGTCGATTTGGCGCCGGTCGACGAATTCCACATGGGTGGCCGCGCAGCAACGGCCGACGTGATCAAGCTCATGCGACTTCAGCAGAACGCGCTGGTGCTGGATATCGGCAGCGGTCTTGGCGGCGTTTCGCGTTACTTGGCATCGGAGTGCAAATGCCGCGCCAAGGGCATCGATCTCACTCCCGAGTACGTCGAAGTCGCCGATATGCTGACGGATTTGACCGGCCTTGCGGATCGCGTCGAATTCAAGCTCGGTAGTGCATTGGACCTTCCATGGCAGGCGGAGCATTTCGATGCTGCCGTTACATTCCACGCCAGTATGAACATTCGCGACAGACCGCGGCTTTACGCCGAGGTCGCGCGCGTGCTGCGCCCGGGCGCCAGCTTTGCGAGCTATGACGTTTTGAAAGGTCCGCGCGAAGGTATGCTTTTTCCTGTGCCGTGGGCGCAGACATCGGAGGAGAGCTACCTGGTCAGCCCCTCAGAGATGGTCAGCCTGCTCGACCATGCCGGATTTGACGTGATCCACCAGGAAGACCGTCGCAATATGGCCGTCGAGCACCACAGGGCCAGACTGAAGACCGCCACGGCCGGTCGAGCCTTGCCGCCGCTCGGGCTTCATCTGCTTCAGCGGGAAGATGGCCCCCAAGCATCACGCAATATGATGGTAATGCTCGAAGCGGAGCAGATCACACTCCAAATCGTCATTGCCCGCCGACGCTGAACCAGTTTTATTACCGGAGATAACGTTCGGATAATTAAGCTGGCGGTACATCACACCATCACTTCGGAAGATCGTATGAGGAAAGTCCCGCGACCCTCAAGCGACACGGATATAGCCCATCATACCGGATTCCTGATGCTCGATAACGTGTCAATGGAGCATCCAATCGCCCGGATTGTCGGCGACGAAGGCGAACTCGACGCGCTCTTGCGGCAACACGAGGACCGTATCGCAGTGTGAACCGGGCGGGCGAACTGGCTCGCGCTTGGCGTCAAGACGCCTCTTGCAGCTCATAACTCTCATTTAACGGAAGATACCCGATCGGGGGGCGTTATCGACCGGCGCGCCAGCGCACGACGAGGGTACACATCTATGACCGACGAAGCGCTCGCTCTTTCCATGATAATATTGTTCGGGATCACCCTTGTGGCCGGGATGATATCTCGGGCATTTCAGGTCGAGCTCGGCCGTGAGCACCCAAATAGAAACGTGGACCGCAGGGAGAGCTGAGAGCGCGATGTTCTTGCCGCAATGACTGACTATTGAGATCAGCCGTAGCGATCAATACTCCCGATCGTGTAAAGGCATTCTCCGCGCTCTCCACTCCATCGCGCGGTTTTCGCGCTGCGACGTTGGGGAGGCCGCGTTAGACGGTCGTGGGTCGCACTCAGCACTTCCCACATAGCACGTCAATCACGGCGGCGGAGAAGCTCGCCGGGCGAGCTCGCCGCTCGCACGAGCCCACTGGAAGTTGGAGCCGTGGCAAAGCTGTGGCAAGGGGGCTCCCACGGCCGCGCCAGATACTCCATTTCATGGTTCGTTTACCCATCCGTTCACAAGATCGCAGTGATGCCCCTTTGTCCTTCGGGGGTTATCACACTGACTCCAGGCACTGCCCCGCTGCGCCCCACGCAGCGGGGTTTTTCTTTGCAAGGACCCCTTGATCTTATTTTGCGGGGAGAATCTTCTTAGTCTTAGCCGGCGCAGGAGGGCAGATCGCTTATTCGCAATCGCTCCCGGGTCGCCCGATCGCATCGAAGATGGACAGGGCAACAATGTATAGGCACGAGCGACGAATCACCAGGTCGGGAAAAGAATAGATCACGCGCCTCGGATGCACGATCACCCACATGCCCCTTTGTCCTTCGGGGGTGCTCTCTCAAGCACTGCCCCGCCGTGGCCTCTCACCGCGGCGGGGCTTTTCGCTTTCTTGCCCGAGGATGTTTGTCGGATTCCGGCGTTCGACCATCCGCGCTTTCGCGCGGCACGCGGCGATAAGTGAGCGCCACTACGGAGTTGTTTGAGCGGTCAACATCGCCCCAGTTTGCACAGGCGTAGGCGGCCGTTCTTGCGAGCAGCGGAGCGCGCGGCTTCTCCGTGGCGAATACCTTTCTCCTCGTGATAATATCGCTCGGTTTCAGCATCAGGGGGAGTTCAGATGATGAATCCGCACGCTCGGTTGCTCGCAGAAAGCGGAGTGGTCCTGTTCGCGTTAAGCCTCGTGAACGGCTTCCTTGTTCACCTGCTACCGCTTCGAGAGCCGCTACTCGAAGCCCATTTGATCGGGCTCCTTGGATCGCTTTTCCTATTCTCTTTCGCGGGTCTTTGGTCTCACCTCGCTCAGACAGATACGCAATCGAAAATCGGCGTGTTCTTGGTCATTTATGGCTTCGGGATGGGCTGGTTCGTCAACTTTGTAGCCGCCATCTCTGGAATATTCGGCATTTTTCCGATTTCCGTCAGCGCCACTCGTGACCATTCGAGCGGCGATATATTGATCAGCATAGGGCTGCTAAGCGTGGTTCTGGCACTTTTTGCATCATGCGTGGTGCTCTACCACGGCCTCCGCAATCGCACGCATACAGCGCTCGCGTAAGTCCGCTACGCACGGCGTTGATCACCCCTCTTTGTCACCGCGCGTGGGCGTGCGGCAGGGCGGATCTAGGTAGCTAAAGCACGAGGTTACCTATCCCTAGACTCGCGTCGCCTGCTTCCCACAGGCGGCACCGAACGACTTTCTGTAAAAATCTTGCCTGTGAAGCACGCTCTGCCCCGTCGCACGACGCTTTATCGACGGTGCCTGCGAAGTGACGAGATCGCTCTTAAAGAGGAAATTATCGATCCAGGTCCGATTTTGCACGAACCGGACCTCCGATGCTGCTGCTACGATGTCTCAGTTGTGCCAGAATCGGAACTGAGCCGGGGCGGTAGGCAGCCTTTACCCGAGTCGAGATCGCCATGCATATATTCGTACCAAAGCAGCGGCGCCTTCACGCCGAGCATCGTCTTGATTTCCTCAGGGCGTTTAAGCCCAACTCTCGCTCGATGTGCTTTTGCGTACCACGCAAGCCAAACGGACGACCAAAGAAGCGGAGATCCACGTGGCTCTTGGGGATTCGGATTTCCGGAAATTCCTTTCGTAGAAATTTCAAATCGAAGGAGGTGCCATTGAAAGTGACGATGCATTTCGCACTGCTTATCAGCTCTGCCACTCGGTCGGCAGATTGCCCTCGCGTATAAAGATGATAACCATCCATATTGGCTGCACCGATGAGGGTGGTGTAGTCGTAATAGATGCTTAGGCCGGTCGTTTCGATATCAACAAACACAGTGGAACGCGGGTCAGCGAGAGCGATCCGGTAGTGCTCTTGGTCTGGGAGCCGCTCCGCGAAGAATTCAAAATTCCCCTCATGAAGCGCGACACGCGATTGCTCGATCGTGCGTGCAAGCACGTCATCGGATACGCCGGGAAACAAACTTCGTTGCCCAAAAAAGTGCTGTTCAAAATCATCCCAGGTAAAAATCCCTTGCTCCCAAAGATTGCGCTCTTTCTTCGGGCCGATGCCGGGAAGATGGATAAAGGTGTTCTTCAGCATCTCGAGTTTTCTTAGAGCTGCGTCAGTATCCAGAAAAGAGTTCCGGCATGCGGTCAGCGTTTCAACTTCGGCTCGGTTTCAGCTGCCCAAGATAGCCCGCGTCGAAGCCTCTTCGCCAGGAGCCATAATGCGGATTGGCAGGCCCGCGCAAAGATGGGAATGGTATTTCGAAGTTGATCTCGCGCTGATCGTTCAGGTCGCTCGGTTTCCCGCCGTTCTCCCGAATCGAGCAGCCTTCGCGATAGCCGATCTCCAAAGCCTCTCCATCGGAATTGAGGCGAGGCCGCGCGTACGAAACGTCATTCATCGTTAGCCCTTTCTGAGATTTCCAGCAGGCTATCCCGTCATTCTAGCCTCGGCCATCCGCACAACAAAAAGGCCGCCCGGAGGCGGCCTTCCTGCCGACAGCTATCTCTCTGAAACGTCCGCCCTACTCGACGTATTCGGGCTCTTTGGGGGCATCGGGCTCGTCGGGCGTCGCCGGGCGCGGCGCCGCCTCCTCGAAGCCGAAGGCGAGCTTGTCCGTCTCCTTGTCGACCGAGACCTTGACCACGCCGCCCTTGGTCAGCTTGCCGAAGAGCAGCTCCTCGGCCAGCGGCTTCTTCACATGCTCCTGGATGATGCGGCCCAGCGGCCTTGCGCCGAAAAGCTTGTCGTAGCCTTTGACGCCGAGCCATTGGCGCGCCTCGTCGTCGAGGACGATCTGCACATTGCGCGGTCGGCGAGCGATAACCCTGCGGCTTCGGCTCGAAATAAATCGAACGTATTGCTATTCCCGCAGGGTTCGCCGGGGCGAAATTTTAAACATCGCCACCTCCACTACGCGCGACGCTTTTGCCGCGCGACCAGGATATGAGAGCTCGGCCCGCCGCCGTCAACGCGCCGCCGCTTAATT
>Ga0134125_10006563_pt1 | contig 13167 bp, 11 predicted proteins | sample KB31751_FD_96464 | JGI IMG/M metagenome (GOLD analysis project Ga0134125, IMG submission 96464) | Terrestrial soil microbial communities with excess Nitrogen fertilizer from Kellogg Biological Station, Michigan, USA - KB3-175-1 | ecosystem: Environmental > Terrestrial > Soil > Unclassified ... | reverse complement strand
GATGGTTGCATTGGCGGACAACGGCCATTCGCAGGTCTTTCGCAACCCGATGGCGCGGGGCCTGCACCGCGTGCCGTGCCGGCTCTACCACTTCAGCGACGGCTACCGGATCCTGCGCGCACGCCCTGCCTGCGCGGCGCTTCTCGGCGGCCGCGTCGATGCGATCGACGGGCGGCCGGTGGGCGCGATCGTCGACGCGATGTTCGTCTACGCCGGTGGCCCGCGCGCCCACTACGACCAGTACAGCTCGACCTATTTCCTCGAGTTGCCCGAGCTCCTGCATGCGGCGGGCCTCGGTGCGCGCGACGATGCCGCCACGTGGACCGTCACGATGCCCGACGGCTCGACCCGCTCGGCGACGCTGCCCGTCGATCCGCCCGACCCGTCGTCGCCACGCGTGTTCGGCGACCGCTTCCTGTCGCCGCAACCGATCCCGGGCGAATTGTCCGACTGGACGCCGTACCTCGCGCGCGACGCGATGCTGCCGATGTTCCTCACCGACTACGCGACGCCGTTTCGCACGCGCTACCTCGCCGAATCCCGCACGTACTATGCCGAGCTCAAGTCGAATGACGACGAGAATGGCTACGCAATCGCCCCTTTCGTCGACGGGGTGAAGCGTGACGTCGCGACGCTGAATCCGCGCACGCTGATCGTCGACCTGCGCTTCAACCAGGGCGGCAACTTCACCAAGACCGCAAGCCTGATGAAGCACGTGACGTCGCTCGCGCCGTCGATCGAGCACGTCTACCTGCTGACGAGCGCGTGGACGTTCTCGGCCGGCAACGTCAACATCGCGCTCGCACGCGAGCACGGCCAGGGCCGCGTCACCGTCGTCGGCGAGGGCCCCGGCGACCGGGTGCGCATCTGGGCGGAAGGCGGCGACATCGTGCTGCCGAACTCGAAGCTCGACATCGGCTTCGCGACGGGCCTGCACGACTATTCGAAGTCGTGCTTCGGCGAGCCCGGGTGCTTCTGGGTGCTCTACCTCTACCCGACGCACGTAGCGAGCCTCGCGCCCGACGTCGACGTCCCGTATACGTTCGCCGACTACGCCGCGGGCCGCGATCCGGTGCTCGCACGCGCGATGGCGATGGCCGACGACCGCTAGATCGCGCGGCAGGGCGCTGCTTGCGTGGTCGACGTGCCCATTTCTCGTCATTCCCGCGCATGCGGGAATCCAGTCCTGACGCCGCGATGGGGCGCGCGATCGCCCGGCCGGAACGTGAAGGCTGGATCCCCGCGTTCGCGGGGATGACGGTGGGGGCTCGTCACCTGTGCATGCGCGCAGCCGTCAGTTCAGGCGGCGCCAGACGCTGGCGAACCACGGCTGCTGCTCGCGCGGCAACCCCGCGGGCCTGTAGTAGTGATCGAGCTCGGTGAAGCCGGCGTCGCGCAGGTACCGTTGCCACGTCGCGGGCCGGTGGAATGCGCCATAGCGCCCGGCGTTGAAACCCTCGACGTCGTCGCCGTGCGGATTGGAGCTGAACAGCACGCCGCGCGGCTTCAAGGTCTCGCGCAATTGCGCGAGCACGCGCGGCAGCTCCTGCGTCGGCACGTGGAACAGCGATGCATTGGCGAAAATGCCGTCGAAGCGCGCCGGCGGCAGGTCGAGCGCGAGGAAATCCTGCTGCCAGACCTCGCAACCGCTCGACGCGCGCGCCATCGCGACGAACGCCGGTGCGGCGTCGAGGCCGATCGCCTCGTGCCCGAGGCGCGTGAACGCCGCGAGGTCGCGCCCGGGCCCGCAGCCGAAGTCGAGGATCGCGAACGGCGGCGTGCCGTCGAGGCGGTCGAGCAGGGCCGCGATGTTCTGGCCGACGTCGTGGTCGCGCGTGCCCTCGCGAAACGCCTCGGCGCGGCCGGCGTAGTGCGCCAGCGTGCGCGCGGTGATGTCGCGCAGCTCTTCGCGGTCGAGGGTCATGGCGTGCGCAGCGGGCGGCTCGGGGGCATCGCCTCCATGCTACTATCCGTCCGCGGCCCTTGTACCAGTCCCCTTGCCGCAGTCGATTCCGACCTTTTCGTCGTTTCTTCCGTTTGGCTGCGACTGGCCGCCCTCGATGGGCGGGCGGCCGGGCACCCACTCGAAAGCTTTTCATGCCGTTCCGAAAACTCGGGCTCACCGACGCGCTTGCGCGGGCGGTCGCCGACCAAGGTTATTCCATGCCGACGCCGATCCAGGCCGAGGCCATTCCCGCCGTCATCGCCGGCAGCGACGTGCTCGCCGCCGCGCAGACCGGCACCGGCAAGACCGCCGGCTTCGTGCTGCCGATCCTGCAGCGCGTCGCCGCGCAGCCCGCGCAGCGCGGCGCGCCGCGCCACGCGCCGCGCGTGCTGATCCTCACGCCAACGCGCGAGCTCGCAGTGCAGGTCGAAGCGTCGGTGCGCACCTACGGCAAGTACCTCAAAGTGTCGTCGCTGGCGGTGTTCGGCGGCGTCGGCGTCGGCCCGCAGGCGACGCGCTTGAAGCGCGGCGTCGACATCCTGGTGGCGACGCCCGGTCGCCTGCTCGACCACGTGCAGCAGCGCAGCGTCGACCTGTCGCGGATCGAGACGTTCGTGCTCGACGAGGCCGACCGGATGCTCGACATGGGCTTCATCCCCGACGTCAAGCGCGTGATCGCGCTGTTGCCGCGCCGGCGGCAGACGCTGCTGTTCTCGGCGACGTTCTCCGACGACATCCGCCGGCTCGCCGGCAGCTTCCTCGTCGACCCGCGCACGATCGAGGTCTCGCCGCGCAATTCCACGGTGGACATGATCGCGCAGCGCATCCACCCGGTCGACCGCGACCGCAAGGCGGAGCTGCTCGCGTTCCTGATCGGCCGCAACCGCTGGCAGCAGGTGCTGGTGTTCACGCGCACCAAGCATGGCGCCGACAAGCTGCGGCAGACGCTGGAGCGCAGCGGCATCGCCGCCGTCGCTCTGCACGGCAACAAGAGCCAGGGCGCGCGCACCCGCGCGCTCGACGACTTCAAGCGCGGCGCGGTCACGGCACTCGTCGCCACCGACATCGCGGCGCGCGGCATCGACATCGACCAGCTGCCGCACGTCGTCAACTACGACCTGCCGAACGTTGCCGAGGATTACGTGCACCGGATCGGCCGAACCGGCCGCGCCGGCAACGAGGGCGAGGCGATCTCGCTCGTCTGCATCGACGAGCACGCGTTCCTGCGCGACATCGAGCGCCTGACCAAGCGCACGATCGCACGCGACGTGGTGCCGGGGTTCGAGCCCGACCCGCGCATCGCCGCGCAGCCGGTGTTCGCGCCGCGCGGACGGGGCGCCCCGCGCGTCAGCCGCCCGGCGCCGGCACGGGCACCGCGTCAAGGCCGAACGCCTCCGCGAGGAGCGCGTAAGAGCGGGCCCGCGCCGCGGGGTCGAATGTCCACGTAACGATCACGAGCTCGTCGAGGCCGAGGCGTCGCGCTTCGTCGCGCAGGCGCGTCGACACGGCGTCCGCGGTGCCTGCGAACGCGCGCCGGCGCAGCGCCTCGATGCGCAGCATGTCATCCGCCGAATAGGCCTGCATCGCGGCCTCCTCCGGCGCGACCAGCGGCGCGCGGATGCCCTTCTCGAATCCCACCCGCCATTGCTCGCGGGTGCGCAACAGCCGTTGCGCCTCCTCGTCACTGTCGGCCGCCAGCGCCCAGATGCACACGGTCGCCTGCGGCTGCGGATGGCGCTCGCTCGGCCGGTAGTGCGCGCGATAGACGTCGAGCGCCTCCTCGACGCCCTTGCCGTCGCTGAAGAAGTACGCGTACGCATACGGCAGCCCGAAGTGCGCGGCGAGCTCGGCGCCGTACAGCGAGCTCCCGAGGATCCAAAGCTCGGGCGCCGTCGTTCCGCGCGGATGCGCGACGATGTCGCCGAACGGGTGGTTTGCGGAGAGCGGCTTGCCGCGCACCCACGCGTCGAGGTCGAGCACCTGGCGCGGAAACGCCTCTGCCGCGAAATCGTCCTGCGGATTGAGCGCGTACGCGGTCTTGCGGTCGGAGCCCGGCGCGCGACCGACGCCGAGATCGATGCGGCCCGGTGCGATCGCCTCCAGCACGCGGAATTGCTCGGCGACCTTGAGCGACGAGTAATGCGGCAGCATGACGCCGGCACTGCCGACGCGGATGCGCCGCGTCGTCGCCGCGATCGCCGCCATCAGCACCTCGGGCGCCGTGCCGACGATGCTGCCGCTGTTGTGGTGCTCCGAGACCCAGAAGCGGTGGTAGCCGAGCGTGTCGGCGAGGCGCGCGAGCTCGAGCGTGTCGCGAATCGCGTCGCTCTCGTCGCGTCCCTTCGACGCGGTCGACTGGTCGAGGATCGAAAGTCGCATCGTCATTCCTATCGGTAGCCTGCCGCCTGCAACTCGAAGAGCTCGGCGTAGCGGCCGCCGGCGGCGAGGAGCTCGTCGTGCGTGCCGATCGCCTCGATCTCGCCGGCGTCGAGCACGATGATCCGGTCGGCCATCCGCGCGCTCGAAAAGCGGTGCGAGATCAGGATCGCCGACTTGCCTGCCGCGAGCTCGCGGAAGCGCTCGAACACCTGGAACTCCGCGCGCGCGTCGAGCGCAGCCGTCGGCTCGTCGAGGATCAGGAGGTCGGCGTCGCGCATATAGGCGCGCGCGATCGCGACCTTCTGCCATTCTCCGCCCGACAGGTCGACGCCACCGCGGAAGCGCTTGCCGAGGACCTGGTCGTAGCCGTTGGGCAGGCGCGCGATCACGCCGTCGGCCAGGCTCTCGCGGGCCGCGGTCTCGATGCGCCGGCGATCGAGGCGTGCATCGATCCGTCCCACCGCGATGTTCTCGCCGGCGGTCAGGTGATAGCGGACGAAGTCCTGGAAGATGACGCCGATATGCGCGCGCAGGTCCTCGAGGTCGTAGTCGGAGAGGTCGCGGCCGTCGAGCAGCACGCGGCCCTCGTCGGGGTCGTAGAGGCGCGCGAGCAGCTTGACCAGCGTGGTCTTGCCGGCGCCGTTCTCGCCGACCAGCGCGAGCACCTCGCCCGCGTGCAGCGTGAAGTCGAGGTGGCGCACCGCGAAGCGCTCGGCGCCAGGGTAACGGAAGCCGGCGTTCTCGAACGTGAAGCCCTCGCGGATCGGCCGGGGGAACGGCAGCGCGCCGGGCTTGCTGCGGATCTCGGGCTCGATCTCGAAGAACGAGAAGAGGTCGTCGAGGTAGAGCGCCTGCCCGGCGACGCTGGAAAAGCCGATCAGGAGTCCTTCGAGCAGCGTGCGCAGCCGCCGGAACGACCCCGCGAGGAACGTCAGGTCGCCGATCGTGAACGCGCCGTGCAGCGTGCGCAGGATGATGTACGCATAGGCGGCGTAGTACGCGATCGTGCCGATCGTCGTCAGCACGCCGCCCCAGGTCGCGCGCTTGAGCGCCAGCGCGCGGTTGGCGTCGAAGAAGCTGTCGGCGAGCGTGCGGTAGCGCTCGATCAGGAACGCGTTGAGGCCGAAGATCTTGACTTCCTTCGCGGTCTCGACGCTGGCGCCCGTCTGGCGGATGTAGTCGAGCTCGCGCCGCTCCGGCGTGCGCACGTAGTTGAGCGTATAGCTGCGCGCATTGAAGTACGCCTCGCCGATGAACGCGGGCACGAGCGCGATCGCCAGCAGCACGATGAGCCACGGCGCGTAGACGACGAGCCCCGCGCCGAAGCTCACGATCGTGACGAAGTCCTGCGCCTGGCCGAAGAGCTCGCCCATCAGCGACGAGCGGCCGGCCGCCTGGCGCCGCGCGCGCTCGAGGCTGTCCTGCAGGTCGGGATCCTCGAAGTCCTCGAGGTCGAGCGTCGCCGCGTGCGCCATCAGGCGCAGGCTGGTCGCGTTGCTGAATCGCTCGGACAAGAGCGCGTCGATCAGCGACACGGCGCGGCCGAGCACGTCGGAGGCGATCGCCAGCGCGAATTCGATCGCGACGAGCGTGGCGAGCCGTGCGAGCGGCCCTTCGAATGCGACCGCCAGCGTCGCCGTCGTCGCCTCGTGGCTGCCGACCAGGCGCACGACCTCGTCGATGATGAGCTTGCCGACGTAGAGCGTGGCGATCGGCAGCAGCGCGCGGCCGATGCGCAGCGCGCCGGTCGCGAGCGTGAGCGCGGGGCTCGTGCGCCACACCATCGCGAGGAACGGCGGCAGGTTGCGCAGCGCGCCGACGCGCTCGCGCAGCGACCGCGCGCCGGGCAGCGGCGTGCGGCCCGGTTTCGCGTCGGCGGCAGGCGCTGGCATGGCGCCATTGTGCCGAATACACCGATTGGTGCTTGTCATCCCCGCGAAAGCGGGGAATCCAGTCGTAACGCTGCACTTGGATGTCGCCGGATCATCCGTTGCGCCAAGGCTGGATCCCAGCTTTCGCGGGGATGACGAGGAAAGTGTCGCCGCCCCCGAACGATCGCCGCTAACGCGCGCTCACGCGCCAGATGCAGTTGCCGACGTCGTCGGCGACAAGGAGCGCGCCGCGCCGGTCGATCGCGACGCCGACCGGACGGCCGCGCGCGTTGCCCTTGTCGTCGAGGAAGCCCGTGAGCACGTCGAGGGGCGGACCCGCCGGCCGGCCGTGCACGAACGGCACGAACACCACCTTGTAGCCGCTCGGTGGATCGCGGTTCCACGAGCCGTGCTGGCCGACGAACATGCCGTTGCCGAACGGCGCCGGCAGCGCCGCGCCGGCCGACGACGCGAGGCCGAGCGATGCGGTGTGCGGCCCGAGCGCGTAATCGGGCACGATGGCGCGCGCGACGAGGTCCGGTCGCTGCGGCGTCACGCGCGGATCGAGATGCGTGCCGAAGTAGCTGTACGGCCAGCCGTAGAAGCCGCCGTCCTTCACTGCCGTCATGTAATCGGGCACGAGGTCGTTGCCTAGCTCGTCGCGCTCGTTGACGGCGGTCCACAGCGCGCCGGTCTCGGGCTCGAACGCAAGCCCGTTGGGATTGCGCAGGCCCGACGCGTACACGCGGTGCGCGCGCGTCGCGACGTCGACCTCCCAGATCGCGGCGCGTCCGGCCTCGGCGTCGATGCCGCGCTCGCCCGCGTTGCTGTTCGATCCGACGGTGACGAAGAGCTTGCGGCCGTTCGCGCTGGCGATGACGTTCTTCGTCCAGTGATGGTTGATCGGCCCCCCCGGCAGGTCGGTGACGACCACCGGCGCTTCGGCGATATGCGTCGCGCCGGGCTTGTACGGGAACTTGAGCAGCGCATCGGTATCGGCGACATAGAGGTCGTTGCCGACGAGCGCCATGCCGAACGGCGAATGGAGGTTCTCGAGAAACACCGTGCGCGTGCCGCCGCCGCCGTCGCCGTCGTTGTCGCGCAAGAGCGTGATGCGGTTCGCCGACGGCGCCGCGGCACCGGCGCGCGCGAAGAAGAGGCGCATGAAGAAGCCGCGGATGCCGCCGGTGTCGTCGGGCCGCGGCGGCGCGTTGGTCTCGGCGACCAGCACGTCGCCGTTCGGCAGCACGTAGAGCCAGCGCGGGTGGTCGAGGCCGCCGGCGAAGCGCCGCACCTCCAGGCCCGGCGCGGCATCGGGCTTCGTCCCTGCGGGCCAGCCAACGGCGCGCGCGACCTTGACGGTGGGAACGAGCGTCGTCGACGGCGCTGGCAGCACGGGCTCCGGACCGGTGCCGGCGCTGACCGGCAGCAACGCGAGTCCCCCACAGGCGCACAGCAGCAGTGCCGCCAGCGCCACGGCGGGGCGGCGCCAGGATCGATCGAGGGGACTCATCACGGACTCGGGGGCGAAACAGCTTCTTTTCGCCGATCGGCGCCGCGATGTCTGTCGGCTTTTGACGGACTCGCGTGTCGGCGCGATACGGACGGCGCCGTCGCAGCTCGCCAAAGGTTCGAAAACAGCGCGCGGCGGGCCCCTATTCCGGCGATGTCGATGCTATCGTCGCATCGTTGCGCGGCGGTGCGCGCGCGACGCCCACTCAATCGAAACGCGGAGGAAACATGCGTTGCATCCGGTACATGCAGCAACTGGCCGCCGTCGCCGCCGTCGGAACGCTGGCGAGCTTCGCGCCGCAGGCGATCGCGCAGATGCAGGAAGTCGCGCTGTCGGGCGCGAACGAGGTGCCGGCCGTGCAAAGCGGCGCAAGCGGCACGGCGTCGGTGACGATCGGCGCCGACCATTCGGTTACCGCCAAGGTCGTCGCCAAGGGCATGACGGCGACGGCGTCGCACATCCACGAAGCGGCCTCCGGCGCCAACGGCCCGGTGATCGTCCCGTTCGTGAAGACCGGCGACAACACGTTCGAGTCGTCCCCCGGCGCGAAGCTCACCGACGCGCAATACGAGAGCTACAAGGCGGGCAAGCTGTACGTCAACGTGCACAGCGCCGCGCATCCGGGCGGCGAGATTCGCGGCCAGCTCGCGGCGAAGTAGCGTCCATTCACGTCTTTGCGCGCCCGCCCTCGTCGCGAGGGTGGGCGCGTGCCCCTGTCATTCCCGCGCATGCGGGAATCCAGCCTTGACGTAACGCTCGTGGCGCGGCCCCGGCCGCCGGGCGATACGGCGGGATCCCTGCATTCGCGGGGATGACGGCGGCTGGATCCCCGCATTCGCGGGGATGACCATCGATCAGGTCGCCGGGTCCGGGTAGCGTGCCTGGATCGCGGTGATCTCGCGCAGCGTGTCCGCGTCGAGCGACTTCGCGCAGGCGGCGAGGTTCTCGTCGAGCTGCGCGAGCGACGTCGCGCCGATGATCGTCGCGCCGACGAACCAGCGGCTCGTCACGTAGCCGAGTGCCAACTCGACGAGCGTGAGCCCGCGCGAGCGCGCGAGCGCCGCGTACGCGTCGATCGCCTCGGCGACCAACGGCTTGCGGTAGCGCTGGCCGATCGTGTCGAAGCGCGTGTAGCGCGTGCCGGCGGGCCTTGCGCCGCCCGCGTACTTGCCGGTGAGCATGCCGCCGGCGAGCGGGCTGTACGCGAGGATCGACATGCGCTCGCGGTAGAGCACCTCCGCCATGTCGCCATCGGCGCGGCGCGACACCAGGCTGTAGCTCTGCTGCGCCGTCACCGGCGGCGGCACGCCGAGCTCGCGTGCGACGCGCGCGAACTCGCACAGGCCCCACGACGTCTCGTTCGACAGCCCGTAGTAGCGGATCTTGCCGGCGTCGATCATCGCCGCCATGCCCTCGACCTGCTCGCGGATCGACGGGCCGGCGCGCTCCTTCGCCGGGTCGAAGTCGGTGACGCCGAACGACGGCACGTTGCGCTGCGGCCAATGGATCTGGTAGAGGTCGATGTAGTCGGTGCGCAGCCGCGCGAGGCTCGTGTCGACCGCCTCGGCGATCGTCGCCGCGGTGACATCGGTGCGGCCGTTGCGGATCCAGTCGCGGCGCCCGGGCCCTGCGATCTTGGTGGCCACGACGAGCTTGTCGCGCGGCTGGCGCACGAGCCAGTTGCCGACGATCGTCTCGGTGCGTCCCTGCGTCGTCGCGTTGGGCGGCACCGGATACATCTCCGCCGTGTCGATGAAGTTGACGCCGGCGTCGCGCGCGCGGTCGAGCTGCGCGTGCCCGTCGGCCTCGCTGTTCTGCTCGCCGAAGGTCATCGTGCCGAGGCACACGGTCGACACCTCGAGATCGGTGCCGGGCAGCGTCGCATGTCGCATCGCATCCTCCCTGTTCGGCCTTCGATTATCCACGAGCGTCGCGGGCGGCCGTCCGATGCCGATACGCCGCGGCTGTGGCACACTCTCGCGCGCACATCCCGCTTTTCGTCACGACCGATGAAAATCACCCTGGTGGGCTCGCGCTGGTTCGGCGCGGAGACGCTGAAGCGGCTTCGCGCCGAGAAGGTCGAGATCGCGCGCGTCGTCGTGCCGGAGAGCGACGACCGCCTCGCGAACGCCGCGCGCGACGCCGGGCTCGACATCTACGTGCTGCCCGACCGCCACCTCGTCGAGGCCGACGCGATCGCGCCCGGCACCGACCTCATCGTCTCCGCGCACAACCACGCGCGGGTGGGCGCCGCCGCGCTTGCGCATTCACGTCTCGGCGGCATCGGCTATCACCCGTCGCTGCTGCCGCGCCATCGTGGCATCGCCGCGATCGAGTGGACGGTCAAGGAAAAGGACCCGATCGCCGGCGGCACGATCTACCACCTCGCCGAGCGGATGGACGCGGGCGCCATCGCCGCGCAGGACTGGTGCTTCGTCAAGCCGGGCGAAGGCGCGCGCGAGCTCTGGGAGCGCGCACTCGCGCCGCTCGGCTTGCGGCTCATCGCCGATGTCGTGCGCGAAGCGGCACGCACCGGCGCGCTGCCGGCGAAGCCACAGGACGAGGCGTTCGCCACCCAGGCGCCGAAGCTCGACGCCTGAGGGACGCGCCGCCAAGCGGCGCGGCTACTTGACGTAAGCCGCGACGACCTTGTCGTACTCGCCGTTGGCGCGCGCGAGGTGCAGCCACTGGTCGACGAACGCCTTGAAGGCGACGTCGCCGCGCGGCGTCAAATAGGCCATCTCGCCGTACTGCAGCGGCTTGTCGGGGTTCACCGCGCAAAGCCCGGGCCGCAGCTTCGCCTGCACCTTCGTCTCGACGGACTCCGAGATCATGAGGTCGGCGTGGCCCTTGAGGATCTCGTCGAAGATCGTCGTGTTGTCGTTGTAGATGACGATCTTCGCCTGCTTGAAGTTGGCGCGCGCGAACTTCTCGTTGCTGCCGCCGGGATTCTCGACGACCGTCACGCCCGGCTTGTCGATGTCGGCGATCGTCTGGAACTTCGCGACGTTCTCGCACCGGGTGATTGGCGCCTTGCCGTTGACCATGTACGGGTCGCTGAAGAACGCGCGCTTCTGGCGCTCGAGCGTGACGGAGATGCCGCCGACCGCGAGGTCGCACTTGTCGACGAAGTCGTCCATCAGCTTCGGCCACGAGGTCTTGACGAATTCCGCTTTCGCGCCGAGCGCCTTGGCGATGTCGCTGGCGAAATCGACGTCGATGCCCTCGAAGCCGCCGTCGGGCCGGGCAACGCTGAACGGCTTGTAGTCGCCGGGCGTGCACACGCGCAGCACGCCGCTCTTCTGCACCGCGTCGAGCCGCGAGTCGTCGGCGTACGCCGCGAGCGGCGCGCACAGCGCGCCCGCGACGATTCCCTGCAGTACAAGATTGCGCAATCGCATCGTGTTCTCTCCCGTTCGAGTGATGGCCGCGTCGCTTCGCATTCTACCGACAGGAAACCGCTCAGCCGAGCCGCGCGCGCAACGCCGCGATCTCGCGCTCGAGCGTGCGCATCCGCTGCTCGAAGCGCACGATGATCGCGACGGCATGCACGTCGTCGAGCGCGAATTCGTCGCGCAGCGCCCGCGCGCGGCGGGCGACGTCGACCGACCCCGCCGGGAACGTCCACGCCGCGGCGCCCGGATCCTGCGGCGCGATCGCGCCGCATTCGACGAGCACCGTCACGTCGGCGGCCGCGAGGCCGGTGATGTGCACGATCTCGGTGATCGTGAACCGGTGCGCGTCGTCGATAAAGAGCGCGTCCACGAGCTCGGGCTGCATCGTCAGGACCCTCCGAATTGCGGGCGCGGGTCGAACGTCGACGCCTTCGCCAGTTCCGCGTAGAGCTCGCGCGCGCGCTCGTCGATCACCGTCGGCATGACGATCGTGACGACCGCGTAGAGATCGCCGTTGCCCGAGGCGCGCGCGATGCCGCGCCCCTTGAGCCGCAGCTTCTGGCCGGCGCGCGCGCCGGCCGGCACCTTGAGCTCGACCGAGCCCGCGGGGGTCGGCAGCTTGACGGTCGCGCCCAGCGCGGCCTCCCAAGGCGCGAGCGGCAGGTCGACATGGATATCGGTGCCGTCGACACGATAGAGCGGATGGTCGTCGACGCGGATGTCGAGGTAGAGGTCGCCCGCCGGCCCGCCGCGCAGCCCTTCGCCGCCCTTGCCCGGCACGCGCAGCCGCTGGCCGTCGACGACGCCGCGCGGGATGCGCAGCTTCACCGGCCGCGACACGCGCCTCACGCGGCCTTCGTCGTCGATCGACGCCCCGCCGAGATCGAGCTCGAGCTCGGTGCCGTGATACGCGGCCTCGAACGGGATTCGCACGGCCGCTTCGTAGTCGCGGCCGGGGATCGGCGCGTTGGCGGCGCGGGCGCCGCGCGCGCGGCCGAAGCCCGCGAACAGGTCGGCGAGGTCGATGTCGTCGAAGCCCTCGCCGCCGGCGCCCCCGGGCGCGCCCGCGCCGAACGCCGAGCCCCAGTCGGGCGGGGGCCGGAAGTCCTGGCCCTGCGCGTGCGTGCCGAGCTCGTCATACGCGGCGCGCTTCTCGGCATCGCGCAGCGTCTCGTACGCCTCGCTCACTTCCTTGAAGCGCTCCTCGGCGTTCTTTTCCGTCGAGACGTCGGGATGGTACTTGCGCGCGAGCTTGCGGTAGGCCGACTTGATAGCCGCCTCGTCGGCATCGCGCGCGACGCCGAGCGTCGCGTAGTAGTCCTTGTACTTCATCGGTGTTGCGCGGCGGCGGCCGCACCGCGTCGCGTCGTGAAGTGAGCCATTCTAGTGCAGGCGGCGATGCGCGCCGTCCGATCGGCCATCACCGCTGGCGTTCAATGCCAGCCCGCGACCGCGGCGCGCGCGGCGTCGTTGCGCGGGCGCGCGACGAGTCCCGACGGTCCGACGCTCACCTCGAATTGCGCGCGATCGGCCATCGGCAGGTAGACGGCGCTGCCGTAGCGTGCGTCGACCCATGGCAGGTTGGCGGCGCGCGCGAGCGACCACACGTCGAGGCGATCGCCCGCATTGAGCCGCCACACCGTGTGCGCGGCGCTGCGCTCGGTGTCGATGTCCGCGTAGCGGCCGGCGATGCGCTCGAGACGGTAGACGGTGTCGAAGCCGATCAGCGTCGCGAACGGCCGCCACTTGAGGATGCGCGCGTCGACCTGCCATTCGTCGCCGTCGAGCACGAAGCGCTCGCGACGGCCGTCAGGGAACGCGACGTCGACGTCGAACGCGCGCGGCGCCTGCGCGTGGAAGTCGAGCGTCGCCGCGGGCGCCTCGTGCGTCAGCCGCGTCCACGACAAGAGGCTCGTGCCGACCAGCGCGATCGCCAGCGCTGCGAGCACCGCCACCAGGAAGCCGAGCGACGCGATCGTCGTCAGCACCGGCCGGCGACGGCGCGCGCACTGGAAGGTGGCGCCGAGCGTGCCGAGCGCCAGCAGTGCGACGACGCCGATCGCG
>Ga0134125_10006562_pt1 | contig 13168 bp, 12 predicted proteins | sample KB31751_FD_96464 | JGI IMG/M metagenome (GOLD analysis project Ga0134125, IMG submission 96464) | Terrestrial soil microbial communities with excess Nitrogen fertilizer from Kellogg Biological Station, Michigan, USA - KB3-175-1 | ecosystem: Environmental > Terrestrial > Soil > Unclassified ... | reverse complement strand
GCGCTGTTCCAGCGCGAACGCCACGATGCGGTTGATGAGCGACGCCTTGCGCGCCGCTTCGTCCGTCGGAAGCTGCGCGCTCATTGGCTTTGGATGAACTGCAGGAAGATGCTGCCGTCCACCACGACCTTGTCGCCGGGGCGGAGTCCTTCCGGCACCACGTAGCGATCGCCGACGCGCGCGCCGAGCGAGATCGAACGCCGCGCATAGCTGCCGTCGGAATCCACCGCGTACACGAACGGCAGGTTTTCATCGTCGCGCAGCACCGCGGACACCGGAATCAGCAAGCCCGTGTGTTCATCGTGCGAGCGGATGTGCACTGTCACGTACATCTGTTTCTTCAGCGCGCCATCGGCGTTGTCCACGCGCACGCGCGCCGCCACCGAACGCGTGTCGGGATCGACCACCGCGCCGACATTGGTGACGGTGCCCGCGATCGGCTTGCCACCATCGCCCGTCACCACCGTGGCCGGATCGCCCACTCGCACTTCGGCGGCGTCGCCGCCGAACACGTTGGCCATCACCCACATCGTCGTGGTGTCGGCGATGGTGAAAGCGGGTGTCGTGCCGACAGCCAATGTCTGGCCCGGTGCAATGGCTTTCGTGACCAGCGTGCCGGTGATCGGCGCGCGGATCACACCCTGCCCGCCCGTGGCGGCCTTGCCCTCGCGGATCGCCGCGATGGTTTGCGGATCCATGTGCAACGCCACCAGCGTCTGCAACGCCGCGGCGCGATTCGCATCGGCGGTCGCCGCGTCGGCCTGCGCCTGCGCGTTCTCGCGCGCAGAAATCGCCTGGTGCGCGAACAGGTCGCGATCGTTCGACGCCACGGCGTCCGCGGCCTTCGCGGCCAGCACCGTCTGCCGATACGCACCTGCGGCCGCGGCGAAGTCGGGCGAAGCCACTTCCGCGAGCGCCTGTCCCTTCGTGACGTGCTGGCCCTGCGTCACCAGCACCTTCGTCACCGCGCCGGAAAATGGCGCGAGGATGTCGGTCGCGCGGTTGCGATCGAAATCCACCACGCCGGTGGTGGTGATGGTGGTGTGGTAGTGCGTAGCCGCGACAGTGACGACGTGGATGCTGCCTTGCTGTTCCTTCGTCAGGGTGACGTTGTGCGGCGTGGTGGAAGACTCCGGCTGCGCGGGTTTGCCGGAACAGCCGGCGAGCGCTGCCGCGATGAACGTCATGCACAAGCAGGTGAGCATCCGCCCCCTCACCCCGGCCCTCTCCCCCAAGCGAGCTTGGGGGAGAGGGAGACAAACACCAAGCTCGCCGCCAAACACCGAAGCTCCAAGCTTTTGGCCCCCTCTCCCCCAAACGGCTTTTCGTTTGGGGGAGAGGGTTGGGGTGAGGAGGTTGCTTGGTTGATTAGTCATCTCAATGTTTCGCAAGGTTCTTGTTGTGCCACCAGCCGCCACCCAGCGCCTGATACAGCGCCGCGGTGTCGGCAAAACGATTGGCTTCAGCCGCGACCAGCGCGATGCGTGCCTGCTGGTAAGCCTGTTGCGCGGTCAGCAATTCGAAGGCGCCGATGTAACCGTGCTTGAGTTGCAGCTGCGAGAGATCCAGCGTGGTCTTCGCGGCCTGCTCGGATTTGGCCGCGGCCTGCAAGCCCTCGGCATCCTGGTCGAGCGCAATCAGCGTGTCGGCGACGTTCTGGAATGCGGTCAGCACGGTGCCGCGATATTGCTCGGCGGCCTCGACGTAGGCTGCTTTCGCGGCGCGTTCCTGATGCATCAACTGGCCGCCGTCGAAAATCGGCGCAGTCAGTGACGCGGCAATGCCCCAGAAACCCGTGCCCGACGTGAAGACCTTCGAGATGGCGAGCGCGGTGCTGCCGGCGTTCGCGGTCAGTTCGATGCTCGGCAAACGAGCGGCCGCCGCGATGCCGATCGCCGCACTCGCGGCGTGCAGGTTCGCGCGCGCCTGGCGCACGTCCGGACGTTGCGCAACCAGTTTCGACGGCAAGCTCAGCGGCAGGTTTTCGGGGAGATGCAGGTCGGCGAGCGTGAACGATTCCGCAGGCGCCTTATCCGGAAACGCGCCGACCAGCACCGCCAGCGCGTGCTGCGCCGCGGCCAGTTGCTTCACCAGCGCCGGCAACGCCGCCTCGGCTTGCGCAAGCTGCGTCTGCTGCGCGGCGACGTCGAGCTTGCTGGCATCACCTTTCTGGAAGCGCAGTTGCAGGATCGCAAGGCTCTTCTTCGCGATCGCGATGGATTCGCGCGTCGCATCCACCTGCTCGCGCAACGACGCTTCCTGCACCGCCGTCACCACCACGTTCGAAGTCAGTGTGGTCCATGCCGCGACCATCTGGAAACGCGCCGCCTGTTCCTGCGCCTTCAGCGACTCACGCGTGCGCCGGTTCGCGCCGAACACATCCGGCGTGTAGGAGATCGAAAGCTGCGGCGTGTACAGGCTGTAGTCGAATTCCTGCGGCACCGCGGGAAAATTCGGTACCGGCGCGAGGATGTTGGATGCCTTCTGGCGATTCGCATCAAGGCTTGCCGATATGCTTGGCAGGAACGATCCCCGCTGCGCCAGCACGTCCTCGTGCGCGACGCGCAGCGCCGCCTGCGCCGCCTTCAGGTCATGATTGTTGGCCAGCGCGCGCGCGATCAGCGCATCCAGTTCCGGCGAGTGGAACAACGTCCACCAGTCACCGGGAATGTCGCCGCCCTGCTGGAACGCTTGCGCATCGCCGCCCGGCACGCCCGGCGTCGCGGAAGTCGTCGTCAGCGGATGCGCGGTGTAGCCGGAAACCTCAGGCGGCGCCGGTGGTTTGAAATTCGGCCCTGCCGCGCAGCCGGCAAGCGCCAGCGACGCCGCGGTCAATACGACCCGCAACGCGCGCGAAGGGAGCGAAGGCAGCGGGATCATCGAGGGCGGTTCTCTTTCCTGGATCGGCAGCACCGATCGGACCAAGGTGCAGGTGACGTCCGCTGCCGGAGAACCGCAGGGTTGGGCGGCAGCGGGGCACGCAATGTTATATCGTTACACTGAATAAAAACAACAACGGCGGCGAAACGCACGGAGCACGCCGGCGGCTTGGCGCGCCTTGCTTCGACCGTGCGCGACTACTTTCCCGTATCCGGCGCCGGCATCCTGAACGCGCGCGGCGGCGTGTCGCCCGCGAGGTATTGCACGAAGTAGTCCCAGCGCCGGCGCATCACGTATGGCGCGTCCTTGCCGTAACCGTGGTGCTGGTTCGGCAGGATCAACATGTCGAAATCCTTGTTCGCCTTGATCAGCGCATCGACCACGAGGTAGGTCTCGCCGGTCGGCACGTTGTCATCGATCGAGCCATGCACCAGCATCAGCCGGCCTTTCAGGTTTTTCGCGAGCAACTGGTTGGCCTGGTTGTCGTAATTGGTCGTGCCGTCCTTGTTCGTCACCAGCAGGCCCTGGTATTTCTCGCCCCAGTCGTTCTCGTAGTTGCGGTTGTCGTGGTTGCCGCTCTCGGCCCAGCCGACCTTGAAGAAATCGGGATAGCGGAACATCGCATCCGCGGTCGCATTGCCGCCACCGGAATGGCCCCAGATGCCGACGCGGGTGAGGTCGATCCACGGATAACGCTTCGCCAGTTCCCTGATGCCGGCGACCTGGTCGGGCAGCGTGTTGTCACCCATATGGCCGTACCAATAGTGGTGGAATGTGCGCGAACGCCACGGCGTGCCCATGCCGTCGATCGCCACCACGATGAAACCGAGTTCGGCCAGCGCCTGGTTGTCGCCGCGCGATGCCAGGAAACTGCGCCCGCGCACCGAACCTGTCTGCGGTCCGGGATAGATGTAATCGACGATCGGATACGTCTTCGCGGGATCGAAATTCGTCGGCTTGAACATCATGCCGTACAAGGTGGTCTTGCCGTCGCGCGCCTTCACCGTGATCGGGATCGGCGGTACCCAGCCCGCGGCTTTGAGACGTGTGATGTCGGCCTTCGCGATGGTCGCGATCACGTGACCGTCGTTTGCATCGCGCAACACCGTCAGCGGCGGCGTGGTCGCCGTGGAATACGAATCCACGAAATACTTGCCATCCGGCGACATCTCGACGGTGTGGTCGGCGTCTTCCGGCGTCAGCAGCGTGGTCTTGCCGCTGTCGATGTCCACCTTGAAGAACTGCCGGTAGTACGGATTCACGCCCTCCGTGCGGCCCACGCCCACGAACCACAGCGTGCGCGCGGCGCGATCGAGGTGCAGCACTTCGGCGACATTGCCTTCGCCGCTCGTGACCGGGCGAAGCTGCTTGCCGGTCTTGAGGTCGTACAGATAAAGATTGTTCCAGTCGTCCTGTTCGGATGGCCAGATCGCCTGGTCCGTCTTCGGCAGGTATTGCCAGTTCACGCGGCCGTGGCCGCTTTCGTAATAGTCCTTGGCGGTGAACTCGAACGCGCTGCGCACCGCGCCGGTTTCGGCGTTCGCGACGCGGAACGTTTCGTGCTGGCGGTTGCGCGAGGTTTCGACCAGCGCCAGCGTCTTGCCGTCAGGCGCCCATTTCACGTCGCTCCACGCGTACGGCTCGCCGTCGTCGCAGGCCAGCGTGTCGCACAACGTGGAAAGCCGCTGCTCCGGCGCCATCTTCAAACGCACCATCTTCTTCGTGGCGACGTCGATCACCACCGGCTCGATCATGAAGACCTTGTCGTCGCCGGGCAGCGGATACGGCCATGCATCGAGCTTGGGATGCCCGACCCGCGTGTCGACGGTGTACATCTCGCCGACGCCGCGCTGGTCCTGACGGTACGTCGCGATCTTTTTCGAATCGGGCGACCAGCGCACGATCGCGCCGTCGCCGTGGATCCAGCCCGCGTTCTGGGTGGCGTAGCCGTGGTCGTTGACGCCGTCCGTGGTGAGCTGCGTTTCCTTGCCGGTCGCGAGGTCGCGCACCCACAGGTTCCAGTCGCGCACGAAGGCTTCAAGTTTGCCGTTGGGCGAAACCACACCGGGCTCGCTGCCGGTCTTCAGCACCTTGTCGCGCGCGGTGCACACGCCCACACCGGAGAGATCGCAGCGGTACCAGTCGCCGTCGAATTGGACGTCCAGATCGCCGCCGGGCAGCACGCGAAAATCGAAACCGCGCTCCGGCCATTTTTTCGCATCCATGGTCTTGCCGCGCGCCTTGCCCAGTGCGGCCGCGAGCTTCGCCTGGTCGAACGCCGGCGCGATCTTGCCGGTGGCCGCGTCCATTTCCAGGACGTGGTCACCCGACGCATCGTGGTCGCGATACCAGAAGTGCGTGCCGTCCAGCCACGTCGCGCGCTGCACGTCGTGGTCGACCAGCGGATCGGTGCTCTGTGCCAGGAACTTGACCGCGCGCGCGTAATCGGCCTCGGTGAGTTGCCTCGCGAAAACCGGCGGCACGATCAGCAGTGCAGCCAGCGCAAACACCGCGAACCGGATCCGTTTCATGCGCAGCAAGTCCCAGCGAGCAGGACTTCCGATGCTAGCCGCCCGCGTCCCGCGCGACCCCTGCCGAAAGTCGGGGACGGCTCAACGCGCGTACACGCGCCGCCGCCCGCCCGCCGGCGACAGGTCGATCAGCAAGGCGATCACGATCCCGATGATCGGGACCAGCGTCCACTGTCCATGGAACCAGTGCTGCACGGCGGTGTACCACAGCAGCGTGGTCGGCAGGAACACGAAACCCAGCACGGGCCACAGCGCGACGTTGAAAATCCCGCTGAACCAGTGCGTGAACAGCCACAGCAGCACGATCACCACGCGCGGGACGCACAAGGCAAGCAGGACCATCAGGCAAGGCATGGAAATCTCCTCTTGATGCAACCGGAATCAGGTACCACCGGCCCGGGAACCCGGTTTCGCGGGCCCCTTCAATTCCAGCATGTTGTCTTCCGGATCGAACAGGTAGATCGAAGGCCCCTCGCCTTCCGCACCGTAGCGCATGCCGATGTCGCCGACGCGCGCACCGTGCGCCTTCAGGTGCGCGACGATCACGGCTTCGTCGTAACCTTCGATGCTCAGGCAGACATGGTCGACGTTGCGGCCCTCCACGCCGGGCGCCGCGCCGCCGTTGCGCCCCAGTTTTCCGTCGACGTCCACCAGGTCGATCAGCGACGCCCCCGCGCGCAACTGGAACAGGCCGAGGCCCGGCTGGTCCAGTTCCGGCGTGCAGCCGAGCACGTCGCAATAGAAGCGCCGCATGACCTCGACGTCGCGCACGCGCAACACCACGTGGTCGAGTTGGCGGAGCCTGAACGGAATGGGCATGACGTGGCACCGGGGACTGATAAAGCGTCGAGTCATGCTAAACGATTGCCGGCGCGCCTGCCTGTATAATTGCCGAGTGGTGGAAGAAGCGGCATGCCCGCTGCCGAAGGCGCAACGCCCGTAATCGCTCAGGCCCGATACCACCACATCCAAAACTCTGGAGAGACCGGCTTTCGATGCATCGAAAGAACCGGCGCCGAAGGGGCAAGAAGCGCAAGCTTCGAAACTCTCAGGCCAAAGGACAGAGGGGCGCGACAAAAACACACGGTGTTTTTGCTCGTCATTCCGGCGCAGGCCGGAATCCAATGCCGTCCTGCCACGGTGCTGGACACTGGTCAATCCGTGACCAGATGACGATCCTCTCAACACGCGCCCGGAATCCGCCATGACCCAACACACCTCCACCCTGCACGACCTCGAGCAGCACGACGCTTTCATCGATCGCCACGTCGGTCCGGACGACCACGAAATCGCGCACATGCTGAAAGCGGTCGGTTACGACTCGCTGGATGCGCTGGTCGACGCGATCGTGCCCGCCGCGATCCGCCAGAAGAATCCGCTGGCGCTGCCGCCGGCCGTCACTGAAACCGAAGCGCTCGCGAAAATCCGCGCGATCGCGGACAAGAACGAAGTCTTCAAGAGCTTCATCGGCCAGGGCTACCACGGCACCCACACGCCGCTCGTCATCCTGCGCAACATCCTCGAAAATCCCGCGTGGTACACGGCCTACACGCCGTACCAGGCCGAGATTTCACAAGGGCGGATGGAAGCGCTGATCAACTTCCAGACGATGTGCGCGGACTTGACCGGCATGGAAATCGCCAATGCTTCGCTGCTGGACGAAGCGACGGCGGCGGCCGAGGCGATGACGCTGGCGAAGCGTTCGTCGAAAGCGAAGTCCAACGTGTTCTTCGTGTCGAAGCACGTGCATCCGCAGACGATCGAGGTGCTGAAGACCCGCGCCGAACCGCTGGGCATCGAGCTTCGCATCGACGACGAAGCCGACGCCGCGAACATTGATTGCTACGGCGCGCTGCTGCAATATCCCGACACGTTCGGAACCATCCACGATTACAAGTCGTTGTGTGACGCGCTGCACGCCAAGGGCGCGCTGGTCACGGTCGCGACCGATTTGTTCGCGCTGACGCTCATCACGCCGCCCGGCGAATGGGGCGCGGACATCGTGGTCGGCAACTCGCAGCGTTTCGGCGTGCCGTTCGGTTTCGGCGGTCCGCATGCTGGGTTCATGGCCTGCCGCGATGCGTTCAAGCGCTCGATGCCGGGCCGCCTGATCGGCGTGTCGAAGGACGCGCAGGGCAACAACGCCTACCGTTTGACCTTGCAGACGCGCGAACAGCACATCCGCCGCGAGAAGGCGACGTCCAACATCTGCACCGCGCAGGTGCTGCTGGCGGTGATGGCCGCGATGTACGCGGTGTACCACGGCCCGGAAGGCTTGGCGCGCATCGCGCGGCGCACGCACCGGCTCGCGGCGATCCTCGCCGCCGCATTGCGCAAGGCCGGCATCGAGGTCGGCGGTGACTTCTTCGATACGTTGCACGTCACCGGGTGCGATGCGCACACCATCCACGTGATGGCCAATGCGGCGCACATCAACCTGCGCCATATCGACGATCAATCGCTGGCAATCGCGCTGGATGAAACCACCACCCGCGACGACGTGGTGCAACTGGCCTCGCTGTTCGGTGCGCGCATCGACGACATCGACGCGCTGGATCGCGAAACCGCCGATGCGCTGCCGGCGGCGCTGGTACGCACGTCCGCGTTCCTCACGCATCCGGTGTTCAACAGTTATCGCAGCGAGCACGAAATGCTGCGCTATCTCCGCCAGCTCGCCGACAAGGACCTCGCGCTCGACCGCAGCATGATTCCGCTGGGTTCGTGCACGATGAAGTTGAACGCGACCGCCGAGATGATTCCGGTCACCTGGCCCGAGTTTTCCAACATCCACCCGCTGGCGCCGCCCGAGCAGTGGCGCGGCTATCGCGAACTGATCGACAGCCTCGAAGCGCAGTTGATCGCGATCACCGGCTACGACTCGGTCAGCCTGCAGCCGAACGCCGGCGCGCAAGGCGAATACGCAGGCCTCCTGGCGATCCGCGCGTACCACCACGCCAACGGCCAGGCGCAACGTGATGTGTGCCTGATCCCGGAATCCGCGCACGGCACCAATCCCGCGTCCGCGCAGATGTGCGGCATGACGGTGGTCGTCACCAAATGCGACGGCAACGGGAATGTCGACGTGGACGACATCCGCGCCAAGGCCGAGAAATATTCGGATCGTCTCGCTGCGATCATGCTGACCTATCCCTCGACGCACGGCGTGTTCGAGGAAGAGATCGCGCAAATCTGCGAGATCGTGCACCAGCACGGCGGGCAGGTCTACACCGATGGCGCCAACTTGAATGCGCTGTGCGGCGTGGCGCGGCCGGGCCGCTGGGGTTCGGATGTGTCGCACCTCAACCTGCACAAGACGTTCTGCATCCCGCACGGCGGCGGCGGCCCCGGCGTCGGTCCGTGCGCGGTGAAATCACACCTCGCGCCGTACTTGCCCAGGGCATTCGGCCATGAAGATAGCGCGCGCAACGGCGGCATGGTTTCCGCCGCCACTTTCGGCAGCGCGTCGATCCTGCCGATCTCGTGGATGTACATCACCATGATGGGCCGCGAAGGGATCCTGAAGGCCACGCAGGCCGCACTGCTCAACGCGAACTATTTGTCGAAGCGCCTTGCGCCGCACTACCCCACGCTCTACACCGGCCGCAACGGACTGGTGGCGCACGAATGCATCCTCGACATCCGTCCGCTGGAAAAGGCCAGCGGTGTCAGCGCCGAGGACATCGCGAAACGCCTCATCGATTTCGGTTTCCACGCGCCGACGTTGTCGTTCCCGGTGCCGGGCACGCTAATGGTCGAGCCGACCGAATCGGAATCGCTGCACGAACTCGACCGCTTCATCGACGCGATGATCCAGATCCGCGAGGAAATCCGCGCGATCGAAGACGGCCGTCTCGATCGCGAGGACAATCCGCTGAAGCACGCGCCGCACACGGCGGCCGCGGTTTCCGCCAGCGAGTGGACACATGCCTACCCGCGCGAACTCGCGGCCTATCCGCTCGCGTCGCTGAAGCACGTGAAGTACTGGCCGCCGGTCGCGCGCGTGGACAACGTGTACGGCGACAAGCACGTGTTCTGTTCGTGCGTTCCGATCGACGCCTTCAAGGAAGACGAACCGGCGGCGATCTGACGCTCGCCGGGCTTCGGCAATGCCCGCTCCGCAGAGCGGGCGTTGCATCGACGGACTGCACGTCCCGATCACCCGAACGCGAAGCGACTGCGCTCACGCACAGATCACGCTGAAGCCGCCGTCGTTTTCGAGATACATGCGCTTGACCTGGTCCAGCCGAATCTCCAGCGGCGACATGCTGAAGCTCAGGAAGTTGCTGAAATGATGGGCGTGCATGGTGCGTCCTCGCGGGAAGAGTCACCCGAATCTACCGCAAAGCCGATACCTGCTCATGTCCCGCTCGATGCCGCCCACGCAATGCGTTGATGCCACGTTGCAGAACGGCACCGCATTCGCGACCGCGCTTGAAAGCGGCACCGCAACGCTGTAGTATAACCCACGTTATAACACACGAAGCAGCCACCATGAAACTGAAAATCACCGCCATCGGCAATTCTTCCGGCGTGATCCTGCCCAAGGAACTGCTGGCGCGCCTGCGCGTCGAGAAGGGCGACGAAATCTACGCGCTGGAAACGCCGGATGGCATCCGCTTGACCACTTACGATCCGGAATTCGCGGCGCAGATGGAAGTGGCCGAGGGCATCATGCGCAAGCGGCGCAACCTGCTTCACAAGCTGGCGCAGTAGCACATGGACGCCCTCATCGTATGGGTGGACAAGCGCCTCGCGCTGGCCATTCACGAACGCCAGCTTGCCGAACACGGCGGCAGCGGCGGCGTGCGCGATGAAAAATTGCTGGAATCCGCGCTGGCTCGCCCGCAGCAACTGCACGCCTACCGCGATCCGCCTGCGGATTTTGCCGATCTGGCCGCCAGCCTCGCCTACGGCCTCGCGCGAAACCATCCCTTCGTGGACGGAAACAAACGCACGGCCGCTGTTTGCTGCGAAGTTTTTCTCGCCATCAACAACGTCGAGCTGGAGGCGCACGATGCGGAGCTCTACACCGGGTATTACGCACTCGCGGAAGGCAAACTCGAAGAAACCGACTTTGCTGCCTGGTTGCGTCCACGCCTCAAGCTGACACGCCGATCACGCGTGCATGAAAAGCGTGCGCGTTACGCGCGGCGCTGATCCACACCATGCGACCCCGGCATCCGCGGCCGCACGAATACCCACAGCGCGATCACGTACACGAACACCACCCCATAGGCGACCGCGAAGATCCACAGCGGCAGCGGCCAGTAGATCAACCGGTCGATCCAGCCCGCGATCAACGGCTGCACGTGCGATGCGCCCGAGACATCGCCCTGCCAGATCGTCAGGAAACACGCGCGGCCGAGCAATGCCTGCAATGCAACCACAGCCAGGCTGAGCAAATGCGCCAAGCGAAACCAGAATTCGCGCACCCAGCGCCAGCGACGCCACGCGCCCACCGGAATCAGCACGCAACTCGCGACGTTGAACGCGATGATCGCGAGGTGCAACGCGAGCACGGATGTCGCCGCCATCTGCGCGCGCCCGGCTCCGTCAGCCCATCGTCACGAACTCTTCCGCCGACGTCGGATGGATCGCGACCGTCTTCAGGAAATCGGAATAGATCGCGCCCAACTTCACGGCGACCGCGAAGCCCTGCAGCATTTCGTCCATGCCGACGCCGATCCCATGCAGGCCGACGACGCGTTCATCGGCGCCCGCGCACACCAGCTTCATCATGGTCTTGCCTTCGCGTCCGGCCAGCGACCACAGCATGGGCGAGAAATGCGTCCTGTGGATTTTCACCGCGTCGCCGTATTGCCTGCGCGCCTCGTCCTCCGACAAGCCCACGCTGCCGATCGGCGGGTGCGAAAACACCACGCTGGGAATATTCGAATAGTCGAGATGCGCGTCGGGCTTGCCGCCGAACAGCCGGTCCGCGAGCTGCCGTCCGGCCGCGATCGCGACCGGCGTCAGCGCAGGCTTGCCGTTGACGTCGCCGATCGCATACACGCCCTGCGCCGAGGTGTTTTCATAGTCGTCCGTGACGATCTCGTTGATCTTGCCGAGCTTCACGCCCGCCGCATCGAGTTGCAGCGATTCGATATTCGGCAGGCGCCCGATCGCGCTGATGACGCGATCGTACGGACCGTGCCGTTCGTGGTCCGTGCAATCCATCCACAAGGCACCGCCGTCGCGGCTGACGCCCTTGGCCGCGCAGCCCTCGTGATGCACGATGCCTTCGGCCTGCATCATTTCGCCGAGCGCGCTGCCGAGATCGGCATCGAAGCGCGACAACAAACCATTGCGCGTGAACAACTCGACGTCCGAACCCAGCGCGCGCAGCACGCCCGCCAGTTCCACGCCGATGTAACCGCCACCGATGATGCCGACGCGTTGCGGACGCTCGCTCAACTTGAAGAACCCGTCGGAGTCGATGGTGAATTCGCCGCCCGGCAAGTGATACGGACGCGGACGCGAACCCGTCGCGATGACGATGTGCGGCGCGTGGTAATCCGCGCCGCCGGCATGCAGCGTGTGCGCATCCGTGAAATGCGCCAGCGCGGGCACGTGCGCGATGCCGAGTTCGCGCAGGCGATTCGCATACGAGGTTCGCGAGCGCAACACGTACGCCTCGCGATGGCCCACGAACGTGGCCCAATCCAGCGCGCCGGGCTGCACGTCGAAGCCGACGCGCTGCGCCATCCGCTGCGCGTCGGCCAGTTCCGCCGCCAGCCACATCGCCTTCTTGGGCACGCAGCCGCGATTGACGCAGGTGCCGCCCAGCTCGTTCGGTTCGAACAGCGTCACCTTCGCGCCGCGCCGCGCCGCCCGGATCGCGGTCGCCAGTCCGCCCGAACCACCGCCGATCACCAGCAAATCCGATTGGATGGCCATGCCCGTCCCGTTTGTTCAAAGACCGCCCAGAACATCGGGGCAACCTGCGCGGAATCAACCTTGCCCCACCCACGCAACGCAGTTCAGCGGAGGCGGAAATCTCTGTCGATTCCAGGCGCCGTCATTCGTCGCCACCATGAGCGCGACAGAATGAAGCGCCACCCGCCTTTCCACTGCCACCCACGACGAGGATCGAGACATGCCAAGTGCCCACGCAACAAGGAACATGGCCGTTTGCCTGTGGTTCGACGGCCAGGCCGAGGAGGCCGCCAACTTCTACGCCAAAACCTTTCCGGATTCGCACGTGGACGCCGTGCACCGCGCGCCGGGCGACTATCCCGAAGGCAAGCAGGGCGACGTGCTGACCGTGGAATTCACGGTGCTCGGCATGCCGTTCCTCGGCCTGAACGGCGGCCCGCAGTTCAAGTTCGACGAAGCGGTGTCGTTCCAAGTCTACACCCGCGACCAGGCCGAGACCGATCGCTTGTGGAATGCGATCACCGGCAACGGCGGCGCCGAAAGCGCATGCGGTTGGTGCAAGGACCGCTTCGGCCTGTCCTGGCAGATCACCCCGCGCGCGCTGATGGACGCGTTCACGGATCCGGATCGTGCCGCCGCCAAGCGCGCCTTCGACGCGATGATGACGATGCGCAAGATCGACATCGCCAAGATCGAGGCGGCGCGGCGCGGCTGATCCTGCTCGTCACTCCAAGCGGCCCGCAGGCCGGACCTCACTGCGTTTGCAGAGCCATTCCCGGACTTGATCCGGGAATGGCGATCAGCCAGCCGGTGCCACTCGATCCAGCGCGTTGCGATCCCACTTCGCCAAATCCGCGGCGCGATCGTAGGTGCTGTCGATG
>Ga0134125_10006559_pt1 | contig 13169 bp, 9 predicted proteins | sample KB31751_FD_96464 | JGI IMG/M metagenome (GOLD analysis project Ga0134125, IMG submission 96464) | Terrestrial soil microbial communities with excess Nitrogen fertilizer from Kellogg Biological Station, Michigan, USA - KB3-175-1 | ecosystem: Environmental > Terrestrial > Soil > Unclassified ... | reverse complement strand
GCGCCCTCGCTCAGCGCGACAAATGTCCCATCGAGAGTCATCCGGTCGAACGGTTCGTCGGTAACGTTGGAGGCGATCACCCAGAACGATCTGGAATCGCTTGCCCAGCGGAATGAGACGATGGGCATCTGTGCCAGAGGCTTTGGCGTCGCGTTTTCGGATTCACCACAACGACAGTAGAGGAAAGCCGGACCGTAGGGCGTCTCCGCATCGATCCAGGCAGTCCACTTGCCGTCTGGAGACTGCTCGACACTGGTGAGGCGGGACGTCCCGTTCAAGCCGGGCGGCTTGACAGCCGCGACGGCCTGACGCGCTTCCACCCTCTTCGGCTTCGAGTTTGGAGCCGTCGCAATCTCCCACCAGCCGGGGCCGAATTTATACCAGAGAGTTGCTCCATCGGGAGCGAGTTCGAGTGAGGAGGGAACGGACAACCTGGCCAGGTCGCTTACCGATTGCGCTGAGCAGATGACCGGCAACAGGAGCAGAACGCAAAGTGTTTTCATGTCAGTCGCGGTACGATCATCCATCGTAATACACCCCGCGGCGCCGTACCAACGCTCGCCATATCGATACGGATCATGGCGGATTTCTTCACATCGACCTTCAACCCCGGCGCATTGAGGAGATACGCCGCCAGGTTTGCCATCAGCGGCTCATGCCCCGCCAGAACAATTGCCGGCTCATGGCGGAAGCTACGCAGATCGCTCCAGACGCCTTCCGGCGTTCCATGAGGAACGAGCGACGGCAACTGTACGATCTCACCTCTCCATCCGAATTCCTTCGCGGCGGCTTCCGCGGTCTGCATCGCGCGCAGGTATGGGCTCGAAACGATGAGCGAAGGAGTGACGTCCGCATCCCGCGCCATCTTCGCGACCGCGGCCGACCGTTCCACGCCCTTCGCGGTCAGCCCGCGCGAAGAATCGGGCTTACCGGGAGGCGCGTCCTCCGCCTCGCCGTGGCGAAAAAGATAGAGTTCCATAAATTCTTCCAGGGGCGGGTCGTATCATAACCATCGTATGGCTCGCTATGCCGCCGTCGACATCGGGAGCAATTCGGTCCGGCTCGAAGTCGCGGAGGTCATTGCGGGAAATGCTCCCCGCATTCTTGCTTCCGAGCGTCAGGTCACACGGCTTGGCGCCAGTGTGTTTCGCGACGGCCGCATCGGTGCGGACGCGCTCGATGCGCTCTGCGGCATGCTGGCCAACATGGCCGTCATCTGGAAGCGTCATGACGTGCTCAGCATTCGCGCCGTCGCCACCGCGGCCGTGCGCGACGCGCGCAATCAGGCGGAGTTCCTCACGCGCACCTCAGCCGCGCTGGGCACGGATATCGAAATCATCTCCGGCCAGGAAGAAGCGCGCCTCATCCATTTGGGCGTCGCGAGCCGCTGGCCGCACGAGAACGAGCGGTTTCTCATCATCGATATCGGCGGCGGCAGCGCCGAGTTCATTCTGAGCGAAGGCCAGCATGTGCGCGCGGCGTTTTCGAAACCGCTCGGAGCGCTCCGGCTTCAGGAGCTGTTTCTGAAGAACGATCCTCCGTCGCCCACCGAAGTACAGCGGCTTGAGCAGTACATCGCCGAGCGCATCGCCCCCGCGGTGCAGGAAATCGGGCGGCGGCGGATCGATCGCGTGGTGGCGACTTCCTCCACAGCGGCCGCGGTGGTGAGCGCGGTCAGCCGGATTCCGCGCGCGCGCCGCGATGAGGCGGACCGGCGGCGCGCCTCGGCGGCGCAGTTGCGCAGCTTCTACAAAGAGATCGTCGGACTGGATGTGAAGCGTCGGCAGAAGATTGTGGGGATCGGGCCGCGGCGTGCGGAAATTATCATTCCCGGCGCCGCCGTTCTGATGCACTCGCTCGAAGCGTTCCGCATGCCCTCGCTGTTTTATTCGTCGGCCGGCGTTCGTGACGGCATCATCGCGGATCTGGCGGCGCGCGGCGCGGGACGCGAGATCAGCCGGCTCACCACGGAGCAGCGCACCATGGTGGAAGCGATGGCCGAGCGCTACGGCGTGCCGCTCCGGCATGGTCAGCGCGTGGCGCGCCTCGCGAATGATCTGTTTCACGATCTGCAGAGCCTGCATCGGCTCGCGCCGCCCTTCGGCAGCCTCCTCGAAGCCAGCGCTTACCTGCACGATGTGGGACATTTCGTCAGCGATACGCGCCATCACAAGCATTCTTACTATCTGGTTTCGAATTCGGATCTGCCTGGCTTCAATCTGATTGAGCGCGGGCTGATCGCGAATCTGTGCCGCTATCACCGCAAGAGCATGCCTGCGCCGGAGCACGAAAATTTCCAGGCGCTCAGCCCGGAAGATCAGCGGGCCGTTGCCCTGCTCTCGCCGTTGCTGCGGCTGGCTGATAGTCTCGATCGCCGCAACGCGCAGAAGGTTCGTTCGGTGGAATGTATGGTGACCGAGCGCGAGATTGAAGTCAATCTGCATGCCGCGGAATCAGCCGGCATCGAACTGGAGATCTGGGCCGCGAACCGGCTCGATCCTCTGTTCCGGCAAATCTATGGCCGGAAGGTCACCATTCATCGAGCGGGTTAGCGCGTTTTCGTCAGGCGGACAATCTGAAAGACCGCCCGGCCTTCATCGTCGTGAACGATGCGCAGAATTTGTTCCGTATAGCCGAGTCCGGCCGCAATGGCGCGAAGTCTTTCGTTGACGCCGGGAAATATCTCGTGATCGTCCGTGTGCTGAATGAAAACGGTGTTCGGCCGCGGGACGACTGCCGCAATCTGGGCGGGTGTGGCTTCGTTGATGGGCACGAGTTGGAGTTCACCGCCATAGAACATGCGAAGCACGTTGATATAGCCCCAGTCGACGATGGCGATCGGATCGCCGCGATAGTGTGAGACCGCGCCTGCGAGGCGTTCGGATGCGTCTGTCCAGGCGATGGGAGCGCCGTTCCGGATAATCTTCGCGAGGTACGTGTTCGTGTTCAGAATACTCGCGGCGCTGAACCATAAGACCAGCGCGGCGATCACCCAGCCTCCGTACTTCGGCAGCCGTTCCGACGCGCCCGCCAGCGCGATACCGATAAAGGCGCAGGGAAAAGGCCAGATCAGGATGACGTGATGAGCGCCCCCGCCCGTTCCCGTATTGGCCGCCATTTGCAGCCAGGCCACCGCCGACGCGATGGCGAGGAATGCCAGGATGCGTCCTTCACGCCGGCGCAGGAGGAAAAGCCAGGCAATCCCCGCGAGAACAAGAGCGGGCACGAAAGGCCGCGAACTTTGCGGACCGGGCTGATCGTTCAATGCAATCGAGACACGCTCAGTGAATGTGGATGGCTTTTGTAAAATCGGACCCGGCGCGGACGCCACCATGTAGTCGAACAGAACGTCCCCGCGAAAAACTTCCAGCAATTCGTCGAGCTTCTGCGGCACCGACGTGAGTGAGAGACGCGTATTGGACGCTGCGGTCTCGCCGTGCCGCACAATGTTGTAAACAATCAGCGGCAGCGCTCCCGCCGCGAGAGCAGCGACGGCGACGCCTGCCGTCTTTAGGCGCAACGCGCGCCACGATTCGCGGGGGTAGACACAGACCGCGGCGACAGCCAGACCGCCAAGATCCCAAATCATCAGCGCCTTATCCCAGAGACCGGCGCCCCAAAGGAAAAATGCGAGGGCGAGCCAGCAACGGGCGCCGCGCCGGAACCAGAGTTGCATGGAAAAGAGTCCTCCAACGAGCAGCACGTGCTGAAGCGCCACAGGTCCCCAGTCAAAGGTGTTGGTCAGGATAAAAATCGAATCCGTGGCGAGTAACGCAACAGTGAATGCCGCTGCGCGTTGACCCGCCAGATCGCGTACCCATTCCCACGTCAGCCAGATCGTCGCCACGCCGGCGATCACCATGGGTAAGCGTACAGACCACCGCGAGGGCGGGGCGAGAGAAAAAATGGCGTAATAGAGCCAGGTCTTGAGCGCGCCGAAATAGCTGAGGTCCATCAGGGGAATCGTATGGCCGGCGAAACGCAGGTTGGCTGCGATACCGGCGCCATTGTAAATCGGGTAGCTGAAGAAGACTTCGTCATCCTGAATTCCCAGGTGTGGCAGCAGGGCCAGACTGAGTAGCGCGAAGATCAACGCCGCCAGGATGGGCGGAAGCCATCGCCGCCATCGCGCAGTCCTGTTCACTGAAGAGTGAACCCCGCTGCGGCGTAATCAGGACCCGGCGCAAAGCGCGTCAGGCGGAGGCCCTGCCTGGAGGCGAGATCGGTGATGATGCTTTCGAGCTTGCCGTGGTGCAGGTTGAACGGATCGCCGCCGGGCGACATGAGGAAAATCGTAATCTCGCTCAGGACCGAAGCTCGCAGGCACGACGCGATGCTGGCGTACAGGGCGGGATCGGCGAGATCCGCCACATCCCGGGACTTGTCGTAGAAAATATGGATTCCCTTGGGCGTGCGGTATTCGTCGATATCGGCAGCGTCCGGGATGTGGCGAACAAAGGTGCGCGGTTCGGTGCTGGTGTGGATAAAATAGCTGATCACGCCCCAGTGATCGACGTAGACCGCGCGCGCTTGCGGGAACGCCGCACGCCATGCCTGGTATTGTTCCGTCTCGAGGACCGCGCCCGGATAGTGAATCAGCTCGGCGCGCTGTGCCGCGAATCCAGTTACGCTGGCGCAGACCGCGAGCGCGGGAATCACGGCGCGCGGGAGTTTCAGGCTCAACCGATCGAGCACGGCGAAGGCGGCAAGCAGCAGAAAAGGTCCGGCGATGTACTGGTGCCGCAGCATGCCGCCGAACGGATACTTCGCGAGTATCGCGGCGGCAATCATCTCCAGCACGATGACGCCGGCAGCCAGAATCACGGGTCTCGACTGACTCCGGGAGGCCCACGCGGCGAGGGCGCAAAAGATCGCGATGATTGCCAAAGCGGCCGGAGCGGAGGTGAGCGTAACCGGCGAAAAGAGGTTGAAGAAATTGTGAAAATTACGAAGCAGGAAGCCGGGCAGGCTCTCGCCGGGGGTGTGCCTGAAATAGAAAGCGTCCAGATAGCCCTGTGTCGGTTGCGCTCGGACGTGCAGCAGATATTCGGCGGCGAAAAGAATGAGCGGAACAGCCAGCGCTACGCCCGTGCGAAGGCGCAGGCGCGGCAGCATCAGGATCGCGCATGCCGCCACGAAAAAGATCGCCGAATAGTGACTCAGCAGCGCGAGCGATGAGGCGGTCGCAAAGACGACGCAGGCTCGCCGCGATCCGGAGCGCATGCCGAGCCACGCGTAGAACGCCACCAGAACCAGAAATATCGCAAGCTGATAAGAACGGATTTCGTTCGAAATCGTGACCGCATCCGCGGAAAACGCGAATGCCACCGCGCATGTGAGCTGGATCAGAGGCGATTCGAAAAGCCTGCGGACAATCAACCCCGCCATTACAATCGACCCTGTGCCCGCGGCGATCGAGATCGCGCGATAGAGCGCCGGCTGGCCGAGCCGCTCAACCCACCCCAGCAGCAGAAAGAACAATGGCGGATGCGCGTTGGTGCGTAGCTCGAACAGCAGATCGGCCCAGCGCGGGCTGGAGGCCATGAACAGATGCTGCCATTCATCGAAATCGATGTAGGTCCTGCTTCCGATATCGACGCGAATGACGAGTCCCACCAGCGCGATTAGAATCAGCCACAGCCAAAACGTGCGCGGCTTCATGGAGCCTGTGGGGGCGCCGTGCAGGTTCCGGCGATGCGGAATTCGGCATAGACGTCGTAGTTATCGAGATCGAGTCTCTGGATGCAGAGTCCCTGCCCTGCGCTGAGTTCCGCCGCGCGCGCGCGGTAAGCGGCAACCTGCGCTTCGGTACGGGGTTTTGGGGGAACCGGATCGGGCAGACAAAAAATGGTCATTACCGGCAGATGCCAGGTTTTCATACCGCTCGCCATCTCCACGTAGAGCTGCGGATCGCGGAGGTCGAGATTCCAGCGGTCTTTATCGCGGAACATCAATATCGAGCGGCCGTCGCGTTCGAGCCTGTAGACATCGACCGTATCGCTGGCGGGAAGCATGGAGAGGAAGCTCCAGTGCCAGTCGTGGTGGTGCAGGAAAAAGGTGGTGACGTTGAACTGATCGAGGAAAATTGCGGGCGCCGCGGGGAACAGGCGATTGTAGCGGTTCATCTGGTCGGACATTTGCGCACGGCTGTTCTTTGGGTATGCGTCGTAATTTTCAAAACTCGCGTAGCCGATGCCCGCGGCGAGCAAACCAGCGACCGCCAGAACAACGGTTCGCGGCGCCTTCGCGACCGTCCGGTCGAACAACAGAAAAGGCCAGATGACGAGGAATGGAAACAGGATATATTGCTGACGCAGGGCGCCGCCGAACGGATAGACGCGAGCTGCGCCGCCGAACATGATGGCGCCCAGCATGGCCAAAGGAAAAATCACGATCGCAGCCGCGGCAATATCGCGGGTCTGGCTCCAGCGCCGCGCCAGCCAGAAGATGGCGGCCGCCACAAGTCCGCAGATCGCCAGCACGGCATAAAACACCGTCCCTTCGGGGACGGAAAAAGGCGAGAAGGCATTGAACTCGCTTCGCAGATTGCGGAGGAGGAAAGCAGCCATCGATTCCGCGCCGCCCGGCTGAAAGTAGAAATCCGGCAGATGCGCGTAAGCGCTCGGCGCGCCGCCGAAATGCGCGATGTACTCCCAGGCCGGCAGCGCCAGCAGAAGAAGGAATGTCAGTACCTCGCGTCCCAGCGCTCGAAGCGCGCCATGCTTCGCACGCAACGGCTGGACGACGAGCGCGAACAGCAGCGCCGCGCCGACGTAGATCAGCGCGTAGTATTCGGTCAGGCAGGCGAGCGTAGCCAGCACGCCGAAGAGAATGCGCGAGCGCAAAGGGCCGCGTCCATCGGCGATCAGATCCAGGTAATACCAGAACGACGCCTGCACCAGAAACGCCGCCATCATGTAGGTGCGGACTTCTTCGGAAATCAGGATCGACGGCAGCGCCAGGCCATAGGCAAGCGCGGCGAGCGCCGCCCAGATCCGCGAGCGCACCGCGCGCCACGCGATCATCCCCATGAGATACACCGAGCCTGCGCCCGTGAGGATGGAAATCGCACGATACGTCAGTTTCGTGTGCCCCAGCCAGAACGTCAGCCTCAGCAGCAGAAAGTAAAGCGGCGGATGCGCGTTCGCCTGGTATTCCTTAACGAAGTTTCCCCACTGGAGTTGATGAGCGATCCAGACATGCCAGTACCCGTCGTATTCGATGTACTGGCTGGCGCCCAGGATCAGCCGCGGGATCAGGCAGAGAATCGTGATGCCGAGAAGAACCAGATGAAAGGATCGCGGAATCCGCCTGTCATTCATCAAACCTACTATAGAATGAGGTCAACCGCTTGATCCGCTCTCCGCTTCTTGAATTCGATTGGCTGGCGCACGGCTTCGGCACGCGAGACTCGACGCCGCCTCCGGATCTCACCACCGTGAGACAGATTCACTCCGCCCAGGTTCTGGATGCGTGCGGCCGCCGTGGTGAGCAGATCGGTGAGGGCGATGCCCTCGTTTCGGCCGAACCGGACGTGGCCATTGGAATCCGCACGGCCGACTGCGTTCCGATTCTCTTCGCCGATCCGGAAACACGCGTCATCGCCTGCGCCCATGCGGGCTGGCGCGGAACGGCGGCGAATATCGCGGCCGCGACGGTGGCCCGGATGGAAGCGCTTGGCTGCGACCCGAAGAACATCGTCGCGGCGATCGGCCCCTCGATCGGGCCGTGTTGTTACGAGGTCAGCGCGGAAACGGCCTTCCACTTCGACCGCTGGAGAACCGCTACAGACGGCGAAGAAAGGCCGCATCTGGACCTGCCCGCCATCAACGAAGCCCAGTTGGTGGAAGCCGGCATCTACCGGATCTGGAAGTCGGGAGAATGTACTTATTGCCGGGCGGATCGGTATTTCTCGTTCCGCCGGGAAAAGGAACAGGCTGGCCGAATGCTCACTTTTGTTAACAGGCTGGCCTGAAAACACGTCGGGCGGACCTTTTGGGCCCGCCCGGAGATTCGCCTCATTTGGGTTCGTTTTTGCTTTTAGGCAGCCGGCGCGAATAGATCGGCGTTGTCATCGACTTCAATCTCGTGACGGTCGACCTGTTCCTGGCACTTGATGCAGAATGCCGCCCACGGCACCGCAGCGATGCGCTTGGGCGAGATTTCCTCGTCACAATGCAGGCAAATGCCATACGAACCATCTTCAATACGGGCCAGTGCGCGGCGGATCTGGCGCAACATGTTGGAGTCGCGATCCAGATTGCGGATCGCCAATTCACGTTCACCCGCCAACTGCACTTCATCGAGGGCGTCCGGCGCCTTCTCGATTACGATTTCGTCCCGGTTACGAAGCGAACCGGTCAGTTCCGACTGCTTCGTTTCCAATGTTTTTCTAAATTTTTCCAAATCACCCTTGGTCATTTCCGAATCCTCGCCTTCCCCTAACTACTTACCGTGGAGGCCTCTCTTTCGTGTCGTCTGTGTTAAAGACGAATATCTGCCATCAAAGTTTCAAAAAATATGAGTACCGAAAGCTTAAATATTACTCATTGATGCCAAAGAACTGCGATCTTCAGCACATCCCGCTATGACACCCGTACCCAACACGCCTGAGCTAAGCAATCCCGGTGCCAAACTTCCTGCCCAACCTCGGGTCTTACATCCTATATCAACCCTCGGCCATTGTCCATGGTTTTGGTGTTCTGACCGCCCGGAATATTACAGCCGCAATCAGGGAACCAGTTCTACCTGGCCGAACACCAAACCGTAGTCCTGACCATCTATACGATCCACCGGGTCCACCTGGATCCCGATTTCCACCGAATTCTTACCTGCCAACATATCGGCTGGTAATGAGATTAGACGACGGAAAATGCGTTCTGCATCGTAAATTCGCGTATTCGAAACCACTTTTCCGCCGACCAGAACCATTAGAGTGCGCGGCGCGACGGAAAGTTGCGCGCTCGGACACCGCCCCTCCAGTTCCAGCCGTTTAGCTCCGGCGGGGACACCGAGCCGGAGGGTTGCTTTGCCGGGCATCCAGCGAACGCCGGACTCGACGGGCAACCATTCCGGTCCTAAAAGCCAGGAATAGAGGGGATTGCCGATATCGACGCGACTCGGCAACCGATCGACGTGGCGGCTTGACTCCTGCCGCCGATATCCCTCCGTTATGTTCCGGAGGTGATCACTTTTGAGAGAGTATACCACAACCTCGTCGTGGGTGATCGCATAATTGAAGACATCCGGATCCAGTACAAACCGGGATGGATCGCTGACTGTCCCGGTAAGTCTAGTCTCTGGAGTGAGATACACGTCCCGAATCCCAAGAGTGTCAAAGGCAAGATTGCCGAAAGAAAGATCGTACAACTCCGAACCGACGCCCTTGACGGCAAGCGCTTTTCCCGGGTGAGTCCGCCGGGCCGCCTGGACACCCAGCACAAGAGCTCGAACCTTATCCGATTTGAGGCGCCACCAATGGATTTCCCTGGTGGTTACCCCGCTAATCGGCACGAGCCAGAGGAGGACGAGAGAGACGGCGAGAATTCCTCGCGCCGACGAACTCCTGGCGAATTCAGCCGCCGCACCTGCGGCAAACATGGCAACTCCGATAGAGGGGATGGTCAGGTAATAAGGAGTCGGGTGATCGGTGAGCGGCAGCAGAGGGGCAAGGGTGACCGCGAACCAGATGACCCCGAAGAACAGCTCGCGGCGCCTTCGCCAGGCGAGCACCGCCGAGACAACGAGAGCGGCTGCGGATACCACCAATACCAGCCGAGCCAGGGAATGGTTCAGGCCGAGGGGGACGGCCGAGCCGGGCAGAACCACCACGCGGGTGTAAATCTTCAGGGTTGTGATGATTGCGGAATTGAAGTGCAGCGCATAGGGTCCCGAGGATGGAAGAGGCGCCAGCCAGCGATGCAGGGCAAAATATGCGGCGGATAGCGCAGCAAGGGACGCGATGTCGCGCAGAAGGCGGCGGTCGGTTTTTTGTACCAAAATGATCCACGCGGCGGCTATCGCGGGATAGACGATGTTGATTTCGAGCGCTCCGAACCCGACGATGAAGATCGCGACCTGCGCCCACCAGAAGGGCCGGCGGCCGGTTTCGATGTAGCGAATCAGCAGCGCCAGTGCGGAGAGAAGGAACAGCGGGCACATCAGCTCGTTATAGGCTGAGCTCCAGGTCAGGGGGCGAACGAGCGCGGTGTTGGCGATCCAGAGGAGCGGAGCGAGGACTGACGCGAGCCTTGATTGGGTCAATTTCCTGACAGTCCATGAGATCAGCAGGGCGTCAGCGGCGGCGGTGGCGAAGGCGGCGATACGGAAGGGGAGCGGGTCCAATCCGAAAACGGATTCGAGCAGGATGAAGAAGCCGCGTTCGCTCCAGGGCCGGATAGTGCCCTGCGCCGCGGGCTTGAATAGTTCCCGCAGAAGGTCGTGACGTATCCCGATCAGGTGGGGGAGGCTGAGCCAGGCGAAATCATCCGCCATGAACCAGAAGTGGAAGGCCTCCCGATAGAGCCAGAGCAGAAATGCAAGGGGCAGCAGCCAGAGTACGGCGTCCGGCACGCGCCGCAGCGCCGCGCGGAAACCCACCATCAGTTTGAGTCGAGTGAGGCAGCAGTGATGATGACGCCGAGTTCGCGGCGATCGGTGGGGCCGGGCGGCAGCGAGTTATCGAGCGAGAAGTCAATGGCGACGGTGTCGCCGGTCAGCAGGGAGGCGGGGACATCGGCCGTGAACGTATGGGCGCCGGCATCGACGTACTTTTCGGTCTTCAGGGTTTTCGAGCCGACGGCGGCGGTGAGACTCTGAGAGTGCACTTGCTTCAAAACAGAGTCAGCCGCCACAAGACTGAGCGTCAGGATGGCGCCCTTCTGCGCCGCGCCGGGCGGGGTTTTCAGGGTAATGGTGAAGTTACCGGCAGTCCAGCGCCACATCCCCGATTCGAGCTGGAAGACGCCTTTCGTCAACTGCTGTTTCGCGCTCGGCGCATTCATTTTCAGTGAGGAAACGAGCGGTGCATTGGCCGCGGGCTCGCCCTCGTCATTTTGCACGGTCTGGTTGGCCTTCTTGCCGCACGCGGAGACGAGAAGCGCGAGAGTGCACAACACGGTGAAACGCTGGAATTGGAATTTTGAGATCATGCGATTTTTTCTACCTGAACTAAACAACTATAGAACGTCGGTCCGCAGCCTTTATCGGTGAGGCGCTGCGAAGTCAGCATGTTGATACCGCGGCGGTCCGGCGACATACGGAGCCAGCGCGTGGAACGGGTGCAGACCACGCCTTCACCCACCGTGGTTTCGACGAGCGCCGTGAGCTCGCATTCGCCCCGCTCATTGAATACGCGCACGGTGTCATTCGGTGCGATGCCCCGCACGGCGGCATCGGTGGGATGGAGCGTAAGGCTGCCCTGGAGATCGTTATTTTCCGGCCGCGAGGACAAGGTGGAGTTCACGTTATTGTCGCCTTTGGGTGAGATCAACTCCAGAGGGAAGCGGTTGCGGAGCGAGGCGTCGCCATGGCGGGATTCGACAGGCGGTTGATAATCGAGCGTTTCGGCGCGAAACTCGCATTTGCCGGAGGGGGTACCGAAGCCGCCTTCCGCGAAAGGCAGAAAGGGTTCAGGAAGGTTGAGGCGTATGGAATGGCGTTGATCCAGCGCTTCGAGAGTGATGTTGTCCAGAAATGGATGCCCACTCGAAAGCGCGGCGCGAATCATCTCGTCATCGGAATCACGGAAGCAGGGTTCGGTGAAATTCATGCGGGCGGCGAGAGCGCGGAAGATGTCCTGATTCGAGCGCGCCTCCCCGGGCGGCGGCAGCGCGGGCCTGGCGAGTTGCAGGTAGTAGTGACCGTAAGGCTTGTGGAGATCGGTGTTTTCGAGAAAGGTAGTGGCGGGCAGGATGATATCGGCGAAGTCCGCGGTATCGGTCTGAAGCTGTTCAATCACGACGGTGAACAAATCTTCGCGCAGAAGCCCTCGGCGAACCGCGTTCTGATCCGGTGCAATGGCGGCTGGATTGGAATTGTAGACGACCAGGGCGCGAACGGGCGGATCGTTTTGCCGCGTGAGTGCGTCGCCGAGCTGCGCCATATTGATGATGCGGGCTTCGCGGCCGAGCGGAGAGCGGAGTTGCAGTTCCGGCATCTCGATCGCCTTCGAATGGAGCTGGAATGCGTACGATGTGGAGAGCTGAACGCCGCCGCCGGCCTCGCGCCAGGCTCCGGTGAGGGCAGGCAGCAGAGAAATCACTCGCACCGCCATCGCGCCTCGCTCGGAGCGCTGCACGCCGTAATTCAGGCGAATTGCGGCGGGCCGCGTGGTGGCATATTCGCGCGCGAGATCGACGATGTCCGTTGCGCAAATGCCGGTCAGCTGGGCGGCGCGGTCGGGCGTCCACTCGCGTACACGTTCCTTCAATTCGGTAAAACCGAGCGTGTGGCGCTCAATGTAGTGACGATCTTCGAGGCCTTCGTGCACAATAACGTGCATCATGGCCAGAGCGAGGGCTGCGTCCGTACCGGGATGGATGGCGAAGTGGCGGTCGGCGGCGCGGCCTGTGCGGTTTTGATATGGATCGATCGTGTAGAACTTCGCGCCGTTCCGCCGGGCTTCGACGATGAACGGCCAGAGGTGCACGTTGGTGCCGAGAATGTTGGCGCCCCAGGCGATGATCAGCTTCGCGTGGCGGAACTGTTCGGGCTCGATGGCGTAGCGATGGCCGAGCGCGTCATTCGTACCGGCCATACCGGCAGTTGAACAGATGGTGCGATCCAGCCGCGAGGCACCGAGGCGATGGAAGAAGCGGCGATCCATTCCGCCGTAATTCAGCACGCCCATGTTGCCGGCGTAGCTGTAGGGAAGAATCGATTCGGAACCCGCCTCGGCTGAAATCCGGCTGAGCCGCGCTGCAATTTCGTTCAGCGCGTCATCCCACGAGATGCGGGTGAAGCGGCCCGCACCTTTCGCGCCGGTGCGGCGCAGAGGATAGAGAAGCCGCTCGGGCGAATACTCGTGGTCGAGATAGCGGGCGACTTTGCCGCACAGAAATCCGCGTGTGACCGGATGAGCCGGGTTGCCGCGCAGCCGCAGCGCGCGGCCGTGGTCGTCGATATCGACCAGGATCGAACAGGTGTCCGGACAATCGAGCGCACAGACG
>Ga0134125_10006558_pt1 | contig 13171 bp, 9 predicted proteins | sample KB31751_FD_96464 | JGI IMG/M metagenome (GOLD analysis project Ga0134125, IMG submission 96464) | Terrestrial soil microbial communities with excess Nitrogen fertilizer from Kellogg Biological Station, Michigan, USA - KB3-175-1 | ecosystem: Environmental > Terrestrial > Soil > Unclassified ... | reverse complement strand
GGGATGAGAGAAACGCATGAAGAGTGCTTATCTCTATTATGCGCGGGGGCAGGCGTGCGTCCCATGTCACTTAGATAAGCAAGACGTCCGGACCGAAGCGGGTTTATCGTTCAGCAATGCTGAATCGAAGATGGAAGCGTCAGCGACTAAAATGGAGGACAGAAACCGGTCAAGTTCGCTCACGCTCACGGCTCCGATTCAAGATCTCGGATGTCAGGAATTTCTTGATCCTAACGTGAATCTCCTAATCTAAGTGACATTGGGCGTGCGCCGCAGGTTTGCGCTTTTCAACGGACGTAGTGGTTCCGCTTCAGAAACGTGTAGCTTTGGCGCAGACTCGCAATCGGGTTCTTGCTGAAATCCTGTTCCACAAAAAGATGCCTGGCGTCGGAATGCGCAACGGCGTCCAGAATATCGCCAAGCGGCAAGTCGCCGGCGCCGAGTTCACGATATGTGTCGTTCGGGACAGTAGCGATATCGTAGTGAACCGGTGTGCCTTTGGCCCGGTCTTTTAAATGCACCAACTCCACTCGATCTGCATGTTCTCGAATAAATTCGGCGGCATTCACCCCGGCCATGCTCACCCAGAAGGCGTCCACTTCCAATCGGATCAGCTTAGGGTCCATGTGCTTCAGCAGAACATCGATCGGCCGGCCGCCGGGTTTGGGCTGAAACTCGAAATCGTGGTTGTGATAGCAGAACTGCAAGCCCGCGGTCTTCGCTTTATACGCAGCCCGGTTCAGCTTTTCGGCCAGGGATTGATAGAAGTCGAGACCCAGGCGCTCCTCCGGTGAGAGATAGTTGAAGACAATGTAGCGGAATCCATGATCTCTTGCCATAGAAACGCAGCTTTCATAGGTTACGCCTGGCTCAATAGGAGGCATGTCGGCGTGCTGCCACGCCGCCCAGTTTCCGGTCAGAAGAGGAGTTTCGAAATGGAGGCTGACCGGCGTGAGTTTTACATTCTTCAGCAAAGGAGCGAGAGTCTTCACCTGATTGCGCAACAGTTCCACTTCGCGGTAGCCGATTTCGGCAATGGCCTGAAGCGTAGCCAAAGGCTGCTTTTGAACTTCGTTGCGAACCGTATAGAGTTGAACTCCCGGCGCCATGGGCCCCTCAGCGAACGCGGGGACGGCTGCAAATCCAGCCAGGCGCAGCAAGAAGCGCCTACTCACTGTCGATGCTTGAGCCATGTTAGTAAATCAGTCCTATCACAATCACCAGCAGGGATCTGGTCCGCTACGCTAACTATCACCCGTTAATTTTATGTGGCTTAGCCAAATATTCATCTATCCCATAAAATCCGCGCGAGGAATCGCACTGTCTGAAACGGAGCTGACTACCAGTGGGCCTGTGCAAGACCGGCGCTGGATGTTGGTAGACGAACAGGGCGTACTTCTCTCGCAACGTAAGCTGCCGCGCATGGCGCTAATTGAGCCACGTTTTGAAGGATCTGATCTCGTCGCGACGGCTCCAGGCATGTCACGTCTGGTCATTCGAAAGTGGGCGGGCGAAGGCGACTGGATTCCTGTCCGAATCTGGCGCGACCATCTCACGCTTCCTCATCCTAATCCGGGCTACAGCAACTGGTTCAGCGCCTTCCTCGATACCCCGTGCCGGCTCGTATATTTGCCGGATGAGGTCGCTCGTCACGTTGAAGCTCCGTTTGATGACCCGAAGTGGCGAGTCAGCTTAGCTGACGGTTATCCATTGCTAGTCGTTACCCAGGCATCACTCGATCTGCTGAACACCAGAGCGCCATGCCGCATCGAGATGGAACGGTTCCGGCCCAATCTCGTAATTGCAGGCGCTACTCCGCACGCAGAAGATACCTGGACAGACATCGCAGTCGATTCCGTTCGATTGAGAATTGTGAAGCCCTGCGCCCGCTGCTCCATCGTTTTGGTCGATCCCGCGACCGCCAAGAGTGGAATTGAGCCGCTGAGGACGCTCGCCGGTTACAGACGAATGCCCAACAGTGTCTGGTTCGCCCAAAATGCCTTGGTCGTTGTTCCGGGTCAAGTTCGGGTTGGCGGTGGCGTTAAGGTTGCCGGTCGACAAGAGGGCTACTGAACGTTCGGGGATGGCCGGGTTGAATGCAGATTCGATTTCAAATGATCAGGGCCAGGATTTCGAGGTAACTTGATGGTTGACGATCTGTCAAGGAGTGGAAATGCGACGCAGAACTTTTCTTGCAAACTCGGCAGCAGCCGGATTAGCCGTCTGCATGGACCGCCCGGCAAACGCAAAACCCGGCGGCATTCCCAAGCGGGTATTCGGGAAGACCGGTGAAAGGCTGACCATTATCGGCCAAGCCGGCGGCCGGTTTCCGATGTGTACATTCGACGAGGCCAAAGCGATTACGCAACGGGCCTACGAGCTTGGTGTGAACTATTTCGATACGGCACGAATTTACTGGAGTGGTAAATCGGAGGAAGTCTATGGGGCGGTTCTGCCGCCTTTTCGAAAACAGATTTTTCTCACAACCAAATCACCGGAGCGTTCGCGCCAAGGCGCTGAAGCGGACCTTGACAAGTCACTCCGCGCGCTGAAGACCGATTACGTGGACTTGTGGCAGATTCACCAGGTAAACGAGATGTACGAAGTGCGTCAGATTTTCGCGCCGGGTGGGGCGATCGAGGCCTTCGAAGCGGCTAAAAAAGCCGGCAAATGCCGCTTTATTGGCTTCACCGGACATCACGACCCTGCCGTGCACCTCGCCATGCTAAAAGCCTACGAGAAGTACGACACCATTCTGATGCCGCTCAATCCCGCGGATCCATCTTATTTGAGCTTTGAGAAGCATGTCCTCCCCATCGCAGTGCGGCGCGGAATGGGCATTCAGGCAATGAAAAGTACCGGAAATGCAAAGCTGCTGCAAGGCATCCATCTAAGAGACTGCATTTCATATGTGTTGAGCCTGCCCGTTCATTGCCTGGCGCTCGGATGTACGACCATCGGGCAACTTGAAGACGACGTCCGCATTGCGCAGCAATTCAAACCATTGAGTGAATCTCAAATGGCCGAGCTGCGCAAAACAGGCGCCCAGTATAAAGGTCCGCAGACCGAGGACTGGAAGAGAAATGTGCAAACGGCTTCGGCGGGAACTCACCGGGATGGAGATTCCGGCTAGTTTCGAAGGGCACTCCCCCACGGTCGCGGTCTGTTGCGCCGGTCGGTCCCATGCTGGCACAGCTTGCAGAACCACGCACAGCAACCGAAAAAATAAATAAAATTTCGAGTTCTCTTGTCGATCCGGCAGCGGATCATTCGACGTGTTCCTAGCGGGCGGAGTTTTGGCGCCAAAGCTAGTTAGACCGCACTCCAAACGCTGACAATACAAGGACACAACAAATGCAATATCTCAGTATTTACAAGACCGTTGAGCGCCCCCTTTGTGCGCAGACTGTCCCCGACCCGGTAGAGGTCGCCTAGAATGAAAAGCAGAACGGAGCACACGAGCATGAAGCCAAAGAACACAATCTGCCTCTGGTTCGACAAAGACGCGCATGAGGCAGCGCGCTTCTATGCGGCCACATTTCCAGACAGCGAAGTAACCGCAGTTCACCGATCCCCCTCTGACTATCCGAGCGGCAAGAAGGACGATGTGCTGACCGTGGAGTTCACCGTTTTGGGCATTCCCTGTCTCGGTCTTAATGGCGGCCCGGCGTTTAAGCACAGTGAAGCATTTTCTTTCCAGATTGCGGCGGACAATCAGGAAGAGACGGACCGTTACTGGAACGCGATCGTCGGCAATGGCGGCTCGGAAAGCGCGTGCGGTTGGTGCAAGGACCGCTGGGGCCTATCGTGGCAGATCACCCCTCGCGCCCTGACCGATGCGTTGGCGGCTGGCGGCGCTGAGGCCAAGCGCGCATTCGAGGCGATGATGACGATGAAGAAGATCGACGTCGCCGCCATAGAGGTAGCACGGCGAGGCTGAACACGTATCGTGAAGTAGGTCCGGCGCGGAGGTAATGAGACAACATGCTGCGTCGCCTCCTCACATTTAGGCCATTATTTTGAGATAGGCGTAGTCCACTTTGATGGCTTTAAGCGCGGGCATCTCGGTAAATGGAGGCTCTTGCTCCACGAATATCGCGTCAATACGACCCTTGCTCGCAGCGGCCAGGACCTTGCGGTGATCGATCGCCCCTCGCCCAAGTTCGGTAGGGACGGGCCCATCTGGCCCATGCTCACCCAGCATGGTGGTTGGCTTAAAGCCTTTGTGGAAGTCCTTGATGTGGAGCATGCGATACCGGTCCGGATACTTCGTCAAGTAAGCAATTGGATCGTGACCGGCAACTGTCATCCAGCCGCAGTCTAATTCCAACTTGACCAAGTTAGGATCTGTCAGGCGAATGAACTCATCGTAAGCCGTAGTCGAGCCGTATGATTTGAACTCGAAATTGTGGTTATGATAACCAAGCTGCAATCCGGCCTTCTTGACCTGCTCGCCAACTTTGTTGAACTGCTCGGCATTCCATTTCCAATCGTCGAGAGTCAGGCTTTGGATCAACGCAAGAAAGAATCCCATCTGGTCTTTGGCTGGATCGACCTTGATACGCGACGGATCCTGTATCCAAGGCACCGTAATCACCATGTACTCTTGCCCGAGTTGCTTAGCGGCATCTACGTTCTTGTCCAGCTTTGTCATTAGATCGGCAACAGGTAATGTCCCGCCGAATTCTTCAAACCTACGTCGTCAAGTCCTTTTTTGAGATCCGCGAGCGGCACTTTCGCGAGCGGCGATAATTCGACGTTCTTGTACCCAACCGCTGCCACGCGCTTGAGCGTGCCAAACGGATCGGCATCCATCTCTTTGCCCACAGTGTACAGTTGAAGACCGATGGGCGCCTGAATCGACTTGGCATTCAAAGCATGGGGCGCAAACGCTGCGGGGACGGCTGCGGCTCTTTGTAGGGAACGATCTGCGGGAAGTGTTTTTCATAGCACGGAGACTGTACAAGGAATTCGACATGCCCTAGCCGAGCCGCGGCTGCAAAGGAGGGGTCGCCACACATCCTCTCGGCGTTGAGCCACAAGATACGGTGATGGACAAAAATAAAACCGCGCCGTGGTCAGCGGCGCGGTTCAGTATGAACTAGCTGTCCGTTAGGTCAGAAGTTGTATTTGAGGCCGAACTGCACGTTGCGGGCACCCTGAGATGAGTTAATCAAACCCAAGGTCGACCCCAGGCCGTGATCCGGAGCGTTTAGAATTGGCGTGTTTGTCAGGTTGATCGCTTCTCCACGAAGTTCCAGGTTCTGATGTTCGGTGAAGTTAAAATGTTTCACTAAACTCATATCGAGCGTCTTCAGCCCTGGACCACGAATGGTTCCTACGCCACAATTGCCGAAAGTACCATTTGTCGGTCCATAGGCAGTCGGATCGAACCACTGGTAACCACCGGAAGAAGAGTTCCGATATCCAAACACTGTTCCAGGCACCAGACAATCCGCGCGTGCGCCACGCGAGCCGGTTCCGGTGCTGTCGCTGCCGGAGATGGTAAGCGGGAACCCGGTGTGGAGGCTGACGATGCCGCTCACCTGCCACCCGCCGACAACCGCATCCGCAAACTTATTCATATCCTTTCCGAATGCGCGACCGCGACCGAAGGGCAATTCATAGATGACATTTGCGGTACCGACATGGGAGACATCATAGAAGCACGGGCCCCATTCGGACGCGGCGTCGTAGATGTTCTGCCAATAAGCCGATTGGCTGCCGGATTGCCCGCCGGCGCCATAGTAGCCGATCGCATCGGACATGCACTTCGACCATGTATAGGCAATAGAAAATTGCAAACCGTTGCCCATGCGTTTCTGCAACACCGTCTGCAATGCATGATAGGTCTGATTACCATTAGAAGCAGTACCCGAAACCTGTCCAATTAAACCGAGCAGCGTCGGATTTCCTTCCAGAAAGCGCGTCGGCGCAACTGTTCCGTCAGCCAAAAGCTGCGATTGGAAGTAGGGCATCGGCACCATCAGATGCGTAGTGCGTTGACCGACATAACCGATTTGGAATGTGGTGGTCTGCCCGAATTGCTTCTGAACGCTCAGGTTCCATTGATTCGAAACAGCCGGGCGAACATTCGGATCCCAGATTCGAAGGGTCGCCCCTGACAACGGGTTGATGCTGGCGCCTTCAAACGGTGTAAAGCCGTCATCAAGAGTTGAGCCTGGCAACCCGGACTGCAGTCGTGAATAGTCAAGCTCGTGCTCGGTTGCAAATGGCGGATTGATTGGCAGACGCAGGTTGGTCCCCGTGCCTTCCAAATAAGTTGACAGCCCGTAAGCTCCGCGAAGTACGAAGCTCGTGTTTTTCGGAGAATACGCAAATCCGATGCGAGGCTGCCAGTTTGCCCAACCGTTGTACTGGTTGTAAAGCGCATTGCAGTTGTTCCACGGGCACGACTGGCCGGAAATATATTCCTGGCCGGTAGTCAGATCGAAATTCGCCTGGCGATTCTTCACTTCGTTCCAAGGTGTATGGAGCTCATAGCGAAGGCCAAGGTTCAAAGTCAGTTGTGGAGTAACTCTCCAATCGTCCTGGAAGAAACCGGCGAGTATGTTCGCGCGTTGTCCCCAGGTGCCGCCATTGACACCACCGCCGATGTCATACGGCAATCCCAACAGGAAGTCCGCTTCACCGGCGCCGATACCGCTGCCGGCAGTTGCCAGCGGATTGGGTCCCGCGGTATAACGGCCGTCAAAATTGAACGTTCCCGCGCGGCCATTGTTACCCGAATAGAACGTGTCTACCCGGTCGCGCCAGCCTTGAAATCCCATGTGCATCGTGTGATTGCCCTTGGTGACAATCAAGGTATCTTCGTATTGGATAACGGTGTCCGCGAACAACTGGTAGATATCGCTGTTTCCTATATTTGAGGCAATGTTGTTGCTGAATGACATCGACGGCAGAAAGCTAGATGGGATATCGGGAAGGCCGATAGTCTGCGGGAAATTATCGATACCATTTGAGGCGGCGCCATTATTGACAAAGACATAATTCACGCCAATGCGGGCATCGTTTACCATGGACGGCGAGATCGTTCGCGTCCAATCCAGCGCGCCGTTATGCACCGGAAAGTTGTTGAAGTTGTTATAGGTCAGCGGCAGGCTATTGGTGACCGGGTTATCGATCATGCTCTGCGAGTACCGGCCGAAAATCCGATCTTTATCGCTGACGTTCCAATCCACTTTCGCGTCGCCCTGGTCACCATTGATCGCGCTGTGGGACGACTGCAGATAATTATTGGTCAGGAGCGAGTTATTCGCCGCGGGATAGTACTGCGAATTCACGATCTTCGAGGCGATTGGGCTAATAAGGGTCGCCGGAATGATGTTGCCTGCGAACGGTACACGTTGCCCTGCGCTGTTAATTGCGAACGGATTGAATAGCTGAACGGGCGTGCCGTTAGTGAGTGCAGGATCCAGCAACTGAGAAAAGTCTCCAGCGCGCTCCTGTGCGGTCAATAACGACGTTCCGCTAACCGAGGTAGGAGTATCGAAACGCGAGCCCTGATAATCGACGAAGAAGAACAACTTATCCCTCTTGATCGGCCCGCCTAGAGTACCGCCGAACTCGTTCCATCGCAAAGCGGATCGAGGCGCCCCGACCAGGTTCTGCGACCATTCAGCAGCATTAAGGACATCGTTGCGGAAAAATTCAAAGACATCGCCGTGGAATTGGTTGGTGCCGGACTTAATCGTGGTGCTAATAATGCCGCCCATGAAGTTACCGAATTCCGCGGAAGCATTCTGGGTAATTTCGTTAAATTCCTGAATGGCATCGACGCTTGGCGCGTAGCCGACCAGATTGTCGGACACCTGGTTGTTGTCGATACCGTCGAGAATGAAGTTATTTGCCTGCTCCCGGTTGCCATTTACATAGGGACGCCCGCTATTGGCGGTAGTTTGGCCGCTCTTGAAGCTGCTCGGGTCCGGGTGAACGCTGCCGGCCGCCAAAAGAGTCAACTGCACATAATTCCGTGTCGCGAGCGGCAACTCTGTATTGGTGCGCGAATCAATCACCTGACCGAGTTGCGTGGATTCGGTCTGTAGCAAAGGCGCAGCCGAAGTGACTTCCACTGTTTGCGACTGGCTTCCGACCTGAAGCGAGATATCGATTCGTGCAACCTGGTTCAGCACCAGAGTGAAAGCTGACCGGCTCGCCGTCTGAAATCCTGAGCTTTCTACTTTGAGGGTGTACGTGCCGACGGGAACACGCGGCAGGTTATAAACACCGTCTCCATTCGTGGTGGTAGGCCACACTGTACCGCGCTGGGTATCGGTGGCTGTGACTTTCGCTCCGGCAATCGCGGCGCCGGAAGGATCGGTGATCCGGCCAGTGATGGCCGCAGTGACTTCCTGCGCCTTCAAACTGGTGGATGAAAATACTGCGAAACAAACTAGGAGCAATCCAGCGCTAAAACACCAGCGGTCCGGACGCCTCCCGTAATCGAGGATATTCCTCATAGGAACAACACTCCTGAAACAAAAGTTACCTCGATTGTACGGCTGAATCGCCAATTGGTCAATTCAAAGGAAAGCAGAAGAAATCTATATATGTGTATAGATTTGTTAAGGCTTTCGTTTGCTTTCCGAAACGTTAACGATTACGCGACACCGCGCCAGCGCAAAAACGAGAATTCGACATGCGGAAGGCTACTCTCGTGAGACTGAAAAATAAAACCGCGCCGGAGGAACCGGCGCGGTTTTGTTTGGTGATCGGCCTATTTACTGAGGCTCAGAAATTATATTTCAGAGCTACTTGCACGTTGCGCGCGCCCTGGGAAGATCGGATATATCCGAGGCTGGAGCCAAGAGAATGGCCGGGAGCGTTTAGAATCGGGGTATTCGAAACGTTGATCGCTTCTCCACGAACTTCCAGATTCTGGTGCTCGGTGATAACGAAGTGCTTTACCAGGCTCAAATCGAGGCTGGCTAGACCGGGACCGCGAATCGTTCCTACGCCGCAGTTGCCGAAGGTTCCGGTCTGGGCACCGTATGCACTGGGATCGAACCAAAGGTAACCGCCACCGGTTATCGCATTTTGCTTACCGAATACAGTTCCGGGAACGATGCAATTCGCCCGGGCTCCACGGGAACCGGTCTTAGTGCTGTCGCTCGCCCGGATGGTGAGCGGGAAGCCGCCATGCAGGCTAAGGATACCGCCAACCTGCCAGCCACCCACGATTCCATTCGCAAATTTATTCATATTCGTTCCGAACGCACGCCCACGACCGAACGGCAATTCGTAGATGATGTTGCCAGTACCAACATGGGAGACGTCATAGAAGCACGGACCCCATTCGGAAGCGGCATCGTAAACGTTTTGCCAATAGGCCGACTGGCTGCCGGATTGTCCGCCGGCGCCGTAGTACCCGATGGCGTCAGACATGCATTTTGACCAGGTGTAGGCAGCCGAGTATTGCAGTCCGCTGCTTAATCGTTTCTGCCAAACCACTTGAAGAGCATGGTAGGTTTGGTTGCCGTTCGAAGCCGTACCGGAAATCTGTCCGATAGAGTTGATGAGACTGGGATTGCCTGCGAGGAAGCGGGTGGGCGCAACCGTTCCATTCGGTAGAAGCTGCTTTTGGAAGTACGGCATCGGCACCATCAGATGAGTGGTCCGTTGGCCGACATAACCGATCTGGAATGTGGTCGACTGACCGAACTGCTTCTGTACGTTCAAATTCCACTGATTCGACACGGCCGGGCGTACATTCGAATCCCAGATGCGGAGGGTCGCCCCGGAAAGCGGATTCGCTGTCGCAGTCTCGAACGGAATGAAGCCTTGCTCGAGGGTAGATCCGGGCAGACCGGTACCCAACTTCGAATAGTCTAACTCGTGCTCCACGGCGAACGGAGGATTGATCGGTAAGCGCAGGTTTGTGCCCGTACCTTCGAGATAGCTGGATAAACCATAAGCGCCGCGAACGACAATGCTTGTGTTCTTCGGAGAATACGCAAATCCGATGCGGGGCTTCCAGTTGGCCCAACCGTTGTATTGGTTATATAGAGCGTTGCAATTGTTCCACGGGCAGGAGGAGTCTCCGGAAATGTACTCTTTGCCGGTGGCGAGATCGAAATTCGCCTGACGGTTCTTAACTTCGTTCCACGGCGTATGGATCTCGTAGCGGACACCTAGGTTTAACGTCAGTTCCGGAGTAACTCTCCAATCGTCCTGGAAGAAGCCAGCGAAAATATTGCCACGCTGTCCCCACGTGCCGCCATTCACGCCGCCGCCGATATCGTAAGGCAAACCCAACAAAAAGTCCGCTTCACCGGCGCCTGCCGCGCCTCCGGCAGTTGCCAGGAAATTAGGGCCTGCCGTATAGCGCCCATCAAAGTTAAACGTACCAGCGCGTCCGTTATTGCCGGAGTAAAACGTGTCCACACGATCGCGCCAACCCTGAAAACCAAGATGCATCGTGTGATTGCCCTTAGTGAGAATTAACGTGTCTCCAAACTGAATTACGGTATTGGCGAATAGCTGATAAACATCGCTTCTTCCAATATTCGCCGCAAGGTTATTGGTAAATGCCATTGAGGGCAGGAAGCTTGACGGAATGTTGGGGAGGCCGATGGTCTGCGGAAAATTCTCCAGTCCGTTGGCGGCTGCTCCGTTATTCACAAAAACATAATTAACGCCAATGCGAACATCATTCACCATGGACGGTGAAATGGTTCGCGTCCAGTCCAGGACGCCGTTATGAACCGGAAAGTTATTGAAATCGTTGTAGCTTAGCGGGAGAGTACGGGTTACCGGGTTATCGATCATGCTCTGCGAGTAACGCCCAAAAACTCGATCTTTGTCGCTGATGTTCCAATCCACCTTGGCATCGCCCTGATCACCGTTGATGGCGCTGTGGGTACCCGTCAGAAAGTTATTTGTGAGCAGCCCGTTATTTGCTGCTGCCGGATAATACTGCGAATTTATGATCTTCGATGCTATCGGACTAATTAGATTCGCAGGAATTTGGTTCCCCGCAAACGGCGCCCGGTTGCCTGTCCCGTCAACCGAGAATGGATTGTAAAGCTGCAGCGCCTTGCCGCCGGTCAGCGCGGGATTCAATAGCTGCGAGAAATCACCGCCTCGTTCCTGAGCCGTCAGCAAGGACGTCCCTGTAATGGAGGTTGGAGTATCGAAGCGCGATCCCTGATAGTCAACAAAAAAGAACAATTTATCTTTTTTAATCGGGCCGCCCAGCGTGCCGCCGAATTCGTTCCAGCGCAGCGCCGATCGGGGCGCGCCATTGAAATTCTGGGACCATTCGGCCGCGTTTAGCTTGTCGTTGCGGAAAAACTCGAACACATCGCCGTGGAACTGGTTGGTGCCGGACTTAATCGTCGTGCTGATAATGCCGCCCATGAAGTTGCCAAACTCAGCCGACGCGTTCTGAGTAATTTCGTTAAACTCCTGGATCGCATCGACACTCGGCGCGTAACCGACCAGGTTGTCCGAGACCTGATTGTTGTCGATACCGTCGAGAATGAAGTTGTTCGCCTGCTCGCGGTTGCCGTTTACATAAGGGCGGCCACTGCTCGCGGTTGTCTGCCCATTTTTGAACGTGCTCGGATTCGGATGAACGCTGCCCGCAGCCAGCAAAGTCAATTGCACGTAATTCCGCGTCGCCAGCGGCAATTCCGTATTGGTACGCGAATCAATCACCTGGCCAAGCTGCGTGGACTCGGTCTGCAGCAATGGCGCCGCTGACGTCACTTCCACCGTTTGCGACTGGCTCCCGACCTGCATCGCGATATCGATGCGGGCCACCTGGTTTAACACCAGCGTAAAGGCCGCTCTGGTCGCCGTCTGAAATCCTGAGTTCTCTACTTTGAGCGTATACGTGCCAACGGGAACGCGCGGTAGATTATAGACACCATCTCCGTTCGTAACCGTGGGCCAATTGGTACCGCGCTGTGTATCTGTTGCGGTGACTTTTGCTCCGGGGATGGCAGCTCCGGAAGGATCGGTGATCCGGCCAGTGATAGCGGCAGTGACTTCCTGCGCCTTCAAACTAGTGGATGAAAATATCGCGAAACCAACAAGGAGTAATCCAGCGCCCCAACACCAGCGGCCCGGAGTCCCCCCCACTTCGAGGATATTCCTCATAGGAACAATTCTCCTGAGACAAAAATTACCTCGATTGTAAGGCGAAGCTCACCGCCCCGTCAATACAAGTTCATACAAAAAGGAAAGCAGAAGAAACTTAGATGTACCGAAACCGGTGATTAATGCCTTTCGGTTACTTTCGATGAGGTGCTAACGATTAGGACACGTAGGGCTGCGGCAGAGCCGAGAACTCGAAACGAGCGGGATCGAGCCCGCGGGAACGCAGTTGATTGGCACATTCCTTAGCCGACGGCGCAAGCGCTTCTATGGTGCGAAGCGGTAGCCGTTCGGGGCTGTAGATCTCAAGGGCAACCCAATAGCCTGCAAAATGCCAGCGTTCCTTGAGCGTAAGGCTGTCAAGGGGTCTGCCGATGAACCGCTCCGACCTCATTATTATTTAAATTTACCAACTGATTTCCGCACTGGTCCGTAACGAAAACTCCGGAGTGTCTCCCCGTCTGCTCGTACACTAAATAGAAATAGCCACAAACGGCGGGTGCACGCCCCGCGCGACTGCGGCTGGGAAGTCTGGCAAATGAAATTAGGAATCGATTTTGGAACGACAAGGGTTGTGGTCGCTGCCGCTGACCGGGGGAACTATCCATTGGTCTCGTTCGACGCCCCTGACGGATCTGCGGCAGATTGGTATCCGTCGCTGGCCGGGGTTCGTGGTGAGCAGCGGCGCTTCGGCTGGAACGCATGGGCAGCGCAGGCCGAAGGCGGATGGACCATGATTCGGTCTCTGAAGCGGCTCCTAGAAAACGCAGGCCCGCGGACGATGTTGGATCTCGGTTCCACTCCCGTCCCGCTGATCGGGTTGCTGCAGGGGATGACCGCCGACCTGAAAAGCGCCTTGCTGGACCGATCCAATCTGGAAATAAAGCCGGGAGACTCGCTACAGGTGGTGTTGGGCGTACCGGCTCATGCTAACAGCAACCAGCGCTTCCTAACTGTAGAGGCGTTTCGCTCGGCCGGGTTCGAGGTATTAGGAGTATTGAATGAACCCAGCGCGGCGAGCATTGAATTCGGCCACCGCGAGCGGACCGGC
>Ga0134125_10006556_pt1 | contig 13172 bp, 4 predicted proteins | sample KB31751_FD_96464 | JGI IMG/M metagenome (GOLD analysis project Ga0134125, IMG submission 96464) | Terrestrial soil microbial communities with excess Nitrogen fertilizer from Kellogg Biological Station, Michigan, USA - KB3-175-1 | ecosystem: Environmental > Terrestrial > Soil > Unclassified ... | reverse complement strand
CCCCATGGGCAACCGGAATGCTGGTGAATTGCTTAAGATCATGCCTGGCATGGCCTTCTCGTTCGGCGCATCTCAGGGATCTGGTTTCTCTGACAAGGTCGTTAGTTCCGCCTCGGGGCCAGTCGGAAGCTTCTCGGCGAATGGTACCCAGCCCAGTGGCGCGATGTCCTACATGCTTGACGGCGCAAACCTGGTAGATCCGGGAAACGCCGGCAGCCAGATGGCCAACATCAATCAGGACATGGTTAGCGAAGTTAAAGTGCTGACTTCTAATTACAGCGCTGAATATGCAAAAGGCCCCGTGATCTTCCAGGCCTTCAGCAAGAGCGGCAGCTCAAATTATCATGGCGAACTCTACACCTACGCTCGTAACAGCGCGCTGAATTCGATTGATTCTTTCACGCACAGCCAGATCGCCAGCGGTGGCACCACTGCTGCCGCGGCTGCTCCGGCTGAGAGCTTCTACTACATGGGTGGCAACATCGGCGGCCCGATTCCGAAGCTCGCCCATGGTAATCACAAATTATTCTTCTGGGGCGGCTACGAGTACATGAGGCAGCACCCCGCTGGCACCGTCATTGACTACAACGTTCCCACAGCTGAACAACTCCAGGGCGACTTCAGCAACACAACAATCAATGGCGTTCCGGGTAGCACGGTGGTGAGCACCGGAAAAACTCTTACGTCGCAACTCCAGAGCGTATGGGGCGCAGCGTATAACAATCCTGGTACTACCCACCTTCCGGCGGGAGCCACCACGACCAGCGTTCCTACATCGGTATGGGATCCAAATGGCGCTATTTTTGCCAAACTCATGCCGGCGGCGAATATCAGCCCGAACGCCGGGAATGGCTGGAACAACTATCAATTCGCGAGTACCACTCCCCAGAACCGCTGGGAGGCAACGGGAAAGGTCGATTACGCAATCGGCGATAATACCAAGATCACTGGGTCGTATAGTCGGCAGATCGAAACCGACGAACATCCGGTTGGCATCTGGTGGACTCCACCGTGGACGCTGCCTTATCCGTCCAGTGTTAATCAGAACCTGCAATCTCAGATGATCATGGCGAACGTTACCCACGTGTTCAGTCCGAGCACGACTAACGAAGCGGTGTTCACCTATACACGCTTCAACGCTCCGAATCAGTTGGCCAATCCTTCGGCCGTGAGCCGGAGTGGGCTGGGCATGACTATCCCTGGAATTTTCGGAGCCAAGGTTGACCAAATACCCAACGAAACATCCTGGGGCGGTTCGGTTCCAGATATTGGCAACATGAACCTTGAAGGATCGTTCCCCGGCGGCGGTTTTGGAGCGGATAAGAGAGCGCCAGCCGTCTACGACAACTTCACCCGCGTTGTAGGATCCCACACGCTTAAGTTTGGCGCATACTGGGATACCGAAGAGAACATTCAGTCGCAAAGCGGATGGGGTGGCGGTGCAAACGGCACCTTCGCTCTAGGCGGCGCAAATGGTACCGGCAACAACTTGGTAGACATGCTCTTGGGACACGCCGATTACTCCCAACCCAGCCAGGATATTGTCAATACCATCAAAAACCATCAGTACGCGGTCTATGGCCAGGACTCATGGAAGATGAACCGGCAGTTAACTCTGAATTACGGCTTGCGTCTGGATCACGAAGGGCAGTGGTACATTGGCGGAAACGGCATGGCTGTTTTTGATCCCGCTACCTACACCAATGACCCGACCGTTAAGAATCCAGGCATCCTATGGCATTCGATCAACAGCAGCATCCCGTCTTCGGGCTGGGTATCGCCGCTGTTTAACTATGAACCACGAGTCGGCCTCGCATATGACGTATTTGGAAACGGAAAAACCGTTCTACGTGGCGGGTTCGCATCATTCCGGTACAACGTTTCCGTGAACGACGTCGCATCTCCAGCCAACCTTGCTTCCGGGACCTTTACGGCCACGGATTTCGGAATCCAAGGCTACGATTCAATCAGTGGCTTCACGCCTGGTCCTTCTGGTGGAGCGAATGGGAGCACGATTTCCGTATTCCAAAAGGGAGACAACAGGACTCCTTATACGAATGACTGGAACGTCGGAGTGGCCCAGGCGCTGCCATGGCGTTCGGTTTTTGAAGTCACTTATGTCGGAAACCACAGTGGCAATGAATTGATCAACGGCGGAAACGGCAAACTGAGCGACTTCAACAGCAACTTCCCGGGAGCTTACTGGTTGCCGGACCCGAAGCAACAGTTGGGCGGCTCGCAGGCGCTTGTTTCTCCGTCTAGCTTGCCTTGCGGCAACAACGGCACTGCTAATAGCGCCTACATCGGTTGCACAGCCAACGGACCGAATGGCGTTCCGGTTTACCAGAACTATGCTCTTTCCTTCAACGAAAACAACTATCGGCGGCTGACCAATTATCAGGATATTTACGTCCTGAATCACGGCAGCTATGCAAACTACAACTCGCTGCAAATGGCCTGGCAAAAGCAATCTGGCCCCGTCAATTACATGATTAACTACACCTACAGCAAGGTGTTAGGAATCAGAGATGGGAACACAGACCAGTCGGGTAGCAATGGGAGCGTGGTTGATCCATTTAACCTAAAAGCAAACTATGGACCTTTGGCATACGACCACACGCAGATCGCGAATTTCACGTACGTGTGGAATACTCCCAACTTTGTCCATGGAAACCGATTCCTCGGAGGAGCCGTCAATGGATGGCAAATCTCTGGTTACACAACGTACCAGAGTGGCGCACCTCTGCAGGCAAACAGTACGCTTAACTTTCAGTTTGCGGGTGGCCTAACCGTCCCCGTCAACGGGATTACCGATCCAACATTCCAATTGCCGAATAACAGCATTCTCTTGCCAAATGGCTTACGGTCCACCTCGGTGAACCAATCCACCTTCTACGGAACCTCGCAAGGCGGCGGCGGTTATGCTTCAATGCTTCCGCTAGTCACGTGTGATCCGCGGCATCATGCCTCGGGTGCCTACTTCAACCCCAATTGCTTTGCAACGCCGGCGTTCGGCCAACTTGGAACGTTTAACTGGCCATACATCCATGCGCCTGCATACTTCGACAGTGACTTGGGTATCTACAAGACCTTTAAAGTCACTGAGAGTAAATCGATCCAATTCCGAATCCAGGCAACCAACTTCCTGAATCACGCACTGCCGCAGTTTGGGCTGGCGGGTACAGGCGACGATACTGTTAACCTGCAACAGAATTCGACCGCCCAAGTTCCCGTCACCGCGATCAGCGGAGGGGCAGCAAATTGCGGCGGAAACAATGGTATCGGAGGCAGCATTGATGCAACGAATGCTGGTATGTGCGATGTCCCGGTTCACTCAATTGCAACCTCGAACCAAAATGCAACCACAACCGGTAAACCTGCCTTCAAGACCGGTCAGCGCGTGATCACCTTTGCTCTGAAGTTCTACTTCTAAGGCGATCATCACAACCAATGAAAGGGTGGCTTCGGCCACCCTTTTTGTTTTCACGTGCTGAATTGTCTCAGTTGTTGTTCTTAGTCCACGCGAATCCCCCTAGACGCCGCGCTTGGATCTTTAGCGAAATCGACGGCAACGGGTCGTTTCCGTGTTCATCTCGGCTTGGATTGTTTAGCCCTCAACTTGGAAAAGGCGGTGCCCGCGTAATGGATCGTGCCAGATATTTCAAATTATTTGTACTTGCGGCTTTGTTCTTAACCTGGACGAAGATTCGCAGTCCTGGGCAATCGGCGGCCCTTTCTCCCATTCGTTTTGAACCCAAAAGTATTGCGTTCCACTTATATAATGGCGAAACTCCCGCCAAAAATACTCCCGAAACAATGTTAGGAGGAGTCGCCATTTTCGATTACAACGGCGACGGACGGCCAGATATCTTTTTCACGAACGGCGCTAATGTAGCTACATTGCGAAAGGATTCTCCGAAATACCGGAACCGCCTCTTTCGCAATGATGGTAACGGCACTTTCACCGATGTCACCGACAAAGCTGGCCTAGCTGGCACAGGATATGACATTGGAGTTGCCGCAGGAGACTATGACAATGATGGCCATCCCGATTTGTTCGTGGCGGGAGTACATCACAGCACGCTCTATCACAACAATGGGGACGGTACGTTTACCGACATTACCGTCAAGGCTGGACTAGATGCGATCCTGAATCATCCTGATCGAGAGTTCGGGCCTTGGTGGCCGATCACTGCTGTTTGGGTTGATGTAAACAACGATGGATTTCTCGATCTGTTCGTCGTCAACTACGTGCAGTGGAGCTACTCATCAAAGATTGCCTGTCAGTTCGACTTGGTTGGTGACTACTGTCACCCAAAATTCTATAAGGGGCAGCCCAATCTGCTCTTCTTGAACAATCATGACGGTACGTTTCGAGACGTGTCATCAGAATGGGGTCTTCGCGACCACCCGGGCAAGGGAATGGGGGTCGGAATGGCGGATTTTGATCTGGATGGAAAACCCGATTTGTTTGTTACCAATGATGCTTTCTACAACTCGTTTTTTCACAATACGGGAAGCAAATTTGAGGAAATAGCTTTTGATTCAGGTGTTGCCCTCACCGAGAACGGAGATTTTATTTCAGGCATGGGATTGGATTTCCGGGATGTTAACAATGACGGGTGCCCTGATATTGCATTTGTCGCGTTAATCAACCAGACTTTTCCTCTTTTTCAAAATACTTGCAACAAGACTTTCCGCGAAGTGACGACTGAAAGCGGGATGCGTGAAGCAAGTATTCACATGTCCGGATTTGGAGCGGGCCTGTTCGATTTTGATAATGATGGCTGGAAAGATCTATTCGTCAGTGGTGGACATGTGCAGTCCATAGCGCTTCCGGGGCAACCGATTGAGGAATACGATGCGGTTTTTCACAATCCGGGCAGTAAGGAAAAATGGATTCGGCTGGTCCAGGAAGCTGGTTTAACTGCTTCTCGCCCGGCGCGCCATCGCGGCTGTGCTTTCGGCGATTTGGATGGTGATGGAAAAATCGATGTTGTTGTCACTGCCATTGATCGAAACGCTGAAATATGGATGAACCGAAGTGAGGGATCGGGGCACTGGCTGGAGATTTCGCTGCAAGGTACAAAAAGCAACCGCGATGGTATTGGGACTCGAATTAAGTTAGTGACCAAAAACGGCGTGCAATACAATCACATGACCGAGAGTGTGGGCTACGCTTCTTCCAGCGACGGACCAGTTCATTTCGGGCTTGGTTCGGCGAACCGCGCAAAGCTCATCGAAATCTATTGGCCGTCAGGAAAAATTCAAACGCTACGCAATATTCCAGCTGATCAAAAAATAAAAGTTACCGAGCATTGATTTGGCTTGCAACAAGGATTCAGTTACGGTAGCTTCCATCAACGTTGCGACGACTCTTTCCTTAGTGCAGGACCTACTAGCGCCATTTCTCTGCCCAATCGCTAACCGCTCAATGTACAGACGAATTACTCTGGATGCCTCTTTCCAGTCATGTCGCCCAAGGGACATCCGGTCAAACGTACCCCAAAAATCCCGGCCACAACCTAACCTCTTGTGGTTATGTCTTATTGATCCCTGAAAATCTAAAATTGTTTTACAATCGCACGGTAGGCGGATGTAAACGTTTTCTCGAAGTCCACTTTCTGCACTTTTGTCTTTGTGAATAAAACAATGCTACTGAGCGTATCTGGAAATTTCGAATGGTGACTGTAATTTCAGAGGCCACAATTTCTAGTGCCAACGAGGTTCTATTTTATTGATGACATACCGACGCGTGCTTAAAGCGATTGTCGCGATTGCCTGCTTGCTGTCCTTGCGTTGCGCCGTTTTCGCCCAGAACGATTCTCATCCGGCAGTTAAAATGCTGCCTTTTGTCAGTCCCATTTTTGGCGACAATATGGTGTTGCAACGAAATAAAGCGGACACGATCTGGGGATGGTCAGATCCGGGTGACAAAGTCCGAGTCGAAATTGCAGGTAAGCATGCATCGGGGGTGGCGGGCGCCGATCATCGATGGCAGGTGAAACTAAAACCTCCTGCCGCAGGAGGGCCTTATACCCTCAAGATTATCGGTCATCAAACCGTCGAACTTCACAATGTGCTGGTGGGCGATGTGTGGCTGTGCGGCGGTCAATCCAACATGCAGGTAAGCCTTCGCATTGTTCGCAATTCGGAGGAGGAGATTAAGGCCGCCAACTATCCGGAGATACGTTTTTTTGATGTCGCAGCTCACCCCGCATATCACCCCACCGATGTTCCGGAGGGAACCTGGAAAGTCGTTTCGCCCGAAACCGCCAGCCGCGTTTCGGCAGTCGCGTACTACTTTGCCCGCAAAGTCCAGGAGGAGATCCACATTCCGATCGGCTTAGTGGTGGATGCTCTCGGAGGCACGCCAGTTGAGTCCTGGACCAGCGCAGATACGCTTCGTCCGCTGAAGGACTTTGACGTTCCGCTGGCGGAATTGGAAAAGCTGACAGCAAGTGGTGCGCCTGAATATGGCAACTACGTCATGCACTGGTATGACGAGTATGACATTGGACTCAAGGGACAATGGGCCGCTCCGGACACAGACGATACAAGCTGGGCAACGGTGGACATTCCGGGCGGCTTCGCCGAATTGGGCGTGCCGGATACGCCGGCGGTGGCCTGGTTCCGCAGGGACGTTGTTCTTCCCGATACGATTCCGTCCGGACGCTCTCTGATTTTCCTGGGTTCCGTGGAGCGCATGGATACCGTTTTCATCAACGGAAAGCAGATTGGCGCCAGCGCATGGGTCGAGAACCCGCGCGTCTATTTCATTCCCGACGGGGTTCTGAAACCGGGCAGGAACTTGATTGCGATTCGCGTCTTGAAGACCAAACCAGATGGAGGATTTCTTGGCAAGCCGCAAGAGCTACACCTCATGCTGGGAGACAAGACAAGCATTCCACTTGCCGGAAAATGGAAGGGCCGGCTGAGCGTGGACGCGCGCCCCCCGCATCCCTTGCCAATTGGCTATGAGAACTGGCCGGTAATGCCAACGGTGCTTTACCGCGGCATGCTGAAGCCCATCGCTCCGCTTTCAATCACCGGAGCATTGTGGTACCAGGGCGAGCAGAATTCTGAACGTGGATTCCAATACCGCAAAATTCTTCCGGTAACGATTGCCGATTGGCGCAAGCTTTTCGCCCAGGGAGATTTTCCTTTCTACATTGTGAGCTTGCCAGGTTTCGGACATCACAGCGATGTGCCCACCGATTCCACCTGGGCAGAAACACGCGAGTCGCAGGCGCTTACTGCCGAGAACGTTCACAACTCTTGTCTGGCTGTCACCATTGATACAGGAGACCCGGACAATCTTCATCCTAAGGACAAGCGCCCGGTTGGCGAGCGCCTCGCATTCTGTGCGCTGGCAAAGCATTATAAGAAAAAGGTGGTCTATGTGGGGCCGACCGTATCTAAGGTCGAACGTTTCCCCCACTCTATTCGACTGCGTTTCTCGCATACTGACGGCGGCCTGGTTGTAAAGGGACCGAAGCTCGAAGAATTCGCTATAGCTGGGGATGATCGCAAATGGTACTGGGCCGATGCCCGAATTGATGGCAAGTCAATCGTCGTTTCATCGCCCTCCGTACCCAACCCCAAAGAGGTCCGCTATGCGTGGCAAGGTGATCCCGAGGCAACGCTATTCAATGGCGCTGGCCTGCCGGCGGCTTCTTTTAGAACGGACACCTGGCCGGGGATCACCGAGGGACATCGTCCTTACTGAACAAAGAGGTTTCGTTAAGAGCGTGTTTTGCTGATGGAGTTATTTTTGAAGGAAATTCACCGCGTCGTACTTCGGAATCATATTTTCATCTCGAACTGTTCGCGCGGGAGCAAAACTCTCGCGTTGTGATAGGAGTCTGCCATGAAGAGAATCAGCCGTCGTGAATTCGTTGCCACCGCCGCCGCGCTTGGCGCGGGTGCGGCCCTTCGCGGGCCGGCGCTTGCATTCGCTGAACAGAGCGCTGCGGGCAGCGGGGCATCGTTAAGACCGGCGGGCCGTGAAGTCGTGGCCGGGCAAGCGCGCTCATTCCCAATGAAGAATGTGAGGCTTCAGCCCGGCCCATTCAGCGCAGCGGCCGAAGCGGACCGGAAATATTTAAAGACGCTTCCTCCCGACCGGCTACTGCACACATTCCGGCTGACTGCGGGTCTGCCTTCTTCCGCGGAGCCACTCGGGGGCTGGGAAAAGCCCGACTGCGAACTGCGCGGACATTTCGCCGGAGGACATTATCTTTCTGCTTGCGCTCTGTCCTATGCCAGTTCCGGAGATGAAGAACTTAAGCGAAACGGCGATCTCATGGTTGCGGAACTCGCCAAATGCCAGGCGCAACATAAAAACGGTTACCTCAGCGCGTTTCCTCAGGAGTTATTCGATCGCCTTCGGGATGGAGTGAATGTGTGGGCCCCGTTTTATACCGTCCACAAAATCATGGCGGGACATCTCGACATGTACACGCACACCGGCAACGAGCAGGCGCTGGAAACGGTTGAGGGGATGGCGCGGTGGGTGCGAAGCTGGACTGATCCGCTTAGCGAACAACAAATGCAGCGCGTGCTTCTTGTTGAATATGGCGGCATGGGGGAAGTGCTCGCCAATCTTTACGGGGTTACAGGAAAGCGGGAATATCTGAATCTGGCGAGACGGTTCGACAAAAAGTGGTTCTTTGATCCACTCGCCGCCCACCGCGATGAATTGAAAGGGCTGCACGTGAACACGCACGTTCCGCAGGTGATCGCCGCGGCCCGGTTATTTGAGCTTACCGGAGACACTTACTATTGGAACATCGCCGAGTATTTCTGGAACGAAGTGACCAGCGAGCGTTCTTATTGCACGGGCGGCACGAGCAATTTCGAGCTTTGGCGATCGGACCCTGGAGTTCTCTCCACCCAACTTAGCATGGATACCGCTGAAGATTGCTGTGTGTACAACCTTCTGAAACTGACACGGCACCTCTTCGCATGGTCGCCACAAGCGAGTTATATGGATTACTACGAGCGAGTGCTGTTCAACCATCGAATGGGGACCATCGACCCGGAAACCGGCACAACCGTCTATTACCTGTCGCTGGGGAATGGCTACTCAAAAATCTACGCCAAGCCCTTTGATTCCTTCTGGTGCTGCAACGGTACGGGTGCGGAGGAATTCTCTAAGCTGACGGACTCGATTTACTTTCATGACGACAATTCTATTTTTGTGAACTTGTATATTGCGTCTGAAGTCAACTGGCCGGAAAAAGGTCTCCGCATTACGCAACATACGTCATTTCCGGAAGAACAGGGCACCACCCTCACGATTTCGACCTCAAAGCCCGTTGAGGTTGATCTTAAACTGCGTATTCCATACTGGGCAAAAAGCGGCAGCGTCAAAATCAATGGACGTCCAGTCCCGGCTTTTGCCGGCCCCAGCAGCTACCTTGTTCTGCGTGGACCCTGGAAAAACGGAGACCGGATTGAATTGAGCCTCCCCATGCAATTGCACGCCGCGCCCATGCCTGACAAGGAAAGCCTTCAGGCGGCGATGTACGGTCCTCTCGTGTTGGCGGCGCGTTTTGAAGCGGAGCCCCGTGACAAGTGGTATCGGGAGTTCAGAGCCCAGGAAAAGCAGGAACCGGGCCCAACACTGCAATTCAAGGGCAGGCTTGACGACCCGGCAACGTGGCTTGAATCCGCTGATGGAAAGCTCATGTTTCGCGCGACGTCGCACGATCAAACGGCAGCCTTCGTACCGTTGTCGAGCATTGTGCATGAACGTTACTCCGTATATCACGAGATCAGCGAGAGTAATTCCTGACGTTGCTGGCTTGCGTCAGGCGCAGAACGCTTTGCGTTTCTATCTTGAGACTATGTTGGGAAGACGAATCACAAGAGTACAAATTCGCAAAAGCTCAGGAGGCTGGGTGCCTTACAAACTGACATTGCTGCTGCTTTTGGCGGCGAGCAGCGTGCTGGGCGCGAATGCCGCGGAATCCGGTTACAAGCTTACATTCGATAGCCCCGCCGCCAAATGGACCGAAGCTATTCCGCTTGGCAACGGCCGCATTGGTGCGATGGTGTTTGGAGGAACTGAAGATGAGCGGTTGCAGATCAACGAGAGCACTCTGTGGGGCGGCGGCCCGCATGACTACACGAATCCCGACGCATTTTCTCATCTAGAAAAAGTTCGAAAACTGATCTTCGCGGGCAAAGTGGAGGAAGCTGAAAAACTGTCGGCCGGTTTGATGGGCAAGCCAAAGTTGCTCATGCCATACCAGCCATTCTGTGACATACATTTGCATTTCGCCGGACATGGTCAGGTGAGAGATTACAGCCGTGGACTCCGCCTGGATGATGCAATTGCTGAAACAGCGTACCGAGTAGGAGCCGCGGAGTTCAATCGTGAAGTGTTCATCTCTTATCCGGACCAGGTTTTGGTAATGCGCATCACCGCGAATCAGCCCGGCCTGCTCACCTTTACGGTTGGCATGGATTCTCCGCAACCCGAGACAAATGTGAAAGCCGCCGCGGACGACACTTTAGAAATGACCGGTCAAATTCAGCCGCGGCAGAATCCGCCTTTCTCATGGACCGGTTCCTGGGATCAGCCGGGCATGCATTTCGCTGCAGTACTCAGTGTGCTCCACGACGGTGGCTCGGTCAGCAGTTCCGAAGGACGGTTGAATATCTCTGGCGCAAATTCAGTCACTATTCTGTTCAGCAACGCGACCAGCTTCAAGAATTATCGTGACATCAGCGGAGACGCTCTCAGCGCGGCCCGAACGTATGTTCAGAGCGCGTCGAAATATTCCTATGATTCATTGCGGCAAAGGCACGTAGACGATTTCCGCCCTTTATTTTCGCGTGTCCGCTTAAGTTTGGGTCCGGACAAGTCCGCGTTGAGCACAGACCAGCGCATCAAGAACTTTGTTAAAGACGAAGATCCCGCGCTGCTGGCCCTCTACTATGAGTTCGGGCGCTATCTGTTGATTTCTTCTTCTCGTCCTGGGGGGCAGCCGGCGAACCTGCAGGGAATCTGGAACCAGGATTTGCGTCCACCGTGGGGCAGCAAGATGACCACGAACATCAACCTGGAAATGAATTATTGGCAGGCCGATGCCGGTGATCTGTGGGAGACCGAAGGGCCGTTGTGGAATTTGATTCGGGACCTGCGTGCTACCGGCGCTGATACCGCGCGCGTGGACTACCACGCCAAAGGGTGGGTCTTGCACCATAACACTGATCTTTGGCGGGCGACGACGCCGGTGGACGGCGCTTGGGGAATTTGGCCCACGGGCGGGGTGTGGCTTGCAAATCAGATGTTCGATCACTATGAGTTCAGTGGCGATCGGGATTTTCTGCGACAGCAAGCCTATCCCGCGATGAAGGAAGCGGCGCAGTTCGCATTGAGCGTTTTGGTGGAAGCGCCAGCCGGGACGCCATTCGCGGGAAAGCTGGTCACCAATCCCTCAACTTCGCCGGAAAACCGCTATTTGCTGGACGGCAAACCGCAGAGCCTGACCTACGCGCCGACCATGGATATTGAGCTCATCCGGGAGCTTTTTGAGAATTGCAAGCATGCTTCCGAAATTCTTGGAATAGATCCGCAGTTCCGCAATGCCCTGGAAAATGCGGCAAAGCGACTGCCGCCATTGCAAATCGGCAAGCGTGGACAATTGCAGGAATGGATTGAGGATTATCCGGAAACCGAACCGCAGCATCGGCACGTATCGCATTTATATTCGCTCTATCCCGGCCACGACATCAGCCTTGAGCGCACTCCCAAACTCGCAGCGGCTGCGAAGAAGAGCCTGAAATTGCGCGGAGACGGCGGGACTGGTTGGTCCACGGTGTGGAGAGCCGCTCTCTGGGCCCGTCTTCAAAATCCCGAGCATTCTTATAACAACCTGAAAATCCTGATCACCAATAGCACATTGCCCAACATGTTCGACCTCTGCCCTCCGTTCCAGATTGACGGAAACCTGGGCGGCCCAGCGGCGATCAGTGAGATGCTGGTGCAGAGTACGCCCGAGGAAATTATCGTTTTGCCCGCGCTGCCGCGCCAGTGGCCAGTCGGCAGCCTGAAAGGCGTGCGCGTGCGGGGCGGCGCCAAGGTTGATATTGCTTGGGAAGATGGCCGCTTAACTGAGTTCGCGCTACAGTCCGATCGAGCCAAAACGTACACGGTAAATTACGGCGATCGGTCAATTAAGGTTCAGCTTAAGGCTGGAAGGCCCGTGGTTTTTAATGGAGACCTTCATCGAATTTCAAATACTCATCTCGTCCGGGCGCATCATGTCGCTACGCCTGGAAAGGTGGAGGGCGCAGTGTCGCGGCATTTGGCAAGTAATCGCCGTGGTTAAGATTTAATGGAGAAGTAAGGACAGGGGACCAGCAAATGATTCCGTAATCGGAATCAGTAGTGGATACGAGAGCACGAGTCTATAGGAGGAACGCTTGACCTCATTTAAAAAGTTATTCATTGCAATTTTCGGAGCAACTATATTCTGCATCGCTTCTACGGCGACAGCCGCAGCCCAACAGGCCGAGCCAACCGCGCCAGCCCAGTTGACGGTAAACATCAACACGCAAAAAACAGCCGAACCGGTCTCGAAGTACGAATTCGGTATGTTCATCGAGCACATTGGCGCGCTGATTTATCGCAGCCTCTGGTCGGAGATGCTCGACGACCGCAAGTTTTACTTTCCGATCACGTCCAAAGAAGAGGCATCGCCCCAGCGCCAGGGATTCCGCGGGATGCAGCTTCGCAAATGGCGGCCCGTCGGGCCAGACGATGTTGTGACGATGGACAAAGTCCATCCCTTCGTCGGCGATCAGAGCCCGCGGATCGCGCTCGACGCTTCCACTCCGCACGGCATCAGTCAATCCGGCCTTGCTCTGGTCAAGGGAAAGAAGTATGAAGGCCGCATCTACCTCCGCGGCACCCCGAGTTCAAAAATAAAAGTCAGTCTGATTTGGGGAGAGGGCGCGCACGACCGGCAGACCATTTCGGTTTCTACCTTGTCTGATACCTACAAGAAAATTCCGCTCAGCTTTACTGCCAACTCAGATACCAATGCCGCCAGCCTGGAAATCACGGGTACAGGCAGCGGCAATTTTCACGTTGGCACGATCTCCCTGATGCCGACCGATAACGTTCACGGATTCCGGCCCGATACCATCGCACTCCT
>Ga0134125_10006555_pt1 | contig 13174 bp, 14 predicted proteins | sample KB31751_FD_96464 | JGI IMG/M metagenome (GOLD analysis project Ga0134125, IMG submission 96464) | Terrestrial soil microbial communities with excess Nitrogen fertilizer from Kellogg Biological Station, Michigan, USA - KB3-175-1 | ecosystem: Environmental > Terrestrial > Soil > Unclassified ... | reverse complement strand
CTCTACGACTACGGCTTCCGGGCCGTGGTCAGCACCTCGATCGCCGACATCTTCCGAAACAACTCCTTGAAGAACGGCCTTCTGCCGGTGGTGGTCGACAAGGCGACCCACGCCAAGCTCCTGGCGGCGCCCGGGGCGTCGGTCACGGTCTCGGTCGAGGAGAAGACGTTGACGCTGCCGGACGGCACCCGCGCGTCATTCCCCCTCGACCCCTTCGCCCGCTACTGCCTGCTCAACGGCGTGGATGAGCTGGAGTTTCTGCTGTCGCAGGAAACGGCCATTGCCGCATTCGAAGCGCGTCGCTGAGTTCGTTGCCCGGCAGGCCCGGGCGGCGCTATCATCGAAGGCGACGGAGGCTCGACGCATGGAGAAGATCCGCGTGGATCCGGGTTCGGCGGCCATTCAGATGGTGCGGTTGAAGGAAAGACACGGGGAGCTGGAGCGCCGGTTGGCGGAGCTGGAACGCCACTTGTCGCTGACGCCGGATGAGCAGGTCGAGCGGAGTCGTCTCAAGAAAGAGAAGCTGCGGACGAAGGACCAGCTGCAGCGTCTGGGCGCCGTCCGCGCGCCGTAACGCCGGGCAGCGAGCGCAAGGGGCGCGTTGGACGAGACGGCCGAGCACGCCGCCTTCATCGAGCGGCTCCGGCGGTCCGGCATCCGCGTCGATCGCGAGGGGCGTTTCATCCACGAGGGGGCGGAGGTCACCCACGAGGGGCTGCGCCGCGCTCTCTTCCGCTGGCTCGACCGGCTGCCGCCGCCCGATGGCCGGTACATCCTGCGTCTCGACGAGCGCCGCTTCGCCTACCTGGACGTCGACGACACGCCGCTCGTGGCGCGCGCGGCGCGCGTCGACGGGTCGGGGATCATCTGGCTGGCGCTCTCCGACGGCGCCGAGGAGCCGCTCGATCCGGCGACGCTGACCGTGGACGCGGCCGGCGTGCTGCGCGCGGCGGTGCGGGGCGGACGCCTCCCGGCGCGGCTCGCCACCTCGGCCGTCGCCGCGCTCGGGGAGTGGCTCACGGAGGCGCCCGACGGGGGCCCGGCGTTGCGCGTGGCAGGGCGGACGGTTCCGATCCCGACCCGGGCACTATCGGCAAAGTGACCACGAAGCGCGCCCCCCCGAGCGGCGACGGTTCGGGCGCCACCCGCACGTCACCGCCATGGTCGAGGACGATCTTGCGGACGATCGCCAGCCCGAGACCGGTGCCGTGCTCCTTGGTGGTCACGTAGGGGTCGAAGATCCGTTCGCGCGCCTCCTCGGCGACGCCGGGGCCGTTGTCGTCGACGTAGAGGCAGGCGGCGTGGTCCCCTTCGGCGATCGCGATCCGCACCGCCGGGCCGCGGCCGGTCGGCTCGGTGGCCTGCACGGCGTTCTCCACCAGGTTGGCCAGCACGCGCCGGATCAGCATCTTGTCGCAGAGCGCGGCCACCGGGGCGCGCCGCTCGACCGCCAGCGCCTTCTGCCACTCGGGGTGCGCGCGCGCGAAGTCGTCGACCACCTGGCCGAGATCGACGGGGACCGGCTCGACCTTGGGGAGCTTGGCGAACGCCGAGAAGTCGTCGACCAGGCGCCGGATGGCCCCCACCTCCTCGGTGAGGATCTCCTGCGCGGTGCCGAGCAGCCGCTCGTAAGCGACGTCGCCGCCGCGGTACTTGGAGCCGAGCTCCTGCACCGCCAGCTGGATCGGCGTGAGCGGGTTCTTGATCTCGTGCGCCAGCCGGCGGGCCACCTCCTGCCAGGCCGAGAGCTTCTGCAGATACACCACGCGCGAGCGCGCCTCCGACAGCTCGGCGACCATGCGGTCGAAGGCGCGGCCCAGATCGTCCAGCTCGTCGGAGCCGCGCGGCGCGACCCGCACGGTCAGATCCCCCTCGCCGACGCGACGGGCGGCGTCGCGCAGGGTCGCGACCCGGCCGGTGGCGCGCCGGGCGATGAAGAGCCCCAGCGCCGCCGCGATGAACAGCACTGCCACCAGCGCGATTCCCAGGCCGTGGAAGATGCGGGGCAGGACCAGCGGCAGCAGTCGATCGAGGTCGCGCTCCTCCTCCATCGCGGCCCGCAGCGCCAGGAAGTTGGCGTAGATCTCGCGCGGGATCCCGAAGGTCAGCTCCAGCACGCGCGTCTCGCCGCCGGCGCTCTTGAGCGCCACCAGGTTGGGCGGCGCCTCGCGCGCCTCGGCGATCACGCTGGGGGGCGCCGACCACTCGTCGACGGTCCGCTCCCCCGCCAGGATACGCGCGCGCAAGAGATCGGGGACGTCGGCCAGGTCCGAGGCGCGCCCGAAGTCGCTGGCGCCGATCTCGGTGGCCCGCTCGTGGAACGTGTCCTTCACCTTCTCGAAGTAGGCCTTGTAGACCTCGACGGCGCCGCCCAGCGACTGGCGGACCGCCTCCTGGTGCTGATCGGTGATCGCCTGGATGCGGCCGATCGTCACCTGCATCAGGTAGGCGGCCGCCCCGAGCGGCAGCGAGGCGACGATGAAGAGGGCGAGCAGAATCTTCCATTCGAAGCGGCCGGGTAGTCGCAGAAGTTTCATCGGAACCTCCCGGGCTGGGGCTTCGGCGGCGGCGGCGCGGGCGGCGGCTGGGGCGCCGGTCCCCAGATGAACGGCTGCGAGGCGAAACGGACCTGGCGCTCGCTGTCCTCGATGCGCGGGTTGACGAAGATGCTGACGAACGAGCCGAAGAAGCTGTCGCCGGCGCCGAGCCGGCGCTGGCCGCGCGCCGGTTGGACCAGCCAGCGACGCACCTCGATCAGCAGGTCCTCGGAGATGGGGTCGAGGTCGCCGCGTACGGCCAGCACGTAGGCCGCGCCCGGCCGCAGGCGCGCCCCCTCGATCACCGGCAGGTCGAGGAGGACGGCGGCCCGGCCGATGGCCTGCTCGGGCGTGGCCACCACCGACCGCCGCTCGGCTCCCATCCCGTCGGAGGTGCGGACGGCGAACTTCTCGTCCCAGATGTCGTAGACGATCTCGGCGCGCTGGACGGCGACCGCCACCGGATCGCCGGTGGCGACCTCCTCGAGCGCCGCGCGGATGAGGACCCGGGTGGCGAAACCCGACTTGAGCCGCGCGCGCTCGGCGTCGCCGAACAGATCCTGCAGCCCGACCGACACGGTGAGGTGGCCGTTCTTGACGCCGAAGCCGACGTCGCGCTGGGGGACCGGGTCGGCGGCGCGCGCGCTCTCGGGCAGCGCGGCCAGCGCGCCGGCGAGGACCACGGCAGCGGCGAGACAGCGAAGCATGTCAAAAAGAGCTGCGGCTGAGCACGTTGGCGATCGAGATGGTGAAGACGCCCACGTAGGTGTCGAGGCGGATGCCGAGATCGCCGGTGATCCCCCAGGGGGGCGAGGTGAGGGAGTCCTCGTCGTTGGTCATCCCCAGCACGCCGGCCGCCACGAAGGCGTCCCGGCCGTAGACCAGCCCTTTGTGGCGCCACACCGGGACGGCGTATTCGATCAGCAGGCGCCCCGCGTAGTTGTCGTAGCGCTGGCTGGCCAGCGAGCTGCCGAGGAAGCTCGGCGCGGGCTGGGTCGAAAAGTTGATGCCCAGCGCCCGCCGCGGCAGCAGCAGATCGAGATCGCCGATGAAGAACCGGTCGAAGTAGGGGGCCACGCCGTCGACGACCCCCCCGAAGACGTGAAAGCCGAGCGCGCCGCGCGGCATCCGCAGATAGAACGATCCGTTCAAGACGGTCTTGACGTAGCCGTAGTCCGAGCCGAAGAGCGCGCTCCCCACCTCGACGGAGACGGCGGCCCGCATCCCCGAGCGCGGCAGCACCGGATCGGAGCGGTTGTCGAAGTCGAGGCCCAGCGCGATCGTGCCCACCCGGCTCGACCCCTCGTTGATCATGAAGTCGATGGGGGCGGTCGCCGCCGTCGCCGGCGGGTAGGTGGCAGTGACCCACTCCTCGCGGAGGGCGGCGCTGGCGTGCAAGTCGTAGGGGAACGTCTTGCCGGCGGTCACCACGCCGCCCGCCCGCTGGACGCGGGTGGCGACGAACCTCCCCGGATCGGGGTCGCTGTCGGCGCCAGACACGCGATAGAACTCGCTGCCGTCGTTGTAAAGGCCGGTCACGGAGAGGCCGACGCCGTTGGGCCCGCCGAGCGGCGGCACGCCGAGGTGGAGCCGCAACCCCAGACCCTGGTGCGCGTAGGGGACCACCGGCTTGGTCGAGGCGACGAAGCCGGCCCCCAGGTTGATGCCGCGCCCGAGGAAGTTCGTCTCCGAGACGTCGGCGCCGCCCCAGAACAGCGTGGCCTCGCTGGTGGCCGGGAAGAGCTCGTTGATGACCAGCGTGCCGCGCTCCTCCACGGCGACGACCAGCACGACCGCGCCGCGCTTCGACCCGCGCGTCACCGAGAGCTGCACGTCGAGGAAATAACCGAGCGACAGCAGGCGGTAACGCGCCCGCTCGACGCGCGGGTCCGAGGCGTCGACGACGGCGCCCGGCGCGAGCCCCAGCACCGCCAGCTCGCCCACGATGAGGTCGGTCTTGGTCTTGCGGTTCCCGGTGACACGGACCTCTTCGATCGTGTAGTGCGGGCCGAAGTTGGCGTCGGGGAAGGCCGCCTCCTCGGGCGAGGGCGCCGCGTCGACGTTCGGGTCGGTGGGAGATCCGGCCGGGTCGGGCGCCGCGGCGGCCGCGCGCGCCCCGGCCGTCAGGATCGCGACAACGAGGAGGCGCGCGCCGGCCCGGGCGAGCATGCTGCCCCAGCATACCCCGACCGGGCCAAATCCCCGCGTGACCGAACCGACGAGCGAGATCGATCACGCGGCCTGGGCCGGCTGGCCCCGGCGACGGGTGGTCGCCTACAGCCGGCGCGTCAGCTTGAGATCGGCGAGCGAGTCGTACGTCCGGACCTGTTCGGGGAGAATCTCGCGTGCCACCAGCGTGCGGGTGTCGCGATCCAGCTTGCAGACGTCGTCGAGGTAGTGCTTGAGGCCGCGATCCTCGCTGGCCTCCAGCGCGTCGATGGCCGCGTCGCCACCGGCACCGAGCGCGGAAGGACCCACGGCCCCGGACGTCTCGCTGCCGATCTCTTCGTATACCTGCGGATCACCGCCCAGAAAACGGATCCGCTGCTCGAGCATGGCGATCCGGCGCTCGTGCGAGGCCAGGCAGGCGCGCAGCTCCTCGGCGTCCTCGGTGTCGGCAATTCCGGGCAGGGCCCGCCGGTAGCTGGCGACCGCGGCCAGCTCTTCGTGCAGAAACGCAATCAGCGTCTGAATGCTCGCTTCTTCCCCCATCACCCCCACCTTCGTCCTCCGTTCCTCACCCGACCGCTTCAAACCTGGCCATCGCTCGCGCTCGGTGAAGAGGTGGTCTGGCGCACCAGCTCGAGCAAGGCATCGCCGTAGAGCTCGAGCTTCTTCGGCCCGATGCCCGAGATGCCGAGCAGCGCGTCGGGCGAGCTCGGCCGCTCCTCGGCGATCCGCATCAGCGTCGCGTCGTTGAACACCACGTAGGCGGGGACGTTGCGGGCCGCGGCCAGCGACTTGCGCATCGCCTTGAGCCGCTCGAACAGCGCGCCGGTCTCGGCTGTCGGTTCCCCCGCCGGGGCGCGGGTGGCGGTGCGGTCTGCCGGGCTCGCCGGGGCGCGCCTCGGCACCCCACGCGCGGCGCGGGCGGCCGTCAGGGGATCGAGCCCGCCGCAGACGTCGCAGGACTCGCCGCAGGGCTCGATCCGCTCGCCGAGGTGGCGGACGATCAACCGGTGGCGGCAGTCGCGCGCCGAGGCGAAGGAGAACATCTCCCGGATCTGCTCGCGCTGGCGGGCCTGGGCGGCCGGATCGATCTCCTCGCCGGGACGCTCGCCGAAGCGCTCGAACGCCAGCACGTCGGCCCAAGAATAAAAAAGAACGCAGTCGCTCGGCAGCCCGTCGCGGCCGGCGCGGCCGATTTCCTGGTAGTAACTCTCGATCGAGCGCGGCATGTCGCGGTGGATGACATAGCGGACGTTCGACTTGTCGATCCCCATCCCGAACGCCACCGTCGCCACCACCACGTCGATCTCGTCGCGCGAGAAGGCGTCCTGCACCCGCGTCCGCTCGGCCGGCTCCAGCCCGGCGTGGTAGGCGGCCGCCGCGATCCCGGTGTCACGGAGGTGGTCGGCCAGCGACTCGCAGGCTTTACGGGAGAGCGCGTAGACGATCCCGCTCTGCCCGCGCCGGGCGTGCACGAGGTTGGTGATCGCCGCCCGCACGCCCTTGGTGCCGGCGCTCGCCCCCCCGTCGTGGTCCCCCTTTCGGTAGATCGAGAGGCGAAGGTTCGGGCGGAAGAAACGCCCGCGGAAGCAGGCCGGATCGATCATCGCCAGCTGGCTGATGATGTCGGCGGTGACGGCCGGCGTGGCGGTCGCCGTCAGCGCCAGCACCGGCACGCCGCCGGAGTTGCCGGACTTGCCGAACTTGCGCTTGAGCCCGGTCAGGTTGCGGTACGCGGGGCGGAAGTCGTGCCCCCAGTGGCTGATGCAGTGCGCTTCGTCGACCGCGATGAGGCGCAGGTCGAGCCCGGCGAGCACGCGGCCCACCGAGGCCTCGATCCCCTCGGGCGCGGCGTAGCAGAGCTCGTACTCGCCGGCGGCGAGCGCCCGGACCCGCCGCTGCCGCTCCTCGGGCGGCAGCGACGCCGAGAGGTAGGTCGCCCGCAACCCGACCTCGGTCATGGCGTCGACCTGATCTTTCATCAAGGCGATGAGCGGCGAGACCACCAGCGTGGTCCCGCCCAGCACCCGCGCCGGGATCTGATAGGTCAGCGACTTGCCGGCGCCGGTCGGCATGATGCCGACGCAGTCGCGCCCCGAGAGCAGCGTCTCGATGATCTCCAGCTGGCCGGCTCGAAAAGAGGGGTAGCCGAAGACGTCGCGCAGCACCTCGATCGGCGGGGGCCCCGAGGGGGGCCGCACGGAGAGGGCCCGTCCCACCTCGCGCAGCAGGCCGACTGTCGCCGGGCTGAAGGCGCCCGGGCTCCGTTTGAAGGTGACGCGCAGATTGGCCAGCTCGCCCCCGCAGGCGGCGCGGAACGACAGATCGGCCTGGTCGCCGGCGCGCCAGCGCTCGGCCAGCGCGCGCGCCGCCGCGTCGATCTGGGGAGTGTCGGGCGCTTCTGACGGACCAGCTTCGGTGGGCATGGCGCGGTTATCGGCGTCACGTTAACGAAGTGGCTTGTTGCCGTCGAGGGGGCGGTTAAGTTCTTACGGGGAAGGCGGGGAATCATGGGCGAGATCTTCTTGGCCGGCCGGATCTTGGCCGGTGGCTTCTACCTTTTCAGCGCGTTCCATCATTTCTCCGACACGGCGTCGCTGGCGCGGTATGCCGGGTCGGTCGGCGTTCCGCTTCCCGAGCTCGCCGTCCTCGTCTCGGGACTCCTGCTGGCCATCGCGGGGGTGACGTTGATCCTCGGCGTCTACCCGGACGTCGGGGTGGCGGCGCTGGTGCTGTTCTTCGTGCCGGTGACGGTCATGATGCACGCCTTCTGGGCGGATCGAGACCCGGTGATGCGGCAGATGGACATCGTCAACTTCGGGAAGAACGTGGCGCTGCTGGGCTCGTCGTTGATGCTCGCGGCGGTGCCCCGGCCCTGGGAGTACAGCCTCGAACGCCGGGCCCACCTGCCGATCAAGGCGCCGGTTTAGCGGGCGCTGCGCTTGCCCCGGAGCCGGCGGGCATGAGGACGAACGGATACGAGATGGTGACGAAGCCGCCGTGCAGCAGCTTGGGAAACGGCCAGCGCCGCACCGCCTGCACGATGCAGTTCTCGACGCGGGCGTTGTCCATCGTCGAGCTCTGTAACGCCGACAAGACCACCTGACCCACGGCGTTGATGGTGAACCGCACCTGGATCCGGCCTCCGAGCCCCGGTTTTTGGACGAGCTCGCGTTCGTAGCACTCCTTCGTCTCTTGGATGTGGCTCCGGATGATGCGACGAACGATCTCCTTGTCGAGGCTTCCTCTCGCCTTCACCGCACCGGCCGCGGGCGCGCCGGCGTCGGCGGGAAGTTCGCGTGCGAAGACGGCGGTCTCGGACATCGAGAGCTCCACCGGTGCGCCGGCGTCGATGGGCGCCGCCGCGGCGGGAGGCGCCGCCGCCGCGGGAGGCGGCGTTGCGGGGGCCACGGGTGCCGGTGCGGGGCTGGCGGGCGGCGGGGCTGGCGGCGGCGAGCTGGCCGTGGCCGGATCGCCCGGCGGGTGCAGGCAGGCGCTGAATCCGAACGCCAAGGCAACCCCCCACAGGCCACGGCGCCCCATCGATCCCATGCTGCCACGAACGTACACCGAAAGCGGTTGAGGTTGGTCCTACGAGCTGGCGGAGGTGTACATGGCGAGGGCGCGGCGCCAGACCCAGCGGGCGACGGCCGCGAAGACCAGGCCGCCGGCCAGGGCGGCAGCGGCCGTCCTGGCCTCCAGCCGGCCGAGCAGGGCCAGCGCCGGGTAGGTGGTGAGCAGCGCGATGGGGAAGACGAAGGTGAAGATGATGCGCAGGGCGCCGCGGAAGATGGTGATCGGCCAGCGGGCGGCGTCGAACAGCGAGCCGAACAGGTAAGACAGGTTGTCGACCTTCACCACCCAGAACGAGGCGCTGACCACCAGGATCCAGAACGAGTAGAGGATGACGATCGCCAGGGCGAGAAAGGCCAGGCCGGCCAGGATCTCCAACGGGTGCGGGGCGCGGCCGAGCTTGGCGAAGGCGTAGGTGAAGATGGCCAGCGCGCCGGCCACGTCGACGACGTGCCAGGGCTCGATCTTGGCGGTGGAGACCAGGAACTGGGCGTCGGCCGGCTTGAGCAGGATGAAGTCGAGCGTGCCGTGGCGGACGTGCTCGACGACGGCGGTGAGGCTGGGGCTGACCGCCCCCTCCAGCACGGCGTGCAGCAGGGTGAACCAGCCGACGACCACCAGCGACTCGGGGAACGACCAGCCGGCGACGGTCCGGCGCACGCCGAAGACGACCAGGAGGGGAACCAGCGTCACCCCCATCCAGAGAATGGCGATGAGGCCGCGCACCACGAAGTCGGCGCGGTACTGCATGGCTGTGAGCGCCGAGATCGAGAGCTGCGCGCGGAACAGGCCGGCGTAGCGGCGAACGAGCGCGAGGGGACCGGCGGTCACCTCATCCTCCGAAGGCCGAGAAGCGGCGCAGCCCCGCGCGCCAGACGCCGAGCGCCCCCAGCGCGAACAACGCCACGTACCCCCACTGCCCGGCGAGCGCGTGCAGCGCCTCGCGCCGGTCGAGCAGGCCGACCAGCGTCTCGACCGGGAAGCCGAGCATGAACCGGAAGGGGAGCACGTCGGCGGCCCCGTGCACCCAGTGCGGCAGCGCCTCCAGCGGGACCAGGTAGCCGGAGAGGATGGCGTGCACCCCCAGCCACAGCTCGAAGATGCCGAGCGCGCTCTCCATGAAGAAGGCCAGCGAGCCCATCAGCACCATGCTGAAGAAGATCAGCAGCCAGGCGCCGACCAGCGAGGCGAGCAAGACGAGAAAGAGCACCAGGTCGTGCCGGAGCAGTCGGTCGCCGCCGCTCCAGATCAGAATGGCCACCACCGGCGAGATGACCGCCGCCCGCATCGGCACCGCCGACAGGTGCTCGGCGCCGAGCGCGATGATCGGGTGGATGGGGCGCAGCAGCTTGGCCGACAGCGTCCCGTCCCGGATCTCCATCGACAGCTGCCAGACCGCCCAGTTGCTGGTGAGCAGCCGGATCGCCAGCACGCCCAGGTAGTAGGCGGTGAAGGCGCGCTGGTCGAAGCGGCCGACCGGACCGTCTGCCGCCACCGCGTGCCAGATGGCCAGCATGACCAGCGGCATGTTGGTGGTGAGGATCCAGACCAGGAACTCGGCCCGGTAGGCGACCACCTCGGAGACGCCCACCCGCAGCAGCGTGGGGAAGGCGCGCGCGGCGCGGGCGACCTCGTTGCCGAGGCCGGGCCGCGGCGGCGCCGACGGGAGGGCGGCGCTCATCCCAGCACGGGCGCGCCGTTTTGCGGCCCGTTCGCTGCTCCATTGCCTTTGGCCCGCGCGCCGAACAGCTCGCGCATCACCTCTTCGAGCGGCGCCTCCTCGATCGTCAGGTCGACGATGGGGAGCGCCGCCAGCGCGTCGCGCACCACGGCCTGCAGCCGCACCGAGGGGACCGAGAGCACCGCCTGCGCGGCGTCCGCCGAGACGACGGTCCCCAGCTTCTCGAGGTCGGCCCGCTCGACCCCCCGCGCGAGGCGAATCGTCAGCCGCTTGTCAGGGCGCACCCGCCGGGCCAGCTCCTGCAGGTCGCCGTCGTAGATCAGGTGCCCGTGGTCGATGACCACCACGCGCGGGCAGAGCGCCACGACGTCGTCCATGTAGTGGCTGGTGAGCAGCACGGCCGCGCCGTAGCGCTCGTTGTAGTCGCGGATGAAGTCGCGCATCTTCGCCTGCATCGAGACGTCGAGCCCGATGGTCGGCTCGTCGAGGAACAGGACGCGCGGCCGGTGCAGGAGCGCGGCCACCAGCTCGCACTTCATCCGCTCGCCCAGCGACAGCTGGCGCGTCGGCTTGTTGACGAGGTCGCCGATCTCCAGGAGCTCGACCAGCGCGCGCACCGTCTCGTCGGCCTGCGCGCGCGGGATGTCGTAGATGGCGCGGTTCATGGCGTAGGTCTCGGCCGGGGGGAGGTCCCAGAGGAGTTGCTGCTTCTGCCCCATGACCAGCGTGATGAGCTGCAGGAAGCGCGGATCGCGATCCTGCGGGACGAACGACCCCACGCGCACCGCTCCCGAGGTCGGGTGCAGCAGGCCGGCCAGCACCTTGAGCGTGGTGGTCTTGCCGGCGCCGTTGGGCCCCAGGAAGCCGACCCGCTCCCCCTCGCCGATCTGGAAGGACAGATCTTCGACCGCCTTGACCTCCTCGTACTTGCGGCGGAGGACGGAGCGCAACGCCGCGCCGACGCCGGGCGCCCGCTTGTGCACGCGGTAGCTCTTCGAAAGGTTGCGGACGTCGATCAGGGCGTCAGAGGGCATGGAAGCGAATGGTCGAGGCGGTAGGGGGCGGGGGCGGGAGCGAGCCCCAATCGTACACAGTAACCTGACCCGGAGCAGGGTTACGCGGGTGTAACCGGATCCTGAACTCGGTCCCGACGCGGCGCGAACGGGAAATGCGTCGGTGAGGTTGGTTTCATTCTTGCTGCGTATACGGGTGTGACGAATAGAGATGTGGGCAACGGGGGGGCCAATGGGCGGCGGGATCGCATCTTGATCGTCGACGACGACCAGGACGCCCGCGAGCTCATCGGTGAGGTGTTGGTTGAGGCGGGCTACACGGTCGAGGTGGCCGGCGACGGGTTCGAGGCGATGGCCAAGCTACCATGCGCCCTGCCGGACCTCGTCGTGACGGACCTGCGCATGCCGGGCATGCACGGGGTCGATCTGGCGCAGAAGATCCGGAGCCAACACGACGTGCCGGTCGTGCTGACCACCGGGATGGACACGTTCGATCTCTGCACGGACGCCTCGGCCTACGGGGCGGTCGCCTGCTTGACCAAGCCGATCAACCTCGAGGAGCTGCTCTGGACGATCGACCTCGCGCTCGCCCTCCAGCGCGACGCGAACGGGGCGCGGCGCGCCTACGCCGTCTGATAGAGCGAGCTTGGCTCGCTCGAGCGCCGACCTGGACAGGGCGCCGATTTGGCGGCATCGTGGCGGCGATGGTCACCGACCGCGCGCGGGCGGTGTGGCGAGCCCTGGCGCCGTTCTTCTTCCTCGGGTCGGCTCTCCTTCTGACGCTGCTCTTCGACCGGAGCTTCCTGGTCCAGTCGGACGAGGGGTACACGGTGAACGCGGCCTGGCAGCTCTGGAGCGGCCGGCGCATGTACGACGATTTCCGGCTGTTCGTCGGTCCGGGCTCGGGATACGCCATCCTTCTGGTCTGGAAGGTGCTTGGCAGGCCGAGCTACCTCGGGGCCCGATTTCTGGCGGTGGCCCTCTCGTTCTCCTCGACGGTGGCCCTCTATCTGTCGTTGCGTCGGGCTGGCGTTCGCGGGCTCAACCTGACGGTGACCGTGGTCGGTTGGATGCTCGTCGGTTCGCTGTACGTGCCGATGAACCACAACTCGTTCAGCAGCTACGCCGCGCTCTGGTTTCTCCTCCCGTTTTTACGCCTGGCCGGCGGTGCCGGCCCCCCGGCGGGCGCGCGGTCTGCCGCCACCGGCGCCGCTGCCGGCTTCGCGGCCGGTCTGGTGTTCATTGTCCTGCCGACCAAGGGGGCGTTGCTGGCAGCGACGGCCGCCGCGTTTCTGCTGGTCGCGCGCCGCAGGGCGCTGGGCCGACTGCCGGTGCTCGCTTTGCTCGGCGCCTTCGCCCTCACGGTCTCGCCGCTGTTTCTCCGCTGGGCGCCGAGGACGCTGCTCCGGCAGTGGTTCCTCATTCCCCTGGAGGGGAACTACCTCGGTCACACCGGCGCGGGGAGCGCGCTGCTGGTGGCGGCCTCGATTCTGGTGATCGCGATGGGCGCGCTCGCGTTCCGATGGCGGGACAATCAGCTGCAGGCCCTGGCGGCCGTGCAGGCGGCGCTGTTCGCCAGCACCCTCCACAACATGGAGCTCGCCCACTTCGCGATCAACAGCTTCCCGCTGCTGCTCTTCGCCTCGCTGGCCGCGCGCCGTCGATGGCTCGCTCGGCGGCTGCCGGAGGTCCCAGCCGCCCTGACCATCGGCGCGTTGACCGCCGTGCTGCTCGCTTGGAGCGCGCTCTCCCCGTCAGGCCGGCAGTACCTGTCGACCAGCACCCTCGACGTGGATGTCCTGGGGCATCGGCCCGTCGCGTTCACCAGCCCGCGGATCGCGGCGGCGCGCGCGATCTACGCCGGTCCGTTTCTCCCCGGTCTCTACTACCTGCTCGGAAAGCAGGATCCCTTCTTCGTCTCCGAGACCGTCGTCTGCAACGCGGACTGCCAGCGGCGGCTGGTCGGCGAGCTCGAGGCGGTTCGCCCCGAGCTGGCCTTCCTGGACTACGAGATGACACGCGACCTCGGCTACGACCAGAACGCCCCCGTCGACAGCTACCTTCGGCAGCATTACGCGCTTTGCCCCGGGCGGGGGGAGATGACCGTCCGTGCGCTCGACCCCAGGTCCTGCCCCTGATCTTCAGGCCGCGCTGCGCTTGGGGACGATGAGGACGGGGCAGGGGGCGTGCTGGACGACGCG
>Ga0134125_10006554_pt1 | contig 13176 bp, 11 predicted proteins | sample KB31751_FD_96464 | JGI IMG/M metagenome (GOLD analysis project Ga0134125, IMG submission 96464) | Terrestrial soil microbial communities with excess Nitrogen fertilizer from Kellogg Biological Station, Michigan, USA - KB3-175-1 | ecosystem: Environmental > Terrestrial > Soil > Unclassified ... | reverse complement strand
GTGCAATGTGCTCGACGTTCCAGCCGTTCCACGAGAAGACCCGCATCTTTCAAGGAAGTATATACGATATTCTGCCCGCATTCTCAAGAATGACGCCGCGGGCGCGGAGGTTGGCTCAGGGGGGGCGATGCCAGGTGACCGCGGATGACACGGATGACGCGGATCGGAGAATCAGTCCCGACGCGTTTCGCCGCGACCGGGACGGGAGCGCTTTTGGGCACAATGAACGAAAATCGCTCCTCTCTGAGTCGCGGCGAAACGGGCGCCCGGGCCATTACCCAATTCATCCGCGCCATCCGCGAAATCCGTGGTCCAACTTACTTTCTGCCCGGCTGCCCATCTCATACTGCATTCTCCGCGTTCTCGGCGTCTCCGCGGTGAACCCTATCGCGACCGGCATGGCTTGAGCAATTATTTGCTATAATGGCAACTTTCACTTAAAAGAAACAAAATTGTGTGCCAAAACGGGAAATTCTGTGCAATGGGCGGACGCGTGGCGCGCTGAAATGTGTCACTTTTCGTCCTTTTGTGTCACATCCGAAGTGCCCCCCCAAATCGCAAATCGGCATTCGCGACTCGACTGAGCTCGTCGAAGTCAAATCGCAAATGGTCCGCGTTTTAATGGCGGACGAAGACTTCCATCACATAAGAGTAGATCAGCGACACGACAGCGACGATGACGCTGGCCCAGAGGGTGATTTTGAGGATCTTGATGCGGTTGGCGATTTCCTTGTCACGCCACTCGGCCAGGCGCCGGTCGATCTCGTCGAGCTTGCGGTCGATGCGGGCCTCGATCTCGTCCAGCTTCTGGTTGAGGTAGGCGTCGGCGGTTTTCTTGACGCGGTTGGCAATCCCGCCGAACAGGCCGGATTCTTCGATGTCTTCACGGATGGTGGGGCTCGGGGTCGGGCCGGAGGCGCTCCCGGTGGGAGCTTCGGACGGGGGCAGGAACTGGTAGGCGGCGGGGGCGTCTTCGCCGATCATCCGGGCGATCAGCGAGCCGAGAAAGGCTCGGCGCTTTCGGTTCAGGCGGGAAAAGAACCCTTCGCGTTTTTTGAGCTTGCGCACGAGCAGGGGGACGGGCTCGTCGTCGTCGGCGTCGATGCCACGCAGGCGAGCCAGGACGACCAGGCCGGGCTGGGACAGGCCGGCGAAGCGCATCGAGCGGATGCGGGCGATCTCCTGGGCGATCTGGTCTTTAGTGGCGCTGGAGGTGACGGGGCGCCGGCCCCAGCGGACGACGTCGAGCATCGCCTGGCGATCCAAGCTGGCGATCAGTTGACGGCGATCGTGGATCGCCACGACCAGCGACTGGCGGGTCTTGTATCGGGACGGATCGAGGCCGAATTCCTCAGCCAGGTGGCTGAGCTCATCGGTCGGGAGATCAACGAGCTGCCGGGGGGCGGGGAGGTTGCTGATTTCGGGGCGCGCGGGGGCGGCCTCCGGATGCGTGGCATCCGGAAGCAATAAGGGCTCATTTGTGCCTGGCGAGCGCGACATGATTGGCTATGGTCTGTTCCCTATCCTCTTGATCGTCATGAAGAATGAATCGCGCGTGAAACGTGAAGACGTGAAACGTGAGAAGACCCACTTGTATCACGTTTCACGTCTTCACGTTTCACGCGCCCCGCGGTTGGAGGCGGCCGAAAGTCAGTGGACCTCAACTTCCCACCCAAATCATAGATCAAAACGTGGGCCCGCCAGATGATCAGGAACGCGACGCACAGGAGGATGCAGATCACTACATCTCCCCAGAACGTCTTGAACCTCAGCCGCAGGCCCTGCACGATGACATATCGGCGGACCATCGATATGTATTTATCGCTTCCCGCCAGCCAGACGAACCAGCCCCAAAGAGATTGGGCGGTGACGACCGTCGCGTAGACGGTCGCGATGATCCCCACGACCCAGCGGAAGAAGTCGAATGCGTCGAGGTGCATTGCCAGGGAGACGCGGGGACGCGGGGACGCGGAGACGCGGGGAAAAGCCGGATTTGGCCTGTCTCCGCGTCACCGCGTCCCCGTGTCACCGCGTCATTCCTCCTCCTCCATCTGATGATCGGCTGTTTTGCCTCCGAAGAGTGCCGATCCGATGCGGACCATCGTCGAGCCCTCCGCGATGGCCAGCTCGAAGTCGTCGCTCATGCCCATGCTGAGGTGCCGCAGGCCCGTGCCGCCGATCTTGTGCCAGCGCATCTCTTCGAAGATTTCGCGGGTGCGGCTAAAGGCCTGGCGGACCTTGGCCTCAGGGGATTCGAGGGGGCCCATGGTCATCAGGCCGAGCAGTTGGAGGTTGGGCATCGAGTCGATCTGCTCGGCCAGGTGGACCGCGGCGCCGACGGCCACGCCGAACTTGCTCGGCTCCTCGCTGGCGTTCACCTGCATCAGCACCGGCGTCCTTTTGCCAAGCTTGGCGGATTGGCCGTCGAGTTCCTCGGCCAGCCGCAGGCTGTCGATGCTGTGGATCAGGCTCACCAATGGCAGCACCGCCTTGATCTTGTTGCGCTGGAGGTGGCCGATCATGTGCCAGCGGATTTTGTCGGGGTAAACGCCTTCGCCGGGCGTGCGGCGGGAGAGGAACTCGCCGAGCTGGGCCGCCCGCTGCGTGAGCACCTGCACGCGGCTCTCGCCCAAATCAGCCACGCCCAGTTGCAGGATTTCGCGGACCTGCTCGGGGGCCGCGGTCTTGGTGACGGCGATCAGCGTGATCTCGGACGGCTCGCGCTTGGCTTTGGCTGCCGCGGCGGCTATCCGCTCCCGAACCTGCTCCAGTTTTTCCGCCAGCGGCGATCGTTTGGCCATGCGTCTTCAATCCCTTTATGACTTGAAGGGCATTATAGGGAATGGCGGGCGGAGGGATAGGGAGGATGGATGGAGGCACGTCGCTCGTCGTAGTTGACGTCGCTTGTTCCTCCCTCTCCCGGCGGGAGAGGGGTAAACGGCAACTCGCGGTATAATGTCGTCAGCATGGCCGGGACGGCCATGCCACGGGACAGCGGCTCGCGACACGGCGCGGGTGAGCCCGAGTGGACAGATGATCGTCACCATCGAACGACACGGCGGTTGCCTCGGGATTCGGATTCCGAAGGCGTTGGCACAGCAGTTGGAATTAAAGGAAGGTGATCGGATCGAACTCTCGTGCAGTTCGTACTCCATTGCCATACGTACCCGCCGTCCCCGGAAACACAAGCTCTCGACCCTGCTCGAAGGAGTGAGAGGGCCCAGCCCGCATCGCAAGCTGGCAGGTCGCTGATACTGCTCGTTACTTTCGAGGGCCGGACGGGGGCGCAGTCAGCCCTCGGATCAGCGAGACCATCGGCGAAAGCAGCGCGTACATCACCGCCAGGATCAGAAAAAACATGACGAAGTAGATCAGCCGCGCGACCCGGCGAGTCTTGCGGGCGATCGCGGCGGAGTCTTCGAGTGTCTCTGGGGCGGGCCAGAGGCGGGGGACCAAAACCGCCAATGCAAACGGAACCGCCGCCAGGATCAGGCAGCCGAAGGGGAGCATCATGTCGCTCAGTGAGAGCACGATTTGTGTCGATGCCGGCAACTCCAGATGAAAGTCCGCATAGAGGGATTTCATGTGGGGGACGAGGACCAGCGCCAGCAATTCAAGATACGCCACCATCATCGCGCTGGAGATGAACACGGGCCAGGCGAACCGGCGCGATCCTCTCGCCGGGGGCGGTGCGTAATCAATGCGCGGGAGGTTCTGCTCGCTCTTGGCCATCGAAAGGACCGCAAAAGCGCTCGCTACTCCCGGAGCCGCGTCTGGATATTGTCCAGCACGTTCATGAAGTTGATGTAGCTGTCGTAGGGGCTTTCGTAGGGGCTGAAGTATTTGTGCACGTCGCCGTCGGACCAGTATTTCGTACACATGTAATAGAAATGGTCGCTCGTGGTGATGCGACGCCAGTCGGTCAGGAGTTGCTCGTCGCCTTTTTCCTTGAGGGCGCCTTCGAGCTTGTAGAGCTCGTGCAGGGCGTTGGACTGCATGGCGTTGCCGAGCCAGGCGGACAGGTCGCGCTCGGTGTCGGCCCAGGAAATCATGTGCGGCACGTCGATCTCCCCGGCCGGCTCGTAGGTGTCGATCACCTGTGAGGGCGTCAGGAAGTGATTGTCGCGGCTGGAGCGCATGATCTCGCCAGGCAGGTGGCGGAGAAAATCGAAGATGCCGGTCTCGGCCCACTGGTGCTCGCCGAAGGTTTCATAGTCCATGAACAGGTTGCAGAGAAACCCGTTGCCGTTGATTTGGTTGACCCACTGGGCAAATTTTTCCGCGTTCAGCGGCCACTGCTCCCAGGCGCGGTTCGAGAAGCGAAAGGCGATGTCATCGCTCAGACGATAGTTCTTCAAGAGCAGCTTCAGTCGCGGAGCGTGCGGCGGGCGGTAGACATAATTGGGGCTGCGGCTTTCCAGAATCTGATCGGCCCCCTCCGACAAAATCCCATCGTAGCCCATGTGGCTGACGAAGTGGGCCAGGTCGTTGTTGTAAATCAGCTCCGTGTTTCGGAAGACCCGCGGCTCCTGGTTGAACAGCCGCTTGATCATCCCGCGGTGCAGCTCCACCTGCGAGCGAAACTCCTCGCGCGAATAAAGGAACGCCAGCGAATGGTGATACGTTTCGCTGAGGAACTCGACGCAGCCGGTGGCGGCCAAGTCGCGAAAGCTGTCGATCACTTCGGGGGCGAATTTCTCAAATTGTTCGATCGCCACGCCGGACACCGAGTAGGCGACGCGGAAGCGGCCCTCGTGCATGCGGATCGTGTCGAGCATCAAGCGGTTGGTCGGCACGTAGCAGCGGTGGGCGACCTTCCGCATGATCTCCGCGTTCTTGTACTCGTCGAAATAGTGACGGTCCGTGTCGAAGACGCTGTACCGACGCAGGCGGTAGGGCTGATGAACCTGGAAATAAAAGCACACCGACGCCATAGCTCGAATCCCTTCAATCCAGCGAATCGGCGCATTCTAGCGAGACAGGTCGGCGGGTCTACCCGCTCTGTGCGCCAACTCCAAGCGGAGCGGATTCGGCGGCAAGCGAACGCAAATCAAAACACGAGTGACATACGGAAATGACGCGCTACGGAGATGTACCTCTTCGCCCGGGCCACAGGAGCGTGAGTATAAAATTGCACGAATTCCCCACTGAAGTAGCCTAGGCGGCGGACATTGCTAAAATGTCATTCTGGAAGAACGTGGCCGCAGGGCGATCTCGCACGCAAAGGATGGGACATGAGCTGGAAGAAGAAAACGATACCCGCGGTCTTGTTGCTCTCGTTGGCCGTGCCGCCGGCGCAAGGGCAGGGCGGGGGACACGCCCCAGCCGAAGCGGTGCGCACCGCGCACGCCGAACGCGCGCCGCGGCTGCCTGCGTCATCAGCCCCATCACGGCTGCGCCGGCGAAATGAATCCGATGGCACAGGGGACATCGCCCCGGCGACGTTGGCCAGGGCTTGCGAGTATTTGAATTGCCGCGCTAACGGTATCGAGCCTGATGTGCGCGCCGCAGAAGCGTGGCAAACCTTCCACGCCTGGTGTGATGCACACATCCGGCGTTTTGCCGGCGGGTTGGGGCTGCGCGGGGTCAATGTCGATGACTGCGCGCAGGAGGTCTGGGCCGACCTGATGGTCCGCCTGCCACATTTCCGCCTGGATAGTTCGCGCGGCCGGTTTACGTCCTGGCTGTACACCATCGTGCGAAGCAAGGCGACTGACATGATGCGCCGGCAGGCGCGATCGCGCGCGGTGAGTCTCTCAAGCGAAACGACTGTCGATCTTCCTGGCTGCGGGGATGATCCCGCCGTTCTCATTGAACGACACGGCGATCGCGAATTCGTCCGTGCCGGCCTGGCGAAGCTGCGCCGGCAGGTCTCCGATCTGAGCTACCGTGTCCTTCATCTGCGGTACTTCGACGGCCTGGACGCGCCACAAGTCGCTGACTCCCTGGGCATCACGCCGGAGCAGGTCTGGGCACGGGAGCACCGCGCCAAGCGCAGACTGGGTGAGATTCTCCGCGCCACCGGCCGGCGGCTGGGAATCTCTCACAATTCCGGCTCGCTGGCCCGGGCAACCATCTGAGCGCCAAAGCTCCGGGCTCGGACCTTTCCCGTCTCACCCTTCACTTGGTACGAATCGCGCGAATTTCGGATTTTCCGCGCAAGGAAATTCATCCTCGGACGGATCACCTTTGCCGCCCCATCGACGGGGCCCAGCAAGGAGATTCGTTATGTCCATTGAGGTGTACTGCTCGAGTTTCAGATTGACCGAGGCGATTGTCCGCCACGTCCGCGGGCACGTGGAGGGGGCCTTGCGGCCCGCCCGCGGGCGGTGGGAGTCGGCCATTGTGCGGCTGGCCGACCTCAACGCCGACCACGGCGGGATCGACAAGGCATGCCGCATCGTCGTGAGGCTCGATACCGTCGGGGCGGTTGTCGCCCGCGCGGTGGATCGAGATCTGTATGCCGCGATCGACCGCGCCGCGGAACGCTTGCGAACGGTAATCAAGCGGCGGCTTTCCCGCCGCCGAACGCTGCGCCGCGAAAATGCGCAGCGACTTCCCGCCGGCTTTCGGCGCGGCCATTTTGCGACCGGCGCGATGTGAGTGTCGCGGCGAAACGGAGAGTCACCGTCCGCTCAGAACCGGAGAATTGGTGAATGAAAGGAACGAATGATGAAACGTCCGATTCCAATGCAAGAAGTGTTTTTGGACTTCGATCCGGTCTTTCCGGACTGGCCCGAAGACCAGTACCCCGATGAAGTGGACGAGCGGCGTCGGCATCACCCGCCCGATGCGCCCGGCCCGTCGCGGCCCTGCCCGCACCCGGAACACGGAATCGTTCCGGGCCGTCGTCGCCGCCCTGCACAACGAAAGGAGTGGGCCCCATGTGGCACAACGATTTGACCGTTACCCGATCCGACGCAAGACGATTGCGGTCGTTCCTCGGCGGCCCGGCGCGGTTGACCCCCGCGGCCCGGGGCCTGAATGAGCGGCTGGGCCGGGCGCAGGTCGTCGAGCCGCGGGCGGTGCCGGCGGACGTGGTCACCATGCACTCGACCGTCCGCATCAGCGATCCGGCGGCGGGTCGCCCGGAGGTCTTCACGCTCGTGTACCCCACAGAGGCCGACGCCGCGGCGGGCTTGCTTTCCGTTCTCAGCCCGCTCGGCTCGGCCCTGCTCGGGTCCCGCGCCGGCGACCTGATCGCCATCCAGGGAGCAACCGATGCGTGGATGGTCCGGATCGAGCAGGTGCTCTACCAGCCCGAGGCGGCAGGAGATGAGCTGGCCGGGGCGCCCGATTGGGGCCAGACATGCATGGACAGCTAGGCTCCGCCGAACCTGATGTGTACCCCCGCCCCCCGGACTCGATGGCTGCGTCCGGGGGGCGGTTTTTCAAATCCGCCGAAACCAATGGCGACCCGGCGGGCCCGACCCTATACTCGCGCGCATGTCCCTCGAAGCCCCGAGAGTCTCCGATCCGGCGCTGCGGCCGGTCGCGGCCAAAGTGGCCGCGGGCGAGTCACTCACCTTCAATGATGGCGTCGCCCTCTACCGCAGCCGGGACCTTCACGGCATCGGCCGCTTGGCCGATTTCGTCCGGCGGAAATTGCATGGGAATAAGACGTTCTACAACCGCAACCGGCACATCAACTACACGAACGTCTGCGCGCTGTCGTGCAAGTTCTGCTCCTTCTACCGCAAGCGCGGCGAGGAAGGGGCGTATGAGATGCCGGTCGAGCAGGTCGTCGCCACGGCGAAGAAGGCCGCCGAATCCGGCGCCACCGAGGTCCACATCGTCGGCGGGCTGCACCCGTGGCTGAAATTCGACTACTACCTCGACATGCTCCGCGGCATCCGGGCCGCCTGCCCCGAGCTGCACATCAAGGCGTTCACCGCGATCGAAATTGTCCACCTGTCGCGCGTCGCGCGGATGAGCGTCGAAGAGGTGCTGATCGCGTTGCGCGAAGCAGGCCTCGGCAGCATGCCCGGCGGCGGGGCCGAGATCTTCGACGACCGCGTCCACGACGAAGCGTTCAAGGGCAAGGTGCGGGCCGACAAATGGTTTGAGGTCCATCGAACCGCTCATCGTCTGGGGATCTTCACGAACGCGACGATGCTCTACGGGCATGTGGAAAAGCCGGAGGAACGCATCGGCCATTTCTTAAAGCTGAGGGAACTCCAATCCGAGTCACTGGAGCGAATGCGGCGGGACGACGCTGCTGCGTCCTTTAATTGCATGATCCCATTGTCGTTTGTTCCCGAGCGCAGCGAGCTTGGCCACCTCCCCGGTCCGACGGGCCTGACCGACCTGAAGACCCTCGCCATCGCCCGGCTGATGCTCGACAACTTCCAGCACATCAAGGCGTTCTGGATCATGCAGGGGATCGGCTTGTCGCAACTGGCCCTCGACTGGGGCTGCGACGATCTGGACGGCACGGTGGTCTGGTACGACATCACCAAGCGTGTCGGCGACGGCACCCACCAGGAATTCCACGTCCGGGACATCGAGCGAATCATCCGCGAGGCCGGCAAGGAGCCGGTCGAACGGGACACGCTGTATCGGCCCGTCCGCCGGCGGCCGCAATGCACTCCGTTGGCCACTGCCGAAGCATCCTGAGCGATCTCACCGCCGTACCCGGCGCGCCGCCAGGCGGTTGAGATCGGGCGAGGCGGGCAGGAGAAGGTCGCTTGCGGAAAGCGTCGGCGCCAGCGACTGGCCGAAGTGGCGCGTCAAGGCGACAAAGTCGCTCAGGTTGATCGACCCGTCGTAGTTGAAGTCACCGGAGCCCCAGCCGCCGGTTTGTTCGAAATGCCGCGTCAGGGCCAGGAGATCGCCCAGGTTCACCATGCCGTCCAGGTTGGCGTCGCCCGTGACGGTATATTTCAGCTCGACCGTATTCGGCACCGTGTCGATCGCGCTGTCATCGGCGGCGTCGGCATATCCGATCCCATACAGGCCGCCCGCCGCGGACGTGGTGATCACGCCGCTGGTTGACGTCCGCTCTCCGTTCCACGCGCCGGCGTTGTACCCGGCCCGCAGCGATTGCCGAATCCAGGAGAGCGGGTCCGCAGACCCGGCGTAGCTCACGAAAACCGTGCCTTGGCCGATGTCGAGCGAGGTGCCATTGAGGTCTTGGAGGCCATTAATCGTGAATATGCCATTGAGGCGAATGGCTTTCGGGAGTGGGTCCCCGTCGGAATAATCCAGGGTGATGGCGTTATTGCCGCTCGCGCCGTTGATCGTCAGCCCGTTCGGGTCGCCCGCCGGCAGCACGCCGTTGGAGGCGCCCATGGCCCAGTCAATGTACGCGGCGTTCGTGTCCCTTTTCAGTGTGATGGCGTCATTACCGTCCGCATCGATTGTGTCTACGGTGCGGGGAGGCACGAGTTTGTAGAGGATGCTGTTGTAGAAGATCGTCTGGCCGTAGAAGCCGCTGTTGCTGTGTCCGGGGCCAGTCAATCCGAACAACTCGCCCGCGGAATCCATGGTCAGGCCGCCGACGGGCATGCCGTAGGTGCCATTGAACGACGCCAGGGTCGTAATGGCGCGGGTTCCGGCGGCGACCTCGAAAAGAGTGCCGTGATCACCGCCCTGGCTGGTCCATGCCGTCCCATACAGGTTACCGGCCGTGTCCAGCGTCAGGCTCGATGCATTCCCGCCATTGCTGTTGCTCAGGGACGCCAGCATCGTGATGACGTTGCTTCCCTTGACGATTTCGAAGATGGTGCCATAACCGTTGGCGCCACCGCTGCTGGTCGTGCCGTACAGGTTGCCCGCCGGGTCGAGCGTCACACCGTTGTAGGGGTTTTCACCGTTCGTGCCGTCAAATGATGCCAGCGTCGTGATGGTGCTGGTTCCGGCCGCGATCTCGAAAACGGTTCCGTAGCCGTTGGCTCCGCCGCTGCCCGTCGTTCCGTAGATATTGCCGGCGGAGTCGATCACCACACCCGAAGGGTCCGATCCGTTCGTTCCGTTGAAGTATGCCCACAAGGGGAAGGTATGGCTCTGTTTATCGAACTCGAAGACCGCACCGTTGCCGCTGGTGGGGGCGCCGTAAAGATTGCCGGCGGCATCCATGGTCACGCCCGTGGGTTCGCCGGGCCCGGAGAACGAGAGCAGGGTGGCGACGGTGTTGGTTCCCGCCGGGATCTCGAAGAGTGTTCCTTCGCCGCTGGCCCCGCCAAATCGTGTCCCGCCGTAGAGATTGCCGGCGGAATCCACCGCAAGGTTCCCGTTGGGAACATCCCCGCTGCCGGCGGTGAAGTGGAATATCCCTCGCGCGGCGAGCCGGTTGCTGCCGGCTGGGAGTTCGAAGATCGTGCCGTCGCCATAAGCTCCGCCATTGTCGGTTGCGCCATAGAGATTGCCGGCCGAATCCAGAATCAAAGCGCCCTGGGCACTGCCGTCGCTGGTGTTCGAGAACGATGCCAGAGTGGTCAGACTCGTGGCTCCCCTGGTGAGCTTGAACACGGTACCGCCGCCATTGTCTCCGCCGCTACTGGCCGTGCCATACAAGTCCCCTGCGGCATCCAGCAACACGCCACCGACAGGTTGCAGTCCATTGGTGAGGGGGGCCAGCATGGTGATGGCGCCGCTTCCCTTGGCGATCTCGAAGACGGTGCCATCGCCATAAACTCCGCCGCCGCTGGAGCTGCCGTACAGATTGCCGGAAGAATCCGCGATCACGCCCCCATGGGGAAAAACCGCGCTGTGTCCATCGGCTGATGCCAGGGTCGTGAAGGTGCCGCTTCCCTGGGCGATCTCGAACACGGTGCCATAGCCGGCGGCGCCACCGGCCTCGGTTGTGCCATACAGGTTGCCCGACGAATCAGACGTCAGCGTCCCTTGCGGATACATTCCATTGCTGCCGTTGAATGCAACGAGCGTGTCGATGGAGTTGCTTCCTTTGGCGATCTCGAAGAGGGTGCCATCGTCGCTTGGGCCCCCATTCTGGGTGGTGCCCCAGAGGTTTCCGGCGGAATCCAGCGTCACGCCACCCGTTGGAACCGCGCCGGTGACGCCGTTGAATGACGCGAGGGTCGTGACGGTATTGCTGCCCGCGGCGATCTCGAAGACGGTCCCGTCATTGACGTCGCCGCCATGGAGGGTGGTGCCGAACAGATTGCCGTCGGCGTCGACCGTCACGCCGGCCGGGTTCACGCCATTGCCGGCGCCGAATGAGCCCAGCGTGGAAATGGCGTTGGTCCCCTTGGCGATTTCAAAGACCGTGCCGGCGTTGCCGGCGCCGCCGCTGAAGGTCGTGCCGTACAGATTGCCGGCAGAGTCCATGATCAGGCTGTCGGGATCCGCGCCGTCGGCGTGGTTGAATGAGGCGAGGGTGGTGATCGTCCCGCCGGCGGGGATCTCGAACACCGTTCCAGCGCCAAACGCTCCGCCGTTGCTGTTCGTACCGAACACGTTACCCGCGGGATCGGCCACGAGGTTGCTCTGAGGGCTTGAGCCCAGGTCGCTTGTGTCGAAAAACGCGACCGGACTAAAGGTGTACGCGGCGCCGGAGAGCAGCCACCGGCTCTCCAATGTCTCGATCACCGCGCGGCAAATCCGACAGGCCCTGTGTCTTTCAACTCTGACATCGGCCGCCATGTTCCTTCCGTTTGCGACGGGTGCGATTCGTTTCCCAACCATTTTCCTTCCCTCGGAACGTCGACGGGCTGTCGAAGGCAGGACCTGGGCATCCCTTAAACCCTGACCATCCGACGATGAGGCAATTTGGTTCCAATATGATCCCCGACGCCAATCGGCTGGTCAAGGCCGGCGGTGCGCCGGGATTGGGCCGGGTGTGGCGCTTGTTTCTGGCGATTGTGGGATGGGCGTCTCGCCGATGCTGCCGATGTTCGACCGCGAGCGCCGTTCGCATGGGCGAGACGCCCATGCCACCGTGCAGCTTGCCAAAAACAAGCGTCCCACCCATAGGGCCTGCACAATCAAGTTTCCCCGCGACACTTGCCAGGTCCGGCCGGCTCGCTATACTTCCCCGACTTTCGGTTTTTGGAGACGACCATGGCGATTGAAGCGAAGTCGGGGCAGACGCTCCGGGTTACCATCAGCAAGAATGTGAACCGGGCGGGCGCCCGCAAGACGCTGGAACGGCTGTTCATGCTCGACAAGGCGGTCAGCAAGCCCATTGCGACGCGCAGCCGCAATTTCAAGGAACTTCCCAAACGCCGCGGCGGGCAAATCTGGACCAAGCGGCCCAACAAGGTCCACCCCGATCTGAATCGCGGCGCCGCCGCAACGATCAAGGCGACGCCTCAGCTCCTCCGCGACCTGAACAGCGTCGAATCGTTTGTGCAGGTGCAGCCCGCCTAGATTTTCCAGTCAGCAGATTCGTGAAGAGGCCCGTGTCATTTGACCCGGGCCTCTTTCGCTGTGGCTCTGGTCCTGAGAACCGGAAACGATTCCCCCTGGTGAGGCACGAGAGTCGTGCTTACTGGTCGGGTTGTTTCGTCGGCGCGAGTGCCTCGCGTCCGGCAGCGATGACCGCGGGTTGCGGTTTGCGGATGGTGGGGATCTGCTGGTAATTCTCCCACCCGCCGCCCAAGGCTTTGTAGATCGCGATATATTGCAGCACCATTTCCTCCTGCGCCACCGCCTGCTGGTCCTGGAGGCCGTAGAGCTGGCGCTGGGCGTCAAGCACGTTCAAAAAATCGGTCAGGCCGCGTTCATACCTCTGCGTGGCAAGCGTGACCGCGCGCTCGCTGGCCGCGACCGCCTCATTCAACCGGTCGACCTGCTCGCGCTGCGCGTTGTAGTTGCTGATGGCATTGTCGACTTCCGCGACGGCGCGGAGGATGATTCGGCGGTAGTTGAACATCTGCTCGCGGGTTCGCAGGTCCTGCTCTTGCACGATTGAGTCAAGCACGCCGAAGTCCAGCACGGGCCAGTAGGCGGCGGGGCCGAAGGACCAGATGGTCTTGTTGAGTACGGGCGTTTGTCCCAGCCCCTGGCCCTGGAACCCGAAAGCGCCGGTGAGGGCGACGCGGGGGTAGAGGTTTGCGACGGCAACGCCGATGCGCGCCGTCGAGGCGGCGAGCTCCCGCTCGGCCTGACGGATGTCGGGCCGGCGGCGCAACAGGTCCACTGGCAGGCCCGGCGCGATCGCGCTGGGCGGCAGCGGGAGGTGCCCGGACTCATCGACGCCGGCGGCAATGCCCT
>Ga0134125_10006553_pt1 | contig 13176 bp, 11 predicted proteins | sample KB31751_FD_96464 | JGI IMG/M metagenome (GOLD analysis project Ga0134125, IMG submission 96464) | Terrestrial soil microbial communities with excess Nitrogen fertilizer from Kellogg Biological Station, Michigan, USA - KB3-175-1 | ecosystem: Environmental > Terrestrial > Soil > Unclassified ... | reverse complement strand
TTCAGGCAGCGGCGCGACCCGGACGCGGTCCGGTAGGCGGCGTGCCGGCCTCGTCGTGCGGCGGCGTGGTGCCGATCGTCACGCCGAACAACTCCTCCACCAGCGGCGCGAAATGGCGCAGCGCCCGCGCGTACACGTCCCGCTTGAAGTTGACCACATGCGCGGCCGGGTACCAGAAGTCGACCCAGCGCCAGATGTCGAACTCCGGCTTGTCGCAGGCGTCCAGCTTCAGCGCCTCCTCGCCACCGACCAGCTTCAGCAGGAACCACACCTGCTTCTGGCCAATGCAGGTCGGCCGCTGGTGCCGCCGCACATAGCGCTCCGGCAGGCGATAGCGCAGCCAGCCGTGGGTGGCGGTGATCACCTCCACATGATGCGCGGCCAGCCCGGTTTCCTCCTCCAGCTCGCGGTACATCGCCTCCAGCGGGGTCTCGTCCGTGCGCATGCCACCCTGCGGAAACTGCCAGCCATCACGATTGACCCGGCGCGCCCAGAACAGCTGGCCGTCTGCATTCAGCAGCACGATGCCCACGTTCGGACGGTAGCCATCTACATCAATCATGTCGTCTCCTGGGGCTGCGCCCCGGGACCTGATGGCAAAATCGCCGCCAGACCTCGTGCCCGATTCAACCACAGCCCGCAAAGCCCCAGCAAGCCGCCGACTTGAACCCACACGCCGCGCCCACTACACTTCCGCGCCCCGCCCGCGATCGTCCCGATCGCCCTGCGGCGGGTTCCCAATGGCTATGTAGCTCAGCTGGTTAGAGCACAGCACTCATAATGCTGGGGTCGGTGGTTCGAGTCCACCCATAGCCACCAAGAAGCAGTCCAGAGACATCCAAAGCCAGCCGGCAGACCTTGCGACAGCGCAGATGTCGTGCCCCCTCGGCATCGCTGCGCTACCTCCAAACCAACGCGGCCTGCCTCCAGATGGCGGTAGATATGACGGTAGCTGGCGCTCTTGGAAGGTTACCGTCAGGCCTTGGGGCCTGCGATCAGGCGAACGACCGCCATTGGCAGTCCTTACCCTTCCCCATCGTCGGCAAGCGCGCCCGGATTAACTGTGGGCGCAGATGGATATTGCGTACACGGGAAGGGTGCTCGCCCGAGGTGCGACGTTGCCGATGTTGCGGCCAACTGCCACCTGTCTTACGGTTTCGCAGTTACCCGCGCGGGATTTGCCCCGCCACAGCAGCGTCAACCGGGAGTGCACCTTCCGGCGGCCACGGTATGGCCAGGACAACGACAAAGGATACGCACGCCACCCATGAACCAAACCTCGCTTTCCGCGCTCATCTGGTCCGTCGCCGATCTGCTGCGCGGTGATTACAAGCAATCCGAATACGGCCGTGTGATCCTGCCGTTCACCGTGTTGCGCCGACTGGACTGCGTGCTGGCAGCGACCAAGCCGGCAGTGCTGGCCGAGCTCGACGCCAAGACCAAGGCCGGCCTCAATCCCGATCCGTTCCTGCTGCGCAAGGCGAAGCAGTCGTTCTACAACACTTCGCCGCTGGATCTGCCCAAGCTGCTGGGCGATCAGGACCACATCAGCCAGAACCTCTACAGCTACATCCAGGGTTTCTCGCTGGCGGCGCGCGACATCTTCGAACGCTTTGATTTCCACACCCAGATCGAGCGGCTGGCCAAGGCCGATCTGCTGTATCTGGTCACCGAAAAGTTCGCCCACTTCGACCTGCACCCGGACGTGGTGGACAACACCCAGATGGGCCTGGTGTTCGAGGAGCTGATCCGCAAGTTTGCCGAGCTCTCCAATGAAACCGCCGGTGAGCACTTCACCCCGCGCGAAGTGATCCGGCTGATGGTCAACCTGATCTTCATCGAGGACGACGCCGCGCTCGGTCAGGGTCATGCCGTGCGCACCATCTACGACCCCACCGCCGGCACCGGCGGCATGCTCTCGGTCGCCGCCGAGCACCTGCGCGAACACAACCCCGACGCGCGGCTCACCTTGTACGGGCAGGAGCTCAACGACGAGTCCTACGCCATCTGCAAGGCCGACATGCTGATCCGCGGCCAGGACGTGGCCAACATCACCCCCGGCAACACGCTCAGCGAGGACGGCCAGAGCGGCCAGAAGTTCGACTACATGCTGTCCAATCCGCCGTTCGGGGTGGAATGGAAAAAGGTCGAGAAGGTGGTGCGCAAGGAGTACGAGGAGCAAGGCTTCGCCGGCCGCTTCGGCCCCGGCCTGCCGCGCGTGTCCGACGGCTCCATGCTGTTTTTGATGCACCTGATCGCCAAGATGCGCCCGGCGGTGGACGGCGGTAGCCGCTTCGGTATCGTGCTCAACGGCTCGCCGCTGTTCACCGGTGGCGCGGGCAGCGGCGAAAGCGAAATCCGCCGCTACGTGCTGGAGAACGATCTGGTGGAAGCCATCATCGGCCTGCCCACCGACATGTTCTACAACACTGGCATCGCCACCTACGTGTGGATCATTTCCAACAAGAAGCCCGACGATCGCAAGGGCTATGTGCAGCTGATCGACGCCGGCAGCTTCTGGCAGAAGATGCGCAAGAGCCTGGGCAGCAAGCGCAAGGAGATGAGCGACGAACACATCGCCACCGTTACTCGTTTGTTCGGCGACTTCGCCGAAGCCGAGCTGGCCACCGTGTTCGACGCTGCCGGCAAGGAAGTCAGCCGTCAGGTGATCGCCGCCGCCGAGTTTGCACCCGAGCCGCCCGCCGGCGGCAAGCTCAAGATCGCGCCGCTCGCACGCGTCTTCAAGAACGAGGACTTCGGTTACACCACCATCACCGTCGAACGTCCGCTGCGCGACGAGCACGGCAAGCTGGTGCTGGGCGAGAAGGGCAAGCTCAAGGGCAAGCCGCAGCCCGACAGCGCACTGCGTGATACCGAGAACGTGCTGCTGGGCGAGGACATCAAGGCCTACTTCAAGCGCGAAGTGCTGCCGCACGCGCCCGACGCATGGATTGATGAGGCCAAGAGCAAGGTCGGCTACGAGATCCCGTTCAACCGCCACTTCTACGTGTTCGAGCCGCCGCGCGATCTGCACACCATAGACGAGGAATTGAAGGGCGTGTCGGCGCGGATCATGGCGATGCTGGGAGAATTGGCGGAATGAGTTGGCGCAAAAGCATCATCGACACTCGCCCCGCGACCGCTGCAGTCAGCCACATTGTCGCCACAACCGACGTCATTCCCGCGAAAGCGGGAATCCAATGTCTTTGCGCTGCGCGGTACACGTCATGAGCTTGCCGAGGTATGCGGTGTACAAGGACAGTGGCGTGGAGTGGCTTGGAGAAGTGCCGGAAGGTTGGCGAGTCGATCGCCTCAAAGCATCCATAACTTCATGCAGAAACGGCATCTGGGGAGGAGATCCAACTGGTGATGCCGATGACATTGAATGTGTCAGAGTCGCAGATTTTGATCGGGCGCGCCTCGTTGTCGATGGTGATGTACCGACGCTCCGATCTGTTACCGAGAAAGAGCGTGCTGATCGTCTCGTAACAGCGGGCGATCTGCTGCTGGAAAAGTCCGGTGGTGGTGAGAAGCAGCCCGTTGGCCAAGTGGTGCTGTATGACCGCCCAACGCAAGCGGTTTGTTCGAACTTTGTTGCCAAGGTCACGCTTGCGGATGGCATGGTGCCTCGCTTCTGGATGTACCAGCACGCAGCTGCGTATGCGCGAGGCGTGAATGTTGGCGCCATCAAGCAAACCTCTGGTATCCAGAACCTGGATCAGAGCCAGTATTTCAATGAACGTGGCGTATTCCCGTCAGAGAACGAGCAATCCGCCATCGCCGCCTTCCTCGACCGTGAGACCGACAAGATCGATGTGTTGATTGCCGAGCAGGAAAAGCTGCTGACACTGCTGGCTGAAAAGCGCCAGGCCACCATCTCCCACGCCGTCACCCACGGCCTCAACCCCAACGCCCCGATGAAAGACTCCGGCGTGCCGTGGTTGGGCGAAGCACCGGCGCATTGGAACGTCACTCCGCTCAAGTACCTCGTTTCGCTCAAGAGCGGTGGAACGCCGAGCAAGGAGAATCTGGATTACTGGGATGGTGAAGTGCCGTGGGCGTCGGCCAGAGACCTCAAATCAGACACGCTGAGCGATACCACTGAGCACATCACTGCGGTTGCCTTGGCGTCAGGTGTGTCAACGCTGTTACCTGCTGGCGTTGTGCTCGTGGTAGTTCGCGGGATGATTCTCGCGAGAACATTTCCAGTTACTGAGACACTGGTGCCGATGGCGATCAATCAGGACCTTAAGGCCGTACTGCCAAAAGTCGGCCTCAACGGTTCGTTTCTGGCATGGCTACTGCGTGGAACAGCGGGCGAATCGCTGCAGCGTCTGGACGAGGCCGGTCACGGGACCAAGGCGCTACGCATGGATGCGTGGACGTCGATGCGATTGCCTGTACCACTTGAGCCAGAGCAAAAAGAGATTGTCGCTTTCATCGTGAAACGCACTGGTGAACTGGATTCGTTGGCGGGGGAGGCGGAGCACGCTATTGCGCTCCTCAAAGAACGTCGCAGCGCCCTAATCGCCGCCGCCGTCACCGGCAAGATCGACGTAAGGCAGGTCGCATGAGCGGCAAGAGCGAAGCGGTAGTCGGTTTCATCGCCAAACTCTGCCGTTGTATGAGGGCGAGCGCCACGACGATCTGTGGTGTGTTCATCGCCTTTCAGTTCAGGTACTAACAGGGGAATTGCCATGCGCTTAAAGTGCCTCAAACTCGCTCATTTTCGCGGTTATCGCGATACAACGCTCATCCCCATCGATTCTGCCTTGACTGGCATAGTTGGCCGCAATGATTACGGCAAATCGACCGTCCTCGAAGCCCTTGCTGTTTTCTTTGAGACCGAGGGTGCCAAAGCGGACAAGAGCGATATGAATTGTTTCAGCTTGGCAGAAGGAGCTGAGCAGTTTGAAATTACTTGCGAGTTCGACGACTTGCCCGATGCGCTGGTGCTGGATGAGAACGTCGAGACCACGCTGACGCAGGAGTATCTTCTCAACGCCGATGGAGCCTTGGAAATCGTCAAAACCTACAAAGCTGCAACCGGCAAAGTAGAGCGAACCACGATTCGATGCCAGCATCCTGCCGACCAAGCCTTGAGCACTCTCCTTAGTTTGAAGATGGCCGATCTGAAAAAGTTGGGTGAGCAGCGGGGTGTTGCTGACGCGGTGGCAGACAAACGTGTGGCTTCACTTTGGCGGCAGGCGATTCGCGATGCCGCCGCGCCGATAGCGTGTCAGGAAACCTTGCTGGACGTAGACAAGGGGTTGTCGGCTGATAGCAAGTCCATCTGGAGCAAGATTCAGGATCAATTGCCTACTTTCGCCTTGTTCAAGGCCGATCGCGAAAGCAGCGACGGCGATGCCGAGGCCAAAAACCCGCTGCAGCAGGCGGTCAAGGATGCTCAGGCAGCACTGCAGGATCAGATCAGTGTGCTCGAGCGGCATATCGAAGCCAGCGTGCTGGATGTAGCCGCCCGCACACTCGACAAGCTAAGGGAAATGGCGCCGGAGCTGGCCAGCGAACTAACGCCCCGCTTCAAGGAAAAGCCGAAGTGGAGCTTCAATTTCACTTTGGACGGTGAAAATGGCATTCCTATCAACAAGCGCGGTAGTGGTGTGCGCCGATTGATTCTGCTGAACTTCTTTCGCGCCGAAGCAGAGAGAGCGGTGTTGGGTTCACAGCGCAATGTGATCTATGCGATTGAAGAACCGGAGACTTCCCAGCATCCCAACTACCAGATGATGCTGATGAAGGCTTTGCTGGCACTGTCCAATCAGCCGCATCGCCAGATCATTGTCACCACTCATGTCCCTGCGCTAGCTGGCTTGATCCCCATCGAAGGCATTCGCTACGTCACCAAGGATGGGCAAGGTACTCCTATCGTCAGGATGCCGGACGCTAATGTGCTTAAGGAGGCGGCCGAAAGCCTTGGCGTCCTTCCAGAAACTGGCATGGAGCGGGCAAAAGGCGTGGTGCTGGTCGAAGGCAAGTCGGACGTGACGTTCCTGCGCCATATCTCCAAGGCGCTCAGGGACGCCAGACATCTTGAGGCCGGTCTAGAAGAAGTCGGCGTCGTTCCTCTCCTGATCGGCGGCTGTGGCAGTGTGAAGCATTGGGTCACTCTGAACCTCGCCGATGATCTGGGCTTGCCCTGGTGTGTATTCCTTGATTCCGATATCGGTGGCGATGCTGGTCAAGTGAAGTCCAATCAGAAGCGCCGGCAGGAGGTCGAAGCGCAGGGACGAGCGTTCTACGCCACCCGTAAGCGTGAAATCGAAAACTATCTTTGTCCCGACTTGATCTTGGCGGAAACTGGCATGCAGGTTGCCTTCACCGATACCTGCGATGCAAAGAAAATCATCGGGAACACAGTGGGCATGAAGCCAGACGATGTCATCGATCGCCTTTGGCCATTGATGACTGCCGAGAAGATAATTCAGCGTTCGCTCTATCGGGACGGCAACGATGAGAAGTCAGAACTGAAAGAGTTGATTGAGAACCTGGTCGCCTTGGTCGCATGACTTCTGTAGCCGAATTCGGCGAGCAGCCGGTGTTTTCGGAAATGTTTCCCAAGACCTCTTGCTTGTGTGTGCCTGGGCTCGGCTGGTCGCGCTGCGTCAACCATTTATGGAAGCAGAGGGGTAGGGGATGAGCGATATCCAATTGTTCCGCCTCACCGGCAATGGCGCGGTGGAGTTGTCCAGTCGTGCCGCATCAGTGGAAAAGCAGTTGCAGTCCCTGATCGAGTTGCAGATGCCGACCTTCCTCGGCGTGCGTTTCCTCGCCAGCGAATACGCCACCGGCAAGACACATCGCGGCCGCATCGATTCGCTGGGGCTGGACGAGAACGGCTGCCCGGTGATCATCGAGTACAAGCGTCACAGCAACGAAAACGTGATGAGCCAGGGCCTGTTCTACCTGGACTGGCTGCTCGATCACCGCGCCGAGTTCCAGTGGCTGGTGATGGAGAAGCTGGGCAAGGACGTGGCCGACGAGATCGACTGGACCGGCACCCGGCTACTGTGCATCGCGGCCGACTTCACCCGCTACGACCAGCACGCCGTGCAGCAGATTCCGCGCAATATCGAACTGATCCGTTACAAGCTGTTCGGCGATGACTTGCTGCTGCTCGATCTGGTCAATGCCGTGACGGTGGAAGACGCCACCACGGTGAAAGAGAAGCACGTGGACGGCACCACGGCCGTCAAGACAAAGCCCGTCGGCAAGGACAAGACCGCCGAGGAGCAGTTGGAACAGGCGCATCCGGAAATCCGTGAACTGTATGACGCCGTCTCCAGCCAGTTGCTCGCGCTCGGCGACGACGTGCAGGAAAAGCACTTGAAGCTGTACGTCGCCTTCCGCCGACTGAAGAACTTTGCCTGCGTGATTCCGTACAAGGACAAGCTGCTGGTCATGCTCAAGTTGAACCCCGACACGGTCGCGTTGGAAGCAGGCTTCAGCCGTGACGTGCGCAACATCGGCACCTGGGGCACGGGCGACCTCGAACTGTGTTTGCGTAACCGCGCCGACCTCCAGCGTGCGTTGCCGTTGCTGGAGCGGAGTTACGGTGAGGGTTGAGACAGGAGACGGCCATGACTATTACTACCTTGTCCAGCGAAGCGTTCGATCAGGACGCCGGAAGTGCCATGAAGGCCGCAAAGCATGGCCCGGTGTTCATCACCGGTCGCGGTCAGCCAACGTATGTGCTGCTCAGCATCGAGGAATACAGCCGGCTCACCGGCAACCAGCCAAGCATGGCCGGATTGCTGGCGATGCCGGATGGTGACGCGGGCGATTTCGATCCGCCGCACCTGCGTGGCCGGCTCCGTGGCAAGGGCAGAGTGCGTTGACGTGCCTGCTTGCTTAACTTGGCTAAGATACCCGTATGACCCGAGTCGCTGTCAGTCCTGACCTGTTCCGCTGGGCGCGTGATCGCGCCGGGCTGGATCATGTTGACGTGACGGCACGGTTTCCCCGGTTTGAGGCTTGGGAAACGGGCGAGGTGCAGCCCACGTTGCGGCAACTGGAAGGTTTTGCGCGTGCGACCCATGCGCCGGTGGGCTATTTCTTCCTGCCAGTGCCGCCGGACGAACCGTTGCCGATCCCGGATTTCCGCACGGTGGCCGATCGGGCGATCGCGCGGCCCAGTCCCAACCTGCTCGATACGGTCTATGCCTGCCAGCAGCGACAGGACTGGTACCGCGATCATGCACAGGTAACGGGACAGACGCCATTGCCTTTTGTGGGCAGCCTGACCACGGCCGCGACGGCGGTCGAAGCAGCACGGCAACTTCGTGACGCGTTGGGTTTCAGCGTGGAGGCGCGCCGCGCCTGTGCGACCTGGACGGATGCGCTGCGCGCATTCATCGGGCAAGCCGACGAGCTGGGCGTAATGGTGATGGTCAGCGGCGTGGTGCTTAACAACAATACGCGCCACCTCGACCCGCAGGAGTTTCGTGGCTTTGCGCTCGCCGATGCGCTGGCACCACTGGTGTTCATCAATGGTGCGGACAGCAAGGCGGCACAGATGTTTACGCTGGCGCATGAGCTGGCGCATCTGTGGCTGGGTCAGACGGCGCTGTCCGATGTCAGCGCCGAGCGCACGTCGGATAACGCGACCGAACGTTGGTGCAACGAGGTGGCTGCGGAGTTGCTGGTGCCGATGGAAGTATTCCGCGCCGAACGGATGGCCGGTGAGTCGGTTGCCGAAACATTGAAACGCCTTGCGCGATATTTCAAGGTCAGTTCGCTGGTGATCCTGCGGCGCATGCTGGATGCTGGCTGGATCGACCGTGCAACATTTTTTGCCTGCTACCGTGATGAGATGGAGCGTCTGCGGGATATCGAGGTGCGCGGAGCCGGTGGCGGCGACTTCTATCGGACCACGGCCGCCCGCGTGAGCAAGCGGTTTGCGAGGGCACTGGTGGAAAGCACATTGGAGGGCCGCACGCTGTATCGGGACGCCTTCCACATGCTGGGTATTGCCAAGACGGCAACGTTCAACGAGCTGGGACGCTCCCTGGGATTGCCGACCTGATGGCCTATCTTCTCGACGCGAACGTCTTCATCCAGGCCAAAAATCTGCAATACGGCTTCGATTTCTGTCCCGCATTCTGGGATTGGCTGGAGCGGATGAACGCGCAGGGCAAGGTTTTCAGCATTCGTCAGGTGGGTGACGAGTTGCAGGCTGGCGAAGACGAGTTGGCTGTATGGGGCGACGCCCGCGGTGATGCCTTCTTTCTTCCGCCGGACAATGCGGTGCTCGCTGCCGCGCCGCGACTGAGTGCCTGGGCAACTGGGCAGGACTATGCACCGGCGGCGGTGAATACGTTCCTGCAAGTGGCTGACTATTGGCTGGTGGCTTTTGCCGCTGCCCATCAGCACATCGTGGTCACACACGAAGTGCCCGCCAATTCTCCAAAGAAGATCAAGATACCGAACGCCTGTGTGGGGCTGGACGTTCGCTTCATGACGCCGTATCAGATGCTGCGTACGGAGCGCGCACGTTTCGTTCTTGGGCCTCTTGCTACCGCTTGAGTTGCCTGATGACGATCGATAGATGTTGCCTGAAAGGCAACGTTCGTCGCCTTTCAGGCAACAGTTTCGCCGGCATGGGCATCTGAGCGTTGCGATGGCTGTTAATTTCACTAACTCCCTCAACTGAAATTAACAAATGTCGTTGCCGTTTTGCGAAATAGTCGTTTCATCATTGGGCTGGGGCAAATGAGTCTTCATCAGGAACGTCACTTCGAAACGGAAATCTGCGCGGACCTTGCCACGCAAGGCTGGCTCTACGCCGAAGGCGACGCCGAGCACTACGACCGAACGCATGGTCTGTATCTGCCCGACCTACTGGCGTGGATCGAAGCGACCCAGCCGGATAGCTGGCAACGTCTCACCAAGACTCACGGTCCCGCTGCAGCCGAGCGCATTGCCGAGCGCGTGCGCAAGAACCTCAACGAGCGTGGCACGCTGGAGGTGCTTCGCCGGGGCGTGGAGATGCTGGGGCTGAAAGAGTCTCTGTCGCTGGTGCAGTTCAAGCCGGCGCTGGCGATCAATCCGCTGATCCTGCAGCATTACGCGGCGAATCGGCTGCGCGTGGTGCGACAGGTGCGGCATTCGCCGAACAACACCAAGGACGCGCTGGATCTGGTGCTGTTCGTCAACGGCATCGCGGTGGCCACGGTCGAGCTGAAATCCGACTTCACCCAGAGCGTGGGTGATGCAGTGGACCAGTACCGCTTTGACCGTCATCCGCATCCGAAGGGTGGTGTGGCCGAGCCGTTGCTGGGTTTCCCCGGTGGCGCGCTGGTGCATTTCGCGGTGAGCCAGGTCGAGGTGATGATGACCACGCGGCTGGCCGGGCCGGCCACGCGCTTCCTGCCGTTCAATCGCGGCAACCACGGTGCGGCCGGCAATGCGCCGAACCCGGACGGCTTTGCCACGGCGTACCTGTGGGAAGAGGTGTGGGCACGCGACAGCTGGCTGGAGATTCTCTGTCGCTACCTGATCGGCAAGCGCGACGACAAGAAGCAGCTCACCGGTGTGATCTTTCCGCGCTACCACCAGCTCGACGCGACACGAAAGCTGGTGGCCGATGTGCTGGCCGAGGGCGCGGGGCAGCGTTACCTGATCCAGCATTCGGCTGGCTCCGGCAAGACCAACTCGATCGCGTGGAGCGCGCATTTCCTGGCCGATCTGCACGATGCGCAGCACAGGAAGATGTTCGACAGCGTGCTGGTGGTGTCCGACCGCAACGTGCTGGATGCGCAGCTGCAGGAAGCGATCTTCGATTTCGAGCGAACTACCGGCGTGGTGGAAACCATCACCAGCGAGCACGGCAGCAAGAGCGCGCAGTTGGGACAGGCGCTGAAGGATGGCAAGAAGATCATCGTCTGCACCATCCAGACCTTTCCGTTTGCGCTGCAGGCGGTGCAGGAACTGGCTGCGACCGAGGGCAAGCGTTTCGCGGTGATCGCCGATGAGGCGCACAGCTCGCAGACCGGCGAGGCGGCGGCCAAGCTCAAGCAACTACTGAGTGCCGAGGAGTGGGCCGAGTTACAGGACGGCGGCGAGATCGACACCGAGGTCCTGCTGGCCGCAGGTATGGCGGCGCGTGTGGGCGGCAGCAAGGGCCTGACCTATGTGGCGTTCACCGCCACGCCCAAACAGAAAACGCTGGAGTTGTTCGGCCGACCAGGGCCGGACGGCCTGCCGCAGCCGTTCCATGTTTACTCGATGCGTCAGGCGATCGAGGAAGGCTTCATCCTCGACGTGCTGAAGAACTACACGCCATACAAGCTGGCGTTCAAACTGGCTCATGACGGCAAGGAGTACGACGAGTCGCAGGTGGAACGCAGCGCGGCGATGAAGGGAATCATGCAGTGGGTGCGTCTGCACCCTTACAACATCGCGCAGAAAGTGCAGATCGTGGTGGAGCACTACCGCGAAAATGTGCAGCCGCTGCTGGAGGGCAAGGCCAAGGCGATGGTGGTGGTCGGCAGCCGCAAGGAGGCCGTGCGCTGGCAGAAGGCGATCCGCGCCTACATCGCCAAACAGAACTATCCGCTGGGCGTGCTGGTGGCGTTCTCCGGCGAGGTGAACGACCCGGACAGTTACCCGCAGGCGGTGACTGAGACCAGTGCCGACCTCAACCCCGGCCTGAAGGGTCGCGATATTCGCGAGGCCTTCGCCAAGCCCGACTATCACTTGCTGCTGGTTGCCAACAAATTCCAGACCGGCTTCGACCAGCCGCTGCTGTGCGGCATGTACGTGGACAAGATGCTCGGCGGCATCCAGGCGGTGCAGACGCTGTCGCGCTTGAACCGCGCCCATCCGGGCAAGGAAACCACCTACATTCTCGACTTCGTCAACGACGGCGCCGAGATCCTCAAGGCGTTCAAGACCTACTACGCCACCGCCGAACTGGAAGCGACCACCGATCCCCACCTCGTCTTCGACCTGCGAGCCAAGCTCGATGCCAGCGGCCACTACGACGATTTCGAGGTGGAGCGCGTCGCCAGGGTGGAAATCGACCCGAACGGTACGCAGGCACAGCTGAGCAGCGCCATCGCTCCCGTCGCCGACCGTTTGCTCAAACGCTACAAGGCCGCGCAACAGGCGCGCGCCGCCGCGCTGGCGGATGGCGACGACAACACGGCCGAGTCGAACAAAGATGTGCTCGATGCGCTGCTGTTGTTCAAGAACGACATGGGCGGCTACGTGCGCCTGTATGCGTTCCTGTCGCAGGTGTTCGACTACGGCAATACCGATATCGAGAAGCGTTTCATCTTCTACAAGCGGCTGATCCCCTTGCTGGAGTTTGGCCGCGAGCGCGACACGGTAGATTTGTCCAAGGTGGTACTGACGCATCACACGCTGCGCAGCGCGGGCCGGCAGCCGATAAACCTTAAGGATGGCAAGGGCGACTACAAGATCCCGGCGATGGATGCCGTGGGCAGCGGCGCGTTGCAGGACAAGCAGCACGCCTTGCTCGCCGAGATCATCGAGAAGGTCAATGGCCTGTTCGAAGGTCAGCTCAGCGATGATGATCAGCTGGTCTACGTCAACGGCGTGCTCAAGGGCAAACTGCTGGAAAACGAAACCCTGATGCAGCAGGCCGGCAGCAACAGCAAGGAGCAGTTTGCCAACTCGCCCGATCTGAGCCATGCCCTGATGCACGCCATCATGGATGCGCTTGAAGCCCATACCACCATGAGTAGCCAGGCACTTGGCTCCGAGCGCGTACGTGACGGCCTCAAGGACATTCTGCTGGGGCCGGCGCAGTTGTATGAAGCACTACGTGCAAAAGCGCAGGGCAGCGCCGCCATGCCTTGATTGTCCCCAATACATCAGGCAACGAAAGCGTACGGATCCGCTTCCACTTCCACGGAGAGCCCGGCCTGGCCGATGCTGATAAGGCCATGGCGGGGCGAGCGTGGCGTTCGCGTGGTGCGGGTACTGGCTGGGACAGCGATCACCTCCTCACGTTGATGGCGATGCTGAGGTGAGGATTCTGGACATGCGCACGCCACCTGTAGAATGCCCCCATGCACATCTTCAAATCCTTCACCCTCGAAGCCGCCCACCGTCTTCCCAACGTCCCGCCCGGCCACAAGTGCGCGCGCCTGCATGGCCATTCCTTCCGCGTCGAGATCCACGTGGCCGGCG
>Ga0134125_10006552_pt1 | contig 13177 bp, 10 predicted proteins | sample KB31751_FD_96464 | JGI IMG/M metagenome (GOLD analysis project Ga0134125, IMG submission 96464) | Terrestrial soil microbial communities with excess Nitrogen fertilizer from Kellogg Biological Station, Michigan, USA - KB3-175-1 | ecosystem: Environmental > Terrestrial > Soil > Unclassified ... | reverse complement strand
TTCCATTTCGGCTTGAACACGTCGGCGATGCGGTGCGGCACATCCGCCGGCTTGACCATATTGGCGTTGTACATGACGCCGTTGAACAGGGTCGTGATGAGGAGAGTCCGGCCTTCGGAGGGTGCCTCCTCGGCCGTGATCTCCGGGAAGTAATCCGCCCAACGGACCGGCGTCAGAATGTTCTGACGCAGCATTTCGACGAAAGAAACCTCGATCCCGAGGAAGAGATCCGAGGTCGGGGTGCGGCCGGCCTTCACCTCCTCGATCGTGCGCGTCGCCATTTGCGGCATCGACGGCCCGGGGGTGTAGTTGACCTCGATCGAAATGCCGTAGGTCCGGTTGATCGCTGTCTCGAGCGCTTTGGCGCCGACATTCGCGGCGAGCGCCGGTCCCCAGACGATGTTGAGCTGCTTTTCGGCTTGCGCCGCCTTGATGAGCGCGTCCAAGGCCGCCGTGCGGTCCGACGCCGCCCAAGCGGCCGGCGAGCCCGCGCCCAAAACCATGGCGAGAGCGACGATCCATCGGAATTTCTGCTTCACGCGTCTTCCCCTCTGATTCGATTTCCATGCATGCGGCGCCGAGCCTCGCGCCGCGCCGATCACGACCCGGCGAACAACAGCATCTGCGAAGTGTCCATCTGGCAAAACACGGTCTTGTCCGGATGGCCGCCGCGGAAAGGCTTTTGCGCGCGGGTCTCGAAAATCACCCCATCGGGCAGGCGGATGCGCAGCTGCACCTGCTCGCCGAGGAAAATCTCGTCGATGATCTCGCCGACGAACTCGTTGGGCGCCGATGTCGCCGCCGCATAGAGCTCGATGCTCGCGGGCCGGACGCCGATCCGCACCGCGCCGCTGAGCCCTTTGGTGTCAGCGCGGATGCGCCCGATCGGCGTGTCGATCGCCCCCGCCTGGCTCACCTCGCCTTTCAGCCAATTCACCTGGCCGAGGAATTCCGCCACCATCGGGGTCGCCGGATTGGCAAAGAGATGGTTCGGCGTTCCGACCTGCATGACGCACCCGCCATCCATCACGGCGATTTTGTCGCCGAGCGCCAGCGCCTCCGACTGATCGTGGGTGACATAGAGCACGGTGACGCCGACCATCTTCGTCACCGACATGATCTGCTGACGCACCTCTTCGCGCAGCCTTGCATCCAGATTGCTGAGCGGCTCGTCCATCAGCAGGACCACCGGCTCGACCGCCAAGGAGCGGGCGAGCGCGACGCGCTGCTGCTGCCCGCCGCTCAGATGAGGCACCGGCCGGTCGGCATAGCGCTCCATCTGGACGAGCGACAGCGCGTACATGACGCGCTCGCGCACCCGATCCTTCGCGACGCGCTTGGCGCCATGGGTCAGCGGCAGCGCGACGTTCTGATAGACAGTCATGTGCGGCCAGACCGCGTAGGATTGAAAGACCATGCCGAGCCCGCGATTTTCCGGCCGCACGAACACGCCGCGCGCGTCGGAATAGATCAGCTGTCCGGCGAGATGGATTTCGCCGCCCTGCGGCGTCTCGATGCCGGCGACACAGCGCAGCAGGGTCGATTTTCCCGACCCGCTCGGCCCCAGCAGCACGAAGAATTCGCCTTTGTCGACATCGAGATCGACGCCCGGCAAGGCGACGAAGACGCCGTCCCTGACCGCAAATTCCTTCCGCAGCTGCCTGATCCTGATCATTCGTCGGTCGTCCTCCTTGTTTGGATCGGCGCGGCGCGCCTCAACCCAAGCCGCGATCGTGAACTCATGTCCCGCTCAGGCGCGCGGCAGCGGTTGGAAATCCGCATTGGTGCGCAGCACCCAATAGGCGGCGACCAGCGGAACGAGCATGACGATGAAGATCACCGACACCGCCGCCGACTGGCCGGCCTGACCGCCGTTCCACAGGCCCCAGATGGCGACCGGCAGGGTGATGTTCTGCTGCGTCACGAGGAACGCCGCGACCGTCAGTTCGCGATAGCTGAGCAGAGCGTTCCAGATCCACAAATTGAGGATCGCCGGCACGAGCAGCGGCAGCACCACCTTGTAGAGCATCGCGACCGTGCCGATGCCGCTGACAGAGGCGGCGTCCTCGAGCTCGCGGTTGATCTGGAGCAGCGCGCCGTTGAGGACGCGTGTCACCAGGCTGATGCGCACCAGCACCATGACGAACAGCAGGATGAAGACTGTCCCGTAGAAGGGGACGCCCTGGGGAATGATGAACAGGCCGAGCAGCACCGCCGCCACCGCGAAAATCAGGCTCGGAACCGCATGCGGCAGGAAAGCGATCCAATCGTAGAGGAAGCGGCCCCACAATCCCGAGCGGATGACGATCCAGGAGATGGCGAGGCCGAAGATCAGCGCGAGGGTCGGAACCCAGAAGACGAGGAGCAGCGTGTTGCGCGCCGCGTGCCACACCAGCGTCCAATCGATGCCGCTGAAATTGGCGAGCGAGACCTGCGACAAAGCCTCCATCGAGAAAGGCTGGAAATAGGGCAGCAGCGACGCCCACACCATCATGAGGAGCGGCATGAGCTTCGAGATGCCGAAATAGAGCGCGAGCGCGATCCAGCACGGCCAGACCTTGCGGCCCAAGGGAATGAGCTTCGGGCGATAGCCGCGCCCCTGAATGACGCCGTAGCGATGCGAGAGCCGGATGACGCGGAAATACCACCAGCTCAGCAGGCCGGAGCAGAGTATCAGCACGACGCTGATGGCGCCGACATAGCCGTAATTGGGAACGCCCGTGTCGGGCGTCACCTTCACATAGACGACGGTCGCGAAGGTGAAGATGCGGTTGCCGAGCCCGATTATCGCGGGAACCTCGAAAGCGGCGAAGGCGATCACCGAGATATAGATCGCGCAGGCGAGAAGGCCCGGCCACATCAGCGGAAGCACCACATAGCGCAAGGTCAGCCACCGCCCGAGGCCATGAACCGCTGCCGCTTCCTCGAGCGAGGGATTGAGCCCACGGAAGATCGGGCTGGTCATCATGAAGGCCATCGAGGCGAGGCCGAGCCCCTCGACCCAGCCCATGCCGAAGACATTCGCGATGCTGAGCGGCGCTTCCGAGAGCGAGAACCAGTCCATCATCCAGCGATTGAACATGCCGATGCGCGGATGGAGGAAGAACACCCAACCCATCGCGGTGAAGAAGGTCGGCACGAGCACGCCCACGGTGACGATGACATAGACGAGGCGCTTGCCCGGCAAATCGGTTTTCTCGACCAGCCAAGCGATCGACGCGCCAAAAACCAGCGCCGTCACCACCGCGACGGCGGTGAAGCCGAGCGTGTTCCACATCGCCGACGCCATCAACGGATCGTGCAGCAGCGCGTCGAAATATTGCAGCGAGAGCGCGGTGCCCAACCCGCTGCCGACATTCCCGACGAGGCTGTCATAGACGATCACCGCCAAGAGCAGCAGCACGGCGAGGAGCGGCAGGCCCGCCAGGACGTAGATCGACGATCGCCCCGTAACGCAAGCGCGAAGTCTGGCGCGGATGCTCGGCCGGGGCAGGCCCGGATGCTCCTCGCTCAAGACGGATTGCGCCGACAATTCCATCTCCACTCTTTCGCCCCAGACGGCCGAAGCCGCGCTCGCCGCCCGCGACCCGCCGCGGCGCCGCCGCTAGTGCTTCACCCGCAAAATCTGCTGGTATTCCTTGCGGAACGCCTCGAGCTCCTTCTGTCGCAGGATGATCTCGTCGGGCGACAGCGACACGATCTTGGCGCCGCTTGCCTCGATCCGCTTCGTCTGCTCATAGGCGGCGGTGCCGGGAACATGCGCCGAGGAGGTATAGCCGTAATCTTGGATGATCTTCTGGCCCTCCGGCGTGGTCATGAAGCCGACGAAGAGCTTGGCGAGATTGGGCTTGGCGGTGTTCTTGGGGACGCCGAGGAACCAGTCGACGGTGATCGCCGCGTCGTCAAGAATGACCTCGTCCATCGGTCCGCCGTTCTTGACCGAGAGGCGCTCGTCGCCGCGCCCGCAATCGAAGAACATCAGGATGAACTCGCCGCTCGCCAGCCGCTGATACTCGCCGCAGGTGATGAGGCCTCCCGCCCATTCCGAGGTCTTCTCGACGATCGGGCGGATGGCGGCATCGCCGAAGACCAGCGCGAGCCGGTCAAAATTCACCGCATAAGGCGTCGAAGCGATCTTGCCCTTCCATTGCGGCTTGAAGATGTCCGCCATCTTGTGCGGCACCTCGTTCGGCTTGACGAAGCGCGTGTTGTAATAGACGCCGCTGAACAGCGAGACGACCTGGACCGCCTGGTTGTTCTTGGTCTTCATCTCGGGCGTGATGTTGCTGAAGTATTTGCCCCAATCGACCGCTTGCAGCGCGCCGCCCTGCATCAGCGTGACGATGGTGGTCTCGGCGCCGAGCACGACATCGGTAGTGTTCGGCCGGCCGGCCTGCACCTCCTGCACGACGCGGCTCGCCATCTGCGGAAAGGATGGGCCCGGCGTATAATTGACGGTGATCGTCGTCCCATACATCTTGTTCATGCCGTCCTGCAGAGCCTTGGCGCCTTTGGCGGCACCGAGCGACGGACCCCACACGACGTTCAGCGTTCCCTCGGCCTGCGCCGCCTTGATCAACGCCTGAAGCGCCGGGCTGGGCTCGTCCTTGGCGAAGGCCCCGCTCTGGGGCGCGAGAAGCGCGGCGAGCGTCGCCGCGCAGAGCCAAAGCCGTGCAATGGATGTCTTCACGTTCCTCTCCGAAATCTCAAAAGCCCTAAAGCGAAATTTCCTGGCCTATGCCGAGACGCAGCGCCTCGCGATAGACCCAATCGGCGAAAGCAACATCGCCCGCGCCGCCGGCCGATTCGTGGAAGATCGTCGTGAAGCCCGCCTGCGGCGCCGGCGCCTTGCCGATGACGATATCGCCGAGCTCGTCGATATCCTCCCAGCGCAGGCGGCCCTCGCTCACCTGATCGCAGAGGAAGCTGCGGCGCAGCGGCGTCTTTTCCTGCTCGAAGCTGCTGACGATCTTGCGCCCCGGACGCGTGAACGCGTCGCGCGGCAATTCGCCGATCGGCCCCATGCTGGCAACGAAGCAGCCGGGCTTGAGCCAGGCGCAGTCGAAGACCGGCTCGAGCGAGCTTGTCGCGACGAGGAGCATGTCCATCTCGGCCACCGCGTCGCGATTGCTCTCGACCGCAAGAATCGGCCGGTTGAACTTCTCCGACGCCGACGCCGAGAAGCTAGCGCGGGCCTTGGGATTGCGGCTGAAGACGCGGATTTCATCGACCGGCCGCGCCGTGGTGATGCCGCGCAGCAGGGCGAGCGCGTTGCGCCCGGTCCCGATCACGCCGAGACGGCCGATGCGAGGCGGCGCGAGATGCTTGGTCGCCGCACCCACCGAGGCGCCGGTGCGCAAAGTGGTGAACGGATAGGAGACCAGCGCCAGCAACGCTCCATCCGTGCCGTAGAGCGCCGCGAGGTGATCGCGGATGCCGCTCGCGGGCGTCAGCCCCAGCGCCGGGCCGAAGCGCACGCCCATCCGCTTGCTCTCGAGCAGAACGCCCGAGACGACGCGCAAGGCGCCGTCGGGGACGGGGAGATGAAACGGCGGATGGACCGCAACCTGCCCGCGCGCCTGCTCGGCGAGCACGCTCTCGGTCACCGCGATCGCCTGGGCCATGTCGATGAGACGAGCGGCATCGGCGGCTTTCACGACCAAAGTCATCGCGGCAAACCTTACCCCGCGACCAGGAGCTCGACGGGGCGCGCGCCGAGCTCGCGGTATCCCTTGTCCGAGATCACCAGCGAGGTTCCGCCCAGCAGCAGCTCGCCGCTCTCGCCATCGCCGAGGGTCGGCGAGATGCTGAACACCATTCCCTTGGTCAGCGCGAAATTGCCGCCGCCGGCGAGCGGCTTGTTGCGCGGATCGGCCATTTTGAACGCGGGGCCGGGAAATTCGGGAACGTCGAGACCGTATTGGTGCATCTGCGAATGCTCCGAGGTCAGGAAGCCCGACCCGGAGCAACATGCCTCATAGCAATCGTGAAGCTCGCGGTTGGTAAGCCCGGGACGCACCTCCTTGAGAATGCCGGCGCGGACCTTCTTCACCGCCTCGAACATTTCGACATGGCGCGGCTTCGGCGTGCCGAAGACGATCTCCTGATCGGAATGGCCGGCGTAGTGGTGAAAATGCGCATGCGCGGTGAGGGTCGCGACGTCGCCGTCCTTGATCGGAGAATTCAGCGTGATATCCGCCAAGAGCGGATTCTGCGCCGGCCGCGCGCCGAAATTGAGTGTGAAGGTCGAGGCGAGGTCGCCGCCGGCTTCCCACATCGCCGCGCGCCCCAGCGCGATCACCTCGCGCCCCAGCATGCCCGGCCGTGCCGCCTCGCAAATCCGCACGATGGCGGCGTTGAAGACCTGGTTCGCGCGGTCGATGAGGGCGATTTCATCATTGCTCTTGATCGTGCGGATGTTGTTGAGGATGGCTTCGGCGTTGACGAGCTCGAGCGAGGGAAGCGCCTTCATCAGGAAGCTGAAATCCTGATGGCTGAGCGCGCCGGCAAAGCCGAGCCGCGCCCCGTCGAGCTTCAATTGCTTGATGCGGGCGACGAGCGGGCTCGGATCGCGCCCGGAGCTGACGCGCTTCACCCAATCTTGCGAGTCGATCACCACGCGCGGGTCGAGATCGACGAGGTAGCGCCATGGCAGGATGACCTCGAACTCCTCCTCCTCGGTCGGCAGCAGGCCGTAGGTCTCGCCCCAGATGCCGTTGCTGAGGTAAAGCAGATGGCTCTCGGTGACGATGAGCCCCTGGAGCCCTGCTTCGCGCAGCGCGGCGCGGATGGCGAGATAGCGCCGGTCGCGCTCCGCCACGGACAAGGGCGGGCAGGTCTTGTCGCTGCTCGGGGTGAAATACTTCTGTCGATTCGCAAGCATGTCCGTCCCTCCTCTGCCGGTCTGCGAAGCGGCGCGACGCCGCTACGGGTTGATCAATCCCTTCTGCCGATTGATGACGAAGCCCTCGCCATAGGCGAGAAAATCGCCGACGATCGCAGCGACCGCCTCCGGGCGATCGCTCTCCACCGCGTGGGTCGCGTCATAGACCATCACCGGAAAGCATTTTGGCAGCAGCGCCGAATAGAGCCGCGCCGCATCCGTCGGAACGACCGCATCCGCGGTTCCGAACAAGGCCAAGACCGGCACGGCGATCTCGCGCATCCGCTCTTCGAGGGCGGCATCGCGCTCCTGCGCGATGAGGCGGCGGAAGACGCTCAAGCGCTGCCGCTCCTGCTCGGCTGAAGGCTTCGCCGCCGCGTCCGGCGTCGACCGCGCCGGCTTCGGCCGAATCGCCGTCGGGGCGATGAGGACCAGGGAATTCACCCGCTGCGGCCGCTCGATCGCCATCCGCAGCGCCAAATCGGCGCCGACAGAGTTTCCCATCATGTCGAAGCGCTCGAGCCCGAGCGCTTCGATCGCGCTGTTCATGACCGGCGCGGCATCGCCGAGCGTCCAGGCCGCCTGCCCTTGCCCAGGCTCCGGGATTTCGAGCGCGATCACGCGATAGCGCTCGGCCAGCATCTCATGAGCGCGCGGCAGGGTGCGTCCGCCCTCGCCACTGAGGTAGATCACCGGCTGTCCCGCTCCGCTCTCGACATAGCGGATGTCGAAGCGGCCCGCCTTGACCGACCCCTCGCGCATCGCAGCACCCATCACCCCTCTACCCTTCCCTCGCTCGTTATCTCCCCCACGGCGCGCCTCAGAGCGCGCGCATCTGCGGCAGGACCTTCGTTCCGAACATCTCGATCGATTGCAGCGTCTTCTCGCCGAGCGTCGCCGCGCCGAGCGAGAGATCGAGCATGCCGGCGCCGATCGTATCCCGGACGCGGCGGATCTGCTTCAACACGGTTTCGGGGCTGCCCGCGAGCAATTGCCCGTTCTCGATGCGGTCGTTGATCTCGCCGCGCGACTGCAGGCGCGCGCGCTGCGTTTCGATATCGCGGCCGTAATAGCCCGACCCCGCCACCGCGGCTTCGAGCGCCTTGTTGGTCATGCCAAGGCCCAAACTCGCCTGCATCCCGGCGGAGACCAGATCGTCGACCGCCTGCTCGTCGGTTTTCGCGACATGGAACGACAGGCGGTAGATCACCTCGTCGGGCGACGGCTCCCAACCGAAGACGCGCGCTTGCTGACGGTAATATTCGGCGGCTTTCGTCGCGATCTGCAAGGTCGTGAACGCAAAACCGACGCCAAAGCGGTGGCGCGCGGCGAATTCGCCGGATTCCGGCGTCGCCGCGGAGATGAAGATCGGCGGGTGCGGCTTCTGCACCGGACGCGGCCAGATCGAGATCGAGCGGTAATCGTAGTAGCGGCCTTGCCAGCCGAAAGCCTGCGGCTCGGTCCAGGCCATCCGAATGACCTGTATTCCTTCCTGAAAGCGCTCGCGCGATTCGGCGGGATTGATGTTGTAGGTCACGTATTCATTGGGCGAGCCGCGCATCAGCCCGGCGATCACCCGACCGCCCGACAGCGTGTCGAGCATGGCGATCTCTTCCGCCACCCGCACCGGATTGAGGATCGGCAGGTCGGGACCGAGCAGCGCGATCTTCGCGTTGCGCAGCCGCTGCGTAAGCACGCCGGCGAGGATCAGCGGATTGGGCGACATCGAGAACGGGGCAAAGTGGTGCTCGGCCACGGTCACGTAGTCGAAGCCCACATCGTCGCCCAGCTGAATTTGCGACAGCCAGCGCTGATAGGATTTTTGCGCGATCTCGGCGGAATAGGAATCGGCCGGCACCGGCCAGATCCCTTTACGCGACGGGCCTTCATAGCGCGTCGTGCAGAACAGCGAAGCCTTCACGGTCCGTTTCGTTCCCCGGCAATGGGCTTTTGAATCAGAAGGAGACGTTACGGAATGCCGGAGTTCGGAAACAACGCTTGATTCGGCAAAACATTTGTGACTGGCCCGCAAGGATTGCGCGGAGCGCCGCCGCGCGCGATCACCCACCCTCCTCCGGGACGAGGCCGCACAGGAAATCGACGAATGCCCGGATGCGGCCGGAGCGAAAGCGGCTCGGCGGATAGATGACATAGGCCGTCGGGCCTTGATGGAGGAAGCTCGGCATTATGACCTGCAGCCGGCCTTCGGCGACAAATCGCCGGATCATGAAATCCATCACGTAAGCGATGCCGACGCCACTCGCGGCGGCGATGAGAAGCGCGTGCAGATCATCGATATTGACGGTGCTCGGCGCGGTGAAGGGAACCGGTCGGTTGTTCTCGGTCAGCAGCCATTCGCGATAGGTGTCGCTATGCGGCTGGATATACCGCAGGCAGCGGTGCTGGCTCAGCTCCGCGATCGATTGCGGCGTGCCGTGCAGCCGCAGATAGTCCGGCGATGCGCACAGCACATAGCGCACGGCGCAAACCTTGCGGGCGATGAGGCGCGCATCCTGCGGCTTGCCCAACTGCATCGCGACGTCGATGCCCTGCTCCACCATGTCGACCACGCCGCTGACGAGGCGGATATCGAGGCTCACCTTAGGATAGCGCGCCGTGAACTCGGCAAGCGATGGCAGAACGACGGAGCGGCCGAAGGATTTCGGCAACCTGACGCGTAGCGGGCCGGAGGGCTCGTTCTGCGACTGCGTGATCTCGTCCTCGGCCTGCTCGAGATCGCTGAGCACCTGCTTGCAGCGCTGAAAATAGGTCTGCCCTTCCGGCGTGAGGCTGATGCGCCGGGTGGTCCGGCTGACAAGCTGGACGCCGAGATGATTCTCGAGACGCGACACCGCGCGGCTCACGCCCGAGGTCGTGATCTTGAGCCGCCGCGCCGCCGCCGTAAAGCTGTCGCACTGGCCGACCTGAACGAACACCGAAATGCTGTTCAGAAGGTCCGATTGTGACTTGTCGCGAACCAAGCCTTTCTGCTCCCGTCTTGGATAAACTCGATGTCTACGCTCGAGTACGCGGCCGAACCCCCGCTCGCAGCAGGATCGTATCAAAAAAAATTCCTTCGTAGGCGAAACATAGCGTTTGGTCATGGACTCATGAGCACGCATCCAAAGCAGGACAGAGGCGAGCACGACTGCCGCCAGGACACCGTTGCCGCCATGAGAGGTTTTCGGGGCGATTATTATCGCGTGTCTACGCTCCAGAAGTGCTTGAGCTTGCTGAGGAAGCGCTCGAAGAATGCGCCGACGGCTGAAGGCCGAATCGGCAACGCGGGATGTAGATATCCGTCTACCCGATTACCATCGAGTTTCAGCCGCCCTAAAGTGAATCTGACCGCGCCAGGGATAGCGAGAGTCGCTTCGTGTTAAAGTCGTCGGCCCAGAGGGCGTTGATCTAACTGAGTCTGCTTTGGCTCCATCACGAGACGTGGCGACGTACAAAACGCATGCCGGAGAGGTGCCAAAAGCGGACGTACCGCCGACCGACCGACCTAAACCGAGCCTCGACGATTCTTTCGCGCTTTTGCGCCGCGATAAGGCTCCCAGGATCGGCGCCGCGCAACGTTCATGATTTGCGGTCACCGAGCCATGTATCCCAAAATGCGTTTCGAAAGAGGCCCCTGGGATCAACCGGCGCTTGGCCGCGACGAACGACGGAACGCTTGGGTGGGAGCGCGCAACCTGACCACGCCGAGCGTGGAGCCGATAGTGCAGATAGAAGCTGCCGCGAACAGCGGGGACATGAAGACTTTCTTACCCAATTTGGTGTGCTCCGCGCGATACCGGCAGACAAGATAAATTAAACAGAGCGGCCAAGCCGTCGTACCTCCACCCCAAGAAGCTCAGCGCTTGAGTTTGGCTATCAGCCCCCAGTCGAGTGAACGATGACCTGCTTGATGATCCAGCGGAAGTCCATGGTGCTGTAAACGGTAACGTCGTTTGCGAAGGTGGCATTGAAGTTGGTCATCCCGACCTCTAACAGAACCCAAGCCCCTGCCGGGATGATAACGCTCCGGTCAGAGACTAGATTGGCCCAGTAAGACGCCCCTTCAGTCAGGTATTCGTTGTCCCAATAGCCGTCCGTATTTCCTTCTTCGCTGAACCAGGACATCTCACTCATTTGCACAGCGCTGGAGGATCCCCCAACGGTCGCGTTGAAGGTCAGATAGTCATGCTGCCAGGCGTCAGAATCAGACCACCCAAACTCATCGTGGAGTGAAACTCGATGGTGGGCGCTCGCGACCTGTCCCTCTATCCAGGCTTCGATCAGTCCAGCAGTCGGCATTTGGTACCAGATGCGAATCGCCGTGTTATAGACCATATGTCCGTAATCGTTGTCACTTGCGTCGGTGTCCTGCAGATGATTGATGTTGCCGACGAGCCCGATGCCAGGATCAAGATAAAGCGTTGGGATAAACGTGAAGCCCGCGTTGAATCCGGTGTAGGACCAAGCCCACCCTGGATAGGGAGGAGCAAAGTATGTCCAGGGGTTTGTCTTTCCCGCGCGAATTTCCTGAGGTACGTCGGACGGCAGCTGCAGCATGACGCGCTTTCCATCTCGCACCGGATGCGAAGGCCCTAATTGCTTAATGCGTGTTCCGACTCGCTGAGATAAACTTTGAAGCTTGCTCGGCGCGATACCCAACTGATTCAAAAACGCTAAGCTCTCTTCGCGGCGCTCTCCGCGGAATCGATCAACTTCCTCTTTCGACATCTCGGGTCCCCGAGGAGGCAGGAGGAACTTCCTGGCGTATCGCTTCTGCTCATGAACATAGGCACGGAGCTGAGCGTATTTGTCGTGGCCGAGGAGCTTAACGAGGTCATCACGATATTCTTGGGATGCAAGAGCGAGATTCTTAGCGTCTTCACCTGCCCGCTTTACGCTTGCCTGTTCTGCCGCAATGCGCTCCTCGATCGCGGCTTGGCGCGTTTCAAATGGCACATCATTCCGGTAGGGCATCTGTGCTTGGGATTGGTACTCTGTGCGCATCGTTTCCTCCTTCGCTGCGTCATCAGATAATTTTCATTCAGCGCAAGACTCCTATTTCAATTCGGTATTGAGCAGCTTCGCCAATCTCGCACCGGCAAGAGCCGCACGATGTGCGGCGAGCGTCTTCGCATTGCTTTCGGCGCCTTAGTTGTGTCGGTCGGGTCCTCACCGTCCTCTGTAAAATGTGTCATGTCTTTCTTAATGGCGTCCGATGAAGTCGCGGCCATCATGAACGTCGCCTTCGCCTGGTCTCTGGCGCTCGCATTGTTCCTGCCGTTCGTCGGGTATCCGTTAAGCGCGAGAAGCTCGGCGACCCTCGCCTTGGTAGAAGGCGAAAGTTGGTCGTATGCCACTGCAGCGACAATCATGCGACCCTCGTCGTCCCACGCAGCAGCTGGAGCCACTGTCGCGGTCAGAATAAGGGCAGCGGATAAGCCTAGCTTTCTAATGGCCCCCTTTCGAAGCTGATTTATCAAGTAACGTGAAGACGCGCGTTGACGGCTGCTATTGATGCAGATTTATTACACTTTATGAGTGTAGCTGGTTTGGGGCGGGCCGGGAAAGCAAATTTTGGTGAAGCCTGATACGGAGTGCGAGGACTGCCACCCGCAAAGCAGCAACAAAGGCGCATTAGACTTGATCCAATCGAGCGCGGGAGATGAGCGAGCTATGCCTGAGTTCAAATTTCCCCTTGGCGGAGACGTGACGCAATTCTTCAAAGCCATTTGGGAGCCCTGGACCAATTTCATGGGGCAGCTTGGCTTCATCAACATCAATATTGGTGCGACATCAGCGCCTGAAGTCTAGACGCACATTGTCAACAATGTCGCCAGTTACGGCAGCCAGATTGGGCGGATCGCGGATGCGCTAGACGTTTTCGTTGAAAAGCAACTTGCCGATAAAGAGAGGCTGACGGTTGATCAGATTGGCGCGCTCGTCGAATTCCGCGACCAGCTTCGTGAGGTGCGACGCGCGAAGGATCGAGCCCGCGCCGCTAAGGTGCCGTGATTAGCCAGCCTGTGGCGTTAGCCGGCAAAGGGCCGGCAGTAGTTCGTGGCTCGTGCTCGCTTAATAGGGCGGGACCCGCATTGGTGTGGCGATGGAACCCAATGAGGTAGGGAGATCGCGAGGTATGGGAGTCTACTCAAAGGCTGAGGCGATAAGTCGGTCCCGTCGTGAATGTTCGGAATGACCGTTTTGGGTCATTAGCGCTAATTCGGCCATGCGCTGACTAGGTCCGGTTATTCTACAAAAGCGGACCTGATCGCGAACTATCCGCCACTTCTCGTT
>Ga0134125_10006551_pt1 | contig 13178 bp, 18 predicted proteins | sample KB31751_FD_96464 | JGI IMG/M metagenome (GOLD analysis project Ga0134125, IMG submission 96464) | Terrestrial soil microbial communities with excess Nitrogen fertilizer from Kellogg Biological Station, Michigan, USA - KB3-175-1 | ecosystem: Environmental > Terrestrial > Soil > Unclassified ... | reverse complement strand
GTCGTCCACTTGTCTTTCTATTTTTTGTGCTTCGTGAGCCAAGTCTATTGCCACTGTACTGTTGTTGCTTGCAAGGGCTCGAATTATTTCATTTATCTTGTGAATCTGGTCTACTGCCAATTCCACTAGTTCTGTGAGGTCCTTGTCAAGTTTTTCCTTCTTTAGTGTGGCTGCCTTGATATTTGCGAGTTTGAAGGCAATGCCTGTGATGTATCCTGCAATTTCATCCATTGTATATGCCGAGTTCAAAAGATTCTCCCTGTTCATCATAAGACCACCGACATCTGAAATCTCTCTTGTTATTTTTCTACGGAGAGCTTCTACTTCGTCCTCGGTATTTTTTATTCTCTCCAATAGTTGTTTGATTTCAGCCTTGTCTGCCTTGATTATCAAACCTGGCAGAATAGATAGATCTCTGACTGCGTTGAGAATTCTGTTTATTTCGTCTTGTAAAACGGCCAAGGCCTTTCTCTTTGCCTGAACTTCAAGTTCTCCGCTATACATCTAGATACTTTAGACTAGGTCTACGGCTAATAATCCTTGCGTAAATTCGATTGTACAAGAAAAATTTTTCTCTAGCTTATTTTTTCGTCTTGCACAACACGTTTTTGGCTGTTGTATAACGTTACTATCTCATCGATGTTTGTTGCGTTCTCTGATGTTTTTTCAAATCTTATCTTTCCTGTAAACTTGGGAAAACGAAGGGCAAGCCCGCTACCTTTTCTGATTTTATCCATGGCAACTTTGTGAATTGGGCTGAGCGTTATCTCAGAAGCTACAATCTCTATTACTATCTCAGGCTCAAACCAGACATCTGCCTCAAGGCCACTCTGAATCCTTGGGTCTTTTTTTACAGTTATCTTGTCTGACAAGATCTGGTAAAACTGGTCAAGTGACTCGTCTGTAAAACCGGTACCAACTTTACAGATGCTTGGAAACTCATCTGTCTTGTCGTCGTATGCAGACAAGAGCAGGGCGCCATATCTTCCAGTCCTTCTTCCCCTGCCATAAAATGCACCAACTACTACCAAGTCAAGGCTGTCACCTAGTTCGTTTCTGTATTCTCGTTTGAGCTTGAGCCAGTTGTTTGCCCTTGCACCTGCACGGTATGGAGAATCAAGTTGTTTTAGCATGATTCCTTCACATCCAGAGTTGATTGCATTTTCAAGACTGTCTTCTACTTCATTGTCTGTCTTAACCAAAATCATTGGCATTATCTTTGCAAATGTATCCTCTGCCACATTTTTTTCCAACATCTTTCTTCTTTCTATATATGGTACCTCAAGACAACTTTTTTTGTCAACAAGTAAGATATCAAAGAAATTTACCGTGATTGGATATTCTTGAACAGCTTGTGCAATTTTGTACTTGCGTCGTCTGTGCATCAATTCTTGAAACGGTAAAAATTCTCCAGTGTCGTCATTTATTGCAACAACTTCGGCCTCTAGTATTATCTCGTCTGACTTTAATGACTTGCCAATATTTTCAACTATATCAGGATAGTAGCTTGTGATATTTTCAAGGGAGCGCGAGTACAGGACAATTTTTTCTCCCTGTCTGTGCACCTGGACACGCTCTCCGTCAAGCTTGTACTCTGATGCAAACTCAGCACCCATCTTTTCATGTGCCTCCTGAGGACTCTTTACCCTCTCAGCAAGCATTGGTCGAATCGGACTAAATATTGCAACCTGAAAATCTTTGAGAGATTCAAGTCCCTTTTCTGCAACTGCCTGGGACACTTTACCCAAGTCACTGCATACATTGTATGCGTGTTCCAGTGCAGGCCTATTTTCTTTAGAGCCAGTATATGCAACAGCGAGTGCATCAAGTATTGTATAATCTGCAATGCCGAGGCGAAGATTTGATGTTATTATCTTTGCAATAAATCCGCCCTCTGTTGGTGTTGCATCATTTAGTAGACTTGAAATGTATTTCATCTTCATGTCCTGTGATCTTGCACCTTTTAGCTCTGCAATCTTGTACAGGGTGTCATAGACTCGCTCCACTGTAATATTTTGGCTAAGAAAAGTTGTCTGGGTTTTTTGCTCTAGTATCTTTGATGCCACCTGCCCAAAGTCTCCAGTGTCCTTGTACTCGTCCTCTATTTTTTTAATTGACATGCCAGATGATTTTGATAGTGCCTTAATTGCAATCTTTTCCGCAATGCCAATTTCCACACCTTCGTGGTCGGGTCTGAGCTTTCCTTGCAGCAAGTATACCACCTTTGGTATGATATCAGCAGGTGTGATCTTGAATAAATCAACCAGGTGTTGTGTTAGCTCTAGTCTCTTTGTTGTGTTTTCCATGTAACTCAGAGTGTCGGCAACAAGAGAAAACTTCATCTGAGAATTCTTGATGTACGTATGATAAAAGTCTGAAGTTATTTCTTGTGCAGGTGTGCCTGGATCTTTAATTTGATTTCTGTCTCTCTCTTTGAAATTATTGCATGAAAGTCCGAGTATTCCTCAGAATCCAAAAAGCGCTTGTTTCTCTTCAAGAACCCGTCAAAAAAGACTCCGCCCATGTATCCAATATACAGCCCTGTTGCAAAGTCTGCCAAGTTTGTGATTGGCCAAGATGTGGCCTCTGAGAGAACCATCTTTGGATATTCAAGTGCATATGTTATGATGTCATTTAGGTTCTTTTCTTCAATGACGTCAAGGCCCATGGTACAAGGCAACTTTTTCTAGTATTTAGTATTTCTCAAATGTTTGTTCGTTTATAAATAGGGGAAAAAAAGAATCACACATGGGCGGCGGAAAGAAACAATCTCCAGCACAGGCAGAAAAGTCTCAGTCAGCGGAGGCTGGAAAGAAGGACGGACAAAAGAAGGGAGATAGAAAAGATCAAAAGGCAAGAACAAACATCTCTGTCATCATTGATGAAAACCAGGCAATGAACTTTATCAAGGGTGCAAAGGTCTTTACCGTTCAAGAATTGTCAAGACAGACAAACGTCAAGATATCTGCAGCAAACGCACTGCTCCAAAAATTACTTGTAAAGGGTGCAGTAAAACGAGTCGGTGGATACAGCGGACACCACATTTACGTTCCAGCTTGAGTTATTGAAAATATATCTCCAGGTTTTACATTCTTCAGTGATTCCAAGTTATTTGTTATCTTTCCAACAAGTGTCATGGGTTTAGTGCCGGACACGTCATCGATGAAAAAACAGATCGAGCCGTTTGCGGCTAAAAATGCCGCATCTCCCTTTTTGAACTGGGTCCTGAGTTTTTCTCCGCCTGTCTTGATGTTTGTATCAACATATGCTATGCTGTTTCCCATCATGTGGGCATTACCTTCTATTGGAATAGATCGTGCAATGCCTCCAACTGTCTTTGGTGCCAAGTGGCGCTTGAGTTCTAGTGTGAGATCTGCCTTGCCTTTCAGGGATAGAACATAATCAAGCTTTGAAACAGAGCCTGCACTCATTTTTGAGGACAAGGATTATGAATATATAACGTTTCTTTATCCAACATCTCAATGTCGGATGAACCTGAGGAAGTAAGTGTAGATACCGAAGAGGTTCAGCCAGTTGAGGAAGAAGAACCAACTATAGGTCCTGTAGTAATCGAGACTCCTGAAGCTCCAGTTGAAGAGGAAGAAGAGGTAAAACCAGGAAAGAAGGGCAAAAAGGAGCTTAGTGCAGAAGAGATTGCAGAACAGGAAAGACTACGAAAGATAATTGATGCTCGTGAAATTATTGACATTGATCCAATACATGACATAGTTGAATACGAAATGACTGGAAAAGGCAAGATAATGATAGGCCCTCCAACGTTGACCAGATTTGAAAAAGCAAGAATTCTTGGCGCAAGGGCATTACAGTTGTCACTTGGTGCACCGCCTTTCATACCAATACCAAAAGACGTTGCAACATCACTAGACTTGGCTTATGCAGAGCTTGAAAAACGTGTAATTCCAATTACAATTAGACGAGTTTTACCAAACGGTGACTTTCAGAATATTCCTATAGATCTTTTCGATTGATGGATGATTGGTCGATAAGACTTTAATAGAATGCAGAAATGGTGGTGGTAGTGTTTTGTTGAGCGGTATAGAAAAAGTGCAGTTGAATGATTCTTCACATCCAGACGAAAGGCTGATTACAATTTATCAACAAGATATCGTACCGTGTGCACTTGATCTCTTGGCTGAGCTTGTAAAACACACGACAGTTACACTTGTGGCAAAGGGCCAAGCAATACCTACTGCAGTTGCAGTTGCAAACATTGTGACTGAAAACATGATGAAGGGAAATTCTAAAATCCTTGATATTATCGTAGACAGCGAAGAAGCAGTAGACAAGCCACTTGTTTCAATAATTAAAATTGTTGTAGCAAAGACGAACTAGAAAGAACTTCCAGGACCTTTTAGCAACATGTTTTCACATTCCTTACAGACTGCTTCATCTATGTTTGATTCCAGCTTGTGGTGAATGTCACATATCAATAGGCTTGACTTGATGTAGTTGCACAGGCCTATGAATTTTGAGAGGCTTGCTGGAGTGTATGCCATCTTTGACGCTAGATTGCTTGAAATGTCATTTATCATCTCAGAGACCTCTTTTACAGATAACAACTTGCTTATCAATACTGGATCGCCCCTTGTTCCTCTCACGTAATTGCTGATTGCTGCCTGGGTGACCCCGAGCAACTTTGAAACTTCTTCCTCTCTTATCTTGTGTTCTTCTATGAGTTTTTTTGCAAGAATTGCTCTTAGTGCAGGTATGAGTGTCTTGGTCTCTATCTCTGACGGAAGAAGCATATGCAAAATTGTTGTTATAAAATATTTAAACCTAGTCATATTTTTCATGATGACTTTTTAGAGGGCACAACAAGATCTCAAAATGATTGCAAGAAATTTTGTCGCAGATAAAGACACTAGTATCTGATTCAGTACGTGCTCTCAAGTCCGATGGTATAGCGCTTTCCGGAGGACTGGACAGCTCTATTCTTGCTTCATGTATCAAAGACAAAAAGACTAGAGCATTTGCCATGGTTGCAAAAGATTTTGCCTCGCCAGATCTTGTGCACGCCCAGCTTGTGGCAAAAAAGTGTGATCTAAAACTTGACGTTATTCCAGTTGAGATACAAGATCTGCTTTCTGCAGCAGAGGATACCATCAAGATACTCAAGGTATTCAATCCAATAGAGATCAGAAACAATGTTGTCGTATACCTTACAATGAAATTTGCAAAAAAATCAGGATGTGATTCCATCATGACAGGAGATGGGGCAGATGAGCTCTTTGCTGGATACAATTTTTTCAAGAAAATGTCGCCAAAAGATCTTCAAAAAGATCTGGAAAGAATATGGAGTGTCATGCACTTTCCATCACGAGAAATATCAAGATCGCTTGGGATAAAACTGAACACTCCATTCTTGGATGATACCGTATCTGCATATGCAAAAAAGATCGCACCTGACTTGAAGATACGCGAGGAAAATGGAAAAAAATATGGAAAATGGATACTCCGCAAGGCCTTTGAAGATTCGCTGCCAGGTTCCATAATCTGGAGGGACAAGGATGCCATGCAGGACGGCTCTGGCACTGCTGGACTGACATCTTTTCTTGATGGTATAACACCTGATGGTACCTTTGATACAAAATCAAGACATTATGAGGAAAAAGATCAAGTCAAGTTGTTGTCAAAGGAATCACTATACTATTATGAAATATATCGCAAGTACTTTGACATCCCAAACACGCTTGGAAAATCTGATACCAGATGCCCAAACTGTAAATATGCATTAAATCAAGGCGCACACTTTTGCCGCATGTGCGGAAGTTACCCTATTTAGATTTCTTCCACTTGTTTGGTTTTTTTGCAAAAATTCTCTTACAGCCATGGCAGCAAAAATAATACTTTTTGCCTTCAAATTCATGAACTAGGGCAAGACTCTCATCTAGCTCGATTCCACAGACTGGATCAACTGGCATATTCAAGACTCGTCTGATATTCGTATTTAAAACTTACAATTAAGGTAAAAGACAAACTCCTCCAATCCTAGAACACCTGATTGTTTCATGTTATTGATACGACATTGAACCAATGATTTAGATGATTCAATGACGTTCTGATGTAATATGGACAGGATACGACTCAAGTCAAATGATCTGCTATCAGTTGGATATGATGAATCATTACAAATATTGGAAATACAATTTCGTCATGGTGGAATATACCAATATTTTGGTGTGCCAAAAAAGATCTATGATGGCTTGATGAAATCAGTGATATCGCATGGACAGTATCACACAAGATTCATCAAAAACAGATATCGTCACGAAAAAGTCTGACTGGACCCAAAAACAAATGTGAGCTGGTTAGTTACTCCAGTCCTTCTCCGATATACCATCAGGGATGTGCAAACTCACACCACTCTACTGTATTGATGGTACGATCTGAGATTAAAAGCCTCGTAATGCTTCACTAATGCCGGTTTAATAGAGATGAGAGTATAACACAATCAAGGACAAAAAATGATAGAAATTAAAAACGAGCCAACATACGAATGGAAAGAGATTGGCACTGTTGGTGTAGACACTGGAGAGATAATCATAGCTGATCCTGCAAATGTGTTATCATCAAGAGAATATGATGAACTTCACAAAAAAGAAACTGACGCAAAATTGCCTCTTCATATAGATTTCAAACATGGTATTGTATCAAAGACTGGTTTTGCTGATGGCATTTACCACGTATTTGCCAAGTTTGGTGATTTTGGCAATATTGCAAAGAGAATAGTGGAGATTAGGATTATTTTTGACATGGTAGGAGATGATAATCTTGGAAAAATATCTAGTATCTCAAGAAAAGAGCCAAGTAACCTGCCTGAAAAGAAAGATGACCTATCAAAAGGCGTCAAGCTGTAAAATAAACAACTCTACATAACAACTGGAATTTCTATTGGCTTTCAAATTATTCTACAATATCTTTTTAGACTGTATTGTTCAAATCTAGTATCTTTTTGATTACGCCATCTCGCTTGTCAAAATTTGTACTTTTTTGAAAGTATAGTTCGCTATCGCATTTGTTCTGTTCTGCAATTAATTCATGCAGTAATGTAGTCAGTTCTAGTGCATTCATGATATTGTATTGTCTTCATGACATCTAAACTCATCTATGACGACAACTTGTTTATCAATTCTGAAAATTCTGTCTGGCTCAGAACTGGGGTGCTCAAAAGATCCAAATTCTCTTGCACATGTGCTAGAGTCTTTTGTCCAACAAGTGGTGAAATGATTCCAGGTGTTGATCTTACAAACTGCATTGCCCTGTGAGATGGTTTTGATAAATTCCCAAACTCTGGCAAAACATTTGGTGCAAGAAGTTTTGCCTGCATGAGTGGAACGCTTGCAAAGACTCCAATGTCCAAGTTGATGCATGATTCTAGTATGGTATACTGGTTTGTATCTCCCTGGTTTTTCAATGTCAATGCTTGGTCAAGATACATGTTATATGGCAACTGGATGAACCTAAACCCGTTGTCTTGGCCTCCCACATCTTTTGCCATTTTTGCAATCTCAAAAACTGAGAGATATTGTGGATGATTCCCTGGAACCCTGAAACACTCCCATGTTGCCATCCCGTAATATTTGATGTAACCATTCTTTCTTTGGCTTTCATAAAACTCAAAAACATCTCTTAGTTTTTTTGCAAATTCTTCTTTGGAAACATCTTGCAGTTGTCCCTCTGCTGCATTGTGCAAGTACATCAAGTCTATGCAGTCAAGCCCGAGATTTTTCATGCTGCGTCCAAGCTGGTCTTGCAGGTATGGTACCGTCATACAGTGGTATCCTGATGAAATGTCTCCTGATTTTATTACCCCTGGCTTGACAAGTGTATTTTGTATGTTTACCCAAAACTCTTCATTTACATCGCCATCATTTGTGACATAGCCATTTTTTGTACTGACAAAGATCTCTTCTCTTTCTGCATCCCCTGACTCGACAAGCTCCGAGATTGCCTTTCCTACCGACCTCTCTGCCTTTTGTGCCCTGTAATTGATTGCAGTATCAATCACGTTTATGCCAGAGTTGACAGATGCCTTTACCGCATCTTTGACCATCTTGTCTGTTGCATCGTCTGGGTTGCCAAGATATGTCCCGATTCCAACTGATGAGAGAGATAAACCTGAAAAATTCTTGAAATGATTCTTTGCAACCTTTGACTGTCTTTTTGCAAAATTTGCAGTACCTTCTGGTGTTGCAAAGCCTGAGACCATGTGCTTTTGATTTTGTACCTGCGATTTAATTCTACTGTGGGGTTTTCAGTACCATGTCAACAAGAAATGAAACAACAAACAGCACACCTGTTATTCTACCATATGTCACAAATCTTTCCATTATTGGAACAAGTCCATTTATATCTTCATAGTTTTTCTTGAGCGCAATTGCCCCTTGCACTGCCATGGGTATTGTTGCCAATGTCATCAAAGATACGACTGGAAATATTCCTGATACCACACCTGATATGATTACTCCATATATTATTCCAGGAAATGCCCAGACAGCAACTGATGCCTTTTGTTTTCCAAGAACTATGACAAGTGTCTTTCTTCCATGTTTCTTGTCTGCATCATAATCTGGAAATGAATTTACAAACAGTACCGTTGATGACAACACTCCTGACACAATTCCTGCAATGATTGGCTCTGATGTTACATGTGAACTCTGGACAAAATATGTACCAAGTACTATCATGGCACCTTTTATTGCAACAAAGACTTCGCCAAGACCCGAGTCCACTATTCTTGTCGAGTAAAAATAAATTGAAACAATTGCAAATCCCAAAATTACTGCAATGGTTATTCCTCTTTCAAATATGAAAAATGCTCCAACTGCAGAGCCAATTATTAGCATCAGCATTCCAGCACGGTACACTTGCTGGGGCTTGAGCAGTCCCTCTGGCAACACACCTGTGCCACCGCTAAACTTTGTCCTTTGGGTATCGGTATCTATCTGCCTCTTGTAATCCCAATAGTCGTTTAGCAAGTCCACACTTGCGTGCAATGCTGCCACTCCAACAAACGTGAGTGCCGCAAATCCAATGTCAATTGTATGGTTCTGCCAGCTGTTTATTGCAAGACCAAGACAGACTGAAATTATTGATGCAAGCAAAAATCGTATCCTTACTGCACGAAGCCATACCTTTAGCATCATGGTATCATTTCATTTGAGGGATTATTTTGATATATGTCTCTGGGATTATCGTAGTTTTTCCAAGTCTACACTTTCTATTGGCTTTCTACCGTTGAACCCCTCGTCTTTTCCATGCCAGAACTTTATGACAGTCTCTCCTTGTTTCCAGCACAGCCATATCTCTTCATTGAACATGAGCGATGGAAAATCTAACAGTCCTTGATCAATGCTCTTGACTGACACGCCTGTTGCCTCTAGGTCTTCAATTGATTTGTAGAATTTGGTTATCGCAGAGTTGAGTTCTTGCTTTTTTATGATATAATCCTTGAAGCTTGCCATGTATTTTGGATTTGTCTCAAAATCTGACTGGATATTGACAACTTGATCTTTTGCATCTAGTACAGCGTTGAATTTTTCTATGACTGATGGTAGCATTTTATTTGCTTGCTCTAGTGTAAAATGGGAAAACATTATTTTTTTAACAATTGTTGCTAGTTAAAAGTATTAGCGGTATTCATGGTATTGATGATATTGTCTCTGCAATAATTCTTGATGCAAGGTGTGATGTCCTATCTTTTACATCATAGTTTGGACACACCTCCATCATGTCAAACCCACAAATGCCTTTTTTTGCAATTGACTTTAGAATCAATGCAACTTCGATATTCCCAAGACCTAATGGAACTGGAACAGAAACTCCTGGCGCAAATGCCGGGTCGATTGCATCCATGTCAAGTGAGACGTAAACGTTTTTTCCTATTTTATCCAATATGGTCTTGATTGTTTTTTGGATTCCGTCTTGGATGATGTCAAACGGAGTAATCACCTTAATGCCATATTTTTTGATGTTCTCAATCTCTTCTTTCTCAGGCGTTCTGATTCCTATCTGGACGCTTGACTTGGTATCAATGTATGGTAACACATCATAAAATACAGACCCATAGTATCCGTGAACTGAGCTGACAAAGTCTGGGTGTGCGTCAAAGTATACAAGTGACACAGGTCCGTGTTTTTTTGCAACTGATTTTATTATTTCAGTTGTTATGGAATGGTCTCCACCAATTGATATTGGGATTTTGGAGCTTGAGACAATTTTTCCTATGGTGTACTCTATCTGGTTGCGTTCTATGTTTCCATAATCGTAAACTTTTCTTGCAATTCCGTCTGATGGTAGTCCAAGGGATGTATCCTCTCCGCGTTTGTACGTGTCCCTGATTGTTGATATCTCTCTTATCCTGTGAGGCGCCTCTGAAGTTCCCTTGCGAAGTGCATGAGACTTTGACTCATCGGGAATTCCGACAATTACAATCTCTGATTCATCAAAGTTGTTTGTGTTTTCCCAGCAAATCTTCATCATGTAATTGGGATCGTACAATTATTAAAAATTCGCGTGTGATGGAACACTAGATAAAAGATCGCACTCTAGTATTTTTTAGGAAAATCACAACACCAGCTGAATTTTAATGACTGGAGCTGATAAAACGCTATTATACTGAACACAAAACTCGTTCTAGTATGAAACAAGGAGCAGGTGAAACTGTGATCCGACTACTCTTTCCACACTGGATGGAGATAATTGCAGGAATTCTGGTAGGTACCAGTCTTATTCTTATATCTCACAAGTAAAATTTTTACAAGTCACGTATACGTAATATCTCCAGCCAAAATGCGCTGGACCTTGCCTTTGCTTGATAATGACAGTGCACCAGTCTTGTCGATTCCAGTTACCTTTCCTTTTAGAGTTCCAGTGGTTGTAGTTACTGTTACATTTTTTCCAATTGTCGATGATTTTTTTATCCACTCTTTTTGTATTGTTCCAGTGGTGCCTGCCAAAACTTTATTGTATGTTTTTTCAAGCTCTAGCAAGAATTGTTGTATCAATTCCACTGGACTTACACTTTGGTCTTTATGTACAAGTGTAGTGATGCCATATTTTTTTTGCTTGATTGATTTTGTTATCACGCCTGGATTTATCTTGAAATTAATCCCAATTCCTATTATGAGATAGTCTATCTTGTTTGATTCGACCGATGCGTCAATTAGTATGCCTGCCACTTTATTTCCCTTGATGGTTACATCGTTTGGCCACTTTAATTCAGTCTGTATGTCTAGCGTCTTTTCAATTGATACTGCCAAAGCAAGAGATGTGGCCATTGGAAATAGTGAGGTATACGCGGGCTCAAAGTTTGGCCTCAAAAGTATGGACATCCATATTCCGCCCTTTGGAGAGACCCATTTGCGGTTCAGCCTGCCTCTTCCATGTGTCTGTCTTTTTGCAATAACCAAAGAGCCGTTCTCATGTGGTTTTTGAGCAAGCTCTAGCGCAAAATTCTGGGTCGAGTCAATTTTTTCAAAATAGTAAATTTTTCTGCCAATGATATCTGTCTGGAGTCCATCTGATATCTCCCACGGGAAAAGAAGATTTACATTTTTATGTAATTTGTATCCTGACTTTGGCCTTGATTCTATCTTGTATCCTAGTGACTTTAATTTTTTGATATTTTTCCATACTGCCGCTCTGCTCAGTGAAAGTGACTTGGAAAGTTTTTCACCAGACAAAAATTCTGACTGGTGTGACTTTAGCAACGTTACAATCTTGTCAAGCGTTGTCTCATCAAATGATGTGTACATACAAGAACAACTGTTCTCCTAAATCAAGAAAAGATCATTCGCTCAATAATTTTTTGATGTTCTCTTCTAGAAAGTCGTTTGTACCAAATGCAACGTCACGAAGTACTCCCTTTTTGTCGATTAATATGGTTGATGGCGTACCGCGCAGTGCAAACTCGTCAAATGTCTGGGCAGAATATTCCTTGCTCTTAAGATACTGCTTGACGCGTTCAATTATTTCTAATTTCTGATTTTCACTGTATGACTCGTATCCTGGAACGTTGGCCTGAATGATCTCATCAATTCTAGCCTGACTTGTCTGACCCTCTTCTTTTTTGAGAAAGTCCATTGCAACTGGAAATGGAATCTTGTATGGAAGTTTGCTGCCGTCTACGAGCTGTCCATATTGACCTAGTGCCTTTAGAGTCTCGCCTATTACCTTGCCTTCTGTAAGTAACAGTCTGAGATTTTCAACCGTATTTTTATCAAAATCTTCAAACGCTGTTGCAACTCCCAAAACTGTGACACCGTCTTTTCTGTATTTTTGGTAAATTTCAATTGCCTGTGGGATGCCATAAAGAAAGCAACCCGGACAGTTGACCTGAAACACTTCGATTAGGACAACATTGTCTTTTTCTTTGTCTATGTTGGTCGGTAACCCCTGAACCCATTCTGATACCTTGAGGTTTGGAGTCTTTGTGCCTATTTGCACTGCCATGTGAAACACATCTTGTGAATTATTGATATCTGTTTCCTTGTGGTATCAAGGCAGTTTTTTCAGGTTGGTTTGATTCATAAATCTTTTATATGCCATAAGAGAATCGACAGCGATGTCTAGCAAAACAACCTTACTCTTGCTTACAGCCTCTGTTCTGTTAACATCTTTGCTTGTAGTCAACTTGCCCCAAGTCAACGCACTTGTCCAAAGAGACTTTTCAATCTTAGATGACAGTCACACAACTGCAAGTTATGGATACAGCAAAGTATGCGGTAACCATCTATGCGCAGCAGGTGAACACACCAAGTGGCTCAATGCAATATGGCATTCACAAATAGCAAGTTATGGCAAAGTTACAAACGCACCACACGGTGAAGATGTAATGCATCAAATGGCAGGATCTACTGCACCGCCAATGTCATCACATGGAACCATGAAAATGTCTAGCAATATGACCATGAATGGAAACATGACAATGACTGGTAACATGACCAAATAATTACAGCGGATCTTACCACTGACCATTTTTATCTGACGCATAAATTTATCATAATTCTTTTATATGCCACTCCGTTCAGAACCATTGATGGCTAACAAAATAGCATTGCTCTTGTTTACAACATCTGTGCTTTTGACATCATTTGCTGCAATGTCTGTTCCACAAGCTAGTGCTTTGACAAAAAGTACTTGGAATGACAACATAT
>Ga0134125_10006550_pt1 | contig 13179 bp, 9 predicted proteins | sample KB31751_FD_96464 | JGI IMG/M metagenome (GOLD analysis project Ga0134125, IMG submission 96464) | Terrestrial soil microbial communities with excess Nitrogen fertilizer from Kellogg Biological Station, Michigan, USA - KB3-175-1 | ecosystem: Environmental > Terrestrial > Soil > Unclassified ... | reverse complement strand
CGGCCACAACGATTGGGGCCGATGCCTATGCAAATTGGGCCAGTAAGTATACACAGCAACTACGCTGGAGCGATCGCCGCATCATTGGCACAGCGTATCTGGCGAGTTCGCCGCAGGGAGATCCCCGCATTCCGGCCGGCTATCCGAACAATCCGCGCCGCTACTATAACGACAGCAATTCGAATGACTTCGATGTTCGCACCTCCAGCGGGCTAGCCAAATTTCAGGCGCGCATTCTATCGCAGGCGCAAAAGAACGTTCAGAACATGCAGCGGCTAAACGCGCAAGGCACCATTACCTGGGACATTGAAGGCGAGCAATATCCGCAGATGACCAGCTATGTTTGCGAACCCGATCAGATCGCGCAGATTGCGCCGGAAATGGACAGCGTCATTCGCATTTCAGGTTCGCCATACAATGGCATGAAGCTCGACGATGCCTATTTCAAAATCATGCGCAATGCCGGATTTCGCGTCGGCGTTTGTGTGCGGCCGCAGCACTTCACAAAGTACAGCAACGGCTTGGCGGCGCAGGTTTATTTGCCCACTTCGCAAGTGGCGGGCGAACTGATTCGGAAGGTTAAGTACGCGCACGACCGTTGGGGCGCAACACTTTTCTACATCGATTCGAGCGTCGATGCGAACGGCGGAGCGCTTGACCCGAGTATTATTCAACAAGTAGCGGCGGCGGTGCCCGACTCGCTGCTGATACCGGAGGAAAGCACGACGCGAGATTACGCTTATAGCGCTCCTTTCCAGACGTTTATTTTTCATCGGGATTTGGGGACGCCGGTAAGCGCGCAGTCGCTATATCCGGGAGCGTTCAGCGCCAACCTCATAAATGATGTAAACGCGGCAACGCTGAACTGGTATCGTCCACAACTCACCGACTCGGTGCGCCGTGGCGATATTCTGATGGTCCATTCGGATTACTGGCAGGCGAATAACCCGACGGTCGTGCAGATTTATCAAGACGCCGGGAAGTAAATTACAGAGCCAGTTCGCGAACGCGGCTTGAGATTGCTTGTGATAATGTAACGCGCGATGAGGATCACAAGCCGCCGTTCGTTTGTGAAAAGCGCCGCGGCACCGCTCGCCGGCGCTTTTGCCCTGCCCGTGTTGTCGGCCGCAGTTCAGAACAACAGCAGTAGCTATAACCGGCCGAAGCTGAAGATCACAGATGTCAGAACGGCGCAGGTGATGGTGCACGGATTACAGACGCATGTCCGTGTGTACACCGATCAGGGACTCGTGGGGCAAGGCGAGGCTACCGACGCGGCGCAAGGAACGGCGGAGATTGTGCAGTTCTTCCGCCGTTCTCTTATTGGTAAAGACCCGCTCAATGTGGATGCTCTTTGGGAACAGATCCGCACGAGCGGTATTTTTGCGGGGGCACAGGGCGGGCAGTATATAACGGCGCTGACCGGAGTTGAGATTGCGCTGTGGGATTTGGCGGGCAAGGCGCTGAACCTTCCGATTTATCAGTTACTCGGCGGTAAGTTTCGCGATCGCATACGAATGTATTGCGATTCAGACATGGAAGATCCGCTTGGACCCGAATCGGACAAGAAACTTCCGTGGATTCAATCGGCGGGTTTCACTGCAATGAAGATCGATCTGGACGATGCCCGCGACCCGGCGCGCTTCGATAAGGTGAACTGGACGGCGAGCAACGGCGAGATTGACCGGATGGTGTCGTGGGTGAAGCATGTTCGTGAATCGATTCCCAAAGAGATGGAACTTGCTTGCGACATGCACGGCCGGTACGACGCGGTAACAGGGAAGCAGGTAGCGATTGCGGTGGAACCGTTCCGCCTGCTGTGGCTGGAAGAACCGGTGCCACCCGACAATGTCGATGCAATGGCCGACATACGCCACTCGACGAAGACACGCATCTGCTGCGGCGAGAACCTTTATATGCGATGGGGCTTCCGCACACTGCTCGAAAAGCAGGCCGCCGATATCATCATGCCGGATATTCAGAAAGTGGGCGGTCTATCGGAGGCGCGCAAGGTTGCCAATCTCGCGCAAACCTACTTTGTGCCGTTCGCGCCGCACTGTGTCGTGTCGCCGATTGGCACCATGGCTACGGCTCACGTCTGCGCCTCGATTCCCAATTTCCTCGTCTGCGAGTGGCACTGGATTAACCACCGCGATCTGTGGACTACGTTTGTGAAGGAAGGCGAGATTATCAATCGAGGCTACATTACGGTTCCCGATAAACCGGGTATCGGAGTGGAGATGAATGAAGAAGCGGCCAGAAAAGCACAAGTGCCCGGAACCGGGTGGTTTGAGCCTTCTAAATCGTGAGCGGGAGTAGCCGGACAATGCGTACCGTAAAAGTTTTCGTGGCTTTTGCCTCGCTAGCACCGTTATTTTTGATTCCAGTGTTACAGGCGCAGGAGGGCTTCTTTACTCGCGATGAAGTAATTAAGTACACGCCGGAATGGAAAGGGGAGCGGTTCGCCGACGGGCGGCCTAAGGTTCCGGATTCGGTTCTGGACCGCATGAAAACCGTGACTTTGGAAGAAGCATGGGCTACGCTTCGCGAGGCCGGTTATAACCATCAATATGAAGACGGCTGGTTTGTGATTCACCCGGACAAGGTATTGATTGGGCGCGCGCTGACAGCGGAATGGATGCCCGGGCGGCCGGATGTGCAGCGAGTGGTGGAAGAACAAGGGAGAAAGGACCACCGTATCGGCGGACAAAATGCGTGGCCGGTAGATATGCTGCAATCCCGCGATGTTTATGTCTGCGATCATTTCCGGCTGAAAAAAGACGGCCCGTCGATTGGCGACAACGTGGGCAACGCGATCTATGCGCGCACCGGCAACGGAATTGTCTATAACGGCGCGGTTCGCGATATTGAGGGGCTGAAGGAGTTGCCCAACTTCATCGCGTTTGTCCGTTACTACGATCCGTCGCACCATTTTGGATCGCTTGCTTCGGGTCCGAAGCTGAACTCCACCATGGTGGGCATTAATTGCCCGATTCGCATTGGCGGCGTGATGGTGATGCCGGGAGATGTGGTACTGGGCAAAGACGGCGGCGTGATTTTTATTCCGGCGCAGCTCGCCGAAAAAGTGGTGCAGGAATCGGAATACACGCGCTTGCGGGATATTTTCGGTCATCAGCGCCTGAGAGAAAAGAAATATACGGCGGGGCAAATTGACGCCACATGGTCGCCCGCGATTGAAGCCGACTTCACGGAATGGCTGCGGCAAAACCAGGATCATTTGCCGGTGGCGAAGGCGCAGGTTCAGGAGATATTAGAAAAGAGATCGAAGTAGCCGCTCAGCGCCGAGGATATCGCGCGTCCAAGGCAAGATTCAGTTTCAAGACATTTACACCCGGCTCTCCAAGAAAGCCGAGGCCGCGGGCAGCCGTGTTCTTCCGTATCAGAGCAAGTATCAGGGCACGGGATGTGCGGCGTTCCAGGGCAACACGATTCACCTGCGCCTGGGCATTGGCCACACTGATATCGGGGTCGAGGCCGCTGCCGGATGCGGTCAGGGCATCGGACGGTATCGGTCCGTTATAAGTGGGATTTTCGTCGCGGAATTTGGAGGCAGCGGCTTTCATGCGGTCAAAGAGCTTTTGATTGGTAGGCCCGAGATTCGATGCCGCCGATGCCGCCGCATCGTAGCCGTTGTTTCCGGCAGCCGATGGACGCGGATGGAAATATTGCGGAGCGGCGAAATTCTGGCCGATTAGAGTGGAGCCGATCGCCACGCCGTTTTGCGTAATCAGGCTACCCTTTGCCTGATACGGGAAGAACATCCGGCACAGGCCGGTCACTACCGCCGGATAGATTAAGCCGGTCAGGACGGTGAGAAGAAGCGTCATTCGGAAAGCGGGGAGAAGATGTTTCACCATAGAGAGCCTCATGCCAGATGCAATAGCGCGAGCAGGCGGTCGATCGCCCAAATGCCGGGAAACGGTGCGACGATGCCGCCGAGGCCGTAGATCAATATGTTGCGGCGCAGCAGGGCGGCGGCGCCGATGGGGCGATATTTCACTCCGCGCAGCGCAAGCGGCACGAGGGCAATGATAATCAGCGCATTGAATATGACGGCCGCGAGCACCGCGCTACGCGGCGAATGCAAACCCATGATGTTGAACCTGGCAAGGGCGGGATAAGTGGCCATGAACATCGCCGGAATGATGGCGAAGTATTTCGCGACATCGTTGGCGATTGAAAAGGTGGTGAGGGCTCCGCGGGTAATTAGCAACTGTTTACCGATTGCGACAATTTCAATGAGCTTGGTGGGGTTGCTATCGAGGTCGACCATGTTTCCGGCCTCTTTCGCTGCCATGGTTCCGCTGTTCATGGCGAGGCCGACGTCGGCCTGGGCCAGCGCCGGCGCATCGTTCGTACCATCGCCGGTCATGGCCACAAGCCGGCCTTCCGCCTGTTCGCGCTTTATATATTCGAGCTTGTCGGCCGGTGTGGCCTGGGCGAGAAAATCGTCCACTCCGGCTTCCGCGGCGATGGCGGCGGCGGTCAGCGGGTTGTCTCCCGTAATCATGACGGAGCGAATTCCCATCGCGCGCAACCGGGCAATGCGCTCTTTCATACCGCCTTTGACAACATCCTTCAGATACACAACGCCAAGCACTTTGCGGCCATCCGCTACGGCAAGGGGAGTGCCGCCGAGCCGAGAGATGCTGTCGGCCATCCGATGAAACGTAGCCGGGATATCGCCGCCTAACTCGCGAACGAAATTTTCGATTGCCTGGGCAGCGCCCTTGCGCAGTTGGCGGCCGTCGATATCGACACCGCTCATTCGGGTGTAGGCGGAAAACGGTATAAACCGCGCTTCCTGCTCTCCGATTTGACGCCCGCGCAAAGCATACTTTTCCTTGGCAAGCACCACGATTGAGCGTCCTTCCGGAGTCTCATCGGCAAGACTGGCTAGTTGCGCGGCATCGGCAAGCTCGCGGCTACTCACACCGAGCAACGGAATGAATTCGACGGCCTGGCGATTGCCTAACGTAATGGTGCCGGTTTTGTCGAGCAGCAGCGTGTTGATGTCGCCGGACGCTTCGACGGCTTTGCCGCTCATCGCCAGGACATTATCTTGCATGACGCGATCCATGCCGGCAATGCCGATTGCAGAGAGTAGGCCGCCGATTGTGGTTGGGATGAGACAGACAAGCAGCGAGACGAGGACAGCGATAGCCGGCACGGAACCGGAACCGGCGGAATTGACTGCATACAGCGCGAAAGGATGAAGCGTGACGACAGCAAGCAGAAAGATTAAGGTCAAGCCGGCAATAAGAATGTTCAGCGCGATTTCGTTGGGAGTCTTCTGCCGTTCCGCGCCTTCAACCAAAGCGATCATGCGATCGAGAAACGTTTCGCCCGGATTCGACATGATGCGAATTCGAATCCGATCGGAGAGCACTTTCGTTCCTCCCGTGACTGCGCTGCGATCGCCGCCGGATTCGCGGATTACCGGGGCACTCTCGCCGGTGATTACCGATTCATCGACAGTTGCGATGCCGTCGATTACTTCTCCATCGCCAGGGATCAACTCTCCCGCCGCGACGATGACCACATCGCCCGAGCGGAGCTTGGAGGCTGGGACCGATTCGGTTTTTCCATTGCCCAGAACACGGTTGGCAATCGCATCGGTTTTCGTTTTCCGCAACGTGTCGGCCTGCGCCTTGCCGCGCGCTTCGGCCATGGCTTCGGCAAAGTTTGCGAACAGAACAGTGAACCAGAGCCACAATGAGATCTGCAAGTTAAAGCCGATGCCGCCACGGGCGGCGAACGCGTCGCGGATCAAAAACACCGTCACCAGAAACGCGCCCACTTCGACAACAAACATCACCGGATTTTTAGCGAGAGTAAAGGGATTCAACTTAAGCAGAGAATCCTTAGCAGCGCGGCGGATGATTTCGGTGTCGAGCAGCGGGCGGGACCGGCGAAGGGTGGTGGGAAGTAATGACGGCGGCTCCTGAATGGGCTGCGGCATCTGCGCGCTTGTTGCCATGAACAAATCTCCTTAGAATGCGAAGAGCAGAAGCGAAAACAATTTTCCTTGCGCCATGAGGAAGTGTTCCGCGATCGGACCCAGTGCCAGAGCCGGGAAAAATGTCAGCGCGCCAACGAGCAGAACTGTCCCGACAATCAAGCCGGCAAACATGGGGCCTCCGGTGGGCAGAGTTCCCGCCGAACTGGGGATCTTCTTCTTTTTCGCGAGGCTTCCGGCGGCGGCAAGAAGAGGAATCAGGAACAGGAAGCGTCCAAAGAGCATCGCCAATCCGATGGTGAGGTCGTACCACGGTGTATTCGAAGTGAGGCCGCCAAAAGCGCTGCCGTTGTTGCCCGTTCCGCTGCTATAGGCATAGAGCATTTCGGTAAAGCCGTGGGCGCCGGCATTTGCGACGTTCGCCGATGCGGGGCCGGGCGGGTTCCAATAGCTCGGAGCGACAGTCTGCGCAGTCACGACTTTGGCTGGAGGCTCGAAGGAAATGACGGACGATATCGCGGAGAACACAAGGATGCTGAAGGCAGTGGCGATGAGAGCGAGCATCGCCATCTTTACTTCTTTTTGCTCGATCTTTTTGCCGATGTATTCCGGCGTTCTGCCGACCATCAGGCCGGCAATGAATACGGCGAGAATCGCGTAGAGAAGAATGCCGTAAAGACCGGCACCGGTACCGCCGAAAATCACCTCGCCGGTTTCGATATTGAATAGCGGCACTAATCCACCGAGCGGCGTGTAGCTATCTAATGCGCTGTTGACGGCGCCGCAACTGGCATCTGTGGTGACGGTGGTGAACAGGGACGATGCCGCGATACCGAATCGCTGTTCTTTTCCTTCCATGTTTCCGCCGGGCTGCGCGGCTGTGGGAGCAGATTCGACACCAAGCTTCGAGAGAATCGGGTTGCCATTCTGCTCGGCCGCGTAGCACAGAAACACGCCAGCAAAAAACAGGACGCTACAGGCGGCAAAGATCGCCCACCCTTGCCGCCGGTCCCCGACCATCGCGCCGAATGTGTACGTGAGCCCAGCCGGAATTGCGAAGATAAGGACGATTTGGAGCAGATTGGTTAGCGGCGTTGGGTTCTCGAATGGATGCGCGGAGTTTGCATTGAAGAAGCCACCTCCGTTGGTGCCTAGCATCTTGATGGCTTCCTGCGACGCGACGGGGCCTTGCGCAATGATTTGCGTTACGCCTTCGACTGTTTTGGCATGGGTATAAGTATCGAAGTTTTGAATCACGCCCTGCGAGCACAGAAACAGAGCCGCGACAAACGATATTGGGAGAAGAATGTAAATGGTGGCGCGTGTTAGATCCACCCAGAAGTTGCCAATGCTATTCGCTTGTTGACGGGCAAAGCCGCGTATCAAGGCGACGGCAGCAGCAATGCCTACGGCTGCCGAGGCAAAATTCTGCACGGTAAGCGCCGCTATCTGGACCAGGTAACTCAGCGTGGATTCGCCACCGTATGCCTGCCAGTTTGTATTGGTAACGAAGCTAACCGCGGTGTTAAAGGCGAGATCGGGCGGTACGTTGGATGCATTGAAAACTTGCGGATTAAGCGGCAGAAACCCTTGCAGACGTTGCAGCAGGTAGACAAACAGGAAGCTGACCAGGCTGAAGGCAATAAGCGCGAATGTGTACTGGGTCCACTTTTGTTCGGCCAGTTCCTGAATGCCGGTGAGGCGGTAGGTTAGCCTTTCAACAGGCCGCAGCATGGGATGAAGGAAGGTTCGTTTTCCCTCGAATAGTGCGGCCATGAACAGGCCGAGCGGTTTCGTAAGCAGCAGAATAATGGCGAAAAAAACAAGGATTTGCAGGATTCCGTTGGGCGTCATGGTTGCCTCTATTTAGAACTTCTCGGGTCTGAGAAGCGCGTAGACGAGGTAGGCGAACAGAGCTACGGCGGTGATGCCGCCAATTAGAAAGTCCATTGGTGATTCCTATTCAAAAAGCGCTCCGTTGAAGACGCCGCCCTTCGCTGCGCTCGGGCTCCGAACTGGGGTCGCTTACGCTTCCGGCTCCGTTTCAGCAGGTTGCGTGAAAGTAAAACAACTCCGATCCCCGGCAGTGCTGCTTAAGTAAAATGACATTGCGCTTACGCTTCCGGCTTCCTTACAGGCGGTCGCAGGCATTCGTGAATGCCCAACAGCCTACAAAGAACAAAACCGCGATCAGGATATAGAAAGCATCCAGCATTATTTACTTCCAATTTGAAGTTACGGGCAAATCCATAAAAAAGGCATAAGGATTCCGTAAGGAGTTTGTAAGGCGTATTTAACGCGGTTGGCTTCGCTGGCGGCCGGCGACAATTACGACACGCATGTCGCGGGCCAGGTGAACTACGCGATGATCGAAGCCGCGACCCAATGCGGACAGCCAGGAGCGGCGACTGGGGCGCGAAAGAAAAATTTGGGTTGCCTGGTTGCGCCGGGCAAACTCCACTAGATCGCGTGCTACATCGTGCCCTTCGAGCATTCGAGTTTCGATCTGCATATTGCGAGCAAAGCCCAGGTGCCGTTCGATAGCGGCGGCCTTTTCGCTTCCCGAGTTGCCGCTTTCCACAATGGCAACGGCGAGACAATCGGCGCGAAGGTAGTCGGCAACGCGTTTGCCGCGCCGAATGAGACCGGCTGACGCAGGATCGGCAGTGACATGAATCACAATGCGCTCCTGACCGCGTTGGGAGGCGGATGAAACCTGGCGAATGTCTACTTCGTGAGCCGTCTCGCGCAGCGCCAGTTCGCGCAAGGCGACCAAGGTTTCTTCTTTGAAAAAATTTGTTTTGGCGCGTTCCGCTTTGTCGGGCGCGTAGACGACACCACGCTCCAGCCGGTTCAACAAGGCGCGCGGGGTAAGGTCGACCATCACCACTTCGTCGGCTTGTTTCAGAACCCAGTCGGGAATGGTTTCGCGCACTCGGATGCCGCTAATTTGCCATATCTGATCGTTCAGGCTTTCCAGATGTTGGATGTTCATGGTCGTCAACACGTCGATGCCGGCATCGAGCATGAGCTCGACATCCTCCCATCTTTTGGCGCGAGCGGAGCCGGGAACATTGGTATGCGGAAACTCGTCTACGGCGCATATATCGGGATGCCGCGCGAGAATGGCTTCGGTATCCATCTCTTCGAAAATTGAGCCGCGATAAGAGACGGTTCGCCGCGGGATGATGGTGAGGCCCTCGGTGAGCGCGATGGTGTCGCGGCGGCCGTGCGGTTCGAAATATCCGATTACCACGTCACAACCGTTTTGCTTCAACCGGCGCGCTTCGTCGAGCATTTGATACGTTTTGCCGACACCAGCGGCATAGCCAAGAAAGATCTTTAACTTGCCTGATGGTTTGTTGCCGGAATGCATTGCCGCGGGCTAGCTGGGGAACACCTGAATATCGATGCCATCGGCGGATTCAATTAACCGGTCTACGAGTCCCTTGTAGGAGCGGTTGCGCCAACCCACCTTGTTGCTTTGTCCCACAAAAATCTGCGTAATTCCGTGCGTGTGCGCGAATTGGAGAATAAATGCCAAAGTATCACCGGCGGGCAACTCCTGAACATTCGCGCCGGCCGATCGCGCGTCTTCCAACATGCTTCCCAGTTGACAGCGGGCAGAGTAGAGCAGGTGAAGCTCGCCGTGAAACCGCTCGCGGTTGCGCTTGCCGCTTTCAAGCAGCGCGGCAGCGTTGACGCCAGGAGTGATGAGCACGAGAATACGTTCCTGAGTCCCCCACATCTGCTCGATTCCGTTGCGTTCCAGGTAGCCTTCCAACTGACGGTCGACCACTTCGGCGGCGAGGACAAGCGAAAGTTCTCTTAATTGCGACAACTGCTGTTCCGTCGGCGCAGCCGCCGCGCGGAACGCCGACTCGCCTTCGCTCCGTAAGCAATTTTCTGTCGGGGCATCGACAACCACAATTTCATCGGCCGTCTTCACAAAGCTTATGGGGACGCTGAAGATGGCGCGCCTTCCGGTAATCCGCTCCACTTCGTCCTGCCGCTCCGATATGTATTGCAAATTGATCGTGGTGATTACGGAGACGCCCGCGTCGAGTAATTGCTCAACATCCTGCCATCGTTTCGCATGTGCATGACCGGAGGGATTGTCGTATGCCAGGCCATCGACGAGGCAGACTTGCGGATGACGGCGCAGAATGGCCGGTACGTCCATTGCCGGAACTCCATCGCTCGCCGTCAAAGGGACGAACTCCAGATTCTCCAGAACACACTCCACCTCCGGGCCAACTTTACCTTGAAGCGCCCCAACGACAACATCCTGCCCACGTTCTTTTCGGCGGCGACCCTCATCGAACATGCGGTAGGATTTGCCGACGCCCGACGCATATCCAAGAAATACTTTCAGGCGGCCACGGCGCTGATACCGCTCTTCGGCCTCAATCTGCCGGAGCAGGCGATCCGGATCCGGACGGGTGAGAACGCCAGACAAATAGAATCCTCTGAATGACTAACTATTATCGCTTGATTCGCCGGTTTTGCCTGACGGCACAACAAATCGATATCCGTGCCAGGGCTCGGTCAAAATGTATTTCGGCTTAGAGGGGTTGGGCTCGATCTTCTTCCGCAGTTGATTCACAAATACGCGCAAATACTCCACTTCGTCGCCGTAATCCGGACCCCAAACGGCCTGAAGGAGCTTGCCGTGGGAGAGAGGGACATTGGGATTCGAAAGAAAATACTGCAGCAGGTCGAACTCTTTCGGCGTAAGGCGGACGGGATTTCCGCGAATGACGACGCGCCTTGCGCCCAGGTTAATTTCCATATCCGGCAAAGCGACCGTCCCGATGAGGTTTTCGGCGCCGCCAGAAACACGGCGCAGGGCGGCTCGGATGCGCGCCATCAGCTCAGGCATACTGAAAGGCTTTGTTACATAGTCGTCCGCGCCGGCATCGAGCGCCTTGATTTTATCCGCTTCCGAGTTTCGCACTGTCAGCATGATGATGGCGACTTCGGAACTGGATCGAACCAGGCGGCATACTTCCATTCCGTCCATGCCACGCATGTTGACATCGAGCAATACAAGATCGAAACGCTCTTCGCGAAGGCGTTCGAGAGCATCGCCGCCGCTGCGCGCGTCGGCGACTTCGAAGCCCTCGCCAGTAAGCGCCGTTCGCATGACTCTGCGGATTTGCGGGTCGTCGTCAACTACGAGTATGCGCTGCATCTTCCCTTTCTCGTGCCGGATTTTCGGCAGGAAGCATCAGCGTGAACGTCACACCTTCGCCCGGCTCACTCTCCACCTGAATCTCGCCGCCGTGAGCATGCAGAATCTCGCGAGCAACGGACAATCCCATACCCGCACCCGGGATGTGATTCTCATTTGTGGGACCGCGATAAAACTTTTCGAAGATGCGTTCCTGCTCATCGGGGGCAATACCCGATCCCTCGTTATGAACGCGGATCATGATTTGTTCCTGTTGCCGGGCGCCACTGATCGCGATTGTACTTGCCGGCGGTGAATATTTAATAGCGTTATCGAAGAGCAGCCGCAGGGTAAGGCCAATAAGATCGGGATCGGCGGAGAACGGCGGCAGATCGGCGGCCAGATTTACCTGGAACGAGCGCCCGTCGCGACGCGCCTCCAATTCCCGTAAGGCGCGCGATAGCAATTCGTCCGTCCGGCATTCGCGCCTCTTCGGATGCAAGACTCCCGATTCAATCCGGGCGGTTTGAATCGTATCGGACACTAAGGCATTGAGCCGGTCGGCTTCCTGGTCGATGACGTTCACCAGTTCTCGCGCGGGCTCAAGCCGGTTTTTGGCCGACGTAAGGACGGACGTAGATAAAAGAGATCCGGCCGCGGCTTTGATGGAGGTCAGTGGCGTTTTGAATTCATGCGCAATCGCATCGAGCAGGGCCGATTTCAGGCGCTCGCTCCTGCGTTCTACGCGCACTCGCGTCGTTTCGTCGCGCTGGCGCTCGCGTTCGAGGGCAATGGCAATCAGATTTAAAAGCGCTTGTTGCGCGCCGTCGGAAAGTAGTAGACCTTCGATGGCAAGGCTGCCGATGGGTTCCGCGCCGAGACGTATCGGCGCCACAATCCGCCGCGCCACGTCGTCTTTGGCGACTATGCCCTTGCTGGCCGATTCTTTCAATTCGGCGGCAAGTTCTGCCGAAGGTTCTTTCCCGCCGCTATGAAACTGGCCGGAGAAGCGGTCAAAGACAACCGCGCTTTTAAAGCCGAACAACTGCATGACGTTTCCGGCAATCTGGCCCGCGGTGCTGGTGTGCTCATCTAAGAGCAAGATAGCCCGGCTGAGTGAATAGAGCTGTTCCGTTTCCTGCTTGCTCGCATAGGCCGCCTGCGTTTGCTTTCTGGCGTAGGAAGAGAGTTGGCTGCCGATGATGGCGGTTGCCAGAAAGGCAAAAAGGGCAATCCAGTTTTGCGGGTCGGCGATGGTGAAGGTCATCACCGGCGCCAAAAAAAAGAAGTTGAAACACAGGATGGCAGCGACGGAGGCAACGGAGGATTCGAACAAACCCCACGACGCCGCAATTAACAGAACGGCGAGCAGGTAGAACATTGCGACGGTCGCCGCATTGACCCTTAAAAAGCCATAGCAGATGAAGGTGATAACGACGGGGGCTGCGATGCTAACCAATAGCTTCGCGAGTTTCACAGTTGCCGAACCCATTACGCCATCCCGACTCATTCTAACTGGATTCTAAATTGGGTTCCTAGTAGGCCCTGTCGCGGAGAGATCGTTACCAGGCCAAGGCGGCGTGGGACACCGCCTGCAGGAGTTTGGACATTTCAAGCCTCGGGAGCACTCGATAGACGCAGCCATATCGAAGCGGAGCGGGAAGCGTCAGCGACCCCTGTATGGAAAGGGCATCCGGCGCGCCTTAATTCGAGTACATTTGGTGCGGCCCGCGCCGAACGCAAATGCTACTCAATCCAGGCTTCCAATCGGAAACTTCCGAATACTTATTCCCGTCGGGCTATTTACAACAAAGATCCTCCGAGACCAGCCTCTATTACGACGCGGGCGCCGTTGCGACAATGTACGAAGACGGAACTCCCGTGCGGTCTGCAAGCGATTCAGGCGGCCCCGCTGCCGGTGGGAACTTGTCTTTTCCCGCAACATTGTGGAAGGACTACACGTTGGCCACCGATCATTACGCGACTGCCTACATTCTGAACGGCGGTTTCTATTACAATCCCTATT
>Ga0134125_10006548_pt1 | contig 13180 bp, 11 predicted proteins | sample KB31751_FD_96464 | JGI IMG/M metagenome (GOLD analysis project Ga0134125, IMG submission 96464) | Terrestrial soil microbial communities with excess Nitrogen fertilizer from Kellogg Biological Station, Michigan, USA - KB3-175-1 | ecosystem: Environmental > Terrestrial > Soil > Unclassified ... | reverse complement strand
TTGGTCGAGAAATAGTTGAAGAACCACACGGCCGGAATGGCGACGATGAGACCGAAGGCCGTCGTGATGAGGGCCTCGGAAATACCGGCCGACACCGAGCCTAACCCGCCGGCGCCCGACACCGCCATGCCCTGGAACGCGTTCACGATGCCCATGACCGTTCCGAGCAGTCCGACGAACGGCGCCGTCGCACCGACCGTCGCGAGCACGGCCAGGCCGCGCTTCAGCTCGGACACGATGATCAACATGTTGCGCTCCACCGCGCGCTCGGCCGAGTTGATGTCGGCGACCGTCACCGACCCGTCTTGCAGCAGCGGCTTGACCTCGCCTAACGCACCGCCCAACACGCGGGCCACGTGCGACTTCTTGTAGCCCTCGGCGAGCTTGATGGCTTCGTTGAGGTTGTCTTCCTCGAGGAACTGCGAAAACTCAGGCGCGAACTTGCGCGTCTCCGACTGCGCCTTGCGCAGGCGCCACCACTTCTGAATGGCGATCGTGAGCGAGAAGATGGACATGATCGCGAGCACGAAGACGATGCCTTTCGCGAACCACCCCATCGTGCCCCACATGGCTACCAGCGACAGACTCATGGAAGGACGTCCTCCGACGGTGTGCGAATGGTGAACCTACGACACAAACCGATCAATGCGGTTTCGCGAACGAGAACGGGAACTGCACCAGCTCTTTCACTTTCCGACCGCCCGTTTCGGCGGGATAAAACCTCATGCGCGGCAAGACGTTCTTGACGGCATTCGTGAACAGGTCGTTGGTCGACTTGAGCACCTTGAACTGGCTCATGTCCGCCCGGCCCGTCGTGTCGATCACGAACTGCACGAGCACTTCGCCTTCGACGCCGGCGCTCTCCAGCATGCTCGGATAGACCGGCTTCGGGTTGTCTTCCTTCGCCAAGGCCGGCTTCTCGACCTGGAACTCGAAGTAGGTCTGGTCGGGATTTGCCGTTCCCTTGCCGCCGGCGACACCGCGCGCGACACCGCCTTCCACGCCCTTGCCGGAGAAGTCGGCTTCGTTAGTCACCGCTTTCGATAGATCGACATCCGGAATCTTGGTCGGGATGTTGATCGGCGCCGTCAGCACCTGGAATCCTTTGGGAGGCGGCGGAGTAACGGTCGCCTGCGGCGGCGGTGGTTTGGGCGGCTCCGGTTTCGGTGGAGGCGCCTTGGTCTGGACGAACTTGACGTCCTCTTCGCGGTGCTCTTTCTCGTTGCGCAATCCCGCGTTCAACGTGACAGCGACCGCGAGTCCGATCAGACCCGCGTGCAGGATGACGCTCGCGATGACACCACCCGGATTCTTGTCCCGCTTGGGCTTGGATTCGAGCAGCGTGGTGAACATGCTCGATCACACTCCGCTGTGAAGGGTTCCACACCAGTCCGTAACGCTTCGGGAACTTTACCGGCGGCAGATGAGCCGGTAATGCAGCCGACATTAAGAAACCGTGAAGGCGTTGTTAGATTTCCAACACGCCGACGACGATCTCGGTCCGATGTCGAGCCCGCTTACGCGGCGGCAGGACCTTCCGCGCCGTCCCGCAAAAGGTGGTCCGGCTCTTCGTCCGACACCGGAAGCGTCACGGTGAACGTGCTGCCGCGCCCGTAGCGCGATCGAACGGAGATCGTTCCGCCGTGGGCCTCGGCGATCCACTGGCTGATCGCGAGTCCCAGACCGAACCCTGACCGTTCGGTGCCGCGCGAGCGCGCGCGATCCGCGCGATAGAAGCGCTCGAAGATGTGCGGCAGGTCGGATGCGGAAATGCCGATCCCGGTGTCTCGCACCGAGAATGCGGCCGTGTGCTCGTACATGATGAGGGAGATCTCCACGCTTCCGCCGCGCGGCGTGTACTTGATCGCGTTGGTGGTGAGATTCAAGAACAACTGGCGCAGCCGAGCCCGGTCGCCGAACACCGACACGCGCGCCGGCTCCGCCATGCTCACCGTTAGGCCGGCGGGCTCGGCGAGAATGGTTGCGGTCTCGAACACCTCGCGTGCCAGCGGCTCGAGCTCCACGCGCTCGCGGTGCAGGTCGAAGCGCCCTTCGTCGGCGCGCGCGAGCGTGAGCAGACTCTCCACCAGGTCCGCCATGCGCGTGGTCTCGTGCAGCGCTTCCTCGAGCGCCACCATGCGCTCGGCGCGTGTCGAGGCGCCGCTCATCGAGCGCTCGACGTCCGCGCGGAGCACCGCCAACGGCGTCTTGAGCTCGTGGCTCGCGTCGGCGGTAAAGCGCCGCAGCGCCGAGAACGATTTCTCGAGGCGCTCCATCATCTCGTTCAGCGTGATGCCGAGGCGCGCCATCTCCTCGTTCGCATCATCGATCGGAAGGCGGCGGTGCAGGCTGCGTCCGTCGGTGATCGCCTTCATTTCGTTGATCATGTGCCCAACGGGACGGAACGCGCGCCCGGCGATCATGTAGGCGAGCCCAACGGACGCCATGAGCAGCAGCGGCGCGACCGCGAAGCTGGTCCCGATGAGCTCGCGGATCGCGATGTCCGTGGACTTGACCGACTCGGCGGCCACCACGCGCTGCACGTTCGGCACGTCCATGTCTTCGTTCACGGCCACGAGCAGCAACCGGTCGCCGCCGACGTCCAGGAGCTCGCCCTGCCCGCCGGGCTTCACCGAAATCGCCTCGCGCTGCAGTGTCGCGCGGTCATCTTCCGATAGCTGGCGGAGGGCGAACGAGCCGTACAGCAAACGGCCGCTCGGGTCGAGCACAAGCACGTAGCCTTCCATGCCCTCGAGCAACGTCCGCAGCTCGGGCGAGATCATCGGTCCGTTCAGCGTGTCGCGCGTGACCGTGACCGGACCCGACTTGCTCGCCTGCGAGATGATGGTGGACGCGAGGTTCGCCTGCGCCAGCACGTGCTTCGACAACTCCTCGTAGGAGCTCGCCCGCCGCGCCGTCCACAGCGCGGCGGTGAACGCGATCATCGTCCCGACCATCGCCCCGGCGTACGCGATCGTGAGCCGGGCCCGGATGCTTCTCACCGCGCTCCTCCGCGCATCACTCGCGTATCACGTAACCCACGCCGCGCACGGTGTGGATCAACTTCACGGACTCGTTCGCGTCGACCTTCTTGCGCAGGTGGTTGATCACCACGTCGACGATGTTGGTGCCGGGATCAAAGTGATAGCCCCACGCGTACTCGGTGATGAGCGTGCGGCTCATCACCCGGCCCGTGTGGCGCATGAGGTACTCGAGCACCGTGTATTCCTTGGGCGTGAGCTCGAGGTCGCGTCCTGCACGCCTAACGGTGCGCGTGTTCTTGTCCAGCTCCAGGTCTTTCACCCGGAGCTGCGGCTCGGCAATCGCGAGCGGCCGGCGGCTCAGGGCCTCGACGCGCGCGAGAAACTCCTCGAACGCGAAGGGCTTGGTGACGTAGTCGTCGGCGCCCGCGCGCAGCGCCTGCACTTTTGCGTCTATGGCGTCCTGTGCCGTGAGCACCAGCACCGGGCGCTGAAAGCCGCGGGCGCGCAGGTTGTGCAGCACTTCCATACCCGATCGGCCCGGCAGCCGCATATCCAACACGATAAGGTCATACGCATCCGAATGGGCCCTCCGTTCGCCCTCTTCTCCGTCGGACACGAGGTCGACGCCCCAGCGCTGTTCCTCGAGTCCGCGCTTGACATACTGTCCAACCGTCGGATCATCCTCGATCACCAGGATCTTCATTGCATGCGTCGCTCGTTCATCCCGCTGCTGGACGATGGAATCCGTATTCGCGAATCTTGCGGTACAGCGTCTTCGGCGAAATGCCGAGAATCTCGGCGGCCTTCCCCTGGTGCCAATTGACGTGCCTCAGGACCGATTCGATGTGCCGCCGTTCCACGTCATCGAGCGGCACCATCGGGTCGGCCCGTCCGCCCGCCGATGCCGGCCCGCCTAACGGGAGGTCGGCCGCGTGCACCACGCCGTTCGTCGCCAGCAGCACCGCGCGCTCCATCACGTTGCGCAACTCGCGCACGTTCCCCGGCCACGCGTAGCGCTCCATCGCCTCGAGTGCATCGGGCGCCAGCGTGGGCGCCGACGGCCCGCCGAACTGCGCCAGAAAATGATTCGCGAGCAGCGGGACGTCCACTGTCCGCTCGCGCAACGGCGGCAGCGTGATGCTGATCGTATTGATGCGATAGTACAGATCGCTGCGAAAGGTTCCGTCGGCCACGCGCTGCGCCAGGTCCTGGTTGCTGGCGGCCACCACACGCAGGTCCGTGTGGACCTTCTGCGTTCCGCCTACGCGATAAAAGCTGCCCAGCTCGAGCGCTCGCAGCAACTTGCCTTGCAGCCGTTGGTCCAGCGCTCCGATTTCATCCATGAAGATGGTGCCGCCCGACGCCAGCTCGAACAGGCCGAGCTTCCGCGCCACGGCGCCCGGAAACGCGCCGCGCTCGTGTCCGAACAGCTCACTCTCCAACGAGTCGTCGGGTATCGCCGCGCAGTTCACGTCGACTAACGGACCGGCCGCGCGGTGTGACAGCTGGTGCAGCGCGTGCGCGATGAGCTCCTTGCCCGTTCCGCTTTCGCCCGACACGAGCACCGCCGAATCGCTCTTGGCCACGCGCTCCACGAGCGCCAGCACCGCCTGCATCGGCGCGTACTGCGTCACCACCTCCGGTGCGGCATCCGCGCGAGCGAGCCGCGTTTGCAACAACGTGTTCTCGATCGACAGCTGGCGCTTCTCCCACGCGCGGCGCACGAGCACCTCGATCTCCGCCATGCGATACGGCTTGCTGAGATAGTCGTACGCGCCAAGCTTCATCGCGCTGATCGCCGTTTCGATCGTGCCGTTGCCGGTAATGATGATGACCTCTGGCGGCGACACATCTTCGCGCACCTGTCGCAGCACCTCGAGCCCATCGAGCTCCGGCATCACGATGTCGAGCAGCGCCACATCGAACGCCTCCGCGCGCAGCGCGTCGAGCGCCGCCCGTCCATCGGTGAACGTCCGCACATCGTGACCGCGGCCGGCCAGAAACTTCTCCAAGAGTGCGCCGAGGTTCGGCTCGTCTTCCGCGATCAGGACCTTGATCCGTGCATCGCCTCTCATGTCGTTTTCTCCTTGCCCTGGCCGTCCGTCGTCGGTTTGGCCTGACCCGCGGGCAAGTGCACGCGGAACGTGCTGCCCACACCGAGCTGGCTGTCCACTTCGATCCGCCCTCCGTGATCGGCGACAATGCCGTAGCAGATGGACAATCCGAGACCGGTGCCCCGGCCCGGTGACTTGGTCGTGTAGAACGGTTCGAACACCCTGCCTAACTCACTGCCCGCGATCCCGCGCCCCTGATCCTCCACTTCGATCACCACGCCGGCGTCCGGTGCGTCATTGCGGCTGCGGATCGCCACGCGGCCTGTTCCGTCCATGGCATCGCTCGCATTGAGCAGCAACGCCATGAGCACCTGCGCCAACTGCTCGCGGCTGCCGTACACGGGCGGCTCGATGTCCGCCTCGAGCGACGCGTCCACCCGCACGTGCTTGAAGCGCGGATGATGCTTGAGCAGGAACAGCGTGTGCTCGACGACTTCGTTCGGATCCACCGGCTCGCGCGAGTCGCCGCGCGGACGGCTGAAGTCGAGCAGCCCATCCACGATGCGCTTGCTGCGGTGCACCTCGTGATCGATGATGTGCGTGTACTCGGCGATCGCCTCGCGCAGCGGCGTGGGCACGTCGCTCTCGTTGAGCTGCAGCGCCAGGCTCTCGGCACAGGCGGCGATCGTGGCCAGCGGGTTGTTGATCTCGTGCATCACGCCCGCCGACAGCTGGCCTAACGCAGCCAACCGCTGCGCCTCGGCGACCCGCTCGTGGGCGCGCTTCCATTCGGTGATGTCCTCGCCGATGGTGATCACGTGCGTCACCGCCGCGTCGTGGATGCGCATCGGGATCTTCGACACACGATATGTGCGCAGCTCGCCGGCCGCGTTCGACGCCATCTCGAACTGCGTCATCGCGCCGCTGCGGAACACCTCGTCGAACTCCTGGCGCAGCATGTCGGCCGGCTGGCGCCGCAGGATCTCGAAGATCGTCCTGCCTAACGCTTCCTCGCGCAGCACACCCTGCAGTCCGGTCTCGCGCTTCCGGTTCCACGCATGTACGCGATACTCGCGGTCCACCACATAGAGTCCCACCGGCAGCGAGTCGACAATGCGCTCGATGAATCGGCGCTGCTCGTCGATTTGCCGCGTCCGCTCCACGACGGCTTCCGCCGCGCGACGAGCGCTCTCATCGGCGGCGAGCGCCGATCCAACCAGGAATCCCGCGGTCGTGAGGACCGTCCGCTCGAGCGCCGATATCGGTGCGCGACGGACCGTGACCAGCGTGCCGCCGGTTCCATCGCCGTCGGAAGCGGCGAGCGGCGTGAGCACGATCGCATCGGCATGACCGTCGCGCCGGCCGTATGGCGCGGGCAATTGATCGGCTGTCACCTCTATGGTGCCGCCGCCCGCGCGTGCGAGCCGCTCGGCACACTCATCGGCCGAGTCGGCGGGCACCCGCCACAGCGAGCACTCATCCAAGTCGAGACCGGCGCGCAATGCCTCGAGAAGATCATCGAGAGGGTCGGCGAGCGCCGAAGCCGCTGCTCCCGCCGCCAATCGCTCAGCGAGCGAGGCGATCAGAAGCAGAAGTTCACTGCATGGGCTTTCGACTAGAGCATCCGACGGCGCCACACGTGGCTGACGAGGCACGGATCCTCGAATAGGCGGGACCCTCTAACCTAAGTCCATGACCCATCGCCGGACAAGATGACCGAAGAACTCCCCGCCATTCATCTGGCTGCGGATTCGACAGTTGGCTGTCAGCCAGGCAGCGAAACGGGTCAAATTCGGCAAGAAATTCCGGTACGGCGGTTGCCCTCCGGGCATCGCTACCTCGAACTCAGGAGAATTGCTATGGCGTACCATGGAAGCGCACTCATTCCGTTCTTCGGCGGCGAAATGCGGCCGTTGTTCGGACTCCGCCGTGAAATCGACCGGCTCTTCGACGATATGGCTGGCTCGACCAACGCGCGTTGGTCGCCCGCCGTGGATGTCCGAGAAACCGACAAGTCGCTGGCGATCGACGTCGAGCTCCCGGGCATCAAGCCGGAAAACGTGGAAGTCAACGTCGAGAATGGCGTGCTCTCGATTACAGGCGAGAAGCGCTCGGAGCGCACTGACGAAGAGAAAGACCGCTATCACATGGTCGAACGCAGTTACGGCTCGTTCTTCCGCTCGTTCCAGCTGCCGGCGGGCGTGGACGAGTCGCAGATCAAAGCGTCGTTCCACGACGGCGTGTTGACGGTCGACATTCCGAAGGCCGCGCTGCCGCAGCCGCGGAAGATCCAGATCGCCGGACAGACCGACAAGGACATGACGTCCGCGGCGTCGCGTGAGCCTGTCATCCGGAGCTCGCACGCCGCGAGCTCGTCCACGTCGTCCGCCGACCGCATGGCGGCGAGCGGATCGGAGCAGGCGCCTAACGAATCGCGCCGGTAGCCGCCCGGCGGCGTACCCCGAATCGCCGCCGCGGCTCAGGCCGTGGCGGCGATTTGCGTTAGGATCTCGTCGTTGGTCCGCTTGTGTCCCGGCGAGTCTTCGATGTGCCGCCACGCGATGCGGCCATCGGTGCCGACCAGAAAGTACGCGCGGTTCGCGTAGAAGCGATCGGGAATCAAGACGCCGTACGCACGCGAGATGTCGCGCTTGAAGTCGCTCAACAGGTCGACGCGCATGTTGTGCTTTGCCTTGAATTCGCGAAGCGTCGGCACGGAGTCGACGCTGATCGGCAGCACCACCACATCGTTGCCGGTGAATTGATCGAAGTCGTCGCTCAGATCGCAGAGCTCGGCCGTACAGGTGCTGGTGAAGGCCAGCGGGAAGAACGCGATGAGCACACGTTTCTTGCCGCGAAACGACGACAGCGAAACGGGCGACCCAGCCGTCGAATCAGCGGTAAAGTCGGGGGCAACGTCGCCGACCGCCGGGATCGATCCCGTCGTAGCAGATGGAGCTGGTGCGGACATCGGAGCGGTTCCTCCGTTGCTCGAGTGCGCGCAAACTAGAGCGGCGCGAGACGACCGGCAACCACGTGTCGATCGGCGTCAGATACCTTCGCGACGCGGCGGCTCTCGCGTCGCATCTCGGCGCGACTCGGTACGAGCGGGACTCGACGCGCCGCTCGACGACGGCCGGATCAATTCTTCGGCGGCGAGCAAGCTGCGCGACAACTCCGCCATCGTCATGTTGCGACTCTGACTCGTGCGCTGGAGCACTTTATACGCTGCGCTCTCCGTGATCGAGTCGCGCTCCATGAGAATTCCCTTAGCGCGCTCGATGACTTTGCGATCCTCGAGTCGTTTGCGCAGATCGTCGGACTCGTGCCGCTGCTTCATCCACTCTTCGTGACGCGCTTCCGCGATCGCGATGGCGGCGCTCAGTTGGGCAGCCGTTACCGGCTTTACCAAATAATGAAACACCGGCAACGCCGATGCCTGTCCCAATGTCTCGGCGTCGCTGTATGCGGTGACAATGATGATCGGCACCGGACGGTCTCGATGTATGCGTTCCGCCGCTTCCAAGCCCGTTAGGTGCGGCATTCGCACGTCGAGCAGTACGAGATCGGGGCTCAGGGTGCGCGCCATCGACACCGCGGTCACGCCATCGGCGGCAATGCCGATCACGCTATGACCGAGCGAGCGCAGGTCTTGTTCGAGGCCCAGCGCTGTGACGCTCTCATCCTCGGCGATCAAGATTCGTAGCGGCGATGGCAATGGTGACTCCGTCGTGTCATCTTGAGTTGAGTCGCAGCCTGCAAGACACGGACCCCTAACTCCTGCGAGTCCGTTCTTCCCGGTTCTCGTGGTCGAATAGCGAGTTTAGACATGTCCGAACCGCGCATCGTCATCGTGGCTCCGCCCAAACCGCACGCGCGCGCCGCAGCGACGACGCGTGCATTGGCGCGGGCGCTCGAGCGACTCGACTTTCGCGTCGCGCACGCGTCCACGGCCGACGCAGTGGATTCCGTAGACGAGCACGTGGAAGCGGTGATCGTCGCGGCTCCTCGTCCAATTGTGCTGCCCATCGCGCGGCGGCTCAAGACCCGGTTCCAGATGCCGCTCCTGCCGATCGTCGCGCTCACAGCCGCGCCGCGGGAGCGGCCTAACGGTGCGGCGCCCGATGTGTGGTTGCGCGCGTCGACGCCCGCCGCCGACGTCGCCGATCGCGTCGAAGAGCTCGTACGGATCCGGCACGCCGAGCGAGAAATGGTTCGATTGAGCACGACGCTGGCGGAGCTCGCCGCGGAGAACGGCCGTCTCTACGAGCGCGCGCGGCGCGACGCCGAAGCGACGGCGTTGTTGCTGCGCGAGCTGCAGCATCGCGTGCGAAATAATCTCGCGGCGATTCAGGCGTTGCTCGTATTGGAGCGGCACCGCGTCCCGCCGCGCGGGCTGCCCGAGGCGCTCGACGTCGCGATCGCGCGGCTGCGCAGCATGGCTGCACTCCAAGACTCCCTGCTGCCGCATGCGAGTGAAGTGGAGCTGGCGTCGCTCGCCCGCGCAGTTGCGAACGGCGCACTCGATGTGTTCGGCGCCGGCGATCGCGTGCGGTGCGACGTGAACGGCGGCGCGACGCTGCCCGCGCGGAGCGCGAGCGCCGTCGCGATCGTGCTCAACGAACTGATCACGAACGCGCTCAAGCACGCCGACGCGCGCACGGTGGACGTCACGATTCGTCAGTGCACGAACGCGGTGGAGCTGGATGTGACGGACGACGGGTGCGGCATGCCGAGCCACGCGGGGAGCGGGAGCGGACTCGTGATCGTGCGCGCGGTGGTGCAGAACGAGCTGGGGGGCTCGTTGTCTTACGTGCCGTCGTCGTGCGGGACGCGGGCGCGGATCGCGATTCCGTCGGCGGGCGCGGACGCCGCTGTCGCGGCGGGCGCGCCCGCCGGCTGAGCAGCGCCCATGCCGGGCATGTCGGCGGGCGGGCTCGAGGCGACCAGCACGGCGGTCGCCGCGAGCACGGCTGCCGCGGCGAGGAGCTCCAGGGCCGCGGAGCGGCGCAGGCGCCGCGCCGCGGCCTCGGTGCCTAACGCAGGCCGCATGATGCGCCAGTTGATGGCGCCCAACGCCACCACCGTCGCCACCAGCGCCAGTTTGATGAGCAGCGTGCGTCCATAGTCGCTGTCGACGAACGCGTGCCAGCTGCCGAGGTGCAGCCACGCGGCCACAACGCCGGTCGCGACGAGGACGCCGGCGGACGTCAGCGCCACCGGCGAGAACGCGTGAACGAAACCCGCCGCGGCCTGCCCACGCGTGCCCCCCTCCTGCGCCAGACACGCCGGCATCGCGACGATCGCCACGCCTAACAATGTGCCTAACCAGGAGCCGGCGGCCAGAATGTGGAGCGCGTCGGACGATACGGCGAGCGCGCGCAGATGCGTCGCCGAGGCCGCGTGTCCGCTGAACGCGAAGGAGAGCGCGAGCACCAATGCCGCGGCTTCCGCCACGTGCCAGCGCGCGGCGCCGCCTTTGAGGGCGGCCACGATCGCGACGATGGCGGCCGCCACCTCGAACAACCACGCCCAGCCCCAGACAGTCGTTGTCACAATCGCCGACACGTCGACCGGCAGTGGCGGGTTGCCGCGGAGCGCGGCGACCTGTGCGGCGAGTCGTAAGGCCGCGTCGATCAAGAGCAGCGCCGTCGCCAGTCGAAACACGACGAGCGCGCTGGCGTCGACACGTCGCGCCAGCTCGGGACGGCCGGCGGTGGCGCGTGGCGTCACCCACCGCGCGAGCACGATCGACCCGACTAACGCAAGCATGGCCACGAAGCCCAGCCAGCGCACGATCACGTACAGCGGCGACTCGACGTCGAAGCCGCCCGCTTCGGTCGTGTCCATGCCCATCGGCGTGCCGGCGTGCGATGCAGTCTCGGCCGCGGCTGCAGGTGGAGCTGCGGCCGGCGCAGCAACAGCGCCTTCTCTGATCGTGAACGTGAATGCGCCGTGAACAGGGTGGCCGTCGTCTGAGGTGGTGCGCCAGCGAACCGCGTACTTGCCCGGCGCGAGCGAACCTCGGAGTGCAACCTCGAGCGTATGCTTGGGAATTTGAACGAGGCGCGGCGTGCCCGAATCCACTCGGGTTCCGGCAGCATTCACGACGTCAATGCGCGTGGCACCGAGCTGCGGATCTTCGCTGAACGAAAGGCCGACGGCGGACGGTGCAGCGGCGAGTGTCGAGCCGGCAGGTGGAGCGCTCGAGACGAGCACCAGGTGCGCGAATGCCGAGCGCGGAATCGCGAGGCCGACGATCAGCAGCACGACGAACGATGCGATGCGTCCGAGACGCGATCGCCGGTTGCTCCTGTGTCGGATCAGCGGACGTCCTCCACGACGCGAGTGAGAGGCGGAACCGTACACAACAGGCCCGGCGGTGTGCGCATCCGCCAGGCCTGCGGTGAATCGGCGATGGAGCGTGCGAGGCTCGAACTCGCGACCTTTCGGTTGCAAACCGAATGCTCTCCCAACTGAGCTAACGCCCCGATGCCCGAGAAAGATAAAATCGCACCGGCAGAGCGGCCAGAGCGTGCTTCCACCGTTCGATCGAGCGGTCTACGTTTCGCGTGGGCCTCGACCGGGATCGCACTGATGACCAGCACGCCACCTACCAACGCCACGCCGGCGACGCGACATCTCACCGTCCGCTGTCCGTTCTGCCGCACGTGGAACCGCGTGGACGCAGCGCGTGTCAGCGATCGCCCGAAGTGCGGTCAGTGCGCGCGCCCGCTCCTCCTCGATCGACCCCTCGCCATCGATGACGAATCGTTCCAACGCACGATCGCCGAGACCGAGGTCCCGGTGTTGGTCGACTTCTATGCCGATTGGTGCGGCCCGTGCAAAATGATGGCGCCGCTCTTGGACGAGGTGGCAGCGAAACACCAAGGCACGCTGCTCGTGACAAAGCTCAACACGGATTTGGCCCCGCGCACCTCGCAGGATTACAACGTCCGCGGTATTCCGACCACGATTCTCTTCCGCGACGGTCGAGAAGTTGCGCGTGAGGTCGGCGCGGTGCCGAAGGCGCGCCTCGAAGCGCTGGCTTCGAAATAGCCGGTCCTAATCGTTGGAGCGCAGCCGCCCCGCCTAACGGCACCGCATCTGGCCACGCGAGACAACAAAAAAAAAGACCAGCCCGGGTGCATCGCTCTCGCCGCCGCAGCCGAGCGATGCCTGTAGTTATCTCTGTAGTTATCCTTTTAGTTATCCTTAGTCCCTTCATCGTAGAAATTTCCACGCGGGTTAGGTCGACCAGCCTGGAGAGTCTTACGACAAAGGACACGAGGATAACTAAGAGGATAACTACAGAGATAACTACAGGCATCGCTCGGCTGCAGCGGCGAAGAAATTCGAGCCGAGTCAGATGTCTTCATTTTCTTTTGGAACTGCACAAAAAGAAGGGCCGCCTAACACGACGCCGCTACTCGTGCGCCGGCAGCGGCTCCATCGTGTCCGGGTTCACCGGCACCTGCACCTCGTCGCGATAGGGCGACGTCATCATCGTCACGCGCAGACGCGGGAACGCATCCATGAACGCGCGGTACGAGAGTCCCCACAGGCCCAGGAAGCCGAGCGTGATGCCGATTTCCCAGATCCCGAACAGGAAGTGCGGCGCGCCCGCGTGCAGCGATGGATACACCTCGATGTAGCGCAGCAGCCAGATGCCCACGACGCTGCTGAGCGCGAACAGGAAGAACGTCGGCAAATAGACCTTCGCCGCGCGCGACAGCAGCCCGAAGAATGGAATCACGAACGCCAGGAACACGATCGCGAGCGTCGCCCACTCCCACGGCGCCTCGAGACGGCCGTGGAACCAGTGCGTCTCCTCCGGCATGTTGCCGTACCAGATCACGAGGTACTGCGCGAATGTGAGGTAGCCCCAGAACGCGGTAAAGGCAAAGCCTAACTTGCCGAGGTCGTGGAAGTGATGTTCGGTGATGAGGTCGTCGGCCGCGAGATGCTTCCGCCACCACATCACGAGCAGTGACCACGACATGATCGCGGCCAGCCACGCGCCCATGTAGAACCACCACCCGTACATCGTGCTCTGGAAGAACATGTCGAGCGACATCGACAAGTCCCAGGCGTGCACCAAATAGAAAAAGTTGAACAGCAGGCACATCACCACGGCGAGCG
>Ga0134125_10006547_pt1 | contig 13181 bp, 15 predicted proteins | sample KB31751_FD_96464 | JGI IMG/M metagenome (GOLD analysis project Ga0134125, IMG submission 96464) | Terrestrial soil microbial communities with excess Nitrogen fertilizer from Kellogg Biological Station, Michigan, USA - KB3-175-1 | ecosystem: Environmental > Terrestrial > Soil > Unclassified ... | reverse complement strand
TGAAGTACTGGAGGGCTGCGCCGAAGGAGTCCGGCGGAAGCAGGCGAACATCCACCTGCATGCCACTGCGCAGTTTTACGCTGACCTTGTTTTCTCCTTTAGCGAGCACTTCCATGATGCCGGAAAAGTTGAGAATCTGCTCGATGACCTTGTCGCGCTGCGGCTCGCTGGTGCAGCAGTTGCCGGTGACCAGCAGGTCAAGGTCGCCGACTGTGTCCCTGCCCCGGCGCAGTGAACCCGCCGGAGTCACCTTGTCCACCCCGGGCAGGCGATGCAGAAGAGCGATCATCTTCTGGGCGATTTCATCAGCCGTATCGAGATGAAAACGTCCGGTGATCTGGCGATAGCTCTCAATGGACTTGAGAATCTTCTGTTCCGACTTTTCGCTCAGTCTCGGCAGCGTCCGCAATTTCCCTTCCTGCGCTAACTTGGCCACGCCTTCAACATCACAAACCTGGAAGGCGTCCCAGATCAGGGCAATGGTCTTGGGACCGAGGCCGGAGATCTTTAAGAGTTCCAGCATCGACGGACGGTACTTCTGAAGCATTTGCTCGTGCATCACGAGCTTGCCATCAGTAAAGATCTCGCGAATGTTGTTTGCCATTCCCTTGCCGATGCCGGGAATGGCCAGAAGCGCTTTCTGGTCCTGGTATATCTCGGCGAGCGGTTGCTCAAGCGATTCAACGGCCTCGGCGGCACGGCGATACGAGCGGATTCGGAAAGGGTCTTCCGCCGCAACTTCCATCAGGTCTGCGGTCTCGTAAAGGATGTTGGCAATCGATTTATTGTCGGTGGGGGTGGCCACGGCTAGATTCTAGCGCACTGCTCCTGCGGGCCGAAGCTTCTACATACCCCGTATAATGAGGAGAGCTGGATTTATTTTGCTTATGAATGGTTTGATTCACGTTCCTTCTTTTGCTCGCGCCCGGAAACGGCCCCACGCCCTGTATTTTTACAGTCTGCTCGTTCTTGCCATTGCGTGTCTGTGGATCAGCCTGCGCTTGCCGGCTGAGATTCGTCAGGCGCCGCCACCGCAGCAGCCCGCACAGAACCCGTCTGGCTCAGCGGCACAGGCGGGAAATCCGTACTTGATGGATGGAGGTGCGGGGCCGTGTGCAATTGATCTTAAGGTGATGGATCCTGCGGGCAAGCCGATCTCTACTGCGCTGATCAGTGTTCACGTGGCCTACGGCACACTCGGTCTTCACAAGCTGGACATGAGCGTTTACAGCAGTCCCGACGGAACAGCCAGGTTCACCGGCATTCCGCCCAAACCCAAGAATGCGCCACTGGAGTTCCGCGCAGTGAAGGACCAGCTGACTGGCGAAGCCACCATGAATCCCGCTACGGAGTGCCAGGCCAAGCATGACATTGTGATGGACGTGCCAAAGGCCAAATAGCTGGGCGAAACAAAAAACCGGCATTCAGGCCTCAAGACCAGAATGCCGGTGAGAAGCGCTCTCTCTACCCTCTCTTAATCGGTATAGGTAATCTTCATATTGTCCACATACACCTTGTAGTCCGCGGCGGAGCCATTCAGGTCCAACTGGAAGGCATTGGTGAATTTAGTGCCGGAGCTGCTGGGTGTTCCCGTATGTGTGATGTGGAGCGCGTGGCGCACGCCATCAATGGTAAGCGCGTCATGATAGGCGATATGCGTGGTGGAATCATCGTGAAAGTCGGCAGCAATGTGGTGCCACGTTCCAGCCGTAAACCGCTGAAAGGCAACTCCGGAATCTTCCCACACCCTTGTCGTGTAATTGAAGACGCGCCACCGGTTTCCAGGGTATACAGCCTGCCAGGCAAAGTTGTACACGCGGCCACCCAGCTTCTGCTGGATTTCAAACTCAATTGCCTGCGGCAAATTCTCCATGCCAGCCGGGATGTAGAGATCAAATTCATAGCGTAGCGATTTGAACGCCCGGGTGGGAGCCTGATGACCGATGAACCAGTATCCATTCGCAAATGGCTGAGTGCCGCCGATCTTGAACTCGGCGGAGCTGCCGCTTAGAGTCGGAAAGGTGATACCGCGAATCATGGAGTAGGAAGCCAGAGCTCCGTCGCCGCCACTATCGCCACACGCACCGCATGTCTGCCAACCAGTTGCCTGCTGGATTTCATTGAGAACGATTGGCCTGGGAGTTGGAGCAGGAGTTGGAGTCGGCGATGGATCCGGCGGAGGGCTGGAAGGCTTTGTGACAGTAATGGTGCGGGAAGCTTTAATCACGTTTCCGCTTGAATCCCAAGCCTGCAGAACGAGGAAGTGGCTGCCCGTACTCGCGGTGAGGCTTTTATTGATGGTGGAACCGGACACCGAATACACACTCGCGTTGTCGAGATAAATCCGGAATGTGGTAATCGGGTGAGTCGACTTGGCCGAAGCCGTTACCTGGAATGGCGAGGTTACACTCGCATTCGCGGCAGGCGCTGTCACCGTAACCTGCGCGCCGGCGATGGCGGCGAGACAACAAATTGAGAACAGGACAGCGGCACTACGGGCGTTGGTTAAGTACCTTTTGCTGCGGTTGACAAGGGTTGTGCGGACGACACACGCAATCTTCTGATCGAGGGACAATCCAGGATCCTCCCGGCTTTTAAATTGACTTCCGTTTGAATCGCCGGCCAGTCACAGATCCACGTCGGGAGGCAAAACGCGAAGGGCGCTCTTCGAACAGGGGCCAGCGAATCGCGCACATGATGCAGTGTTAAGCGCTGCTTAACAATTAGTCGAAGCTCTAGTCCGCGCGGTGTTAAGACACCTACATTAGCCTCAAGCGAATCTACGAGGTACAAACAACGGCAAATCCAGAGTAGCTGGATTTTTTCATTCGTTCATCCAGCAAACACGCGGGGCATATTTTCCACATCCAGAGTAGGTGCTGAACAAGAAGTTAAGGGCAAGTGCCTAAGAAACGCACAGTAAGCTGCAACTTCTCGGTTGTTGCGGGTGGTTTTACCAGCGCAAATTACGGCGGGCGTTCTATCGAGGTCTGACTCCTGAATCGTTAAGCTCCTCTAACCTTCGGCACCAAGAGCGAAGGTTATTCCCTTTTCAGGAGTCTTCGTGAGAAAGATATTCCCCTTCCTTTCTCTATGTATTCTGTCCGCGCTGGCTGTCGCGCAGGTCCCCAAGTCAAATCATGTGGTTGTGCTGGTAGAAGAAAACCACAGCTACTCGAGCGTGGTAGGAAACAGCGCCATGCCATACTTCAACAGCCTGGCATCGCAAAATGTGCTGTTCACGCAGTATTACGCGAACACGCATCCGTCCATTGGAAATTATCTGATGATGACCACCGGTCAAATCATCACCAACAGTGACGGATATACGGGCACCATAACGGCCGACAACATCGTCCGTCATCTGCTCTCAGCAGGTAAAACCTGGAAGAGCTATGCAGAGAGTCTGCCTTCAGTGGGATACGTCGGAGGCGATTCAGGCGTCTATGTGCGGCATCACAACCCACTGACTTATTTTTCTGACGTCAAAAACAGCAGCGTGGAAAGATTGAATCTGGTCCCCTTCACCCAATTTGCCACCGATCTCAACAACAATCAGCTTCCGGATTTTTCTTTTATCGCGCCCAATATGAATGACGACGCGCACAACGGGACGCTGGGCCAGGCCGATAACTGGCTGAAAACCCACATCGCTCCACTGCTCAGCAACCCGGAATTCCAGAAAGACGGCATTCTGATCATCCTGTTCGACGAAGGCGCCAGTACTGACACAGCCCATGGCGGCGGACACGTGGCGACGGTGATGGTCGGGCCGAATGTGAAGAAGGCATACAAATCCGGCAAACTCTACCAGGGGCAGAGTGTGCTGCGCACTATGATGGAAGCACTCGGGATGGGTTCATTCCCGGCCGCAGCGGCCAGCGCAGCGCCTATGAGCGATGCGTTTACGAGTACTTTGCCAAGCCCGCCACCCACTCCAACCACATGCTCTGCAACGACCACTGGGGTGACGGTGTGCTCTCCGGCCGCAGGCAGCAGCGCGGCATCGCCGGTACGATTCACGGCCGCGGCGAAATCAACCGCACGAATCACGGCCATGCGGATTTATATCGACAACGTCTCTGTGTACCACACGACGTCCGCCAGCCTGGATACGAGTCTTGCGGTGGCCACGGGATCGCACCACGTGGTGGTGCAGGCATGGGACAGCACCGGAGCGGTCTTCAAAAACGCGCGGACCATTACCGTGCCGTAAATTCCAGCCAACTCAAAATGAACCCTTTGCGCCGGGAACAGGAAGTTGTCTGTTCCCGGCCGTAGTTTTTCAGCGCCCGCGCGTATTCGTGTTCTACGCGAAAACCACGCCCCGTGCCGGCCCCTTTTCTAATATCCTTAATCAATTCGGCGAAACACCTGCCCCAGAGGGTTAGAGCGAACCAAAAAGATCTGGATCGGCTTGTCGATTTCTTCGGATTCACACGTCGTATCAGCGTAGGAACACAAGGAGATGATATGGCAACCGTGGTCACCACCGATCTGGAACAAGCCCGCCAATACTTTGCCGTTACCCGTAACCGCATTGTGGAAGCTACGAACGGCCTTTCCGATGCCCAGGCGCAGTTCAAGCCTGCCGCGGACCGCTGGTCAATTGCTGAAATCCTGGAACATATGGCCGGCGCGCACGAGCGGGTCCTGGCCAGGGTTCAGAAGGACCTCCCGCAGGCGCCCGCGCCCGAAGCGAACCGCAACGCGCGACTGATCGACAGCGTGGTTGTGGAAAAAATTCCGGACCGCACCAGCAGATTCAAGGCACCGGAGTTTCTGGCTCCCACAGGCAAGGTTTCGCCGTCCGATTCGATTGAGCGAATCTTCCACGGATATGCAAGCCTGATCTCATTTCTGGAGTCGACACCTGACCTGCGCGGACACGTCCTGGAGTCAATTCCGTTGCGGGCAGTGAGCAATGGAACCCATACCGCGATGGACGGCTATCAATGGGCGTTGGCGACCGCCGCACATGATGAACGTCACGTTCGACAGATTCTGGAAGTGAAGGCCAACTCCAACTACCCTTCATAAATAAGGACGCGAGCTTATAGGCTTTTACCGGACATGCAAAAGGTGAGCAATGATGCGTTACATTCTACTGATCTATTCGCAATCACCGGGACGTGATCTGAGCGAGCGGGACTACAGCGCCCACTGGGCGGTGATGGACGAAGCTGAAGCAGCGCGTAAAGGTTCTGTCGTGGCCGCCGAGCCTCTTCCGCCGGCCAGCGCTGCGAAGATCGTACGCAAGGAGCAAGGCAAGCGGCTCATTACTGATGGCCCGTTTGCGGAGACGAAGGAGCAGCTCGCCGGGTTTTACATCTTTGATTGCGAGACACAAGATGAGGCGCTGCAGTGGGCAGAAAGGATTTTGCCGGCGTGCAGACATGCCGTGGCCATTGAGGTACGCCAGATGCCCGGACTGCCAGAACGGGCGGAGTCGCAGAACGCAGGCACAAGCGTGAAAAGGTAAATCTCAGCCGCGGAGCCAGAGAGAGAGTATGTCGAGCGCATTTGGATTCGCGGTTGTGGATGCTTCCACTTCCAACTCGAGCACAAGTCCATCCGGATCAGAAAAATAAACCCGTTCATCATCGATGACCTGGTGAGGGATAGAGAATTGTTTGAGACGGACCAGCCAGGAGTCGAACTCTGCGCGGGTGGAGAGAGTAAGGCCGACGTGGCGGCGCTCCCATGAGACCTCTCCGGCAATCGAGGTCTCGCGTTGTTTCGTTGCGCTGAACGCCAGACTGCCGCCATCAGGAAGCCCGTACAGCAACAGCAGTTCCCTGCCGGCATAGGCCTGCATCAGTTTCAGCCCCAGGACTTCGCTGTAAAAGCGATGCGTTTGATGAGGATCGCGAGTGGGATGGGCAACATGATCGAGTCGCATGCGTGCATTCTATGTTCTTCAAAGGGGATTGCCCAAGAGCTCAGCAAAAAAGTGATCGCATGGCCGCACAGTTTACCTAAAGATCAAGTGAGCCACTCTGGTTTCAAGATTCCAGTAGATCAGAGCATAAGCCGCAAGGTCGAACGCAGCGTGCGCGAACATCAACATGAAGAGGCGACCTGTGCCCGCGAAGATAATCCCAAATACCGATCCGACGATGGCGGCGTGCACGCTGCCGGTGAGTCCCTGGGTTATGTAATGTGCCGCTCCGAACCAGATAGATGTGGTGAGGACGATCACTACTTTGGCCACCACACCTGTGCCGAGCAGTTTGCCGAGTCTCTCAAAAGCGTAGCCGCGGAACAGCGTCTCCTCTCCCCATCCCGCGCCGGCTATCGTGAGCAGGAACCATGGGATTTCGGCGTGGTTTCCTGCAAGGTAGTGAAACGCATGATTCACAGGATCAGCGCCAAGCAGGGGCATCACCACAGCCTTCATAACAAATTTGAATGCGATGCCAAACAACACCCCAAGGACCACAGTGCGGGTCCAACTGGAAGGCTGCACGTAACCGATAGCGCTCCACGAAGTCGTCGACAGGCGAGTCCAAACCAACACCATCAGGGCGGCGAGAGGAGCGGAATAGAGATGCGCAAACAGAATGAAGAAGATGGCCAATAATCCAAGCGGGCCGAAACCGCGCAGACGAGCGGCGAGCCGGTCTTCCCACGATGTGGCAGCACGTGAAGACCGTTCTTGCGACGGTTGCGATGCATTGTTTGCAGTCATGTGAAGTGGCCGGCCTACTGCGCAAATCTTATAGAAGCCGGAGTGCCGGGTCGAGATGAGAGTACACGTCTAAACTATAGGGCAACGAAAATCCTACCAGGGAACTAAGGCGCGGGCATGGCCCTCCGTTTTTCTCCTTTGGCTTTCAAACATCATTTTGCAGCAACTTCCGACCAGAGCCGCTGTTAACCTTATTGTCCGGGCAAAAGGAGTTGCATGAAATATCTTTTTACATTGATAGCAGTGCTGTGCGTTTCAACATTTGCTGTCGCGCAAAAAGCTGATGTAGCGTTCACGATTGGCGGATCTTTCGTTTCCGATGCGAAAACCGTGGGCTTGACCACCATCAAGACAGATAATCACCTTTTCTATGAAGGCACGCTGGGCGTGCGGATGTTGAATGCGGAGGCCGTCTCACTGCACCTGGAATTGCCGATTGCCGGTATCCCGTCACAAAGCATTACTGTCGCGGGCGTGCCCACGGCACTAAACCAGCTTTCCACACTGTTCATCACGCCTGCGCTGAAGATCAAGATCCTGCCTATCGCGCCAATTTCGCCATGGGCCAGCGTGGGTGGAGGCTGGGCGCGTTACTCTGCATCCAATGTGACCAACAATAAAGGTGCAGTGCAATACGGCGGCGGAATCGACTTCAAAACAGGCCTGCCGCTTTTAGGCTTTCGCGCTGAAGTGCGTGACTTTGTAACTGGTGATCCTAACTTTGGAGTGACGACAAGCAGCACGGGGCTGCACCATCACAATATTCTCGCCGGTGGCGGATTGGTGTTGAATTTCTGAGAGCGCTTGTTTCAGCAATATCGAACGAACAAAGGCCTCCCAGCATGGGAGGCTTTTTAGTACAAAGATCAGTTTCCCACCTGTGCCGTTCGACGGAGTTGCTCATCCATTGTGCCAACATAATGCCGCGTAACACGATCGAGCTCCCGTAAAGCGCGACGAGAAGGGCCTCCGGGAAGGCGGTAATGCGTGGACAGCACTCCAATCATCCGGCTTGAGGAGCCAATGAGCGGCGTTGACTGAACGGCCATGACTCCGGCACGAAGAACAACATTGCCGGCAGTGGTATTTCTGAACAAGGGATGGGAGCTTACGTCTTTAACGATGACCCGCGAACGGGCCGTCAGAGCGGAACCGCACGCAGTCTGATTGCCGTGAACCACATCAAAGAAGCGAAGAAATTCGTCCTCAAAGCCTACTTGCGCAGCAATGCGAAGAGTACCAGTCGATGAATCGAAGAGCTGAATATTGCCGCAATCGGCCGCAGTGATGTCGATAGCCGAGCCGAGGAACTTGCTCAGGAGCGTGGCAGTGGTCGCAGAGCTAAAAGAAGCATTTTTAAGAGAAAGTTTAGCGTCGCCGAATAGACCATCGCCAAAGCAGGCCGGACAGACCGTGCTGGGCTCAATGTGGCCTGTGCCCCGACAAACGGGACAGTACTTCCGGGATGACGTTTGTTTCAGGACCACCTGGGATTCAGCAAAGGGAAAAGGATAGGACTATCTTATCATTCGCTGGAACCCTCGTAACACGAGCAAAGGCGCCATGATGCGCCACGCGCAACGTGCGTACCTTATTAAGAGCCAATCGAAAGAGCCGACAGAGGGCCATGTACAAAGGTTCGATCTTCTCCGCCTGCCCGCCGCATTGCGCATGCACCTCCGGGACAGCGGGATTAAGGGTTTGCAGGAGCATAATCACTGCAACGCAGTACCCGCCACTTTGAAGAAATCCAACTTTGGAGTACACGTATGCGTAAAGTGCGTCTTCTTTTCCTTTTGGGAATCTTGATCGCGATAGGTGCGACCTCTGCCGCCATGGGGCAGGACCGAAATACCGGACTGGACGCCATGAGCCAGAGCAAGGACCACATAGCCAGCCAGCCCAGAGCTGCGAATACCGACCAAGCCAAGCCGAGCGATAAGAGCAAGGCCCAAGAAACCAAAAAAGAAGCCAAGAAAGAAGATGATGGGCATCGCAAGCACTGGTGGTCACTGCCTCATCTGCGGCATAAGAAGCAAGACAAAGACGCCAAGGCCGACGTCAAGGCCAAGGACGCAAAAAATTCCAACAAGAAAGCCGTCGCGACGCCTCGAGCCAGCAACAAGAGTTCCGAACATCAGGTAGCGAGCAAGAACACCACGCACCCGATGGCGGCGAAGTCGGCGAATAAGAAGAGCGTCAAATCCGCGCATGCAAATACCAAAGCCGCGCATCCGAGGACAGCGAACAAGAATGCCGGATTGAAAAAGACGGGGAGCAAGACCGTTGCGAATGCCGGACACAGCAAGAAGTCGGTGGCAGCGAACAAGCCGAGCAAAAAGCCCGTTACCAGCGCGAGCCAGAGCAAGAAGACAGTCCACCACGATTGCTCGACACAAGAAACAAAGAAGGGCGGCTGCCAGGCGGTGAAGGCTCACGGCCAGAAAACGACTAAAGCCACAACAAAAGTTTCATAGCTTCCCGATGTGAGTCGCTTCGGCGGGATGGTTACGAGGGTAGCAGGCCCGACTGGCTCGCTACCCTCTCTGATTGTTGGTGGTTTGATTATTGCCGCACGGCTTATCGGTTTTGTAGTCGAAGACAGTGGTGGTGCTCCATTTGCCGTCAGTCAGGATGAAGTGCCATGTAGCGGTTTTTGTCTGCGCTTTGGCAGAGCACAGGAAGTCCGGCGAATAGAGCTCCTGATCGGAAATCTGCGACTTGTCATAAAACATCAGCAGCCCGTAATCCTTGCCTCCTACGTTCACGACAGAGGTATCAATCCCGAGTTTGGGCGCCGTGGAAAACAAATCGTACACTGCCTGCGGGCGGCCACCTGCGATGCAACTGGAATCGAAGAGGTAGCAGTAGAGATCGCCGCTCTTCGCTTTGAGCGACGCCTCGTCCTCGGGGTAGTGGTCATAATCGAGCAGCGTATTGACGTCGCGAGAAACCATGGCAACGGCCACACGGTCGCCAATGAGGCGAAGCTGGTGCGTTGCCGGATCTTCGACCTTTGCCGCAGCGGCAATCGCGGTGTTGGCTGTGGCAGGCGCAGAAGTCTTTCTGCATCCCGAGATCAAGCTGCAGCTGCACCCAATCACGATCGCACATAAAACGGCCGGCGCCAGGCTGGAGCGCGCATTTGCGGCGTATTGCTCTCCTGTCATTGTGTCCCTCGGTTTCGGATTACCTGACCGCAGCCTGATTGGTGGAGACTTCCGAGTGTGGCGCTTTGTAGATTGTGCTTGGCCTGAACGCTCAGGACAAGGCACGAAGGTACGACGCGGCAATAGGCGGTGCTGGCATGGACCTGAGGGTAACGAGGTGCGCGAAGTCTGTGTTACAGCCTCGGGAAAAGCCAGCAGGCCAAAAGAGCCCGGAATCCGGGCTCAGCTAAAAGGAAGATGATGTCGCCTGCAGGCTACACCGGGCACCGAGGCAGCGGAGTGCAAACTCCATCCATAGCGCAGGTCTGCGGATTGAAGGTACATCGGTTGATGGCGAAACCGCCGCTAACTTCCTTGAGTTCATCTTCGCTCAGAAGACGAGCACCGATGCGGCCTAATACACGGTTATCCATTTTCTCGTTTGACATGCAGTTCTCCTTTCATGCAAGTCGTCAAACGAGCGGATTATAGGCTCCCGAAATCTAAGCAGAGCTGGATGAAGAACAATCGTTCCGAATATGGAACAAGCTCGTAATGCGAGAATAAAGTTTTTTGGCTGCGATGCGCTGCTTAGTCCGGCAGTACAGCCACGATGATCATTTCATAGGGCAATCGAGTGTTTACCGTCGTGCCCTGTTTCGCTGCAACCATGACCTCGCTTAAATTCACCCGAGGAATGCCAAGGACGTGCAAGCGGTCGCCTTTTCCGAGTTTGCCTGCGACGGTTGCAGGGTCAGTCCCTTTGACAAATACCATGCGGCGAAGGCCGTCAACAACCGGCTCCTCGGCATCGCCGCTGTCAAAGACGGTGGCCAAAACCAGCAGTCCGTCAGACACCGGAGTTGGTTTAGCAGCCAGCTCCATGATGAACTCAGTGTAGTTATAAGCCGCTTTGGTAGAAGTGATGCTGATGGCAGTGCCGTTATTCTTGAGAGTGCTTTTGAGGGCTTCATACTTTGGAAACGCCGTTGCGGCAGGGTAAGCTGTGTATTTGGGAATCGGAACAAGAGATTTCAAGTCTGAGTTGCCGCCGAACTGTGTAATGGGATGGACCTCAAACACGTGATCGGGATTGGAATCACCCGGTATCGCTACAGCATCGCCCTGCACCATCTGCCCGGTCGAGGGATGCTCAAACCACAACCGCCACACTCCCGTGACTGAAATTTTGTTGTCGGGCGACGACTGGCCAAGCAACTGCATACTGCCTTTCTCCGTGGCCGCGCGCGCATTCATGATCTCCGCTACCAGGGGGAGCCTCACATCGTCTGAACGGCCGGCCATGTGGATATCCCCATCATTCGCACCTTTACTGATGCTGTGAGGACGAGTCAGGTGCGCGTCCACTTCCAGCTCGATGGTGACCGTAGCTTTGTTCTTGTTGGCATTCACGAATTTTGAGCTGAGCACCAGTGTGCCGGCCTGCAGCTGCGAGGCAGCAAACACGGCTGTCATCACGCTCCAGGCAATGCGATGGCTGAACGCTCTCATGTAAATTCCTCTCATGCCGTTGTTGTTTCCTCTGCGTCGGGTATGGGAGTCTTTGACGGCGCCTTGGGCTTTTCACTGGGCGCTTTGCCTGTCCCGCGTATATTGATGACCTTGTTGAGAACGTCAAACCAGAACGGAGCTCCGAGCGATACCGCCAGGCCGGTAAGAACCCAGCCAAGGATCATGAGCAGGATGTCTCTCGCGTGCAGGTTACGGAACTGTGCAGCGCCTTGCCAGCCAATCAGTTCGGTCAAATACGCGCGCTCCTGCTGTGTCACTGGCTTGATCGTGGCGCTTGGATTCAGCGGATTGCTTGCATCCGGATAGGTAATCTCAGCCTCGGCGGTATTCGGTTCCGGGGCCGGCGCGCCGTTTTTTGCCGCTTCCGCTCGCTGTTCAGCCAGCTTCACGCCTTCAGCGCGAATCTCAGGATTATGCCAGAGCATCTCGGCAATCCTGATGGAGTCAGCATTGGTCGCAAATGCCAGCAGCAGAGCGACAACCGCTGTGATCCACTGAATCTTGCGTTTGTACCATCCTGAAACGCGGTCCATGGAATCATCAAACCATTTCTCAATATTTCCCTGGACTTCCCCCAGCGTTTGCCCGGAGGTATGCATCAGGCTGCTGAGAACCTTTTTCACATCGCCGTCCGGCAGCTTGTCGAAGCCGGCTTTGAAGTTCTCGTACGTGAGCTGAGCTTCAGGACCGCTGATAATGTCCATGAGCGTGGTTGCAAACGCGCGCGCGGACACATAAGAAGGATGCTTGTCACCCTTTCGCATTCCTGTCATCAGCGGATGTGCGTAGAACTCCGATATCAGCCAGTCCGTGTTGCTTGTGGCCTTCGCTGGATCTCCCGATACCGGTTTGGGTTGATTGTCGAGCAGTTGCCTGATTCCCAGCGCAAGATTTTTGGCGCGCAGGCTGAATGCGCTGGATATCCATTCATTGAGTGATGTGCAAATGATCGCCAGCAACAGATAGACAAAGATCAAACCAATGGCAACATCAAGGACCGTGGACCCGAATAGCCCATTCATGCATCCTCTTTCCCGCCATGAACGCGACAGCGGTTCCTGGCGCACACGTCTACTGAAGTTGATCTGCTGTTACCTGAAACGACATTATCGATGAGTTCCCTCTTAGGGAGCAAAGATTTTCTGGTGCCGGATCTTCCGATCACCAGATCACTCGATCTCCCGATCTGCTCACGCCCCCCCGGGGGGCCCCCATTGATCGCCACTTGATCCCCACTGGTCGCCATTTGATCCCGACCCTGATCGCCACCCGATCCCCAGCCTTCCTTCTTTTGATCCCCATCAATCCCCAGAAATCGCTAACACCCAGGCTGTACCGCCTTCCCCTTGCGAATAAGCGTGGCTAAAAGCTAGCAGCTAGCGGCTAGTAGCTTATTTCCAAATTTTCAAAGACCATCTTCCCGATTCGCCCTGGGGCGCCGGTAGTCTCAAGCGTTAGCCTGTTCTTTGCCTTGGCTTTTGCCTTTGTTTATTGCCTTTGCCTATTGCCTTGGCTAAAGGCTAATGGCTAAGAGCTGCTTTTGTACTTTACCATTTCTTCGCCCCATTGTCATTCATTATTTACACAACGTTGAGGGCTGGTACAAGGCTCGCGGCTTGGCCGCGGCAACTAAATCCGTCCGAGCCCCTGGTTGTTTTCAAGGATGGTGAAGAACTCATGATGAGTGCGGCCGATCTGGACGGGTGTCCCGCCGCACCCGCACCGGGAGTGGGAAAAAATTAATCGGAGCCAGGCTGCACCGCGTGCAATCGAATGAAGCGGAGGATCTGAATGCAGGCTCTGATCGT
>Ga0134125_10006545_pt1 | contig 13183 bp, 12 predicted proteins | sample KB31751_FD_96464 | JGI IMG/M metagenome (GOLD analysis project Ga0134125, IMG submission 96464) | Terrestrial soil microbial communities with excess Nitrogen fertilizer from Kellogg Biological Station, Michigan, USA - KB3-175-1 | ecosystem: Environmental > Terrestrial > Soil > Unclassified ... | reverse complement strand
TTCGAAGATATTGCCGTCCAGAACAATTACGAAATCCTGTTGAGTTCAACCATCCATGATCCCCAACGCACCGAGTTGGCGGTGCGCCGGATGGTCGAGCGCAGGGTGGATGGCGTAGCTGTTCTTACTTTTGGCATGGAAGAAACGTTGATTGAGCACCTGCGCTTCCGCAAAGTGCCGCTGGTATTTGTTGATGTGGGACCGCACGTTCCCGGCGTAGGAAACATCCGGGTGAATTACCTGAATGGTATTCGCCAGGCGGTCCAACACTTGGCCGCGTTGCGGCACGTGCGCATCGCGTTCGTTACTGGTCCGATCCACTTGAAATCATCACTCGCACGGAAAGCCGCATTTGAACAGGCGATGAAAGAAATTGGCTTGGAAGTCCCGCCCGAATTCATTATCACGGGCGATCACACGGTAGAAGGAGGCGTTCAGGCGCTCGGCCGCTTGAATGCTCTGCCCACTCCTCCGACTGCGGTAATGTGCTCGAATGATCTGACGGCGATCGGAGTCCTGCGCCAGGCCTATGATTCGGGAATCGAAACTCCGCGCGATCTTTCTGTCATCGGTTTCGATGACATCAAACTGGCGCAGTTCGCAATTCCTCCGCTGACCACGGTGCAAATGTCTCAGGCCGAATTATCAAAGCTCGCATTTAAGGCTTTGATCAACGAAGTAGAAGGACTGAGCAGCCCTCCGCCGGACGGAGACTACATTCTCACCACAAATCTCGTATTGCGAAGTTCAACCGCAATGGCCTCAGGCCGAAGTTAAACTCGCTGTAAGTTCGATGAAGTCGCGGCAATCATCCCTTCGCCGTCGCTCGTGTTCGCGACATGTTGCTGGCCACCACCCAAGCTGCCGCCGCGATTGCCCATGAGATGAAGAACGCCGTCCATGGCAACCGTGCTTTCGGCGTGGCCACAATCGCAGGCAGCCATACCAGAAGAGTGAACAGGCTCAGCATTGCGGCTTCTGTGAAAGCGGCGATGCGCGGCAGGACCGACAGCAGTACACCCAGACCACACGCCATTTGGCCGGCCCCGGTGAGGTACGCCCAGCCTGCGCGATAAGGCAGCCACGCCGGTACCAGGTCGGCCGTCTCTTTTACATACACGATGTGCGATAGCCCGATTGGTATCAGGGAGACTGCGAAAATATAGCGGGCAATGCGCATGCCTTTTTCTCCAGTAGCGAATGCAAGGACGGATCCTTCTCGCAGTCCCGAAAGCACGGCAAACAATGTCCATCCTCCAGAAAGAAGAACCGTAAGCTCGCCCATTCCTAGCCATACCGCTTCCATTCGCGGCGCAACCACCAGCGCCGGCACCTTTAGCAGCGCCCACAGGATGAGATATGGAAAAAGAATTCTGATCGACCAACCCGCCGTCCGCGCAAACAACAGGCCAATTCCGCCCAGCAGCATAATTACACCCGAGGCGTAGGCAAGAATAGTTCGGCCGGGAATCCAGGGTGCGACCGGCTGCCACACCAGGGCGAAGTCGCCAAAGATTAGCGCAAGAATGCCCAGCCCGATCATTCCTACGGCAAAAAGGCTCAACGCAGGTTGTTGGCTTCGAGTCATCTCGGGCGCATTTGAATCACACGAGTGTAGCTCACTTCTGAGCGGTGATGATGCCATTAAATTCCTTCCATTCCTCTCAGCGGAGGAGCACTTCTTCGGCTTCCGTATTCCGCCTTTGCAAGAGCAAAAAAATTAGAATCTGCGCGATCAGGGCCGCTGAGCTGTCGAGCATGGCATCGCGAAATGTTCCCGTCCGCGATGGCAAGAACGTTTGATGAAATTCATCGAATGACGCCACCAGTGCGGTGCATACAAAAGCCAGCGTGGCCCATTGCAGGCACCATCGCGTGCTCAGGCGCGGGAAAGTGCCGCGCCAGGAGCGAAACAGAAGAAAGCTGAGCATTGCGTATCCGACAAAGTGGCCGGTTTTGCGCAACACGACATGCAACGCCGCAAATCGCTGCGGACCCATTCCAAACAAATAATGAAAAATTGGATAGAGAATCCGGCTGGTATGCTCCGACGAGCCGAAGTTTGTGGATTCCGCGACGATGACCACCAGCCAGATTGCTGACGGCAACCACACCTTCAGAATTCGTTTGGCAGAGGAAGTCAATCGCGAAATTGTATTTTACCCTGTGTTTCTCTAATCGCGATCAACTGATGCATAATGTTTGATCTTTCTCACTAGCCACCGTGTCCGTCTCTGTTAGAAATATAGCTGGCCCTAGGCGTTACACATTGAACGAGGTGAAAAGCTTGATAAGGTCCACCGGACGGATTCTTTTGCTCACCATTCTGATGCTGCCGGCCTCGATGCACGCGCAGGCCGCCCAGGACACCGATTCCGCGCGGGTCCTGGCCCTTGAAAACCTCTGGAACCAAGCCGAAGTAGCAAAAGACGCCTCTGCGCTCGATCATCTGTTGGCTGATGACTTCACATTCGTCGATATTGACGGCAGCGTGAAGAACAAGGAGCAGTTTCTTGATGGCATAAAGCATCCTGTCGAGCACATTGAGATCATCGGGAATGATTCGCTAAAGACCCACACCTATCGTGACACCGTAATCGTCAGCGGAACCTATCATGAGAAGGGAACGCTGAATGGCAAGGCGTATATCCATCGCGGCCGCTTCACCGATACCTGGGTCAGGCAGGGCAGTAGTTGGATGTGCGTGGCCAGCCACTCAACCCTGATGCAGCATTAGCTGGACGTCGGCCAGTAGATGGTCCAGTTCTTCTTCTGGGCCATTATTTCCAGGTCGGGATTCGGGTTGATCGCAAACGCATTTGCGGCAAGCGCCAGCATGTTCGCGTCCCAGCGGGAGTTGCCAAAGGCGACATCCGGCACCCGCTTTATTACTTCAAGTATTGCTTTAGGTTTTCCTGGGCCGGATGGCAATCGCGTAAGGTGGTCCGTAATAACTCCGTCCTTAACTTCAGCCGATGCCGCGAGTATTTTTTCGGGCGCAATGCCCACGTGCGTCATGGCCTCGCGAATCACCCACCGATTGGTAGACGATACTGCCCATACGTCAGTGCCTGCGGCTTGCAGGCGTGCGATCAACTCCCGCATCTCGGGAAAAATGCGACGGACAAAATTTTCCTCGAAGAACTGCCGTCCCAGCGCAAGTACATCAGTTTCTTTCAATCCCCGATGCAGGGTCACCATTTCTCCGCACATCTCGTCTTCGGTTACTTTTCCAGCACGATACTCGACGTATCTGGCTCGAGCCCAACGAACGATGTCGTCCGAGACGACACCACGTTTGAGTTCCCAATCAAAGAAGCGCTCGCCAGCATCGCCCGACCATAGCGTCCCATCGCAGTCAAAGACTGCCAGCCGAGGATTCAAGCTGACCACCGAATCGATAAATGAAGATGCTTGCTCTATTGAAGCGTGTCTCATAGAGAATCTGTGGGGTTCGCTTTCTCTAGTGGAGTGCTGCCCATGGGAGCTGAAACGAAAACCTTCGTGAACCTTCGTGTCCTTCGTGGTTCATGAATTTGCTTTGAAAAGCATTAACCACAAAGGACACTAAGGTTCACGAAGGAAATCCTCATCTCATATTTGAAGAGATGATCCCAGCGCCGCATAGTCCTCGGGCGTGTTGATATTCACCGTCACCCGTGAATCCTCCACAGGAACATAAGAAATATGCTTTTGATTCGCGTGCTCAATCTCGCGCGCGTTGGTAGTTGCCGGAGATCGTAGAAAAACTTCGATCATCTCTCTTCCGATCAAAATAGGGTGACCGTGCTTGCCTTCAAATTCTGGGACCACCGCCCATGTGTCTCTCGCGCGCGCCTCAAAGGCCTCGAGCAACTGCGAAAAAGTCACCGCTTTCGCCGGAGGTCGATCCACAAGAGTAATCATCGCCGCGTCCCGTCCGCGGTTCATGACCTCATGCAGACCGGTTTGCAGCGAACTGAATTGGCCGCGTTCCGGCTGTGCATTTCGAATGAAAAACGCCCCGCCAGAATATGCAACGGGACGCACCATCGCTTCATTGTTACCCCCAACCACGATCACCATATCGCAATAGCGTCCGAGCGCTTCGATAGCTGCGGAGAGCAAGGTCCCGGATGTGAGCAGCCCGCCTTGGGGCAGCATGCGCGCGGACTCCGGTGGCCAAGGCAGCAAAGCCTTGTCCCGGCCCATGCGCGAGGATTCCCCCGCCGCGAGAATGACTCCCCCCAGCCCCATTGGCTATTCCGGCACGTCGCCGCCTAACAACTTGCCCAACTGCTCCGCCATGCAGCGAACGCCGATATAAAAATGACCGAACTGCGCGTAGACGGCGCTCACTTCATCGAAGCGCATTTCGTAAATCAGTTTCTTGAACACCAAAGGATCGTCGGCGAACAAATCAACGCCCCATTCCCAGTCGTCGAAACCAATCGAACCGGTAATGATCTGCTTCACCTCGCCCGCATACCGCCGGCCTATCAGCCCGTGTTCGTTCATCTGGCGCGCGCGTTCTTCCATCGGCAATGTGTACCAGTTCTTCTCCTCGCCTCGCCGCCGGTCCATGGGATAAAAGCTGATGTAACGTGCTCTCGGGATCTCGGGAAAAAGACGCGGCCGCATGGCTTCGCGCTGCCGGTCCAGTGTCGCGGTAATCGCTCGCTTCCACTCGTCCGAATACGGCTCGATGCCTTGTTCCACCAGTTCGCGATAGGTTTTTACGCTCGACTCATACAACCCGAGCTCAATAACAGATAAATAGGATGTCGTAGGTTCCAGGTAATCGCTCAACCGCAGCTGCGCCAGGTGCATTTCAGCCCGATTCAAATCATCGAACGAGTTGCGAAAGTGCACCAGCATAAGGTCGCCCTTGTGCCCGAGAAGTGAATACATCGCTGATTGCCCGAATTTTCCTGGTTCCCATTGGCTAAGTAGCTCAGTTGCTTCCTGCGCGATTTCTTTTTTCTGGACCGAACCAAGCTGCCGCCACTCTGACCAATGGAACCGCATCATCTGATGCAGCACGCTATAACCCTCGATAGTCAACGGCACCGGAGGCATTTCGGCGGATGCGGCTTGGGGAGCGGCTGTGCGACTAGGATTCATGTCGTTTTCGATTGCTAAAAACATACCACGTTGGCGCGGCCCTTGCCCAAAATCGGCGTCTGATGGGAATCTGCAAGAAATGAGGATAGCCGCCCTAGAAACGTTCGTGGGGACTTCCATGCCGGCTGATTGGGCTTAGCTGGGTTGGATCCCTAGAAGGAAAATATGTTCATTGCCGCAAGAATTGTTAAGAGTTGTGAAGCTCTGTCTTAGGGCCATTCGATTCCAACGTCGATTCCAAAAAATCTAGGACCCTCTTGGCAGGGTAACTGGCCCAGTCATATCGGCGACGATAGTAGCAATCCCAGTAGCTCGCAGCCCGTTGCCGCGTTTTGGTGAAAAAAATCGGATTGGCGCGAACAAACGATCCGTATTGATGGGGGTCTAAGCTCGAGATGGCACTTTCGATGTCAGCGACAATCTCGACTACGTATTCACCCACCAGCTGCACTACGAATGGCGGAATCCACATGTATTTCAAAGAAAGTATCTTCGACAAACTGTGCTGCCGAACAAAGCCGTCAGCATGCCTCGTCAAAAGTGCATGCGTGATTTCCCGTTGAATCAGCGATAGGTTAGGAATATCAATCTGGCTTGGATCGTGGTATATGCGTCCAGGTATTGACACGATTTCACCTTCAACCCACAAGCTAAACGTTCCTGATCTGTTCGGGCTCTCAGGAAATGTTGAAAGCGCAGCCAGAGCCGCGCTTCGCATTGCTGCAGGAAACGCAAGCGCTAACGCCATATTCTCTGCCTTATCGTGTGGAACTCTCATCGCGACGCAGGAATTCTAAGATGAATTTCGTATTCCCGGGCGGGAATTTCGGTTTGTTATTGACAATATTTCCACTCTCGGCCCATGCTCACAATATGAGCATCATCGCGCTTACGGAACTGCTCGGCGCCCCGGTGTTGGATTCATCTGGGACCCAGAGCGGCCGTGTGCGCGAGGTGGCCCTTACTCCGGCGGAGGATTTGGCCCTCGTTTCCACCCTGATTGTCCATACCAAGAAGGGTGACCGGCTGCTGCCGTTTTCGGCGGTATCGTCGATCAATGGGGGCATTCGCACAGCTTCCGTAGCCTCCAAATGGGTGTCGGTAGACAATGAAGGACTTTTCCTGCTCGAACGCGATCTTCTGGATCAGCAGATTATCGACGTGCATGGCCGCAAAGTCGTCCGCGTAAATGACGTTGACCTGCACACCGAGACCACGGACGGACTCGTCATCCTGAAAGTCGCGTCTGTGGATGTAGGCGTCCGGGGCGCGGTTCGACGCTTGCTGAAGGGGATCGTTCCCATGGCTGCGTTGAAGCCGGTCCTTCAGAAGCTCCCGCCGCGCCTGATTCCCTGGGAATTTGTCGATTTGATTGAAACCGATCCTGCGCGCCGGGTGAAGTTGAAGATTTCACATGACCGGCTGGCGAAGCTACATCCCGCAGATATTGCCGACATTATTGAAGAGCTCACGCCTAGTGAGCGGCAGGCGGTGTTTCAGTCCTTGGACGAGGAAATTGCGGCCGGCGCCCTTGAAGAAGTTCGTCCCAAGGTGCAGAAGTCAATCGTCGAATCACTTGATTCCGAACGTGCTGCCGACATTGTCGAGGAGATGAATCCCGATGCTGCTGCCGATCTTCTAGCGGATCTGCCGGAGGAGCGCACCTCGCAAATCCTGCAGGAGATGGAGCCTGCAGAGCGGGACGAAATGGCCGAACTGCTGGAATTCCGCGAAAACACCGCCGCCGGCCGTATGAACACGGAATATCTGGCGCTGGATTCTCAAGCCACGGTTAGCGACGCCATTGAGACCTTGCGTAACTTTGAGGGCGGAATCGAAACCGTCCACACCATTTACCTCGTCGATGATCAGTGGAAACTGGTTGGAGCCGTACCGCTTGCCAAGTTGATACTCGTCGGGCCCGACGATAAACTGCTGTCGCTGGCGATTGAGCCACTGATTTCTGTACACGCCGGCGCGCGCGAGAAAGAAGTGACCGAACTGTTCGACAAATACAACCTCGTGATTCTTCCAGTTTTGGATGATAAAGGCGTACTCACAGGTGTAATCACTTCCGATGACGTGATCAGTCTCTTGCGGGCGAAACTGTAAATCCAGGCGTTTGTAGCGGCTTCCGATCCATCACTCAGTAGAAATTAATTCTCTGCCGGCACTTTCACCTGTTCAAATTCCATCATCTCCGTTTATTCTGATTTTGCGGTGAGCTCATTGTTTATGGCTGCAAAGGGTAGTCAAGAAATATCTGGAAAGCTGCAAGACTTGGAGCCTGACCCCGGTTCCATGGTCCACGGGTCGCGAAATGAAGCAGACAGCGTTGAAAAAAACGGCCTCGCGGACCCACCGCGAAAAGAAACGCCGGCGTATGCCCTTTCGCTCGGTGAAGTTTCGCCTGCTGGCATTTCTGGCGATTTTCGGCCCCGGGTTCATTACCGCCAACGTTGATAACGATCCCGGCGGGATCCTCACATACTCCCAGGCAGGTGCGAAATTCGGCTACGCCCTGCTATGGACCCTCATTCCAATCACTATCGCCCTGATCATCGTTCAGGAAATGGCTGCCCGCATGGGTGCAGTTACCGGCAAAGGCCTCTCCGATCTGATCCGCGAGGAGTTTGGTTTTCGCGCCACTTTCTTCACCATGTTTATTCTCGGCCTCGCAGATTTTGGGAACATCATGAGCGAGTTTGCCGGAGTTGCAGCCGGCATGGGGCTGTTCGGGGTCAGCAAATACATTGCCGTACCCATAGCCGCCGGCCTGGTTTGGTTCATGGTCGTTAAGAACTCATACAAGCCTTTTGAAAGAATTCTCATCATTTTTTCAATGCTGTACTTTTCTTATGTCATTTCCGCTTTCTTTTCTCACCCTGACTGGAAAGCGGCCATTCACAATACCGTCGTACCGACGGTAAGTAGAAGCTCCGAATACGTTGTGATGGTCATCGGCCTGATCGGCACCACTATCACGCCATGGATGCAGTTCTATTTGCAGGCGTCCATTGTGGAGAAGGGAATCGGGAAGAAACAATATGCGCTGAGCCGCTGGGACGTAATCCTGGGCTGCATCATCACTGATGTGATCGCATTTTTTATCATTCTGGCTTGCGCCGCGACGTTGTACACCTCTGGAATTCACAACATTAGCGATGCCGCTGATGCGGCCGCCGCACTTAAGCCGCTCGCCGGGCAATGGGCATTTCTGCTTTTCGCCATCGGACTGGTGAATGCCTCACTTCTATCCGCCGCGATTCTGCCGCTGGCAACGGCTTACAACATTTGCGAAGGGTTGGGGTTCGAGTCCGGCGTAAACAAGAAATTCTCCGAGGCGCCCGCATTTTACTGGCTCTACACGCTGTTTATCGCTTTTGGCGCGGGCGTGGTGCTGCTGCCGCGAATCCCTCTGCTGAAAATTATCCTTTATTCGCAGGTGGTGAACGGAATCTTGCTGCCATTCCTGTTGATCTTCATGCTCATCCTGATCAACAAAAAAGAACTGATGGGTGAGTATCGCAATTCAAGAGTAGTGAATGCGATGGCTTGGTCCACCAGCGGCATTCTCATCGTTTTATCGCTAGCCTGGTTCTGGACCACGGTGACCGGGCAATAGCCCAGCAAAGCAAAAATCAGAATGCCATCAGGACCACGCCGGCTGCAACGAAGAGCGCGGCCGCCCAGCGCCTGCGGTCGACCCGCTCATGCAGGAACATCTTGGCTGCGAACGCATTCACCACAAATGAAAGCGAAGCGGCCGCGGGACCGACCAGGCTCACATCGTCCCATGACAGTCCAAACAGCAGGCTGTAGAAGGCAATTGCCATGCATCCTACTCCCATCAGGAAGTAGCGATTGCGCAAAACCTGCAAGATGACGAAAACAAGCCCACGCTTCCGTCGCACCCTGCCGAGATCGCCAATCTGTTTCATTCCCCGCGACAAAAGCACATCTCCGGCGCTGGAAGAAAGAACGATAAATAAAATTGCAAGCCAGCCGTTCAGATTGCTGATGGAATGTTTGATCATGACGGCTCCGTCGCCACACCGCTGGTATCGGAGCGCGGCTTCGGTGGCCTGCGGGTGACTTCCGGGCCGCTGGTGACAAATCCCACCCCGCCCGAAACCAGAGCGATTCCCAGCCAGCGCATCAGGCTGATGTGTTCATGCAGCGCGAATCGGGCGATCAGAGCAAGCAAGACATAGCCGAGCGAACTCGCAGGTAGAACATAGGTGAGGTCTGCCCAGGAGAGGGCACTCATGTACGAAGCAAAAAAGCCCAGCAGAAAGATGATGCCAAACCCAACCCACGGATTGGCGATTGCGAGCAGCAGGTCAGGAATATTTTTCAGTGAAATATTTCCAACCTGCTTCATGCCATATGAAAGCAGGGAATCGCCTACCGGCGCAAAAACACTTACACCGGCCAGGACTAGGTACTTGCGGGAATTCACGGGTCTTTAGACCTGGACGGTTTCCGGCGGCGCAGCGGCGGGTTCCGGAGTGCCACTACCCGCAGCGTGCGGTGTGCTATTAGAGCCAGCCTGCGGCTTCCCGTTAGCGGCGTCTTTGGCGTTGTTCTTCACCATTTTATTCCGCATCGACCGCACCTTCAGGAAGGTCTTGGCATCCTTGTAAAGGCGCTTACGGTCCCCAGAGTTGAATGCCGCCTTCCGCAAAATGCGGAAAACAGCTTTCGGCCGGAAATAATACTCATCATAGAACTGATGCACCGAATGAAGAATTTCATCCGCCGGCAGTCCGGGATACTCGATGTGCGCCAGTTGATGGCCGCCGGCGTCCACCATGCTGCCCTTTACGATGAAGTTGTTCTTAGTCGCGAAATCGTACAACTCCGTCCCTGGATAAGCATGGGCCACTGAGACCTGAATCGTCTCAACATCCAGCTCCTTCGCAAACGCGATCGTGTTCCGGATGGTTTCGCGGGTTTCCCCCGGCAGGCCCAGAATGAAATCTCCGTGAATCACCAATCCGAGCTTGTGAGCGTCTTTGGTGAACTGGCGGGCGCGTTCGAGAGTCGCGCCTTTCTTAATGTTCTTCAGGATCTGCGCGTCGCCAGATTCGTACCCAACAATCAGAAGACGGCAACCCGCCTCGCGCATAGCTTTCAAAGTCTCGTAATCCGTGGTGACTCGCGAGGTGCAGGACCAGGTCAGCTTCAGCGGCTTAAGCTTGGCGCACAATTCAACCGTCCGCGCCTTCTGGATGTTGAAAGTGTCGTCGTCGAAGAAAAATTCCCTGACAAACGGCCAGTATTCTTTCGCCTTGGCCATCTCTCTCGCTACGTCGTCAGTAGAACGTTTGCGCCAGGCGTGCCCACTGGTGGTCTGCGGCCACAGGCAGAAAGTGCACTGCGCTGGACATCCGCGAGTGGTGTAAAGCGAAACATACGGGTGCAAAAGAAACGGCACGCTATAACGCCGCACGTCAAGATCGCGATGATAAACGTCGGTTACATGCGGCAGGGAATCGAGGTCTTGCAGTTGCGGCCGGTCGGCATTGTGGGTGATCGAACTGTTCTTGCGGTACGAGGCTCCCAGAATCTGGTCCACGGGCTTGCCGTCCGCGAACTCTTTTACCGCGTAATCGAATTCCTTGCGTACTACAAAGTCAATGGCGCGTCCTTCGTTCAACGATTGCTCGGGCAGCACCGTCACATGCGGGCCAACGAACGCTATTTTGATTTTGGGGTTCGCTTCCTTAATTCGTTCCGCCAGGCGGATGTCGCCCGGGAACCCCGGAGTGCTGGTGTAGAGCACTAGAAACTCATATTCCTTAGCAGTGTTAATGGTCTCTTCGGCAGAGACATAGTGCGGCGGCGCATCGATCAGGCGCGCGCCCTCAATCATGCCCGCCGGATAGGCCAGCCAGACTGGATACCAGTAAGACTCTATTTCGCGAGTAGCCGGCCAGCGCGAACCAGCTCCTCCATCAAAGTTTTCAAACGAGGGAGGGTTCAAGAACAATGTTTTTAAAGGCATAAGTGGATTTATTTATAATAACATTCGCGCCCGGGAATCTGGGACCGTGCGTATCCAATAGGTCATCCGCTGGCGACGCGGAGGCAGTTTAGGAACGTTCCTTTCTTGGATGCTCTAAGCCTACTGGCCGCATATGCCCGGCGCAACGAGATTCGCGCTGAATGGCGTATGGGAGCACTGAACAGGGCAAAATGCCCGCCCGCCAGAGCTGTCCTACTTACCTTGATCTACCCAGGATTGCAACTCTCCCGTTATCCGCAGGAGTTCTACTCGTGCCCGAACCAGCTCAAAGTTGGCGTCCTGTAGTGCATTATATTTCGCCGATACATCTGCGCGAGCCTGGTCGCCTTCGTTCAAAGTTGCGGTCCCAGACTTTATTTTGATCTGCATGGCTTCCACGTTCGATTGCGCGATTTCATATTCCAGCTCTGAAACCTCTTGCGCTGCCTGCAACTGCTCGACTGAACGCCGCAGCTTCAACGTCTGCTGCGACACTTGATTCTTGGTGGATTCCACTTCTTTGGTTGCGCGCACCGCTTCGGCATCCGCAGCTTCGGCGTGGGCCTTTTGCGATGGACTGAAGAAAGGGAAACGGATTACCACTCCGACCGTGGCATTATTTCTTTCAAATACATTGTTCGGAAAGAACTGCGTCCAGTTATTGAATTTCGCCAGCACGGCGTATTGGCTGGCGAAATCCACTGACGGCCAAAGCGACCGGTGCTCCCCGCGAGCTCGAAACTGTTGTGCTATCGCGTGCTGTTGCGCAAACAAGACAGCCGGGTTCGATGCTGAATCTTTCGTCGTATCTGTGCCTTCGTGTTTTATTTCTGGCAATGCAGGCACCGATTCTGGAGCAAGCCGCAACGAGTTGACGGGCACGCCGGTAAGCTGCGACAAGTTTGCGCGCAACACATCGACCGCACCTTCGGCCTGGGTAATTCGCAGATGCGCGCGGGCCGTGGCTAGACGCGCTTCCTTGCCGGCCAGTTCACTATCCACGCCGGCCTGCACGCGTTGATCTTCAATCTCCTCTGCTTTGCCGGCGGCCTCGAGTTCCTGCCGTAATTGTTCTATCTGCCGCTCCCACTTTGCCAGCTCCATGTAGGCGAGGACCGTCTCTTGCACAATCTGATCGCGTCTATCTTTGGTCCCTTCCTCTACAGCTTTGTATTCCAGGCGCGCAGCATGAATAAATTCCCGCAGTGCGGGATTGAACAGCGTGGATTGCGCGTTGATGTTGACGAGGGACGGAGCCGACCCTTCCAGGCTCAATGGGTAACCCCACGAATCTCCCAAGCCGGAACCTACGATGAGTTGCGGCAAGTATTGGTCTTTGGCTTCCCGATACGAGGCGAATGCCCGCTGGTTGTCCGCGCTGGCTTGTGCCGCTGCCGGACTATGGGTCAATGCCATCTCAACCGCGCGCTTTAACGAGAGCGTCTGCTCGGACTCCACAGAAAACGCAACACTATGCGCCAATATTGGAACGGTCAGCGCCAGGCACAGCCGAACCAGACCCAGGGCAGGTTTCATAGCGTCCACCTTCGGTGCGAAATAGAAATTAATTTTACTGAGATGTGGCTTTTGAAACAGCCTTCGCGCAACCTACTGACTCACGCGTTGCAATGCCTGCTGTGCCGGACGAAATTCCTTCGCCATAGAGAGTGCCGTCCTGTATTCAGCGGCCGCGTCCTTTTTGTGGCCGAGTTCCTCATTGGCCGCGCCCAGAAGAAAATGCACTTTGAAGGCCGGCGCCTGCTCGACTTTGGCATTCGACATCAGATAAGCGCGTAGCAATTGCGTCGCTTCCGGCACGTTTCTTTGGGTGTGAATCAAAATTTCCGCGGCATCTACCAGCGCGTCCGGCCGGTCGAGCGGCGCAGAACGAACGTGTTGCAATGCCTTTTCCATGTTGTCGTATTGCTGTCGGTGTTTGTAGAAAAGTCCCAGGTTCAGCCATGTGCTGGCGCTACCATGACTGGCATTGATGGCAGCACGGAGCTCCTGTTCGGCAGCAGGGAAGTCTTTACGCTTTTCGGCAATGCGGGCTTTCACGTTATCAGCGCT